>ERZ778022.234-NODE-234-length-165557-cov-17.509964_pt1 | contig 165557 bp, 147 predicted proteins | sample MGYA00375752_ERZ778022 | MGnify/ENA primary metagenome ERZ778022 (study PRJEB29350, sample SAMN05389826) | bioreactor metagenome | isolation source: Thiocyanate bioreactor | place: South Africa: University of Cape Town | collected 2014-04-04 ...
GCGCAGAAGAGGCGCCGCTCAGCGGCGGCGCCGTCTCGATGGGCGGTTTATAGGCGGGACATCTTTCTCCTGTCAACGCGCTTTTTGAAAGTTTTTCGACAAAAATGAATTCTCGAACAAATTCAATTTGCTAGGCGAAGTTGGGCGGTTTTGAACCGCGGCCCGCATGCCGCCGTCCGCTCTCGAAGCGGAATTTCCCTGCGGCGATCCGGGAACGATCGGAAAAGGCTTTGGAAAGCGCCGCCTCAATACGAGGGCGCGCCATCGCTCAAAGCTTCCGCCAGAAAGGCGGAGAGCGCGGCCATGGCGGCCGATGTCCGGCCCGGAGCGAGATGCAGCGCGATCTCGGAGGCCGGCAGCACCGGCAGGCCGTGCTCGGCCCCGAGCAGCTGAAGACCGGGACGGGCCGTGCCGGCCTTCACGACCGTCAGCGCCACGCCGGAGGCCGCCATGGCCTCGACGGCGCCGATGCTCGACGAGGAGAACAGGATGCGCCAGCGCAGGCCGGCTTCGTCCAGCGCCTCCAGCGCCCACTCGCGAAACATGTTGGGCGCCTTCAGCAAGGCAAGCTGCAGGGGCTCGTCGATAGCGAAGGGGACACGGTCCGAGCAGGCCCAGGCCGTCTGCTCCCGGCGCAGCACTTCGCCGCGGCCGTCCCCGGCCTTCTGCGTGGCGAGAACGAGGTCGAACTCCTCGCCCAGGCTGTTCAGCAGATCGCGCGTGAAGCCAGTGGTGACCTCGAGCTCGACCTCCGGATGCGAGCGCGCGAAGCGGGCCAACGTCTCCGGCAGGACGACGGTGGCGTAGTCGTCCATCACCGCCAGCCGCACCCGCCCGCTGACGCTCTGCGCGTTGATGACGTCCAGCGCCTCGTCGTGCAGCGCAACGATGCGGCGGGCATAGCCGAGGAATTGTTCGCCCGCGCGCGTGAGCAGAACCTCATGCGGAGACCGCTGCAGCAGGGTCTGCCCTGCCAGCTCCTCCAGCCTGCGGATCTGGGTGCTGACGGTGGACTGGCTGCGGAACAAGGCGGCTGCCGCGCGGGTAAAGCTCCTGAGCTCCGCGACGGTGACGAAGCTGCGCAGCAGGTCGACGTCGATATTGCGCAGCATGGCCCGGATCGCCCTCCTGTTCGGCCACAAACGGAAAGCCCTTATGCCAATTCGGAAACGATCTGTCGCTTATCCATGCGCGCGCCATGCATGGCGCCGATCGTCAAAATCGAAGAATTCAATTTTGACGCGCGACGTCGCAGCGATAGTTTGACGTGAACGGGACGTCGCAAGCCCGAGACCGGAGACGCAAAGAAATGCCCAAGCTGAGATCCGCAACCTCCACCCATGGCCGCAACATGGCCGGCGCCCGCGGCCTCTGGCGTGCCACCGGCATGAAGGATGGCGATTTCGGCAAGCCGATCGTGGCGGTGGTGAACTCCTTCACCCAGTTCGTTCCGGGCCATGTCCATCTCAAGGACCTCGGCCAGCTCGTCGCGCGCGAGATCGAGAACGCCGGCGGCGTCGCCAAGGAGTTCAACACCATCGCGGTCGATGACGGCATCGCCATGGGCCATGACGGCATGCTCTACAGCCTGCCCTCGCGCGAGATCATCGCCGACAGCGTCGAATACATGGTCAACGCCCATTGCGCCGACGCGATGGTCTGCATCTCCAACTGCGACAAGATCACGCCAGGCATGCTGATGGCGGCGATGCGGCTCAACATCCCCACCGTCTTCGTCTCGGGCGGACCGATGGAGGCCGGCAAGTATATCGCCGAGGGCGTGCTGAAGAAGGTCGACCTCATCGATGCCATGGTCGCCGCCGCCGACGACAAATATACCGACGAGCAGGTCGAGGTGATCGAGCGCTCGGCCTGCCCGACCTGCGGCTCCTGCTCGGGCATGTTCACGGCCAATTCGATGAACTGCCTGACCGAGGCGCTCGGCCTCGCCCTGCCGGGCAACGGCTCGACGCTCGCCACCCATGCCGACCGCAAGCGCCTCTTCGTCGAGGCCGGGCATCTGATCGTCGATCTGGCCCGCCGCTACTACGAGCAGGAGGACGAGAGCGTGCTGCCGCGCAATGTCGGCTCGTTCAAGGCCTTCGAGAACGCGATGACGCTCGATATCGCGATGGGCGGCTCGACCAACACGGTGCTGCACCTGCTGGCGGCGGCGCATGAGGCCGAGATCGACTTCACCATGGCCGATATCGACCGGCTGTCGCGGCGCGTGCCCGTGCTGTGCAAGGTCGCGCCCGCCGTCGCGGACGTGCACATGGAAGACGTCCACCGCGCCGGCGGCATCATGGCGATCCTCGGCGAGCTCGACCGCGCCGGGCTGATCGATACCTCGCTGCCGACCGTGCACAGTGCGACGATGGCCGAGGCGCTCTCGCGCTGGGACGTCAAGCAGACCCAGAGCGAGGCGGTGCGCAGCTTCTACAGCGCGGCGCCAGGCGGCGTGCCGACCCAGACCGCCTTCAGCCAGGAGCGCCGTTACGAAGAACTCGACACCGACCGCGAGAAGGGCGTGATCCGCAGCGCCGAGCATGCCTATTCCAAGGATGGGGGCCTCGCGGTGCTCTACGGCAATATCGCGCTCGACGGCTGCATCGTGAAGACGGCGGGCGTCGACGCCTCGATCCTCCGATTCTCCGGCCCGGCCGTGATCTTCGAGAGCCAGGATGCCGCCGTCGACGGCATCCTCAACCGCAAGGTCAAGCCCGGCGACATCGTGCTGATCCGCTATGAGGGGCCGCGCGGCGGGCCGGGCATGCAGGAGATGCTCTACCCGACGAGCTATCTGAAGTCGAAGGGCCTCGGAAAGGCCTGCGCTCTGGTCACCGACGGCCGCTTCTCGGGCGGATCCTCGGGCCTTTCGATCGGTCACGTCTCGCCGGAAGCGGCCGAGGGCGGCGCGATCGGCCTCGTCGAGGACGGCGACATCATCGCGATCGACATCCCCAACCGCAGCATCTCGCTGCAGGTCTCCGACGAGGAGCTGGCCCATCGACGCGCCCATATGGAGGCCAAGGGCAAGGACGCCTGGAAGCCAGCGGCGCCGCGCAAGCGCAAGGTCTCGACCGCGCTCAAGGCCTATGCCGCCATGGCGACCAGCGCCGCCAAAGGCGCGGTGCGCGCGGTCGACTGAGCGGCATCCGCCGAACCACATCGGAGCGACCGGCCGGCGACGGCCGGTCGTTCTGCTTTCTGGACGTCGGCCGATCGGTTCCTCTAACCTGAAGGCCGGATCGACGTGGAGAAAACCGGATGCGGGCCGTCGCGGTCGCCCTGAGCTGCCTTTTGTCGCTTCCGGCCAGCGCGGCCGGACCGTTCGGCAAGATCGTTGTCGGCAACTGGTCGGGCGGAACCTTCACCAGCGACGCCACGGGCGCCTTCTCGCATTGCGCCGTCAGCGCCCGCTACAAGAGCGGCGTCACCATGCTGACCTCGGTGACGGCGGATTACACCTGGCTGCTCGGCTTCTCGAAGCCTGGCTGGACGCTGCGGACGGGCGAGACGCTGAAGCTGCGCCTCGTCTTCGATCGCAGATCGACGATCGACGTCGTCGCCAACATCAAGTCCCCGACCTTGCTGACCATCGCGATGCCGGCGCAATCGGCGCTGATCAGCGCCTTCCGGCAGGGTCGCTACCTCGAACTCGTCGCCAACGACGCACGCTATACCTTCGCATTGACCTCGACCGGCGAGATGCTGCCGGCGCTCGTCGAATGCGTGAAGCAGAGCGGCAACGTGCGCGGTCCGGTCTCGCCCGACGCTCCCGCCGACGCCCGCTCCGATCCGCAGCGGCGCGAGACGCTGGAGAGAGACAAGGCCGCGCGCGCCGAAAAGAAAGCGCTGCTGGAAAAGACCCGCGATCTGATCAGCGGCAAGATGCTCGCCTGCATTGGCCGCGAGGGCGCTTCCATGCTGCTGACCGACGAGAAGGCGGAAGTCGTCGCCAAGGCGGCGATGCTGTTCTGCAAGAACGACGTCGACGCCCTGACCAACGCCACGATTGAGCTGATCGAAAACGAGGAGGGGCGCCCGGCCAATCGCGGCGCGATCCGCGAGGCGGCCGAGAAGCGCGTCCAGGAGGTGGTCACGGCGCATATCATCCGGACGCGCGGCAACATGCTCAACAAGCGGATGGCGCCGCCAAAGCCAGCCGCGCCGGCACGCCCCGCCGACCCGGCGGGGCGCCCTGCCCAGATGCTCTGAAACGCAGAATGCCGCGCCCTTCCGGCGCGGCATTCGATTCCGATCGGTGCCGGATCAGCTCTTGAGCTTGGCGTTGCACTGGCTCCAGTAGCCGCCGCCCTTTTCGATCCACTTCAGATTGCCGTTGGCGTTGGCCGCCTTGTTGGCGTTGTACTGGTCGGCGCAGGTCTTGAGACGAGCCTTGCCGGCGCTTTCGTTCGAATATTTTTGCGAGACCGCCTTCGGGAACACGGCGGCCTTGGCCTTGCCCATCGGCGCCGCAGGCTTGGCGGCCGTGGCTGCGGCCGGCGCAGCAGCGGGCTCGGCCGGCACGGCGGCGGCGGCATCCGTGTCCGACGCATCATCGTCGCCACACTGGGCCTTGCGGAAATCGTTCCACTTCTGGCCCTTGAGCGTGTTGGCCTTCTTGGCGTCCTGATACTTGGCGCTGCATTCCTTCATCGTCAGCGCCGCGGCCGGCGACACGGCGAAGGACGCCAGCGCAAGCGCCGACGCGGATGCGAGAATGAAAGTCCTGAACATGGCGTTCTCCATGGCAAAGATCGGTTGCCGCCGGGGAGCATGCCACTCTTATTCGAGACGCAATGCAAGCCCTTTCCGGCCCGCGCCAACGCCCCCGGACGGCCTGCCGGTTCCTAGGAAAACTGACCGCTACGCCCGCCCGGACGCCCGCTCCCCGGCTTGCCCCTCACCGGGGTTTGCCCGCATGGTGCCGGCCTTGCGAAGCAGCGGAGACAGCATGGCGAGACCGTCCGACGCGGCGAAGGACCGAGACCTGATCCGCATTCTGTCCGAGAATGCGCGCCTGCCGCTCTCGGAGATCGCCAAGATGCTCGGCGTCTCGCGCGCGACCGTCCAGGGGCGGCTGGCGCGGCTGGAGCGCGAGGGGATCATCGCCGGCTACACCACCATCCTGGGCAGAGCCGCGCGGCCCGCGACCACGATCGCGGCTCTGGTGATGATCGAACTCGAGGTCAAGCGGCAGGGCGGGGTCGTCGCGGCGCTGAAGAAGCGGCCCGAGGTCGTGCAGTGCGACACGCTGAGCGGCCATTTCGATCTTTATGTGAAGGTCGAATGCGAGACCGCGAGCGACCTCGACGCGGTGATCGACTGGATCGCCGAGATGGACGGCGTAAGGCGGACCACCTCATCCGTGATTCTGGCGCGGAAGTTCGAGCGCTGACAGGTTCGCCCAGGTCGAGGCGCAGATGGATTATCCATCGAATTTCAGAATTAATCTGCGATATTGGCAGTCATAAGCCATCGAATCGACGATCCGCCCGTTAAATCGAGCAGGCCCCGGCTCCAGCATGGCGTCAGCGAACGGTCCGCAGCGGACCGGCCATGACAGGAGATCGCCATGACCATCCAGAAGAAACGCATCGCCGTTCTCGGCGCGGGCCAGATCGGTGTCATCATCGCCGGCATGCTGGCCGAGCAAGGCCATGAGGTCACGCTGGCGGATGCGTCGCAGGCCCAGCTCGCCCATGCCACTGGCAAGCGCTTCGGCACGGCGGTCGTCGACGCCTCCGACCTCGCGGCGCTACGCGCTTTCCTCACGGATCGCGACATCGTCGTCAGCGCCTGCCCGTATTTCCTGAACAAGGGCATCGCCAAGGTCGCGGCCGAAACCAAGACCCATTATTTCGACCTGACCGAGGACGTCGCCACCACCGCCTATATCAGGGAGCTCGGCGAGACCGCCGATATCGCGCTCGCCCCGCAATGCGGCCTGGCGCCGGGCTTCATCTGCATCCTCGGCGCCGACATGGCGGCGCGCTTCGAGACTGTGCGCACCATCAAGATGCGCGTCGGCGCGCTGCCGCTCTATCCGACCAATGCGTTGCGCTACAACGTGACCTGGTCGGTCGACGGGCTGATCAACGAATACTGCAATCCCTGCGAGATCGTCTTCGACGGCCAGCCGACCCTCGTTCCCGCGCTCGAAGGCATCGAGAGCGTGATGATCGATGGCGTAGGCTACGAGGCCTTCAACACCTCCGGCGGGCTCGGCACCTTGACCGAGACCCTGGCCGGCAGGGTGCGCAACATGAGCTACAAGACGCTGCGCTATCCCGGCCATGCCGAGATCATGAAGCTGCTGCTGCGCGACCTCGAACTCGCCGACGACCGCGAGACGATGCGGCGCATCCTCACGCATTCCGCCCCCTTCACCCGCAAGGACGTGGTGGTGATCTTCGTCACCGGCGTCGGCGAGCGCAATGGCCGGCTGGAGGAGGAAAGCGTCGTGCTGCGCTATGACGGCAACGACGATCTCGGCGCGATCCAGCTCACCACCGCGTCCGGCTGCGTCGCCATGGTCGAGCTGTTCCTGGCCGGCAAGCTGCCTGCCCGCGGCTTCGTGCGGCAGGAGGATGCGGTTCTCGCCGACTTCCTGGCGACGAAGGCCGGGACGCGGCTGGTGCGCGAGGCGCGCGGCGCCGATGCGACCGCGCTCGGCCACACGCTGGCGATCAAGGCCGCCGCCTGAGGAGGCCAACCGCGCCGAGGCGGGCCGGAGCGCGCCCGCCTCACGCCCTTGTGTGCAGAGGTGTAGGACAGGCGCCCCATGCATCGGTTATGCGGGAGACGATGATCCCGCATGATGGAAAGCGCCCCGTGACAGCCCCGCCCTCGCCCCAGGGCACGACCGTTCGCGGCGATGCCCGGCGCATGGCCACGCGCGCTGCGCCAGGCGGAGGGCCAACCGCATGGCAAGGGTGGTTGCCCTGGCTCGATCGGCAGGGCCGGTTCTCGGGCCTGAGGGCAGCGGCGTTCGCGCTGACGCTGCTGCCGGCGGCGCTCGTGCTCTATGCGGCCTGGATGGGCGAGCTCGGCTCCAAGCCCTGGACCGAGGCGATCCACCGCACCGGAACCTGGGCCGTCCGGCTGCTGATCCTGTCGCTGGCGATCTCGCCGCTGAGGCGCCTGCTCGACTGGGGCAAGCTGATCGGGGTGCGGCGCATGCTCGGCCTTTCGGTCATGGCCTATGCGCTCGGTCATCTCGGGCTCTACTGCATCGACATGGCCTTCGACTGGGGGCTGATCGTCTCGGAGATCGTCAAGCGCTTCTACCTGACGATCGGCTTCGTCGCGCTGCTCGGCCTCTGCGCGCTGGGAGCGACCTCGACGGACGGCATGATCCGTCGCCTCGGCAAGAACTGGCAGAGGCTGCACAATCTCGTCTACCCGATCACCGCGCTGGCATTGCTGCATTTCGCACTGCAGTCGAAGATCGACGTGACGGAAGCGGTCCTGATGAGCGGGCTCTTCGTGCTGCTGCTGTTCTATCGTGGGCTCTATCGCTGGAAACGTCCGGCCTCGCTTCCCGTTCTCGCAGGCCTCGCGCTATTCGCAGGGCTCGCCACGGCGCTGCTCGAAACCGGCTGGTATGCGCTGACCAGCGGCGTCTTGCCCTGGCTCGTCTTCCAGGCCAATGCCGACATCCTGACCTACTGGGACTATGCCTCGATCAGGCCGGCGCATTGGGTCGCGCTCGCGGGCCTGGCCGTGGCGGCCGGGCATGCATGGCGCAGACGAAAGCCGGGCGAGCGCCGACTGCCCCGACAGCCGGCACGCGACCAGGCTCCTCAGCCCTCATCCTGAGCAGCCATTCCGGCAAGGATCGCGTCGCAAGGGACGCTCGAGATTCCTCCGGAGCGCCCTCGGCCATCCGTCGAGAGGTCACTGCGCCGCTGCCCGGGATGGGGCTCGCATGTGGCGGCGTACCCTGGCAAAAACTTTCTCCGTTTCGGCGTTTTCGAAGCCGAAAACGGTTTCCTCCGCGCGACCTCATGCTAACCCTATTGCATGCCTGATGATTTGCATGCCCAGCCGACGGCCGATGTGGCGGAAGCCGAGCTCGCTTCGGAAGGCATAGCGCCTTCCGAGAACCGCTCCTCTCCCTTCGTTCCGTTGCGGCAGCCGATCTTCCGCGCCGTCTGGTTCGCAAGCCTCGCCTCGAATTTCGGCGGCCTGGTCCAGGCAGTCGGCGCCTCCTGGATGATGGCTTCGATCTCGCCCTCGGCCGAGATGGTTGCGCTGGTGCAGGCCTCGACCACGCTGCCGGTGATGCTGTTCTCGCTGGCCGCCGGCGCGATCTCCGACAATTACGACCGCCGGCGGATCATGCTGACGGCGCAGGGCTTCATGCTGACGGTCTCGGTGGGCCTGGCGGCCTGCGCCTGGCTCGGCCTGATCACGCCCTGGCTGCTGCTGAGCTTCACCTTCCTGATCGGCTGCGGGACGGCGCTCAACAATCCGGCCTGGCAATCCTCGGTCGGCGACATGGTGCCGCGCCGCGACGTGCCGGCGGCGGTGACGCTGAACAGCGTCGCCTTCAACATCGCCCGCAGCGTCGGGCCCGCCATCGGCGGCGCCATCGTCGCGGCGGCAGGCGCAGTCGCCGCCTTCGTGATCAACGCCTTCTCCTATATCGGCCTGATCACGGTGCTCGCCCGCTGGCAGCCGCCCCGGATCGAGCGCGTCCTGCCCCGCGAGACGCTGTTCATCGCGATGGGCGCGGGCGTGCGCTATGTCGCGATGTCGCCCAATATCCGCGCGGTGATCCTGCGCGCCTTCGCCTTCGGCTTCGGCGCCATCGTCGGCCTCGCCCTCTTGCCGCTCGTCGCGCGCGACCTGATCCGCGGCGGCCCGCTAACCTACGGCATCCTGCTCGGCGGCTTCGGCGCCGGGGCGGTCGCCGGGGCGTTCATGAGCGCCCGCCTGCGCCGGATCATGAGCACCGAGGCGCTGGTGCGCTCGACCTTCATCGCCTATGCGGTCGGCATCCTGGTGGTGGCGTCCAGCCGCACGATCTGGATGACCATGCCGGGCCTGTTCATCTGCGGCGCCTGCTGGGTTCTGGCGCTGTCGACCTTCAATGCCACGGTGCAGCTCTCCGCGCCGCGCTGGGTCGTGGGACGGGCACTGGCGATCTACCAGATGGCGACCTTCGGGGGCATGGCGCTGGGAAGCTGGGCCTGGGGCCGCACCGCCCTGCTCTTCGGCACTGACAGGGGGCTCGAACTGTCGGCTATAGCCCTGCTGATCGGCGCCGCGCTCGGCCTGCGCTACCGGCTGCCGCCGCTGGAGGAGCTGAATCTCGATCCCCTCAGTCGCTGGCGGGAGCCCAAGGTCGCCGTCGACATCGAGCCCCGCAGCGGGCCGGTGATCGTCACGGTCGAATACATCATCAAGCCGGAGGATGTCGTCGCCTTCCTCAACGTGATGGCGGAACGGCGGCGCATCCGGCGGCGCGACGGCGCGCGGCACTGGACGCTGCTGCGCGACCTTACCGATCCCACGCTGTGGTTCGAGCGCTACGACAGCCCGACCTGGGTCGAATACGTCCGTCAGAACCAGCGCGTGACGCAGGCCGACGCCGAGATCGGCGAACGAGTCCGGGCGCTCCACAGCGGCCCCAACCCGCCGGTGGTCCACCGCATGATCGAGCGGCAGACGGCCTCGCTCACCTCGGCGGCGGCGACGGCTCCCCTCGCTCCTGCGGCCGTGCCCAAGCCGCTGGGCGATCCCTCCCGAGCCGGCTGAGGCAGGCGTTCAGCCGACGATCCAGAGCCCGGCCAGCCCGACCAGGCCGACGATGATGCGCCACCAGGCGAAGACGGCGAAGCCGCGCCGCGAGACGAAATCGAGGAAGGAGCGCACGACGATGAGCGCCGAGAAGAAGGCCGCGACGAAGCCGATGACGATCAGGATGCCGTCGTTGAACGACAGCTCCTTGTAGCTCTTGAGCAGGTCGTAGGCGAAGGCGCCGGCCATGGTCGGCATGGCGAGGAAGAACGAGAACTCGGCTGCCGCCCGCTTGCTGGCGCCGAGCAGCATCGCCCCGACGATGGTGGCACCGGAGCGCGATACGCCGGGGATCATCGCGAGACACTGGAAGAAGCCGATCTTCAGATACATCGGCAGGGTGAAGGTGGTCGCGTCGGTATATTTCTCCTGCAACTCCAGTTCATCGACCACCAGCAGGACGAGACCGCCGGCGATCAGCGCGCAGCAGACGATCAGGGGATTGAACAGCACCCCCTTGATGAAGCCGTGCAGCAAGGCACCGATCACGGCCGCCGGCAGGAAAGCCACGAGGACGCCGATGACGAAGCGCCGCGCCGAAGGATCGCTCGGGATGCGCAGCGCGATGTCGAGCAGGCGGCGGAAATAGACCAGCAGGATGGCCAGGATGGCGCCGAGCTGGATCAGAACCTCGAAGGTCTTGCCGTTCGACTCGAAGCCGAGGAAGTGGCCGAGCAGCAGGAGATGGCCGGTGGAGGAGACCGGCAGGAACTCGGTCAGGCCCTCGACGATGCCGAGGACGAAGGCTTCGATGATATTCTGCATGGAAGAACGTCCTCGTGCGACTGACTATCCGCTTCGGCCGATACCGGTCGATCCGAGTCGGCTTACGCCCAGCTCTTTGCAAATTGGTTACCACTTCGCGAAGGGAACCGGCCGAATCCTTCTCTTCCGCATCGGCGCCGCTTGTGGCCGTTTTCGGGCGTGATAAGAGCGGGCGCCGAACGCATAGCGGGGATTTTTCCGGCCTCTCGCCCCGCTTCGGCCGCATTTGACCCGCTTCAAGGCTTCATGAGTGCCATGGCGACCCTCTATCATTACCCGCTATGCCCGCATTCGCGCTTCATCCGCCTCGTGCTCGGTGAGTTCGGCATGGATGCCGAGCTGGTCGAGGAGCGTGTCTGGGAGCGACGGCGGGAATTCCTTGAGCTCAACACCGCCGGCACGACGCCGGTGTTCCAGGAGCAGAACGGGCTGCCGGTGCCCGGCGCGGGACCGATCGCGGAGTATCTCGACGAGACGCGCGGACTCGCGCTCGGCGACCGCAGGCTCCTGCCGGAAGGGCCTGGCGAGCGCGTCGAGGTGCGCCGGCTGCTCGACTGGTTCAACCAGAAGTTCCATGACGAGATCACGGCGCCGCTGGTGCTCGAGAAGGTGATGAAGCGCTTCATGAGCCGCGACGAAGGCGGCGGACCGCCGGAGATGGGCGCGATCCGCGCAGCGCGATCGAATGTGCGCTATCATCTGCGCTACATCTCCTGGCTGCTCGCCAAGCGGAACTGGCTTGCCGGTGCCCGATTGAGCTATGCCGACCTCGCCGCGGCGGCGCATCTCTCCTGCGTCGACTATCTCGGCGACGTGCCCTGGGAAGAGGACGAGACGGCGCGCGCATGGTACGCCCGAATCAAATCGCGACCGAGCTTCCGGCCGCTTCTGGCGGACCGGGTGCCAGGCATGTCGCCGAGCGCCCATTACGACAATCTGGACTTCTGAGCGCCGAAAAGCTCAAGCGCGCCGTGGCCGAGCGCGCCCATGCCGAGGGTTTCGCGGTGATGCGCGTCGCCGCGGCCGATGCGATACCGCTCGCGCCGGACCGGCTGAAGGCCTGGCTCGAAGCCGGCTATCACGGCGACATGAACTGGATGGACGAGCGCACCGCCGAGCGGGCCGATCCGCGGGCATTGTGGAGCGAGGTCCGTTCCGTCGTCATGCTCGGAATGAACTACGCCGGCGAAGGCGACCCGCTCGCCATGCTCTCCCAGCCGGACAAGGGCGCGATCTCGCTCTATGCACGCCGGCGCGACTATCATGACGTCATCAAGGGCAAGCTGAAGAGCGTGGCGGGCTTGCTGGCGGCGCGCGGCGGCGCCGACGTCAAGGTCTTCGTCGATACCGCTCCGGTCATGGAAAAGCCGCTGGCGCAGGCGGCCGGGCTCGGCTGGCAGGGCAAGCACAGCGTGCTGGTCTCGCGCGAGCACGGCTCCTGGCTGCTGCTGGGAGCGATCTATACCACCGCCGCGCTGCCGGCTGACGCGCCCGAGGCCGACCATTGCGGCTCCTGCCGGCGCTGCCTCGACATCTGCCCGACCGACGCCTTCCCGGCGCCCTACCAGCTCGATGCGCGCCGCTGCATCGCCTATCTCACCATCGAACATCCCGGCCATATCGACGCCGCATTGCGACGCGGCATCGGCAACCGCATCTTCGGCTGCGACGACTGCCTCGCGGTCTGCCCCTGGAACAAGTTCGCCGAAGCCTCGCGGGAAGCCCGCCTCGCCCTCAAGGACGAGCTCGACGGGCTGCCGCTGGCCGAGCTCGCCCACCTCGACGATGCGGCCTTCCGCAAACTCTTCGCCGGCACGCCGGTGAAGCGGACGGGACGCGACCGCTTCCTGCGCAACGTCCTGATCGCGATCGGCAACAGCGGCGGGCCGGAACTCGCGGAGAGCGCCGTCGCGCATCTCGACGACGCCTCGCCGCTGGTGCGGGCCATGGCGGTGTGGGCGCTCGGGCGCCTCGATCCGCAGCGGGCCATCGCGCTTGCGCCTGCTGCCCTGCGCAGCGAAGCCGATCCGCTGGTGCGGGCCGAGTGGTCCGCCCTGCCCTCCTCCACGGAAGATGCCGCATGAAACTGCTGATCCTCGGCCTCGGCTATTCGGCCGGCTTCTTCGCGCGTGCCGCGCTCGCACGCGGCTGGGAGGTGACGGGAACGGTGCGCTCGGCGGAGCGCGCCGCGGAGCTGAGCCGCGAGGGCATCCGCACGCTGGTCTTCGGCGGCTTCGCGGTGTCGACGGCACTGGCGAAGGCCGTCGCCGAGGCTGAGGCGGTATTGGTTTCGGTCCAGCCGGCGGAGGATGGCGACCCCGTGCTGCAGCGATTGCGGGGCGATCTCGCCGCGGCGCCGGCATTGCGCTGGATCGGCTATCTTTCGACCATCGGCGTCTATGGCAACCAGGACGGCGCCTGGATCGACGAAACCCAGCCGGTGAAGCCGGGCAACGCCCGCAACACCCTGCGGGTGGCGATCGAGCAGGATTGGCTCGCCCTCGGACGCGACACCGGCAAGGCCGTGCAGATCTTCCGCCTCGCGGGCATCTACGGCCCGGGACGCAACCCCGTCGCCAAGCTGCGCGAGGGCAAGTCGACGCGGCTGGTGAAGCCCGGCCAGGTCTTCAACCGCATCCATGTCGACGATATCGCCGGCATCCTGATGGCGTCGCTGGCCCGGCCGCGCAACGGCGCGATCTATAATGTCACCGACGATGAGCCGGCTCCGCCGCAGGATGTCGTCAGCTTCGCTGCGGAGCTGACGGGGCTGGAGGCTCCGCCGGAAATGCCCTTTTCGGAGGCCCGGCTCTCACCGATGGCGGCGAGCTTCTACGGCGAGAACAAGCGGGTCTCGAACGCCCTCGTGAAGCGCGAGCTCGGCTATGCCTTCCGCTATCCGAGCTACCGCGAGGCGTTGCGGGCGCTGACCGCAGCCGGCGAATGAAACAGCCTCAGGCGGCGTGGCGCGCGCCATCGCCGCCATAGTATTCGGCATAACGCTTGTCGATCGCCGAGACAGGCAGCACGACGAGGACATCGGTGGTTCCGAACTGGCGGTCGATCACCGCCCCCGTACCGAAACGGGCGCCCAGTCGCAGATACCCCTTGATGAGCGGCGGCATCTGCCTCAGCGCGAGCTTGGCGTCGACCATCTCGGCCGGCAGGCGATCCATGCCGACATAATGTTCCGGATGAGCCTGCGCGCTCCACTCACCCTGCGAGCGGGCCTGGTGGTGCAGGAAGCTCAGCGGCAGGGCGAGGGCATCGGGGTCGGTGCCGTCGAAGGAGGCGCAGCCGAACATCGCGTCGATGCGGTGATGCTCCAGATAAGCCCAGATACCGGACCAGAGCAGCTCGACCGTCCGCTTGTTGCGATAAGGCTTCAATACGCAGGAGCGGCCGAGCTCGAGGAAACGCTGGCCGGGATGGCGCGCAAGCAGAGGCACCAGGTCGAACTCGCTCTGCGTATAAAAGCCGCCGATCCGGTTCGCCGCGCTCTGGCGCATCAGACGGTAGGTGCCGACCACCTTCGGCTTGACGTTGCCGAACCGCCCTTTCGCGGCGTGGTCGATGACGAGCAGGTGATCGCAGGCCTTGTCGAAACGATCCGCGTCGCGGCGAAACATGCGCGCCACCACATCGGGCTTCGCCGACATCTCCTGGTAGAAAACGCGATAGCGCAGGCGCTGAGCCCGCCAGATCTCGCGCGGCCCGCGCGCCAGCCGGACTTCGAGCGAGCCGAGCCGACCAAGCGTGCCAGAAAGCGGCTCTGATTCGCCGGCTTCCAATCCATATCGGCGCATCGCTCCGCCGGTGATCATCATCATCGGCACGAGCCGCGAAAGCAGCGGATTGGCGGCCGGAAACCGAGCTTGCTGCGCGTTCGAGCTCCCGGAAACGTGCAGTACCATGGCCTGTCCCCGCCCCAGAATTCATGCCGACCGGACCGACAGGGGAACCGATCCGATCGAGCGCATCCTATCACGCTTTTGAAGGCGGGTTCAGTGTCGGGGCGATCCTGCCCCGTGGCGAATCCGACTTCAGGCCGCTTCACGGCACCGAAGGCTTGCGCCGACGACCTTACAACTTTGCGACAGAACTGCGTCGAAGCCGTGACGCCGGTCAAGCCGAGCGGGAGCGCGAAGCCCTGCTGCCGAGATGGTCGAGCCAGCGCAGGAGGGCAGTGCGCTCGAGCGGCTTGGCGAGGCAATCGTCCATCCCCGCCTCGAGCGCCGCTTCGCGATCGGCGACCGAGACATTGGCCGTCACCGCAACCAGCGGCAGCCGCGGCTTGCGGCGGAGCCCGGCCTCGAGCACGCGCACGGCGCGGGCGCAGTCCAGCCCGGTCATCGCCGGCATGCGGATGTCGAGAAGCGCCAGATCGAGCGGCGCGGCGGCGCCGGTCAGGCTCGCTTCGATGCGCTGCAGCGCCTCGCGGCCATTGCGAACCCAGATGACCGACGAGCCGAGGCGCTCCAGGGTCCGCGTCAAGAGCAGCGCGTTGATCTCGTTGTCCTCGGCGACGAGGACGTTGAGGGGCGGCCGCCGGCTCCGCGCCGCAGGCCGCGCCTGTGAAGCAGCCGGCAAAGCTTGCGGGAAACGCACGCCCAATCGCTCATAGAGCGAACGCGCACGCACGGGCTTGATCAGAAAGCCCGAGAACCCGGCGGCCTGGGGCGGACCGAACTGGCGCCGCGCCAGCGACGACAGCAGGATGAGGCAGTCGCGGATGCCGGCCGCCGCGACGTTCGCCGCCAGTTCCTTGGCCGTGTCGTCGCCGAGCGCATGATCGATCAGGACGGCGGTCACCGGCACGTCGCCGCCCAGGATCGTGCGAGCGGCCTCCGCCGTGGCCGCAACGGAGACCGTCGCGCCGGTCTCGCGGATCGACTCCCAGAGGAAACGCGCGGCAAAGGGGGCCGGCGAGGCCAGCAGGACGTGCTGGCCAGGCCATTGCGGGATCGGCACAGCCTCGGCGCCAGGTGCGGCAACGAGCGGTAGCGTCACCCGGAAGCTCGCACCTTCGCCAAGCCGGCTCTCCGCCCGGACCTCGCCGCCCATCAAGCCGACGAGCCGGCGCACGATGGCGAGGCCGAGCCCGGTGCCGGCGTGGCGCGCGCCCGCCTCGCGTTCAAGCTGCTCGAACTCGCCGAAGATCACCTCCAGCCGATCTGCCGGGATGCCCGGACCGGTATCGGCAACAACGATCTCGACGGTATTGCGCACGCGCCGGACGCTGAGGCCGACGCCGCCGGCATCGGTGAACTTCACCGCGTTGCCGACGAGATTGAGCAGGACCTGCCGCAGGCGGTCGCGATCGCCGACGAGCTGCGCCGGCAGTTCGGGCGCGATATAGGCGGCAAGCTCGATGCCCTTGGCCTGCGCCCTCGGCGCCATCAGCTCCGAGACGGTCTCGACGAGCTGCACGATGTCGAAGGGCTCCTCGACAAGTTCGAGGCGCCCGGCCTCCACCTTGGCGAAATCGAGGATGTCGTCCACCAGCGCCAGCAGGGCTTCGCCGGAAATGCGCAGGGCCTGGACATAGGTCGATTGTTCCGCGTCGAGCCCGGTATCGGCCAGCAGGTCCGACATCCCGAGGATGCCGTTCAGCGGCGTCCGGAACTCGTGGCTGACAGTGGCCAGGAAGCGCGACTTCGCCTCGTTGGCGGCCTCGGCGCGGGCGCGGGCCTCGACCAGCGCGTCCTCGTCGGCGATGCGGGCTGAAATGTCGCGGCCGACGCGCTGGATCAGGGTGCGTCCCTGCGGGCCGGGGACGGCGGTCTCGACCCAGGCGATCCAGCGCTCGCCCAGATGCGTGGCGAGGCACTCGTCGAAGCTGCGCGCGCCACCATCGAGGGGCCGCACCGCCCGCGCGGCGAGCTGGGGCAGCTGCGCCTCGCTTCCCTCCAGATCGGCCTCGCTCGCTCCGAAGAGCGCCGCAAAGGCCGCGTTCGCGTAGACGATGCGCGCGCCGTCACGACGCACGATGAAGTCGCCCTGCCCCTCGACCAGGCTGCGATAGCGCTGCTCGCTGTCGGCGAGGCTCCAGAGGCGGTCGTTGAGCGTCTCGGTCTCCTGCAGCAGCGAGGCGATCCGGCGGCGGGAACGCTCCAGCCGCCGCTGCACGAGCAGACCCGCCCCGCCGAGCAGGGCAAGGCCGGCGAGGCCAACGGCAAACCACATCCAGAACGAAAGCATCATGCTCCCGCTCTAGCGAGTCCCCCCTGAAAAAAGCCGCCTGAGGAAAGCGCGCTTTCGAGGCCATCGCGCAAGGATGGCTTAACCTTGGCGCCCTGGCCGGTCTCCGGCGCTGCTTCAGGCCGCCTGGGCCAGATCTCCGCCTCGCGCGCGGTAGGACAACGCTTCGGCCAGATGCAACCGGCCGACCTTCTCCTCGCCATCCAGGTCGGCGAGGGTGCGCGCGACCTTGAGCACGCGGTGATAGGCGCGGGCCGTCAGGCGCATCGCCTCGGCCGCATCCCGCAGCAAGGCGAGGCCGGCCTTGTCCGGACGGGCGATTTCCTCCAGCACCGGCGCCGGACAGGCGGCGTTGGTGGTAATGTGATCGAGCCCGAGCGCGGCAAAGCGTGCGCTCTGGATCGCGCGCGCAGCCGCGACACGCGTGGCGACCTCGGCAGACCCTTCCGCCGGCCGGGGCAGAATGAGATCGGCCGCCGTCACCGCCGGCACGTCGATCGTGATATCGATCCGGTCGAGCAGCGGGCCGGAGATCCGGGTCTGGTACTGGGCGATGCAACGCTCGTTCGGCTGGCGCCGGCAGGCATAGCCCGGCTCGGTCGCCTTGCCGCAGCGGCAAGGGTTCATCGCGGCCACGAGCTGAAAGCGGGCGGGATAGACGGCGCGGTGGTTGGCGCGTGAAATCAGCACGTCACCGGTCTCGAGCGGCTGGCGTAGCGCGTCGAGCACCTGCGGCTGGAACTCCGGCAGCTCGTCGAGAAAGAGCACGCCGTGATGGGCGAGCGAAACCTCGCCCGGCTTCGCCTGCAGGCCGCCGCCGACAAGCGCCGCCATCGAAGCCGAGTGATGCGGAGCGCGGAAGGGACGCCGATCGGTCAGGGCGCCGCCGGCAAGATGCCCGCCCACAGACAGCACCATCGAGACCTCGAGCAGCTCGCGCGGCGTCAGCGGCGGCAGGATCGAGGGCAGTCGACTCGCCAGCATCGACTTGCCGGCGCCGGGAGGACCGTTCATGAGCAGATTATGGGCACCGGCAGCGGCGATCTCGAGAACGCGCTTGGCGCTCTCCTGCCCCTTGATGTCGGCCAGATCAGGTAACGCTCCGGCCTGGCGCGCCACGGCCGGCTCCGGCCGGGCCATCACCTGCGTCCCCTTGAAATGATTGGCGAGCTGAATCAGCGAGCGCGGCGCCAGGATGTCGATATCCGCCGCCGCCCAGGCAGCCTCCGGACCCGTGGCAGCGGGACAGATCAGCCCCTGGCCCCGATCATAGGCCGCGATCGCCGCCGGCAGCACGCCGGCAACCGGCGCGATCGAACCGTCGAGAGCAAGCTCCCCCAGCACCGTGTAGCCGGCAAGGGCATCGGGCGGAACCGCGCCGATGGCCGCCATGACGGCGAGCGCGATCGGCAGGTCATAGTGACTGCCCTCCTTCGGGAGGTCGGCGGGCGCCAGATTGACCGTGATGCGCTTGGCGGGAAGGGCCAGCCCCGAAGCCAGAAGGGCCGCCCTCACCCGCTCGCGGCTTTCGGCGACCGCCTTGTCCGGCAATCCGACCAGGACGAATGCGACATTGCCGGAGGCGACCTGCACCTGGACGTCGACGGCGCGTGCCTCGATGCCCTCGAACGCAACCGTCGCGACCCGCGTCACCATCTCGGCCCACCCCGTCCCCGAGGCAACGCTAGCCGAGCTTCGAGTCCAAGGCAAGAACAGATCGGGAACCTTCAGGAAGAGCGTCGCAGCCGACGCCCTTCCGCGCCGATGCGGGCAGCCCCCTCAGGCGTGAACGCCGAGGCCGATCTGGCAGGCCACGCCCGTGCCGCCCAGGCCGCAATAGCCGGCCGGGTTCTTGGCGAGATATTGCTGGTGGTAGTCCTCGGCGAAATAGAAGGGCGGCGCCGTGCGGATCTCGGTCGTCACCGGTCCATAGCCGCCGGCGGCGAGAGCGTTCTGATAAGCGTCCCGCGACTGCTCGGCCGCCGCGCGCTGGGCGTCGTCGAAAACATAGATCGCCGAGCGGTACTGCGTGCCGATGTCGTTGCCCTGCCGCATACCCTGGGTCGGATCGTGGTTCTCCCAGAAGGCCTTGAGCAGTTCCTCATAGGGCAGCTTGGCCGGATCGTAGACCACGAGCACGACCTCGGCATGTCCGGTCAGGCCGCTGCAGACCTCCTCATAGGTCGGGTTCGGGGTTTCGCCGCCGGCATAGCCGACCGCAGTCACCCAGACACCGTCACCCATCTGCCAGAACTTGCGCTCGGCTCCCCAGAAGCAGCCGAGCCCGAACAGCGCCGAGCGCATTCCCTCCGGATAGGGTCCGGCCAGGCGATGGCCGTTGACGAAATGCGTCTCCGCTGTGGCGATCGCCTCGGGACGTCCCGGCAGCGCCTCGGCCGCGGTCGGCAGTGCAGTCTTCTTGCGCAGGGAGAACATGGTCGGCTCCGTTCGGTTCGCTTCGATCCCCAATGTAGGCATCGACGCGGCTTCTGCACAGGAGCGGCATCGGCGGGAGCCGATCACCGCCGCGTGACGATGCCGATCCGCGGCTCGGGCGCGCGGCCGAGCCAGAGCAGAACGAAGCCGAGCGTCAGTGCCAAGAGTGCAGCCGGCACCGGCATGACCGAGAGCAGGATCGGGTCCCACAGCACTGGATGGAGATTGCTGGCGATCATCGACCCGAGCGACCGGTAGCCGTCATGCAGCAGGGCCGCCAGCACGTCCCCGAGCGTGGTGAAGCGAAGATGGCCGTTGGCGATCGCGCGCGCACCGTCGAGCACCAGCGCGACGAAGCCCGCCGCCACGAGAAGATAGCCCAGCCATCTGATCAGAAGTCGCACCATGTCTCCTTTCGGGCCGGGAGGTCCGCGTCCTGCTGCGAGCAGATGTGCGCGCACGGCGTCATTATCGCAACCCGCCCGAAGGATTTCGGCGAAAGACGACCCGCCACGCCGAGGACCGGTCGGCCGACGCGAAGATGCCGGATTGTGAATACCCTGCATCTCGGCCCTTGAAAGATCGGGCCCTCGCAGTCATAAGCAGCGCGCCGGACAGGTGGCCGAGTGGTTGAAGGCGCACGCCTGGAAAGTGTGTATACGGGAAACCGTATCGCGGGTTCGAATCCCGCCCTGTCCGCCAGCAATCCCGCAAGGGGTTGATTTTCAAGAGAACTTAGGCAAATCAAGAGCTTGCAAGCGCCCGAGTGGTACACACGGGTGGTACACAATGGCTCTCGCGATGGCCCGTCCCTGGAAGCATCCCAAGACTGGCATCTATTGGTTTCGCAAGCGCGTCCCCGGCGAGCTGCAGAAGCTCGTCGGCAAGACCGAGGAGAAGCAGAGCCTCGGCACGCGCGATCCGGCGGAGGCGAAGCGCAAGCATCTCGCCATGCTCTCCGCTATCGAGGAGCGGTGGGCAAACCTCCGGGCCGGTCCCCGCACGCTCACGGAACGCGAGGCTCACGACATCGCCCAGCACGCATATGATTATTGGCTGACGACGCACAGGGATAACCCGAGCCAGCAACCATGGAAGATTGCGCTCGGCGAAAAGCTGTTCCCACCCGAAGTGCATGTAATGCTGCGTCCCTCGAACCCTAATCCATCCTGGGAGGAAGTGGCCGAGCAAGCCGAAATTTGGAAGCTTGAAGGGTTCTGCACCCGGAGTGCGGATGCGAGATTGGAAGCTCTCGGCTGGTCAGTCGACGATGAGAGCCGCCGGAGAACGGCCAAGGCATTCGCTTCGGCCATCCAGAGGGCAAGCCTGACATTGACGGAATGGGCTAAGGGCAACTTCTTGGAGGGAAGGCCTTTGGGGGCCATGTCCGCGGCGGCAGGCGAACAGCAGGCACCTCCCTCTGCCAAGATCACCGAGCCGGTTTCTTTCGACAACCTGGTCAAAGGCTGGGCTGCGGAGAAAAAGCCAGCGGCCAAGACGCTCTACGCCTGGAAAGCTGTTGTCGAAAAACTGAAGAAGGCGATCGGCCATGACGACGCCGCGCGCCTGACGCCCGACGAGATGGTGCGCTGGAAAGCCTCCCTGATCGAAAGCGGCTTCCAGCCAAAAACGATCCGCGACGCCCACCTCGTGCCCATCCGAGCGATCCTGCAATGGGCTGTTGACAACCGGAAGCTCCCAAGCAATCCCGCCGAGCGCATCACCATGGACGTCAAGAAGAAGGCGGCAAACTCGCGTCGGGGCTACGATGAATCCGAAGCCAAGATCGTTCTCAAGGCCGCTTCGGCCGAGACCGATCCCGTGAAGCGCTGGGTGCCATGGCTGTGCGCCTATTCCGGTGCCCGCGTCGCCGAAATCTGTCAGCTCCGCCGCGAGGACATCGTCGAGATCGATGGCATCTGGTGCTTCAAGATCGACCCACAGGCTGGTTCGATCAAAACCGCCGGCTCGGAGCGAGCCGTGCCTCTTCATCCTGCATTGATCGAAGCGAAGTTCCTCGACTTTGCCAGGAAGGTGAAGAAGGGGCCGTTGTTTGCCGATCTGCCGGCCGATCGCTTCGGGAGCCGCGGCGGTAATGGCACCAAGGTGCTCGGCCGCTGGGTCCGCAATCTCGGCCTCAAAGACGAGCGCCTGGCGCCGAACCACTCATGGCGTCACCGCCTCAAGACCCTGGGGCGCCGTCACGGTTTGGCGCCCGATATCGTCGACGCCATCACCGGCCACCAGCGCAAGACCGTCGCCGACGGTTATGGAGAATTCCCGATGGAGGCACTGCACCGGGAGATATCGAAGATTCCGACGCTCAAGCTGTCGTAGAGCGCGTTGCGCCCGGACTGGCGAAACGCTCGGGGACTGACGCATTAATCAACGGGTGACAGCTGTGTTTCAGCTGCATTTGGTTCGATATTCGGAATACCCCTCCAAACACCACCATACAACCGCTGCCTTCCCTCCTCCTACTCCCCCTACACCACCATACAGCCTCTGCCTTCACTCCTCTTCCCCCCTACACCACCTTACACCAGCCTACCTTCTCCAACTGCCTCCTACCTCCCCTCCATCTCCGACAAATCCGCCGTTATCCACTCTCTGCAGTGACCCCGGCCAGCCTGTCCTTCGGCAATCCCCATCCCGGCAGGATTCGTTTATTTCGCCGGTCGTCGCTTCTTCTTCGACGTCAGCTCGGTGCCCCCCTCACACCCACATGCTCGCCTTCAGCCCGCCCACGAAGGCTGCCCTGTTCAAGGCATGGGCGCGGGGCTGCCTGACGCCCGACGCCCATGACGTTGGTCAGAGGTTCAAGGTCCGGGTCAGGTCGACGATCCGGGCCTCATCCTCGGCCCGCTCGATCTCCCGCCGCCGTTCATGCAGTTCAGAGCCATCGTAGAGCCGGTCAAGTTCCCCGGTGACGCGGTACCGGGACACGAAGCCGGCGTCGGCCTGAGCCTTCGTCCAAATGTTGCGAGACCCGGACGTGACCTGCGCGCAGTGGACGGGGGCAGCCTCGACGAACGGACGATCGGGCCTAAAAATCGCCCGACCCTCCAACCATTCGCCCTTGTCACCGCGCACGTGCCAGGTTGGCTCCAGCGTCTTCGTCATGTAGCGAAACCTAGCCCAGCACCACGCCACGCGCTGGCTCTCGATTCGGCTGTTGTCGACCGTGATATGCAGCGCGTCTTCGTGCATGCCCTTGTAGCCGCTCAGGCGGTGGAGGCAGCCCCGCGCCCATGCCTTGAACAGGGCAGCCTTCGTGGGCGGGATGAAGGCGAGCATGTGGGTGTGAAACCCCCTGTCCCGCGCATTCTCATGAACATAGAAGTACATGTGCTCCGTACCGCCGACCTCAGCCCGCTTCGTCATGCGCCTGCGGAACTTGATCATCGACGGGGACCCGACTGCCAACCATTTGGCCGCTTCTTGATTGAACGCCGTGAACACCCGCGTAGCCTCGGCATGGTCCCGGATGCCCATCAGGCCCCAGGCAAACGTGAAATGCGCGTTCATGACAGTTCCGTGCTTCCGCATCGCGAACGACACCGCGTTGAAGCCCTTGACCACCTCGTCGACCGTCAAGACCGCGCGCCGCGGCTTCATCGACTGCACGACGGGATGGAACGGATTGCTCGGGTCGGGCGTGCCGACGAACGGCAGGGACGGCAGGGGCGGCAAGTTCTGGATGTTGCCGCCGTTGGCCCTCACCCAATCAAGATGAGCGTGAATAGCCGCTGTCAGGCTGTCCTGTGCAAGTTCGATGCACGCAAAGGGAACAGCAGGCCGAAAGCCGGCCGCGAGCAAGTCTTCTTCCGTAATCATGTTCTTCTCCAAAATTGCATGGGGATGGGTGCCGGCGCCCTCTCTGGACGCCGGCCTTCGTCATGAGAGCGATGAGATCAGCTCTCGGTGGCCGCCGAGGCCTCCTGTGCCGCCGCGAGCTCGTTCGCCAGCGAGAACAGGTTGGGAAGGATCGGACGCTTGCCCTTAGGCTGACGCTTCCGACGTATCGCGTCGGGCTTGCCCACGGCGGCCTTCGGCGCCATGCGATTGACAATGAAGGCGCCGTGGTACGACCCCTTAACGCTCTCGATCAGACGCTGAATCTCGGGGCAATTCAGATCGAGCAGGTGAAAGGAGCAATGCAGCTCGAACGCCAGCTCGTCAGGATCAGAGATACCAGCGAGGTCGCTCGCCGGGCGCTGCGCAAAAGCCGGCCGCGGATGGACTGCGTCCAAGACTCGGCCGATGCGGTCGATCTCGTCCCATCGATCGCCTTCAGACGCCGACGGAAACCGAAATCCGGGCATGGGTGGGCCACCTTCGTCAACAGACGGAAGTTTCTTCTCAATTGTCATGGGAGATCCTAGTTGCGATGGAAATGCGAGCGCGCTCCAGCTGATCAATGCAGGGAGCGCTGCCGAGTTTCCTGCAAGGTTGCGGCTTAAGCTTAAACCTTGCAAATTATTGAAAATAAACGGCTTTTTAATCATACAAAATAGTGTAAAAGCTAAATATACAGCCGTTAAGTTATATGAATCACGCTTGAAGCCTTTGCATTCGTTAGATTGCAGAGGGCTTCATGCCGTACGATCTCCCCGACACTTTCCCCCATGTCCCGCTGCTGCCGGAGGAGTTGCTCCGCCGGCACCACATCTTCGAGCCGCTCGACCACCGCTTCCGCTCGGCGGCACGCCTGCTCCAAAGCATCTGGCGGCAGGACCGCGAATTGCCGATCGGCAGCTACAAGGTCGGCGCCAAGCGCAAGAAGCTCGGCTCGCGGATCAGCCCCGCAGCCGCGCGAGCCGGCGCCAACTTCATGCTGCCGGCCATCGCTTGGCTGGTGCGCCGCGAGCTTGCCTATCGCGAGCCGGCTGCGATGATCGACGAGGCGCGCCTCTACGGAAACCTGCTCAGCTCGATGCCCATGGCCTTCAACGTCTTCGGCCTGCTCAAGCTCGATCTCGCTTTCGCCTCCCGCGTCTTGGCTGAGCTGTTCCCCGATCTCAGCGGCGCCAAGGTCCACGCCGTCCTGTTCGAGCATTCGCCGGGACGGGGCGACCCGGCTCTTACGGGCGACCACAGCGCCTTCGACGTTTTCCTCCATTACGAGACGCCCGCAGGCCGCAAGGGCTTCATCGCGATCGAGACGAAGTACACGGAGTCCTGCCAGGAGCCGGTGCCGGCGATCCGGCCGCGCTACAACGATCTCGCCGACGTTTCCGGCCTGTTCGTCGAGCCGCAGAAGCCTGCCCTCAGGACCAACCCCTACCAGCAGCTCTTCCGCGAGCATTTGCTCGCCCAGGCGATGCTGATGCGTGCCGACTTCGACGAGGGCCGGTTCGTCGTCATCGCCCCGCGACTCAACACCCTGGTAGCGACCGCCGTCGCTAGCTATCAGGCCGAGCTCAAGCCTGCCGGCGAGGATCAAGTCGGCTTCGCCAGCATCACGCTGGAAGACACCATCGTCGCGCTCGCCATGGCCGGCGAGGAGGAATATGCGGCCAGGCTCTACCGGAGGTACGCGGACTTTTCCTTGGTCGACGGCGAATTGAACCTGTTCTGGGCCGGCGACGGCCCGATCGGCAAGGCGGAAGAGGCCACAGCTCTGGCCGGGCCGCTCAAGCTCCTGCCGGGAGGGCGTACGTGAGCGCGCCCTTCATGCTCCCGGCCGAACGCGAGCGCCTGCTCGCCAACGGACGGGCGAGCGCGCGGGGCGAAGAGATCGACCCGCTGCCGGTCGTGAAACTCTTCACGCCCGACGCAAATGCGACCTGGCTCCTGTCAGAGCTCGACCCGGAGGATCCCGGCATCGCCTTCGGCCTCTGCGATCTCGGTCTCGGCTCGCCCGAGCTCGGCTACCTCTCCCTTGCCGAGCTCGTCGGCGTCCGCGGATTCCTCGGCTTGCCGATCGAGCGAGACGAGCATTTCCGGCCGGATAAGCCGCTCTCGGCCTATGCCGCCGACGCCCGCCGCCAGGGCAGAGTTGTCGCGTGAGCACGCTCGCCAATGAGGACGACGGCTGGCTCGATCAAGTTCGCGGCGGCGACTTCGCCTCGATCCCGCACGCACCGACTTGGCTGCAATCTGCCCGTCTCGCCCATCTCCTCAACGGCTATGCGACTTCGATAGACGTCGGGCTGGGCAATCTACACGGCTGGGCGAACAAGCGCGCGGACGAAGCCGCCCGGATCGGTTCATGGCGCGGTACCGCCCTCGAACTTTGGCTATGCCTGTTCTACGAGCATCGCCGCTGGCGGCATTTCGGCTGCCAGCCGGAGGGTCAAGACCGCGAGCTGGTCGCTCGCCTCTGGCGCCAACTGCGGGGCGAGCTTCAAATCGCCGGCGACAACGAATGCGCCATCATCCTCGTGCAGATCGCCGCCGGCTCGGCAAAGATGCGGTAAGGTTTTGCCGAGCTGGCCAATTCACGCCAGCCCGATCAGGTCGGCGCGCAAATGGCTCGGTCCACGGCCATATCGGCAGTACCAAGCCGCAGGGCCAAGGCCCTGATTTTACTGCACTCTCCGGAGCGGTTTTCCAGAATGGCTCCGATACGCTTCCAGAATTGCGTTATGGAAGCGTAACGGCCAGAGACAGGGCGGAATGCGCCATGAGCCGACCTTGGAACCCTGCCCAATTCCGGACCTTCGTTTGCACCGTTCTCGATTGCTAGCCCGGTGCGCGCTCGACGTTCTCGTGATCGACCGGTTCTGACTCGCTGAGCCCGCCTGCGTCGTCGGTCGCCGTGCCTACCCCGAGCGGTTGAGGGCTGGTCAGGAAGGAGCTCACATCGATCCAGGCGACGACAAAATCTGGCCCACGAAGGTTGTGCTGCGGCTGGCCTCCAGACTTCCCTGCTGGCTCCCCGCCATAGGCAACGATAGCCTCAAGGCGGTTCAGTTGATTCTTTGAATCAGGTGACGGGGGATGAACGCGTATGAGCGAAGGCGTTGGATCGCGCAGGTTCCAATTTCTCCGGAACGGCAATGCTGATCCGGACAGTTTGGACTGGGATACAGGCATAGAGACTGCGCGACAGGCAATCTCCGAGGCCCTGAATGCCAAGAACGTTGCATTCCTGCTGGGAGCAGGTTGCTCGTCATTGGTCAAAGGCGGCATCGAGTTTGGAATTCCGACTATGGCGCCCTTGGCACGGAAGTTCTGTGAAGAGGCTGCAAAAGCCCGCCCCAGCGACGTACCGGAGAATGGGCCTGCCGTGGAGGGTGGGCTCGCAGCCGACACTCTCGATCCAAATGAAGACTTGCTCGGTACATCGGAGGAGCCGAGCGTTGCACCAATGACAGCGCCCAAATGGAGGCCGACTAGTGAAGAGCTCTCTGTCCTCGATAAACTAGGGGTCGATCTGTCGCGCGACTTCTCGCGCAATCTTGAGCGTTTGATGGAGGTGCTGTTCGCTCAGCGTTTCGTTTTGCGGCTGAGCGACCACAAAAATCATGCTGAGATACTCGTCCACCTGGAGGGGCTCATCCGCAAGGTCCAGGACTTCCTATGGGATCACGTCACAACCGGCCGTTTCACTGACGGGGACACTTCTGTCAGGGATGTTTACGAGAAGTTCTATCGGAAGCTGGTGCTGAGGGACCGAGCGCTCCCGCGCCCGTGGGTGTTCACGACGAACTACGATCACTTCAATGAAGTCGCCATGGATCGCCTTGGCATTCCTTACGCGAACGGCTTCTCGGGAGTGATCGAACGACGGTTCAATCCAGCCAGCTTCCGCTATGCCCTCGCCGAGCAATTGGATCTGGCGAATAGGAAATGGAGCGCGGTCGATGCCTTCGTTTACCTCGCCAAGCTGCACGGTTCGGTGACCTGGACCGAGGACGACCACGGACTGTTCCCGATACGAGAGGTCTGGCCGCCTGGCGACGCGGGTCGCATGCTCATCTATCCGACGCCGGCCAAGCAGAATTCTTCGCTGGGCTCTCCGTATGCCGACCTGTTCCGCGAGTTCCAGGGACGGATCGTACGAGAGCAGAGTATCCTTTTCACTGCCGGGTATGCTTTCGCGGACGAACACCTGAACAACATCATCTATCAGGCCCTGACCATCCCGACGTTCCGTCTAATCATCTTTGCGTCTCCGGATTCCGAAGGCGAGATTGCGAAGTTAAGAGCGTTGCAGGATCCCCGAATCTGGATCATCGGCGGAGACGGTCCCGTCGACGAAACCTGGGCCCACTACTTCGACGTGATCGTCGAACATTTCATGCCTCAGCGGCCGGGCGATCGCATTGACGATGCCGTCCGTAAGGTCCTGTCCGACCTGGCTCCCAGGAAGAAGGACCAATCCGAATGAGCCACGATGATCGTCGGCGTGCTATTGGAAAGGTCGTATCGGTTGCGGCAGACCGGCTCGTCGTGGAACTGCATGCCGGCACGGATAATTTCACTGTGGTTGGCTTCGATGATGTCCATTACGTCGCCCGGCTAGGCTCGTTCCTGATGGTCCCGGTGTCAGGGGAATACGTAGTGGTCGAGGTCGTCGGTCTGCGCGATCGCGACGCTGGGCAGCCTTCAGACCGTGGGGACTTCGATCGAGCAGGCTCATCCAAGTATCTGGATGTTGTTCCGGTCGGCATGCTTCCAATGAAGGGCGGCGTTTTCCGCTTCGGGGTTTCAACTTTTCCCTCGCTGTATGCCGATGCGCTATACGCGCTCGATGGCGAACTAGACCGGATATTCGATACAGACCGAGCGGTCGAACCCGCGCCGGTCGTAGCCGGGATGCTCCCTGTACCCCCCGATGCCGACAGGTATCGCGCGCTGCCCATCGGAAAGTCCGCTGTCTTCGAGGATTATGAGGTCAAGGTCAGGCTCAACGAGTTCTTCGGTGGGCACGTGGCGGTCTTGGGCAATACGGGAAGCGGGAAGTCCTGCACTGTTGCGTCCATCCTCCAGGCCCTATTCCGAAAGCCTACCGAACATCATGCGCGCGGCGCCACATTCGTCGTTCTTGACGTCAATGGAGAGTATGGGGAGGCCTTAATACCGCTGGCTGAAACGGGGGCGATCGGCGTCAGACGCGTTGTGCTGGACGGGTCCGCAACCGGTTTTCGAGTTCCTCACTGGTTTCTCGAAATGGCCGAGTGGGAGCTGCTTCTGCAGGCTAGCGAGCGGACCCAACTGCCTGTTTTGCGAACAGCTCTGGGTCTGACAAGCCTGTTTCACGCAAAGTCGCAAACGGCCTTGGCGCTGCGAGAACATTTCATTGCGACCTGCATCATCGAGTGTTTTAGAGGGGCCGATGGGGACTCGCCAGTCTCGAAGTTTCAGCGGGTTGTGTCCCTCCTGCAAAAATATCCGACTGACGACCTGAATATGGAGCTCCTCAACCGGTTCAGCCCCAATTTGCAGTATGGCAACTTCAGCTCTGCAAACGGCCAGTCGCTGTTCCTGAGCGAGGTGCGGAAAAAGCTCCGGGAGGATGTTCCCCTCCCAGCTTATGACCGCACGCCCTTCTCGTTCGAAGAACTCCATGAGTGCCTGGACTTCGCCATTCTCTACGAGGAGGCCCACGGCAACCGTCAAATCCGGGACTATTGCTCGTCGATGGTGACCCGGCTCAAGTCGCTGCAAGAGCGTCCTGAATACGCGTTCCTGCGCCACCAGGGCGCCGATGCGGCGAGAGCTTCAAGCGAACGCGAGTTCTTGGCTAGCATCGTCGGTTTGACCGTGCGAGGGACACAACTGTTCAAGAGCGATCAGATCATCATCCTCGATCTAAACGCCGTTGAGGACGAGGTCGTCGAGTTGGTCAGCGCCGTCGTAGCGCGGATGCTTTTCCGCCTGCTTCGGCAGGCCGAACCGCGCAACCGTTTCCCGATCCACCTCCTGCTTGAAGAGGCACATCGCTACATCGCGTCCACGCCTTCCCGCTTTTCGATCGACGCGTCCAAAATATTCGAGCGCATTGCGAAAGAAGGTCGAAAATACGGAATGTTCGTCATGCTGGCGTCTCAACGGCCAAACGAGCTGTCAAAGACGGTCCTCAGTCAGTGCTCGAATTTTTTGGTGCACCGCATCCAAAACCCCGACGACCTGTCTCAGATTAGGCAGATGACACCCTTCATTTCGGATGCCGTCCTGAAACGGCTGCCATCGCTTCCGCGTCAGCATGCGCTCGTGTTCGGAACATCGGTCAATCTGCCAACGACTTTCAAGGTCGGCGACGCCTTCCCTCGACCAAGGAGCGACGACACCGCAATAGCTGACCTCTGGTTCCACGAGGAGGGAAGGTTGGCCGACATACGGATCGCAGCGCAGTCGGCTACGTCGTCCAATGCTTGATATAGGCGTCACGACGATGCGAATGCGCACCGGGGCAACGATCAGACATGCGCAAATTCCAGCGGCCGCACGGCATGGCCTGAGACCCAGCATCGACAAGGGGCCAGGGTGAGGCATGTCGACCAAGTGGCGAAAGTACCAGCACCACGTCGCAGAGCTATTTCGCGCTTTGGGCTTCGAGGCCAAGGTTGAGGAAAGGCTAAACGGCGCGCGTGGGATGCACGACATCGATGTCGTAACGCGTTTCACGATCGCCGGCGTCTCGGTGCTATGGATCGTTGAGTGCAAGCTCTGGAAAGCGTCCGTCCAAAAAGAACAAGCGATGACGTTGGCGCAGATCGCGCAAGATGTCGGAGCCGACCGAGCGTTCCTTTTGTCAGAGAGTGGCTTCCAGGCCGGCGCACTTAAATCCGTCCGCAACACAAATGTGACACTAACAAGCCTTCAAGATCTAACCGAAGCCGCCCAAGAGCATCTGCAAAAAACAGTTTTACGTTCGCTTCTCGCTGAAAAAGATCGTTTCGAACAACACCTGCGCGGACACCTGTACGACGAGATGGGTGAGTCACCGAGCCTGAGGATCGGCAACTTCGACGAGATCGCCACTTTGCTTGGTGCGTGCCTTGACTTGGGCCTTGCCGCCAAAGCTGCATTAGCCAATCGCTATCCCGTCCGCCTTTCGGGGGTGGTCGAGGAGCCTGGAGGGCTTTTCAGGAGTCCGGAAACGCTTATCCCGGCGCTGCAACGTTTGATTGCCGAGGTTTCGGATCGATCGGGGCTATTGGACGTGCGACGCGCTGAACTCGGAGCGCAAATCGCCAGGCTCGCGGATGAAATCGATACACTCGTCAGTGCGGGCGATGAGGTCTTCGAGATTGCATTCGAAGGCCCGCTTCGGGACGAGCGCTTGACACGTTGCCTGGCGCCTATGGAGGAAGTCGAGGCGCTCACTGAGGTGCTACGCCCTCTTCTCGGCCCTAAGCTGCTTGCGCTTGTGCGTGACACGCGACAATGCCTGATCGACGGCGTGTACCTTGTCCTCGCCACCCCGAGCGCGGATCGTAACACGTGGTATCGCCATGCCGAGACGGCTCGCAAGAGGGCAGCTGAGCTCCACCTAGCCGGTGGGAAAGAGACAAGAAAGACGGCAGCGCTGCCGACGGACGGCTTCTAAGGCATATGCTCCGCTCACTCCAATAGGGGGCGCCCATATCCCAGGATCACGTCTAAGGCGGCGATGCTGGCGGCGGATCTGAGCCGCCTGGACACTGACGACCGACTTGCTCGGGCTGACTGACACGCTGGTCGAACTTGGCCCGTGGCTGGCGTCTGAATGGCAAGTTTAGGGATGGGATCAGGTTTGAACTTGATGCGCTAGGAGTCGCGCCGGGCCAGGCTGGCTAGCAGTTGTAACATCTGCAACGCTTGCCGCGTACGGGCGGGCTCCCCTCCGGTGATCTGTTGGAGGGCTTCCGCTAGTTCGCGCATCGAGCCCAGTGTTTTCTCCCGCGGCTCTAGTTCGCTGCGCAATAGGCGCCCGACACGCGCATCCTCACTGCATTCGCCGCGCATTAAGCGCCATATCTGCATTCGCGAACAACCGATGCGGCGCGCGAGCTCCGACGTGGTGATTCCGCGCTCCAGGGCCTCGTCAATCAGTCGCTTGAGTGGCTTTGTTTCTTGCATCGGCGCCGACTAGGTGTATCTTATGTTACATCTAGAGGTCACGCATGCAAGCCTTCCACATCGCGGCCGAACACGGCATTGAGCGCGTCGAATTGCCGGCGGCCGACGCTGAATGGATCGCTGGCTGCCGATGGGGGGATGCCGCAGTTCCGCTTACGCCATCCTGGATCGCCAAGCAGGCCCACATGCGGTGGCGCCAGCGCGCCTATGAGGGTTTCTTCGGGGGCGAAGTCACGTCATTGCGCGGCGAGGTCGCCTTCTGCTTGCTCAGCGGATTTGGCATTCGAGCCGAGGTGGCACGCGCGGCCTATCACAAACTCACTGACATGGGCGTCCTGGAGGGAATGCCGGATGCTGCCACGATTCGAGAGGTGCTCGAACAGCCGCTCGATGTCGGCGGGCGCAAGGTGCGATACCGCTTCCCTCGGGTACGGGCCGAGTATTTGCATGGAGCGCTTCGCGTGCTGAGTTCGATCACGCCGGCCCAGAACGGCATCGCGCTGAGGCGGCAGCTTCTTCAGATCAAGGGTATCGGTCCGAAGACCGCATCGTTCGTCGTACGCAATCATCTGCTGTCGGACGAGGTCGCCATCCTCGACATTCATCTCATTCGCGCGGGCCAGATCGCGCGCATCTTCCCGCGGAACCTGCGCCTCCCATCGGACTACATGAAGCTCGAAGCGCGCTTCCTGGCATTCGCGGCCGCTTGCGGAGTGCCCGCCTCGATCCTGGACATTGCGATCTGGGACATCATGCGAGGTATATCCCTGACACGCCTCGCACGCGCGGATGCTATGAATGCGTCCCTTTGGACAGGTGACGACGACGATCAAGCTCGCCATGATCAAGCTCAAGTTGATTCTAGAACGGAATCCGCGGGCGGGGGGACGGTAGATGAGCGGCAGTGGGCGCAACACCTACTATGACGATACACGGCCGGTTGGTGGAGCCTCCGTAGGCGGAGGAGGGGGCGAAGGAGCAACGCCTGGAGACCCTTGCAACATTACGTCGCTAGGCACGCTGCGGTCGCCGGTACCCTCCGTCGTCGCTGCTCTTTCGATCGGAACGGCGCTTGAAGTAGCTGTGATCAACGTCAGCGGCATCGATGTTCTTGAAGCGCGGCACAATCCGCTGGGAAGCGCTGGGGCGATCGATTGCCCGGACGAGCAAGCCATCATCCAGTGCATGGGCCGTGGGCATCAATACCAAGCGACCGTTCATCGGCTGCACGGCGGCGTGGTGGCCGTCCAGGTCAGGCGCGTGCCATGATTCACGTTGTAGGCGGCTGCTACCGTGAAGTCTGCATGTCGCCGGAAGTCACCCAGTTTTATGGCTCTGCTGGTCGCGCGGCGACGGCCCTGGCTGCTCGGACCAAGGTGCGGCTGCACACATTCGTAGGCCCGCGCAGCAGGCGAGATGTACAAAAGCTCGCTGCCTTGGGCGGATTTGAGCTCTCCCTCACGTCAGCGGCTGTCGACGTCACCTTCGGGTATGTGCACCCGCTTCAGTCCTTGTATGTCTCGCCGATACGAGGTTCGTTCGACAACACGACGCGCCTTCATATCGACGTCCCGGGCGAGGTCGCGGTGGTGTTTGGCACGTTTGAGGGCCAAGCTTCCGCGACGGCGGGCACCATCGTCTACGACCCTCAAGATGGGATCATGCCCGTTCCGTATCGGGAGTCCGGCTGTGCAGCTCAAGAACGCCTGGCCATTCTCCTGAATGCCGGAGAAGCGCTGCGCACAGCTGAAACGGATGACATTGAGGCTGCGGGAAAGCGGATCCTGCAGGATAACGCCGCCACAGTCGTCATCATCAAGTCCGGCCCTCGAGGTGCTTTGGTCTTCGAACGCGGAGCGGATCGGCCAGTCGACGTGCCCGCGTTTTTTTCCAAGGGAATGTTCGGCATCGGATCAGGGGATTTCTTCGCCGCGGCCTTCGCCTACTACTGGGGCGAATGTCGAGAGGCCGCCGCCGCCGCCGCCGAAAAGGCATCACGCTCTGTCAGTCATTACGTGGAGACACGTAGTGATCGGCTTGCGAGCGACGAAGAACTGGCTGCGGAGCGCAGAAAGGTCGCCGTCACATCCGGCCAGATTTACCTGGCCGGACCCTTCTTCACGATGGCGCAGCGTTGGCTTGTCGAGGAGACCCGGGACCAGTTTCTTCAACTGGGCCTCGATGTCTTTTCGCCGGTTCATCAGGTCGGGAGAGGCCCGGCCGAGACTGTTGCACCACTCGATTTGCAGGGTCTCGAACAGTGCGACCGCGTTTTCGCCATCGCTGACGGGCTGGACTCAGGCACGATTTTCGAGATCGGCTACGCTCGCAAGATGGGCATTCCCGTCTATTGCTACGGGGAGACGATTGATCCCGAGAACAGCAAAATGATCACGGGATCCGGATGCCGGCTCATCGGCGACTTTGCTACGTCTGTCTATCACGCCGCCTGGAGGTGCTGAGGTGGGGAAGGCGCTTCTGCTTTCCGGAGGTATGGATTCCGCTGCACTTGCCTGGTGGCTAAAGCCGGACCTGGCTGTCTTCATCGACTATGGCCAGCGTCCCGCTGCGGCCGAAAAGCGTGCCGCGGAGAAGATCGCAGAAGAAGTCGGTATTCCGTTTGAGGCGGTTCATATCGACTGTTCGCCTCTGGGCTCAGGACAACTGGTCGGCAGCGCCGCACTGCCCGAAGCCCCAACCCCAGAATGGTGGCCATATCGGAACCAACTGCTGATCACGATGGCTGCGGCTATCGCCTTACGGCGAGGTCACCTAAAGTCGATCGTCATTGGCTCGGTCGCGGAGGACGAGGTGAACGCCGACGGAACGGCGGCGTTCAGGTTGGCGTTGGACACGGTCATGAAACTGCAAGAGGGATGTATCGGCGTCGAGGCGCCGGCCGCGAGCATGACCAGCACAGACCTGATCCGTGCGTCGGGCATTCCTCCCGAAGTGCTCGGGTGGACGCATTCTTGCTTTGCCTCGGACGTGCCGTGTTTGAGGTGCAGAGGATGCAACAAGCATCTCAACGTGCTCGATGACCTTCACCGGCGCTGGCCACAAATCTCCTGTGACGCTGTCTCATAAGTCGGGGGTTGGAGAGGCCGAGCAGCGCTAGTGGATAGCGCTGCTGAATTCGAAAACCGCGTTTGCGTTGCATTCACGAGTCTGTGAGATAACCAGACACTAGAGGAGCAGATCATGGCCCAATATCAGGCAGTCGCAGACGCATTTCGGGTATCCCAGCGGGAAAGCCGATTGTTGACTGAACTCGCCAAGCGGCGCGCCGAGGCCGCCAAGGCCGAAAAAGGGGCGGCTCCCAAGCCCAGTGTGACGGCCCAGGCTGCTAAGGTCATCGAGAAGAAGTGACGAAGCAGCTCTATCCGCCCAAGCGAGGCAACGAGAAGCGCGAGTTCCCTGAAAACGGGACCGATGAGCGCGCATGGAGAAGCAATTACTCGCGCGATTATGCGCGAGTAATCCATAGCGCGGCCTTTCGCCGACTACAGGGAAAAACGCAGGTCTTCCCCGGGCATGAATCGGATTTCTTCCGAAATCGACTGACGCATTCCCTGGAGGTATCGCAAATTGCGGTTGGGATTGCGGAGCGTCTGAACCACCTCCTTCCGTTCTTCCAAGCCAACCCGATCAATACGCAGGTTTGCTCGGCAGCAGGCCTGATCCACGATCTTGGGCATCCGCCGTTCGGGCACAACGGCGAGCGCGCACTGGATGACGCGATGCGCAGGCATGGGGGCTTCGAAGGCAACGCGCAAACGCTTCGGATCGTCGCCAGGCTTGAGAAGAAGATTGTCGACGATGCCGGAAGGCCGTTCGGCCTGAATCTTACGTTCAGGACGCTGGCGTCGATCCTAAAATATGATCGCGAGATCCCGAGGTCGCGTCGACCAGAGGATAAGCTGGCGAAAGGATATTATGCCGACGAGGCGAAGCTTGTTGCAAAGATAAAGCGAGCCGTCCTTGGAAGCGACTGGACGCAGGTAAAGGAATTTAAGACCATCGAGTGTCAGATCATGGATCTGGCGGATGATATCGCTTATTCGACGTTTGACCTGGAGGATTCGTTCAAGGCTGAATTTCTGACGCCGGCGGGAATATTGGCATCGTCGGATTCTCTCCTCACAAAGGTTGCCGAGGAGGTCAGTGAGGCGCTGGGAGATAGCGTAACCGCTCTGGATGTTCTTGATGTTTTCGGAAAAATCTTCGAAGTTGATACGCTTCCCGGAGAAACACTGGGCCAAGAAGATACCCTGACGGCGTTTGCCCAACGTTTTAAGGGGTATCGAAAGCTTACGTCATCCGGAACGTTTCGCACTAAACTGTCCTCACAACTTGTCAAAGAAGCGATTGATTCCGTTGAGGTTGATATAAACGAAAGGGACCCCACCCTTAGCAAGGTTACGTTAGAAAAGAAGGCTCAGCGGCGTGTCGAGATTCTCAAGAAATACACATATATAGCTACGATCTATTCCAGCCGAGTGACCATTCCAGAATTCCGGGGCTATGAGGTTGTGAAGCGCATTTTCGAGGCCCTCGCTGGGAATCGAGGGCACTTGCTTATGCCCGACGACGTTCGTGGTGCGTTTGAAGCCTCGAAGGGCAATCACGACCGCCAGATGCGCATCATATGCGACTTCGTGGCCGGCATGACGGATCGCTACGCAATCGAGTTCTACGGCCGTCTCCATGGAGATACCGCGCAGAGCATGTTCAAGCCGATCTGAGCGCGCGACCAGAAGGCCAGCATTACTACGGTGCCGGCCGATCAGGTCGCTGATCTGGGAATCAGCTTCGTCGGTCGCTGCGCCTTGCGGATCAGATCCGCGATATGGCTGGTGAGACCAATCTCGCCCTCTATGACAAGCCCGACATCCGGCGCCAGGTCGCGTAGAAGCTCCCGAAGCCCAGCGAGGCCCTTCTCCGCAGGAAATCTCTCCCACGCCGCCGCTTCGCCAGGTACCAGCATCTGGGGCGAGCTCTCCGTCGAGCCGACGTGCAGCTGAACTACCCAGACTTTCTCACCGTCATGAACCCATTCAAATCGAACGGGACCTAGGTGGTCCTTGGCGCTGTCGTAAACGTCGCCAACGTCGCGGAGCACGTGCTCTGGCAAGGCTGCCGGCAGGTCCTCGCCGAGCATGAAGGTATCACCTTCGCCCCGTACGCCTTCAACAATGAGGGCGCCCTCAGATCCTACGATGGCTGCGCCGGAGTAGGCTGCGGTGACAGCGTCCTGCCGAAGGACCGAGGCAATGACGGTTCCCGACGGGTCTTCCTGCTGGAGCAGGGCGAAGGGGTCGAGCCAACCCTTCACCGTGGTGTAAAGGCCTGGTTGGGGCTCGAAGGGGCAAGTTCGGGTCCAGCACTCATTGCTGCCTGTTGGTGTACCGAACCAGAAGGGGGAAACCCGTCTGCCGACCACGAGCGTCCGCGGCACCGGCAGGCCGATTTCATTCGCAATGAGTAGGCCGAACGCCTTGTCACCTATCAGCCGGCTGAACCTGTTTGGCCAGATCACCCGAGCGCTGTTCGCAGGGGGAGGAGTCTGCTCAAACTCCCATGCCAGCACATGGCCATGCCGATAACCTCGCGGGCGGGGATGAATGCTGAACTCCAGCCGGGCATCCGCAAAGGAGGGTGGCTTCGCCCCATAGATCGTCTCGAAAATCGAAAGGCCCCATGCGGTCGGCAATGAACAGACGCCGGGCATCTCGACACATCGCGGCGTGTCGTCAGGCGCGAATTCAATGATGCCGCCGTGTACGACGCCCGAAACTCCCCCATCTGTGACGTCGACGGTTTCATTCACTAATATGAAGAGCCTTTCACGAACGAGTCGCTCGGCCGCTTCCAACGCTGCTTCGACCGTTTCGAGTCCGTAGACAAACTCACGGCTGCGCGGATCTTCCGGATGATAGCTGCGGATGTTCACACGGGCTTCGGGACTGCGCTTCAGCAGAGCCTCAATACCTGCCCTCGGCGACTCGAATGCATGGTTGGCAGGATATCCTCGGATACGGTTGAATGTCTGGATGAGACGATCGCCGTCCCCCGGTCGAAAGCCGAGGAACTGGGCCACGTTGCCGTGCGCAGCCAAGCCGTCCAAAGCCACATCTTTCCGCACTGGGTCTCTGCTCCATACCGTCGGGATCTGTACCGTAGCCGGTAACCTGGCGGTGGAAGAAACAGTGGTCCGCCGGACCCTCGACGGCGGAATAGAGAGTTGAGCAGGCCCGTCAACCCGGGCGTCCTCAAAGTCCCCGGACATCGCACCCAACGGTCAAGCCCTGCCGGCAGACGATACCGTCGGGGTCGAGCAAGTTGGCCTGAAGCAGACCTTCCAGACGTCGGCTAGGGGCCAATTTGGCCGCTCCATCCGGCAGGTACAGTTCGTGTCAGCCAAACGACTGAAAAACCGGGAATTTCTGCAGCCGATTTCCGCAACCGTTCCGTACGGCTTCCAGAATTCGGCTATGACAGCGTCAGCGCTATTTGGGTCGCCGTCCGCTTTTCAGAGGCTTCGGCGCTTCCGCCCCGACATCGGGGGGCTCCAATAATCTGCCGACGTCAACATCAAGCGCGGCTGCCAAACGATCGAGCAGATCAACGGTTGGGTTGAATTCCTGACGCTCCATCCCGCTGATGTAGCTTCGATCCACGTCCGCATCGACGGCCAGGTTCTCCTGCGAGAGACCTCGCTCAACCCTAAGCCGCCGCAGATTCCATGCCACTCGCGTCCGCGCATCCATGAGCGCGAAGCCAGCAACTTGCCGCGTCGTAAACCATCGAATATGTTCGACACAATTCGGTGGCGCACGAAAGAAACTGCGTGTTCGCGTGAATTGCACCGAGGAAGCGGGGGAGTTCTTCGACAGTAGCCAGGACGATCGCGGCTCGAACGCGATTGGGCTGTCTTCGCTCGCCTTCGCTGCATGGAAATCGGCGACAAAGGCGGGCTGGTGTGAGCGACTGGTTTTACGAGAAGAACGGCGAGCGCGGCGGGCCTGTCGGTGCCGACGAGCTCAAGGCGATGCTGGCGAGCGGTACGATCGGCGTCGCCAGCCTCGTGTGGACGGGAGCCTTCGGGAGTGAGTGGAAGCGGCTCGGCGATACCGAGCTTGCCCCGCCGCCGCCGGTCGCGCCACCTCCCTTACCATCAAAGGAACCGCCGGCCCTTCCGCCCAAGCCCGAGCAGCCGGCGGCCAAGCCCAGCGACTTCCTCGACAGCGCTCTGACCAAGGCGCTGATCGGTACGAAGCAGGCCCACTACCTTGCGAAGTGGCGGCCCATCCTGGCGAAGGCTGGGACCGACCCGAAGAAGCTCGCCATGACGAGCTCATGGAATTGGCCAGCCCTGTTCCTGCCCTATGGCTGGCTGCTCTACCGCAAGCTCTACGTGCTCGGCGGCATCATGCTCGCCGTCCAGCTTGCCTATGTGCTGCTGCCGGACAGCGTGCCGACCTCATTGGCGCGAGCGTTCCTATTCGCCACATTCGGCATGGCCATCATGACCGCGCTGTACGGCAACGCCTGGTATCTCGACGTCGTCCATAGGCGCTGGGACAAGTTGCGCCGGGAACCCGATGAAGCCGTTGCGCTCGCAAAGGCCAATGAAGCCGGCGGGGTCAATGTGATCGCTCCGATCGTGGCGCTCGTCCTGGTCATCGCCGCGGCGGTCATTCCGCATCTCAATCTGATCGGCTGGGGTGATCCCGTCGCGTTGGTCCGCGATGGCCATGTGACCGCCTATCCCAGCACCACGGTCGGCAAGGCCTTCGCCGGGAACTTCGATGAGGGCGCTTGGCGTAGCTTCACCACTCCGAAGGGTCAGAAGGTCGTCGAGTTCACCGGCAAGATCAACGCAGCGCTCCATGCGAATGCCGAGCAGCGGCTCTGGGAAGCCGAGGAGGATCTGCGAAAGGGTGCGCGAACCAAAGACGAGGGCGATCATCTCGGATTCAACTACCGGGCGAACATCTTCCAGCTTGCCTACCGCTATCTAGAAGGCAGGCCCGAGCTCCAGCGCCTGTTGCAGAAGTGGGATTGCAGCAAGGTCGAGCAGGTCAATCTGGCCGGTCCGTGGGTCGGCATGCTGCCGGGCTGCAAGGAGCACCTCTACAGCTTCCTGGGCGACGCCATCGACGCTTGGGCCTCTCAGGCTCACTGGCCGGTCGGAACGCCGGTCACGGTGCAATGGACGATCAGGGTTGATGGCGAGGGCTTCGACCTGACGCACCTCTCCAGCAAGGCCTGGGAAGGCAAGGAGCGGGATCACGTGCTCGCTCTCCTGTTCCAGTGACCGGCGGCAGGTCCGTTTTCTCGTCAGACCAAGGAGCTCTCATGCGCCTCCCGCTCATCCTGGCTGCCTGCCTTGCGGCAACTGCCGCCTTCGCACAGGCCCCGCGCATCAAATGGAAGGCGATGGACTTCCCGCCGGCGACCAAGGTCAAGGCAGTGTTGAACGGCAAGACCGTCGAGCTTGGTGAAATCCGCTACTTCTACACGTTCGTGAAGGCTCAGGGCTGGTCCTGCACCTTCGACAACGCTGGCGGCCCTCGCTCAGGCCCGTCGACATTGCGCTGTCACGCGCCTCGGCAACCGACGCCGATCGACTTCTATGTCGAGTATATGCCGCAGCAAAACGAGCTGACCGTCGTCGATGGAACCGGCGAGGACATGTATGATATCTATGAGGTCTATGGCCCAAACCCGGAGCCGAAGGGGTAGTCGGCGAAGCTCAGCGCGAGCGGACAGCGCTCCCTTCTCTGGCTGGACGGTGGGTCACAGTGGTGGTACACACGACCGAAATCGGCGCCTGCTAAGTAATTGATTTTGCATGACTCTCGGCGGATTTGGGCCAGTCCCGCCCTGTCCGCCATTTGAACCTTCATAAATAATTGATATCATTAGAAAAATTGCACTGAACGCATCGCCTCGCCCCAACTTTTACCCCAACAGGTGTTCTTGCTCGGAAAGGTACCGGGATGGGGATGTGGGCTATTGGCGCCTATCGGCTGAATCGCGCCACTTGCGGACGTTGGGTTTGTTCCCGAAAGCGGACCCAAACACGCGTGCCTCTTGGCACCAACTCGCATTAGCCGCCGAGCTTTATTCCCACCGCTTCCGGCGCCTGCCGATCCGATACGACCAGCAACAGCCCCAGCGTTGCGGCGAAGCCACCGATCAGGAAGATCGACGCATAGCCTGTTCGGTCGGCGAGCGCGCCGGCAAGCGGTCCGGTCGCGCCATAGGCTAGGTCCTGGAAGGCGGCGAAACCACCGACTGCCGTTCCGCGCATATGGGGCTGCACGCGCTTGACCACCTCGGAGCCCATGGCCGGAAACACCATCGAGCAGCCAATCCCCGTCAGGAGCGCGCCGGCCAGCGCTGCGTAGGGGCTGGGTGCGAGCCAGATGAGATACTGGCGGCAGGCCTCCACGCAGAGGGACGCGATCGCGACGGGCCTTCCGCCGATCCGATCCGGGAGATGGCCGCAGAGAAGACGCATGGCAACGAAGCCGATGCCGAAGAACGTGAGGCCGAGGCTCGCATGCGCCCATTCCTTGCTCAGCACATAGAGCGAGAAGAAGGCTCCCAGCGCCGCAAAGCCGACACCCTGCAGGCCGACCGCCAGACCCGGACGCCAGATCTGGCCGATGATCGTCCAGAAGGACTGCCGCTGGCCCGCATGCGGCGCCACGGCCGGCAGCCAATGGATGGCGAGAAGTCCGGCGAGCGGCAGGATCGCGCAGACGAGCATCAGTCCGCCGAAGCCGAAACGGTCGAGCAAAGCCAGGCCGAGCGGCCCGCCGGCCGCGAAAGCGCCGTACATTCCCATTCCGACGAGCGATATGACCAAGCCAGAGCGGGTCTGCCCCATCAGGCCGATGGCCCAGCCGATCATGCCGACCATCGCAACGCTTTCGCCGAGGCCGAGCAGCAGGCGGCCGGCGATCAGCACGGCGTAGCTCGTGGTCGCGGAGAAGCCCGCCCAACTGGCCGCCAGGCAGATCAGCCCCGCGGCAGCATAGATGACCAGGCCGCGCTGCATGCAGAGCTTGCCGCCGAGCCGGTCTGCCCAGGCGCCTGCCCGGCCACGCGTCAGGATCGTCGACAGGAACGCGATGCCGACCGCCAGGCCGCCATAGGCGTTGTCGAACCCGAGCCCCTGCACGACATGCACAGGCACCGCCGGCAGCGACATGGCGACGGTCAGGTAGGAAAGGAACAGCGCGCCCGTCAGGGCAAGCACGCGGCGATAGGCCGGATCAGGCCGATCCGTGTCAGTCATCTTGGTATCTCTGCTTGGACGTTGGCGTCGCTTCGCGCTCAGGCGGCGTAGTAGTCCGCCCGGTCGAGCTCCGCGATGAGGCCGGGGCCGGACGGTTCCCAGCCGAGGCGCGAGCGGGTGGCTTCGCTCGTTGCGGCCATCGACGCTGCAACCATCATGGCAAACCCGCCGAAATGCTCGCGAGGCCGTGCTTCGACCGGGAGCCCGAGACGGCGGCCGATCGCTGCGGCAATCTCTCGGAACGGCACCGCCTCGTCGGCGACAGCATGGTATATGGCCTCGGTCGCTCCTCTTTCCAGCGCGAGCCGATACACCTTGGCCGCATCGAGCCGATGCACGCCCGACCAGCAATTCGAGCCGTCGCCGATATAGGCCGAGACGCCGGTTTCCCGCGCCAGACGAGCGAGCATTGCCACGAAGCCGTAGTCACCAATGCCATGGACGGACGGCGCCAAGCGGATCGTCGCCGCCCTTACACCGTGCTCAGCCAATGCTGTCGCGGCGGCCTCGGATCGCCGCGGCGAGCCCGACACCGGGCGATCCGCCTCCGTAGCGCCGGGCTGCAGTCCCGAGAGACCGGATGTCACCAGGATCGGGCGATCCGATCCGGCCAAGGCCTGCCCGAGGGCGATGATTGCTCGTTCGTCCTGAGCCGCATTGGTGGCGAACAGCGAGAAGTCCTTCAGGAAGTCATGGTTGAAGGCGGTATGGATTACGCCATCTGCCCGAGCCGCCGCGCTCTGGAGAACATCCAGGTCGTCGAGCGTGCCCGGCACGATCTCCACGCCATCGGCAGCGAGAGCCGACGCTTTTTCGGTCGTTCGCGCGAGCGCGGTCACGCGGTGACCGGCGCGGAGAAAATCGGCGACGACGGCGGAGCCAACCCAACCGGTCGCTCCCGTTACGAAAACATGCATGGTTGGTTCCTTGCTGTTCAGCGGATCCGCATTGACAGTTCGACGTCCTCGGCGAAGGGGACGGACAGGTAGCCGCTGTCGTGGGCGCGGACCCGCTGCAGGTAATCCGGGCTGTGATCGGCATTGTCCGCGACCATGAGCGACCCGGGACGAAGGCTTCCCTCGATCAGATCGAGGATTTCCGGGTAAAGCGACTTGGCGCCGTCGAGCAGCAGCAGGTCGACCTGTTCGGGGAGATCGGCTGCGAGCGTCTTCAATGCATCGCCTTCCCGGACCTCGACGAGGTCGGCAAGACCGCCAGCTTCGAGGTGCTGGCGCGCCCGCGCCACCTTGGCCGGTTCGAATTCGGTGGTGATCAGGCGTCCGCCGCCGTTGTCGCGCAGGGCAGCGGCAAGATGCAGGGTCGAGATGCCGAAGGAGGTACCGAATTCGATGATCGTTCGGGCGCGGCTGTTTCGGGCGAGCATGTACAGCAGCACGCCGGTCTCCCGCGATACCGGAAGCCAGAGATCCTTCAGGCGGCCGTAGAGATCGAGATACTCGGTCTTGCTGCGCATCAGGCGCTCGCGTTCCTCACGGGAGAAGCCGGCGAACGCGGAGCTGGGGGCTGCATCGGCCTGCTCGAACAGGCGATCGAGAAGAGGCGCGAGGGGCGCAGTCGTCAGGGTCGTCATGGAAGGCTCCAAAGGGCAAGAAACGGGTGCTTGTCTCGGAGCAGAAAATACGAATAATTCGTCGCGTTTCCTATTCGCATTGCCAGAGTGCGCCATGGCCGAGCGGCCAACATCCCGGATTTCCTCACGAAAAGCGCCGAAGCAGGCCCGCTCGACCGAGTTGGTGTCGGCGATTCTGGAGGCAGCTATTCAGGTTCTGGCGCAGGAGGGCGCGCAGCGCTTCACCACGGCCCGCGTCGCGGATAAAGCCGGGGTCAGCGTCGGTTCTCTGTATCAGTACTTCCCCAACAAGGCGGCTATCCTGTTCCGCCTGCAGAGCGACGAATGGCGACAGACGCACGCGATGCTCACCGATATCCTCGGCGATGCCGCGAAGCCTCCGCTCTCCAGGCTTCGCGAACTCGTTCACGCCTTCGTCCGCTCCGAATGCGAAGAGGCCGCCGTGCGAGGAGCGCTCAATGATGCAGCCCCGCTTTACCGCGACGCACCCGAGGCGAAGGAGGCACGCGCCGCTGGCGCGCGCCTGTTCAGGAGGTTCATGGAGGAGGCATTGCCAGCGGCATCGGCGAGCAAGCGCGCGCTGGCGGGCAATCTCATCACCACGACGATGAGCGCGGTTGGCAAGGAATTTTCGGAAACACCGAGGACCGAGGTGGAAATTCAGGTCTACGCCGATGGCCTCGCCGATATGTTCTGCGCCTATCTTGAAGCCCAAGGAAAAATCTCCCAGGACAGGAAGCCAGCGCAAACGAGCTGATTAGCAGCTCCGACGCGTCACTTCCTGACGTTGGCCCGGCGCTCGGAAGCCGACATTCAATTCCGTGCTGCCGATGCCTGGGGAAGACAGCCTAAGGCCACAAGCGTTGTGCGAAGCGCATCATCGAGGGGTGTATGCGGCTCAGGGCCGATTGTCTCGACAAGGCTCGTATTGTCCAGGCGCAGGGCATGCGTCCAGAAGGGTCGCATCTCAACGAGCTCGCGCATCGTGACGTTGAACAAGCCTGCGATCGGCAGGACGAACCATGGGAACGGCCAGATCGGCCCCGTCGAGCGCCCGGCCGCCTGCAGGATCGCGCGGGCGAAGGAGCCGCCATCGGTGTCCCAATACCCGGCAAAATGATAGCGGGCAAAGGCCGGCAAGCAATCCTGGCGGTCGAGCAGGCGGGCGAAGGTCTCGGCGACGTCCGGCAGGTAGGCCCAAGCATGGCCCGCACCGTGACGCGAGGGGTTTATCACGCGGCGCACCACCTTGCCGGGCCGGATCATCCCTTGCGAAAGCCAGCTGTTGCCGGGGCGGGGTCCGAAGAAGTCGCCAGCGCGCAGTACGAGTGATCGCAGGCCTAGCGTCGTTTCCATGCACTCCTCCATCGCCTTGCGGATCGCGCCCTTGTGCGTGCGGGGATGCTGTGGCGTTTCCGGGTCGGCAAGGGGCTCCTCGGACGGATCGTAATTGTAGATCGTGCCTGGCAGCGCCAGGCGCGCTTCATTTGTAAGGGCCGCCTCGATGCTGTTCTTGAGCATCGGCATGACCAGCCTGTCCCAGTCGCGGTACCCCGGTGGGTTCACGGCATGTACGATGACCTCAACACCCTTGGCCGCTGCGAGAACGGCTGCAATGTCCAGTGCATCGCCGATCCGCCAGTCGATAACTCCGTGCTGCCTCGGGGTGCGGCTCAGGCCGCGGACCTGCCAGCCATGCGTAACTAGCGCTCGGGCCGTTTCACCACCAATCCCGCCGCTCGCACCAAGTACCAAAGCCGTCCGCATAAGTTCGCTCCTGTTCCTTCAGAGCAGGATGCGCCTCGCGGGCCATGAAGAAAATTGTCGAAGTCTGACAGTCAGCCTAACATGAATTGATGAACTGGGATGATGTGCAGGCCTTTCTGGCGGTGTCACGCGAGGGAAGCCTCGCCGGCGGCGCTCGCGCGCTGCGCCTTGCGCAGCCGACGGTGCGCCATCGGATCGAGGCGCTGGAGCGCGAGATCGGCATGGCGCTGTTCACACGGTCCCCGGCCGGCCTGACGCCGACGGAAACGGCCTTGATGCTGGTTGGCCATGCAGAGGCGATGGGCCATGCGGCGGACGCTCTGCTGCGCACAGCTTCAGGCACTGCCGGCGAGATCGCAGGAGTGGTGCGGGTCTCGGCCAGCGAGGTGATCGCGATCGAGGTGCTGCCGCCGATCATCGCTCGATTGGGGGCCGCACATCCCGGCCTCGTCATCGCGCTCAGCCCGAGCAACCGTAACGAGGATGTATTGCGGCGCGAGGCCGACATAGCCGTACGGATGTCGCCCCCGGCGCAGGGTGGATTGGTCGCGCGTCGGGTCGGAGCGATTCCGATCGGGTTGCACGCCCGCCGGGACTATCTCGACAGAACAGGGTGGCCGAGCGCCCTGGCCGATATCGTCGCGACCGGACTCATCGGACTCGAACATGACGATGCGGTGCTGAAGGCTATGCGCGCCGCCGGTTCGCCGCTCGCCGACGCCAGGACCATCTTTCGCAGCGACAATCACCTTGCCCATCTCGCAGCGATCCGCGCCGGGGTCGGCTACGGTTTGTGCCAGGTACCGCTCGCCGCTGGCGACGATGCGCTTGTACGCCTGTTTCCCAGCGAGGTGCGCTTCGACCTCGAAACATGGGTCGTCACGCATGAGGATCTCCGCGCGATCCCGCGCATTCGCGCCGTCATGGATGCCCTGAGCGACGGGCTGCGGAATTATATCCGTTGCGAAGGGGGCTCTCCATCGCCGGATTGGCAGTCCCGCCTGCACATCGGTTGAATGTCTGCGCTGCCACCGCTCGCGGTTAAGGGGATGGCGCGCCATCCCCGGACATTGGGTCACTCCCCGGAAGCAGACATTTGGGGGCAGGTCGATCTCGTGCTTGGTTCGCTGATGAGCGGCTGCTTCCGGCTGCGCGGCTTTCGTCCGGGAGCGCCCTTAGGACCAGACTGGATCGCGCATGCGCATGCCGATCGAATGCGCATGCTGCGCGACGCGCGCGGCAATCTGATCCTGCACACCACTGTCGGCCGCAATTGTCGGGAATGACAGGCAGAGCCCCATGATCTCGTTGCGACCAGGATCGGCGATTGCGGCCCCGATTGAAGAAATGCCCGGAGTGATCAGGCTGGAAGAGCGCGCAATTCGGCTCTTCCGGATAGCGGCGAACTCCGCCTTGACCTCCTGATCGCTCATCATGGCGCGCAGGCCCAGCTTTCCCTGCGCATCGAGTTGCGCCATGGCGCGCTCGTCGTCCATGCGCGCCAGGATCGCCCGTCCGATGATGGAATCGAACGCTGGCTTGCGCTCGGCCACGGCGCCAGTGTGTTGCAGAGCATAGGTGCCCTGCTGGGCGACCAGCAGCACGCGCTCGTGACCTGACACGATTCCCGCATGCCCGGTGAAACCGAATTCACGAACGAGGTCGTCGATTGCGACGCGAACCAGATCGAGCAGGCTGTGACGAGCGAGGTAAAGGGCGCCGAGGTCCAGGGCGCGTCCGCCGACGACATAACCTTGATCGCGATCCTCGCGCTCCAGAAGCCCCGCTTCCGATAGCGTTTTCAGCAGCCGGGACACCGACGCCTTGGGCATGTCGAGCTCGCGGCAAACTTCTCCGACCCGGAGAACAGTCCGTTCTTCGTGGAGGAGCGAGAGAATGCGCAATCCGTTTTCCAGCGAGCTCATGATTGTTCCATATGCGATAACAGCGTTGACATATATGGTACGTCGGGTTCTCTTATAGCAGCAGCACGAGCCGCTGCACGATAGCCAACGAGAGCGCGCAGCAGATGATGATTGGCACCGCCAAGCCTGCCAAAGGGCAGATCACAAAGGGCCATGTTGAGCTCGGCTCCTATCCCGACGGCCCCATCTATTCCCCGGTGCTGATTGCAGAGGGCCAGAAGGACGGCCCGACGCTCTGGCTGCAGGCCTGCATCCATGGCCCCGAAGTGGTCGGCCCTCTCGCGATCCAGCGCTTCCTGAAGACGGTCGATCTCAGCCAGCTTTCCGGCCGCGTCGTCTGCCTCATGCTCGCCAATCCGCTCGGCTTCCGCGGCTACAATCGCTTGACCCCGCAGGACGGGTACAACCTCAACCGCGTGTTCCCCGGCGACCGCCAAGGCCATCACACCTATCAGCTGGCCCATCGACTGCTGGAGCTCTCGCTCGCGAACTCGGACGCCATGTTGGATCTGCATTCCGGGGGCGACCTTACGATCACCTGCCACTATACGCTGTTCCACAACAACGGGACGGCGGAAGGCATCGAGTCCGAGCGGCTCGGGCGCGCCTGTGGCGCCCCGAATGTCTGGAACTCGCTGGAGGAGGGCCTCTCCGGGTGCCACTTCACCCATTACACCAAGAGCGGCAAGCCTTCTCTGATCGTTGAGAGCGGCGGTGGCGCAAGGGTCACGGCGGAAGACCTCGAGCGGCTGACGCTGGCAATCTTCAATGTCTGCAAAGCTCGCGGCATGCTCCCGGGGGAGCCGGTCGTGCCGGCGCAGTTCCGCCTCGGCGGAGATGCGATTCATCACAAGGCCACGCATGGCGGCCTGTTCATTCCCAAGGTCGGCCCCGGGGACGATGTGGTGAAGGGCCAGCATCTCGCCGATATCGTCGATCTCTTCGGCGAAGTCGTTGAGGAGGTTCATTGCCCGGTCGAGAAGGCCTGGGTCGGCTCGATCCGCCGGCCGCATATGCCCATCTATAACGGCGACCAGGTTTTCGAGCTGGTCGGCACAAAGGGATACGACGCGGCCTGAATCCGCAACAGAACTCGGTAACATGGCCGGGTCTCGATACCCGGCCCAACAACAGGGGATCATCATGGGTATCAGCCACATCAACCGCCGCCAGGCGATGGCGGCACTTGCCGCCTCTGCCACCTTTCCGCTGCTGCCGGGTGCGGCGCAGGCGCAGTCCTTCGCCGGCCGCAAGCTCGTGAGCTCGGGCTTCGGCGGCTCGACCATGGATATCATCCAGGCGGCGGTCTTCACGCCTTTCGACAAGGAAAGCGGGGCGTCCACGACCCAGGTGCCAATGCAGTCGGCCGCTGCCCTCGCCCGCATGAAGGCGGAGGCCGGCAATCCGCAGATCGACATGTTCCAGTTCTCCGGCGGCCAGGAAGCCTTCGCCAAGAGCGAAGGCTTGAGCCAGCCGATGGCCGGCGTTTCCCGCATGGCCCAAATCCCGGCCGCCCTGAAGGATCCGGATGGACATTGGGTAACCTGGGCCGTGATCGCCGAGGGCATCGTCTACAACAAGGACAAGATCAAGACGCCGCCGACGAGCTACAAGGATTTCCTGAAGCCGGAATACAAGGGCCACATCGCCTTCCCGGCGATCACGAACGGCTACGGCGTCGACTTCCTCGTCATGCTCGCCAAGGCCTTCGGCGGTAGCGAAGACAATATCGAGCCGGGCTTCGAGGCGATGAAGAAGATCAAGGGCGAGACGATCTTCAAGGCGGCCTCTGATCTGCCGACCCTGTTCGGGCAGGGTGACATCTGGATCATGCCTTACGATACCGGTAACACTTTCAAGTTGCAGCAGGCCGGCCTGCCTGTTGCCTTCGCGACTCCGCAAGAAGGCAGCCCCGCCGTCAACATTACTGCCTGCGTCGCCAAGGGCGCCAAGAACGCGGATGTCGCCGGGGCAGCCATCGATATGATGTTGAAGCCGGAAGCGCAGATCGAGATCGCGCGGCGGATGCGATGGACAGCCTCCAATCCCGAAACCAAGCTGCCGGCGGATCTGGCGGCCGAGGTTCCTGCCGTGGACAAGCTCGCCCAACTCGACCGTGACAAGATCAACGCCAAGCGCGCCAGCTGGATCGAACGCTGGAATCGCGAGATCGCACGGTGACGACAGCCGCTTCAGGCTCGGGCGTGGCGCGTTTCGCGCCCGTCCTGCTCTTTGCTCCCTGCGCGTTCGCCTATGCGGTCTTCTTCATCTGGCCGCAGGCATCGCTGCTGGCGATGAGCGCGACAGAGAAGGCCGGTTTCACGCTCGCGCAATATGAGCGCTTCTTCGTCGATTCCTATTACTGGGAGATGCTGGGCCGCACGCTCTGGCTGGGCTTCGCCGTCACGGCGATCACCCTCCTGCTGGGTGTCCCGACGGCCTATCTGCTGGCGCGCTCGCAATCGCGCTGGGCAAGCTTCCTCCTGCTGTTGACGACCTTTCCCCTGCTGGTCAGCGCCGTCGTGCGCTCCTTCGGCTGGATGGTGCTGTTCTTTCGCGACGGGCTGCTCAGCCGGACGCTGCTCGCGCTCGGCATCGTCAACCACCCGGTGCAGACCATGTACACGATGACGGGCGTCATCATCGCGCTCGCGCAGGTGCTGCTGCCGCTGATGATCCTGACCCTGCACGGGGTCTTCAAATCGATCGATCGCGATCTCGAATACGCCGCGATGAGCCTTGGCGCACGCCCGAGCGTGGCGCTGGGCCTCGTCACATTCCGGCTCGCAAGCGGCGGCATCGTCGCGGGCTCGCTTCTCGTCTTCTCGCTGGCGATCAGCGCCTTCGCGACGCCGAGCCTTGTCGGCGGCGCACGCGCCAACGTCATGGCGACAGCCATCTACGAACAGGCCGTCGAGCTGCTGGATTGGCCGTTCGCGGCGGCGCTGGCGACCATCCTCCTCGTCGTCGTCCTGGCGGTGTCGCTCGCATATGGCGCCCTTCTGGAAGGCCGTGCCGACAAGGAGGCTTCGCGATGACGATCTCACTGCGCTCTCCGCTCGGCATCGCCATGCTGGTCCTGACGGCACTGGCCTTCGGATACCTGCTGCTGCCGATCCTCGTCGTCGTCGCCGCACCGCTCGGGGATACCGGCTATCTCGCCTTCCCGCCGCAGGGTCTCACGCTGAAATGGTATGCTGCGGCGCTGCATGACACGCGCTATCTGACCGCGCTGCTGGTCAGCCTGCGCATTGCCGTGATCAGCGCGATCATCGCTTGCGCCTTGGGGGTGTCCGCCGCCTACGCATTGACGCGCTTCGACTTTCCGGGCCGGCGACTTCTGGAGGCGGTGTTCCTGTCGCCGTTGATCCTGCCGACACTGGTGCTTGCCGTCGGATTGACGCTGTTCTTCACCCGAACCGGCCTTCTAGCGGGCCCGTGGAAGCTCGTTGCCGGGCATGTCATCGTCTGCACGCCGTATGTGCTGCGGGTCTCTCTGCCGGTGTTGCGCCGGTTCGACCGCAGTCTGGAAGAAGCCGCGCGCAATCTCGGCGCCTCACCGGTCGCCGCCTTTTTCCTGGTGGTGCTGCCGGTCGTGCGACCAGGCATCGTCGCCGGCACGGTCCTCGCCTTCATCACCTCGTTCGACGAGGTCGTGCTTGCGCTTTTCCTGGCCGAGCCGGGCGCTCCGACGCTACCCGTGACCATCTATTCCGCCGTGCAGCTCGGTTTCGAGCCTTCCGTGGCGGCGGTCTCGGGCCTGCTCGTTCTGGCGACCCTGGGCTTCATGCTCCTCTATCACCTGCTGGGCTCCGTCGGGCGCTCCCGGAACTGACCATGGACATCGAGATCAACCATCTGCGCAAGACCTATGGCTCGGCCGTTGCGGTCGCCGATCTTAGCGTGAAGGTTCCGCAGGGCCGGATGCTGGCATTGCTCGGGCCATCCGGTTGCGGCAAGACCACCACGCTGCGCATGGTCGCGGGCTTCATCGAGCCGACTTCCGGCTCGATCAGGGCCGGCGGCTCCGACATCACCCGGATACCGGCCCACAAGCGCGATACCGGCCTGGTGTTCCAGAACTACGCGCTGTTTCCCCATATGAGCGCAGCCGAGAACATCGCCTTCGGATTGCGCCGGCGCGGCGTTGGCCGGGCGGAGCGCGACCAGCGGGTCGGCGTCATGCTCGACAAGCTGAAGCTCTCCGGCCTCGCGGATCGCCTGCCGCGCCAACTCTCCGGCGGTCAGCAGCAGCGGGTCGCGGTGGCGCGCGCGCTCGTGATCAATCCCTCGATCCTACTGCTCGACGAGCCCTTCTCCAATCTCGACGCCAAGCTGCGCGAAAGCACCGGCCTGGAGATGTCGAGGCTGCAGCGCGAGTTCGGCCTGACATCGATATTCGTGACCCATGATCAGTCGGAAGCGATGAGCATCGCCGATACGATTGCAGTCATGAAGGATGGCGAGCTCCAACAGCTCGACAGCGCGAGCGAAATCTATGAAAAGCCGGCGAACCGCTTCGTCGCGGACTTTATCGGCCGGGCGAACTTCCTCCCCGGCCGTATTACCGGCCGAAACGACACGCATGTCTCGATTGCCCTTGCCGCCGGCATTACAGTCGAGTTGCAGGCAAGTGGCGTGGCCGGCTCCCCAGGAGACGATGGTGAGGTTCTGCTTCGCCCCGAGGCCGTTTCGGTCACCGATGCCGGCCCAGCCAACACACTCAAGGCAACCGTCGAACAAATTTCCTATCAAGGCTCCATCGCCAATCTGCATGGCACACTATCTGACGGAAGTGCGATCGTTGCCTCCGTCCCGCCGGATACGCTCCGCGGTTTGGCTCCGGGCGATGCCATGAGCCTTGTCATCAGGGCGAATGCACTGCGCTGGTTCGGTCGACGCCAACAAGTCTAGCGCGATCAGACAGCGATATGAGCTCGAACTGCCGCCAACAAGTGGAGCGATTGCTGGGTCGCGCGGCGGTAGTCAGGAGCGACCTCTGTGCGCCAATAGCAGAACTTCGCTTACAGCCAAGAAGCGGACATTGCCGCAACGTCCCCATCGAGCGCGATCTCAAAGATTTTGCGGGCGTTCAGGCGCGCCGATCCCAAATCTCCGCCTGCTCTTTGCGAACCATCTCTTCGGCGCTGGCGGGGCGGACAGTGCGATAAGGCGGGTCCGTTGCCTCGATGACATCGATAATCGCCTCGATCATCTCATCGGGATCGTGCTGACGATCAAGCGCGCGCACCGGCCAGTGGGCGACGACGCGCTCGTCCTGACCCCACCACTGATCCATGCTTTCCATGCCCGTGTCGTTGAAGCCGGTGCGGAATGCGCCGGGGTTTACCGTCACCACCTGCACGCCATAGGGCTTGAGCTCCTCGCGCATCGCCGAGCAGATACCCTCGACCGCGTGTTTCGAAGCAGCGTAGGCGCCGTCAAAGGGAACCTTAACCAGGCCGGCGACCGAAGAGGTCCAGACGATCCGCCCGGCACCACGCTTCGCCATGGCGCGAGCGAAGCCCTGAGCCAGCTCCAGCGCGGCAAAGACATTGGTCTCGAAAACCGACCGGAACACCGTCATCGGAATCTCGACCATCGGCCCCGATTCCATGATGCCGGCATTGTTGAACAATACGCCGATCTCGATGCTGAGCGCCTTGGTGCGGTCGATCTCGTTCAAGACGTCCAGCTTGATGACCTCCATCTCGATATGATCGGCCTTGGCCGCGTTCCGCAGCTCCCAGACCTGCGGCCAGATCTGGTCGAGCAGGCGGGGGTCGCAAGGACTGACAGGTCATGCTCGCGAAACGCCAGTGTCTGTCTCAGTCCTGCTGCGGCGCTGCACGGACGATTCTTGAAAGGAGCCGCACTATTCCCCGCGGCGAGGGTTGAGGACATCGCGCAGGTGATCGCCGACCATGTTGATCGCCATGACGGTGAGCAGCAGAGCGACGCCGGGATAGAAACTGATCCAGAACTTGCCCGACAGCATGTACTGATAGCCGTTGGCAATGAGCATGCCGAGGCTGGGTTCCGTCACCGGAACGCCGAGCCCGAGGAAGGACAACGTCGCCTCCAGCGCGATCGCGCGAGCAACCTGCACCGTCCCGATCACCAGCAGCGGCGTCAGGCAGTTCGGAAGCAGATGGCGGAACAGGATCCGCCCCGAGGAGGCTCCCATCGCCGTCGCCGCCTCGATGTATTCCTTGCGACTTTCGATGAGGGCGCTGGCGCGGGCGGTGCGGGCATAGGCCGCCCACTCAACGATGACGAGCGCCAGGACGACATTGGCAATGCCCTTGCCGAGGAACGCCAGGATCATCAGCGCGATCAGAATGGTGGGGAACGAGAGCTGCAGATCCACCAGGCGCATCAGAGCGCTTTCGAGCCGCCCACCGGCATAGGCCGCGACCAGCCCCAGGATGGCGCCGACAGTGGCAGCCGCGAGCGCGGAAGTGACGCCCACGAACAGCGAAATGCGCAGGCCGTACAGGATGGCCGAGAGCATGTCGCGCCCCTGGTCGTCCGTGCCGAGCCAGTAGGTCATGCCGGTCGCCGAGACAGAACCCGGCGGCAGGCGCCCGTCGAGGATGTCCAGTTGAGTGAGATCGTAGGGATCCTGCGGTGCGATCCAGGGCGCGAGCAACGCCGCGAGGACGATCGCGACCAGCAGCACGAGCCCCGTCATCGCGACGCCGGAGGAGCGGAAGGCGCTCAGGAAGCGACGGAACGCTCCGGGGCGCGGCGCCGCCCCGACGATCGGCGCGGTGCTCATCAGCTCACCCTCACGCGCGGATCCAGCACCGTATAGAGGCAGTCAACGAGCAGATTGATCACGACAAAGAGCAGGACGATGATCATCAGGTAAGCGACGATCATCGGGCGATCGAGCACATGGATGCTGTCGATGATCAGCTTGCCCATCCCGGGCCAGGCGAAGATCGTCTCTGTGACAACGGAGAACGCGACGACGGAGCCGAACTCCAGTCCGATGATGGTGATCACCGGAATCATGATGTTGCGCAGCAGGTGGCGGAACATGATCGCCCGCTCGGAAAGCCCCTTGGCGCGCGCGGTGCGGATGTAATCCTGCGGCAGGATCTCGGCAGTCTCGGCGCGCACGAGGCGCAGGACCAGCGAAATCTTGAACAGCGCGAGGTTGAGAGCCGGCAGGACAAGATGGCGCAAGCCGTCGATAGTCAGGAACGACCAGTCGACGCCGAAGAGCTCCCGTGTCTGGCCGCGACCGCCCGAGGGCAACCAGCCGAGCTGGACCGCGAAGACCATGATCAGAAGCAGGCCCACCCAGAAGCCCGGCAGGGAAAAGCCCAGGATCGAGCCCGTCATGATGAACTTGGTCACCGGCGAGCGCGGTCTGACGCCGGCATAGAGTCCGAGCGGTATGCCGATGAGGATCGAGAGGATGGTCGCCGCAAGCGCCAGTTCGAGCGTCGCCGGCATCCGCTGGAAGATGATGCGCAGCGCCGGCTCGTTGTACACGAAGCTGTTGCCGAGATCGCCATGGATGGCGCCGTTCAGGAAGGCGAGATACTGCGCCCAGAGCGGCCGATCGAGCCCGAAGGCCGCGATGGTGCGCAGTCGCTCTCCCTGATCCGCGTCCTGCGAGATCAGCGTCTCGACCGGATCACCGATCACACTGATCCCGATGAAGACGATCAAGGTCATCGCCATGACGACGAAGAAGGCCTGCAGCAGACGGCGCAAAAGCCAGGCACTCATCGCATCAGCTCCGAAAACGCCGCGTCGCGACCTTGGGACAGAAATCCGGCCCGAGGATCATCCTGCCCCGCGGCTTCGGGTTACGGAATCCTCGATCCCTCAGCGGCCGATCTTGTGGCCGGATCGTTCGAGATCGAAGCAGGAATCGACGCCGCGGCTCAGATCGCTCTTCTTGATGCGCTGCGTCGGCGTCTTGGGGAACTCGGCGATCGTTTCGACGTAGCGCGGGATCTGGAAATAGGGCATCCGGCTCTCGCACCAGCGCAGCAATGCGAGCGGGTCGGTGGAGCGCCCTTCCGCCGTCCGGATGAAGAGCTTGAGATCGTCGTCGCCCATCTCGCTCGGAACACCGATGAGGGCGCATTCCTCGATCTCGTCATGGGTCAGAATAATGCGCTCGACCTCCCAGGCGGAGATATTGACCCCGCGCCGGCGAACGCTGTCCTTGCGGCGGCCCGCGTAGAAAAGGAAGCCGTCCTCGTCCCGCCTCGCGAGATCGCCTGTCGAGAACCAACCGTCCTTCACCAGCGCGGCGCTGGCTTCCGGCATCCGGAAATAGCCCTTGAAGGCCAGGCCTTCCTCGCGAGGGCGCACGACGATCTCGCCCGGCTCGCCGACAGGAACCTCCACGCCGTCCTCGCCCTGGAGCCGCACGTCGTAGAACGGCAGCGGGCGCCCGCAGGAACCCAGCCGCCCCTCGGGGTTTATGGTCACGAAGGTGGTCATCTCCGAGAGGCCGTAGCCCTCGCGCAGGACGACCCCGAAGCGCTGCTCGAAGGCCCGCCAGACATCGACGGGACAGCCCCCGCCCCAGGCCATCCTGACCTTGTGGTCCCGGTCCAGCGGGCTGCCCGGCTGCTTGAGCAGCAACGGCAGCACGCCGCCGAGATAGTGGATATGGGTGACGTCGTAGCGGCGCACCTGGTCCCAGAAGCGCGAAGCGCTGAACTTCTCGACCATCGCCAGCGTCAGCGGCTCCATCACCGCAGCGATCAGCACGGCGACGCCGGCCCCGTGGTGGAGCGGCTCCCAGAGCAGCAGGACGTCGCCCGACCTTGCCCCGGTGAGAGCGAGCGTCCCCATCGGCCCGGCCCGCAGGCTGCGGTCCGTCTTGAGGACGCCTTTCGGCTCGCCTGTGGTTCCCGAGCTGGGCGTGATCGCGATGATATCGTCGGCCATCACTGAAACCGCAGGCCGGGCCGGCGAGGCCGCATCGATGATCGCGGCGAAATCCGCCGGCGCGTCGGTTCCGCGCCAGACGACCTTCAATCCGGGAAGACGCCCGACGATAGGCGCAAGGACCTCGGAATAGGCCCGGTCGGCGATGATCGCCCGGGGCTCGAAGCGATCGAAGACGAAGTCGAGAGAAGCCCCCTTGAGGTGGACATTGACGGGAACGCGCACGAGTCCCGCCTTCGCCAGCGCGAAGATCGCGACGATATGGTCGGGATGGCTGGGCAGCATCAAGGCGACCCGGTCTCCCTTGACCAGGCCCTGCGCCAGCAAGGCGTTGGCGAGCCGGTTGATGCGCTCGTCGAGTTCGCCGACCGTCCAGTCCCGATCCTCGAAGCGACAGTAGACATGCGCCGGATCGCGCGCGGCCCGCCGGTCCCAAAGCTCGCCAATCGTTACGACATCTGTCTGCATATCGTGTCCTGCGGCCCGCCGCGGCTGGAAGCCGCCTTCACAAATTATTGTCAGTCAATATTTATGATTGTATATTGATATTGCCGACCCGTTCGTGTCAAGGCTGCGGCGGACGCGTGAACGGAGATCCCATGGCTGATATCGAACTGGAGAGACGCGGCCCCGTCGCCATCGTGGCCATAAATCGCCCCGCCAAGCGCAACGCGCTCGACGGTCGCGCCTGGCGCCAGCTGGGCGCCATCTTTGAGGCTTTTGGGTCCGACCCCGATCTGCGGGCCGTGGTTCTGACCGGCCGAGGCGGCGCGTTCTGCGCCGGCGACGAGATCGGCGCCTTCGCCGCCGTGCGCGACGATCCGGCGGCGCGCCGGGAGTACTGGGATGGGATCATGGCCTGCTACGCCGCGGTCTCGGCGGTGCCCGTCCCCGTCGCCGCAGCGGTCAGCGGCCCCTGCGTGGGCGGCGGCTGCACGCTGGCTCTGCGTGCCGACTTCCGGATCGCCGATGGAACCGCCCGCTTCGGTGTGCCACCAGCCAAGCTCGGACTGGTGTACCCGGCGGACAGCACGCAGCTTCTGGCGGCCACGGCCGGCATCGCGATGGCGCGGCATATGCTCTATACCGGCCAGCTCATCGATTCTCAGGCTGCGCTCGATTGCGGACTCATCTCTCAGCGCATCGAGGGTGACGTGGTGGAAGCCGCCCTCACCTACCTCCAGCCCATGCTCGAGAACGCGCCGCTCTCGATTCGTGCTGCCAAACGGGCTTGCGATGCGATCGCGCAAGGCGCGCTTTCCACCGTCGCCCCGGAAATCGCCGCGCTATCCGAAGCTGCCGACCGCAGCGAGGATTATCGCGAGGGCAGCCGGGCTTTCGCCGAAAAGCGCAAGCCGGTCTTCAAGGGCCGTTGAGCGGAAGCAGGAGGGCGCAGCCATGAATACCGTATCCGTGCCCGCCGATGCGAATGTCTTCGCGGCCTTGTTCGATCCCACCCGCGAACCCGACCGCATCTTCATGGAATCCTTCGACGGGCGCCGCATCCGGTTCGGCGAGGTCGATGACATCACCGCACGCTACGCGGCTCTGCTGGCCGGATCGGACGTCGGCCCGGGAAGCCTTGTTGCGGGCATCCTGGAGAAATCGCCGGAAGGCATCTTGCTCTATCTGGCGACCTGCCGGCTCGGCGCGATCTATCTTCCGATCCATATCGGGCTGACCGATGCCGAGATTGAGCACATCGTCGGCGACGCCGGACCAGCTGCTGTCGTCTGCGATCCCAGCCGCCGCGCCGCCATCGATGCGACGGGCGCGGAAAGCGTTTTCACGCTGGCATCCGACGGGAGCGGAACGTTCACGGAAGGCAGCGCGCCGATCCAGCCCCGTCGCGAGCTCGCGGCCGCGACCGCGGATACGCCCAACGCGATGGTCTACACCTCCGGAACGACCGGCAAGCCGAAGGGCGCGCTCCTCTCCTGCGGATCGGTGATCTGGAACGCGCGCTCCCTGGCGGCCTGCTGGGGTATCCATGCCGGCGACGTGCTGCTGCACGCCAATCCGATGGCCTATGGCCTGTTCGGCACCACGACGCCGGCGCTCGCTGGCGGCGCCTCGATGATCCTGCTGCCGAAATTCGAGACCGAGGCGGTGCTCGCCCAGTTGCCGCGGGCAACGATCTTCGCCGGCGTCCCGACCTATTACAGCCGGCTGATGGCCGACCCGCGGTTCGATCGCGAGCTGGTCGGCGGGATGCGCCTGTTCGTGACGGGCTCGGCGCCGATGCGCGCGGACTCCTTCGCCGCCTTCAGCCAGCGCACGGGCCATGTGCTGCTGGATCGCTACGGCCTGACCGAGGTGCTCATCGCGACCTCGAACCGGGTCGGGGACCAGCGACGCGCCGACAACTCGGGAGCGGCCCTGCCGGGGTCGCAGGTCCGCATCGTCGACGGTGACGGCGAGCCTGTTCGTCCAGGGGCGGTTGGCATGATCGAGCTACGCCAGCCCTATCGGTTTCTCGGCTACTGGCGGGATCCGGAGAAGACGGCCAAGGCTTTCCGCGACGACTGGTTCGTCACCGGCGATTTCGGCCGGATGGACGAGGATGGCCAGGTGAGCGTCCTCGGACGGGGAGCCGATCTCATCATCACAGGCGGGCTCAACGTCTATCCAAAGGAAGTCGAAGCCGCGCTGAATGCCATCGACGGCGTCCTGGAAAGCGCGGTGATCGGCGTACCGCACCCGGACTTCGGCGAGGCGGTCCTGGCCGTGGTACAACTCGACGGAGCGGGTGCGGCGTTCGACAGGTCCGAAGCGTTGAAAAAGCTCAAATCGTCCCTGTCCGGCTACAAGCTCCCGAAAGATATCGAAATCCTCGAAGACATGCCGCGCAATACACTCGGCAAGGTCCAGAAGAACTTGCTCAGGCAGCGCTTTCTCTCGCGCTTCGATCACCTTCCCCGGCCTTGAGCACCGGGACGAAGCTGCTACACCTGCAAGCCCGACCATGGGATTTTGAACCGAAGATGGCCTCGTCGCCGATGAACCGCGCTCCGACATCGTCGGCGAATGACGCAAGCAGTCCCGCACCGTCGCAGGTCATCGACGAGCGTCTGTTCGTGGCCTCCGTCGGGAAGGCGATGAAGGTGCTGGAAGCTTTCGACAAGTCGGCCTCGACGCTCGGGCTTTCGGACATCGCGATCCGGACGGGGCTCGGCCGCAGCGCCTCGCAGCGCTTCATCTACACGCTGGAACGGCTGGGCTATCTCGACCGGGACGAGCAGACCAAGCGCTACAGCCTGTCCCGCAAGGTTTTTCGCTTCGCCCAGAATGCGGTTTCCGCCAATGCAGGGCTTGATGCCGCCTATCCGGCCATGCGTGAGCTCGCCGAGCGGACGCGCGAGACGATTTCCTGGGTCGAGGTCGACGGTGCGGAGATCGTGATCATCGCGACCGTCCCGAGCACCCATATCTCGTCGGTCAACCTGCCGGTGGGCACGCGCTTTCCGGCGCTTTCCTCGTCGTCGGGGCAGATGCTGCTGGCCCATTCGGCTCCCAGCCATGTCGAGAAGATCTGGGCGATTTCCCACCCATCGGTGGCACAGCGAACCAAAGCCGCGAACGCGGCCGAGATGGTCCGCATCCTGGAGGCCGCGAAGGCGACCGGCTTCGCCGTCACGGAGAAGAACATGGAGCAAGGCTCCATTTCGGTCTCCGCTCCGGTGCACGATCGGGCGGGGCGAGCGATCGGCGCGATCAACCTGTCGACGCTGACGACGCGCTACGATCGGGAGGCCGCGCTGCGCGACCTTGCCCCCCTCGTCGCCCAGGCAGCTCTCCGGACGACCGAGGCCTTGGTCTCCTAAACCTCGGTCAAACCCGTCTCCTTCTTCCAGTGTTCAAGGTCGCCGATCCCCACCGGGTCGGGAGCCTCGGCATGGCCGTGCCCGGGCGCGAATCTTGACAGAGCTATGAAATTGGTTTCAAATATTGATTATTGAATTACAATAAACAGGGGATAAGGCATGACTCGTCATATGGTTGGCGCCCTGCGCCGGCTTGCGCTGGCATCCGTGGTTCTCTTGGGCGTGGGCGCTCAGTCCGCTTTCGCCGACAAGCTCTCGATCGGCATCGGTGGGTCGGTAAATTCGATCGACCCGCACTTCTACAGCACGACGCCGAACAACCTCGTTGCGTTCCACATCTACGACCGGCTGGTCCATCGCAGCCCCGACGGCAAGCTCATCCCCGGGCTGGCGGTGTCCTGGAAGGCGGTCTCGCCGACCGTCTGGGAGTTCAAGCTGCGTGACGGCGTCACGTGGCACGACGGCAAGCCCTTCAGCGCCGACGACGTCGCCTTCACGCTCAAGCGGGCCCTCGACGTCCCCAACAACCTCGGCGGCTTCGCCGGCATCATCCGCCCGATCACGCAAGCCGAAGTGGTCAGCCCGGACGTCATCCGGCTTCACACCAAGGATCCGGTGCCGAATTTGCCCAGCGATCTGACGCGTCTGGCGATCGTCTCGCGCCACGCCGGCGAAGGCGCCACGACCGCCGACTACAACAGCGGCAAGGCCGCGATCGGAACCGGGCCGTTCAAGCTGGTGAGCTATACGCCCGGAGAGCGGATCGAATTCGTTCGCAATGACAAGTGGTGGGGAAAAAAGCCGGCCTGGACCAATCTGACGATCCGGCTCATTCCCAACGTCGCCGCGCGGACTGCCGCCTTGCTGGCCGGGGACCTCGACATGATCGACACGCCGTCGGCCAGCGACCTGCCTCGGCTCGAGAAGGAGCCGGACGTGCATGTCGCCTCGGTGGCCGGCATGCGCGTCACCTATGTCGTTCCCATGAACAAGCCTGCCGATAGCGCACCGGCGGTTACCGACAAGAAGGGACAGAAGCTCAGCCCCTCTCCCCTGGCAAACCCGAAGGTTCGCCAAGCCCTCTCGCTTGCGCTGAACCGCAAGGGAATCGCGGAGCGCATCATGCTGGGGACCGCGACGCCGACGGGCCAGTGGCTGCCGGCCGGCATTCTCGGCTATGACCCGAAGACGCCGGTTCCTCCCTATGATCCGAAGGCGGCTGCGAAGCTGCTGAAGGAGGCTGGCTTCCCCGACGGCTTCAAGCTCGCCCTGTCGACCTCCAACGATCGCGTGCCCTACAGCGTCGAGGTCGCTCAGGCGATTGCCCAGATGTGGAGCCGCATCGGGGTCGAGGCCGAAATCGACGCCATCCCGTTCAGCGTCTACTCGTCGCGCGGAGCCAAAGGCGATTTCACGGCTTATCTCGGCAGCTGGAGCAACAACTCGATGGAAGGCACCGGGCTTTTACGTGACCTTTTGGGCACCCGGAACAAGGAAACCGGCTGGGGCCTCTACAACTGGGGACATTACGCAAATCCGAAGCTGGACGCCATCACGGCAAAGGCGATCTCGGAAACCGACGATGCCAAGCGCGAGGCGCTCGTAGTCGACGCCGTCAAGACCGTGACCGAGGACGTCGCGATCATCCCGCTGTTCCACTTCAAGAACATCTGGGCGACCCGGGGGGCATTACGCTATGAGCCGCATGTGGACGAGCTGACCCTCGCCGTCGACGTTCACAAGGGCTGACCTCAATTCGAAGGAGCCGGTGCGGTTCGGGGGGCGCGTCCAAACCACGACGCGCCTTCCTATTCGACAAGCAGGCATCGAGACCGGTGGAGATCGATCGATGGCCGGGCTCGGCCTGGGCACATCGCCGCAGTGGCGCCGACATCCGTTTCGTTTGAGTCAGGCCGGTATTGCCGGAAATCGCCCACAGGGCGTGGGAGGATCACGGCGAGGGGATCGTGTGCGACACAGTCGATGAGCTCGTAGAGGAGACGGACCGGATCACCTCAGAGCATGTCCAGGTGATGACGGCCGACCCACAATACTTCCTCGACCGAATGACGAATTACGGCTCGCTCTTCCCAGGTGTGAGGACCAGCGTCGCGTACGGCGACAAGCTGATTGGAACCAACCACACGCTACCCGCGAAGAAAGCCGCCCGGTACACCGGGGGCCTTTGGGTCGCCAAGTTCCTGAGGACCTGCACCTGCCAGCGGGTGCCGTCCGACGAGGCCTCGGCTTCCGTTGGCGAGTATTGCTCGCGTCTCTGCATCATGGAGGGATTCGTAGGCTACGCCGAACAGGCGAATATTCGCGTCCGCCGTTTCGGCGGCCGCAACATCCGCTATGGCGCCGCGGCCGATTACACAGGAGCTGGCAGTGGGCCGCCGAAGCCGCGCTTCACATCCTCGGCACGCTGCCTGGAATGCGCATGGCACTGGTTGAGGTCGGACCAGGTGTTGATGATCGCGATCACCGGCTTGCCGCGATACTCCTCGGGCGCATAGCCCTTCTGGCTCATGCGCGAGCGGTGGCCGAAGGAGCGGAAATCGTCTGGCTCGAAATAGCTGTCGCAGTTGGGGCAGATGGTCGATGACTTCTACATCTTCCGCGCCAAACAACCTTCCGAACAAAAAGCGAGTGGGACTGACCTGCGACCGAGCTGCCGGAACCGGTCGGCTCCGGGCCGCTTGGCGCGGTCAGGGCCGATCAGTAATCCGAGAGCGTCGTCAGGCCCGCTCTACGGAAGCAGGATTTCGAAATCCCGCTCGAAAACAGTGCTGCCATCACGCGAAATCAGATATTTCGCGCGATAGGTGCCTTGGCTCCACCCTGCCGGAGGTTTCCGGAAACCCGCGAAGATCAAGGACTGCGCCTGGTGTCGCGCAAGCGGTTCGGCTTGATGCTTGGCGAGGACCTGACCAAAAGGGCCGCTCAGGACGATTGTCTGGATATCGCCGGCCTTGAGGCCGATGCCGCGGGCATAGGCGACAAGCGCGGGGGCATCGACGCCCGGCTGCTGTTCAGTCTGGCCCGACTCCAGCGCCGCCATGGTGACCGAGCCGGTGGAGAAGCCGGTGTTCAAGGCCCAGCGGGGCCGGTAGGCGAGCTGGGGGCGCAGACCCGGCTCCCAAAGCATATGGCCGCCTCCGCATGATTGCGGCGATGCCTCGTAAGCGAAGGGATCGATCGTCGCGCCGCGATGACGGACGATGAAATGGAGATGCGGGTATTCGGTCAGGCCGGACAGGCCGACCCGCCCGACGGGCTGGCGCGCTGCGACCCGATCGCCGACCTCGACACGCAGGCTGCCGCGGGCCAAATGGCAGTATTGCGTCTGCCAACCGGCGGCATGCTCGATTACAACCCCGTTGCCGCATTCGACGTCCCTCACAGCCGCCTCACCGGCGCTGCGAACGGACACGTCGGGGATGCCATCGCGGCGCCGCACCACCCGGCCGGCCGCGGCGGCCAGGACATCCACGCCGGCCTGCTGCGCGGCCATGCTGGGCAGGCGAAAATCCGTCCCGTTATGGCCGTCATAGGTCAGGGTGCCGCATTGATAGTCGCGGGACGCGGAGGAAAGGTCGACATCGACATAGTTTTGGATGACGCAGCTGCTTCCGAGCTCACATGCGATGGGTAGCGCGAAGACTGGCGCTTCCTCGGCCATCGCGGCCGGCGGGAAGACAAAAACAGCGAGGGCCAGAGCGGCGCGAAGCCAGCGGTCTACGGCCCGGTTATCGAGCTTCCTCATGCGGACATCGATCCCGCTCGACGGATGAACTCGCGGGATGCGGCTCGCCACGGAAAATCTGGCCGCGACAGCCTTCCGCGAAAGGAGACAACGTCAGAATATAGAGCAGGAAAAACTCGATCTGACGGTTGATCCCCAGCTTGAGCATGATGCGCTTGATATAGGTCCGAACGGTTGCTTCGGTCAGATCGAGGGTCTGCCCGATCTTCCAGGGCGGTTCGCCGCCCAGGACGCGCATCACGATCCTTTCCTCGGCCCAGGGCAGGCCAAAAGCCGTCGCGATCCGCCTGGCGCCCGCCGCCGGGTCGATCTGGGGGATGACAACGAGCAGCCGGTCCATATCCCGCTCGGCCGGTGCTGCACCGATCCATGCGAAGGCGAAGGCGCGATGGTCGGTCGACAACGGGATGATCGTATTCGTCCATTTCCGGTCGGAACGGGAGGCCATGGTGTCGCGCAGCGCATGGTGCAGGAGGTTGTTGACGAGCGAGTTGGGGCCAGCGAGGGCGCCCCGGTCAAGGCGGACGGGCTTTTTGGCCAGCAGCATCTGCCGGCCGGCATCGTTGGTTTCGAGGACCCGCAGCTGATGGTCGACGGCGAAGGCCGGAAAGGCCAGCTCCTGCAGGAGGGTATCCAGGCTCAGATTTTCGTGCCGACGTTGCGTGAAGCCCTGGGTTGTCGCCCAGATCACGCTCGCCGCGCGCGTCACGCAGACCATCTCCGGGGCAGAGAGAGCATGCGTCCTCCAGCCGGCCACAAAAAACAGGTCGCTCCCGTCGCTGGCGGGCAGGCGCCCCGCCAGCGCCTTCGTCGCCTCTTCCGGTCCTCGACCCAGCAACTCCGTGACCAGCGCGTCGGATGAGTCGGCGTTGAAGAGGCCGCTGCCTTCCCAATCCGGCCTGTGCACCAGATGCGTGATCACATCCGCGGAGGGCTGTATGTCGTCGTCGAAGCCGACACGGGCGGCAACGGTTGCGAAGCCGCTCGGCCGCGATAACGTCAGGACAAGGCATCGCCGGCATTCGAGCAACCCCAGCATGGCCCGGCCGAAGGCCTCTAGAGCAAGACCTATCGCCGCTCTGTCCGGCTGTGCCGGCGCCATGGAATCGTCCCTCAACATCGAGGCCTCCTCTCCGCACTGATCCCCCCGCGTCGTTCAACTCTCCCTGAAAGCGCGCCGCACGCGCAGCATCAACGGTTCCAGCAGGTATTCCGCAAACGTCCTGTGGCCGGTCTCCACGAAGATCTCGACCGGCATCCCCGGCTGCAGGGACGCGAAATAGGGACCGAGCTCCGGCGTTTGCCGGAGGTCGACCTCGGCCTTGTAGAACGGCTTGCCGGATCGCGGGTCGACGAGCGCATCGGCCGTGACCATGGTGACAGCGCCGATGAACATGGGCGTTCGCCGGGAATTGAAGGCGAGGACCCTGACGCGAGCCGGCTGCCCGAGCCTGACCTCGTTGCGGTCACTCGGCTTCACCTCGCCCTCGACGACCAAGCGGTCCTGCGTCGGAACGATGTCGAGCAGGGTTTCGCGCGGGTTGAGGACCGCGTTCAGGCTCCGCGTGTTGAGGCCGACGATCGTCCCCGCCTCGGGGGCGCGGATCTCGCTGCGGCGGAGCATGTCCTGCGCCGCCGCGATGCGGTAGCGGGTATCGGAGATCCGCTCCCGGGTCGCGTGGCTCTGCTTGGCGATATCCTCCAGCCAAGCATAACTGGTTTGCCGGCGCCGGTCTTCCAGCTCCGCGATCTTGCCTCTCGACTGGGCGAGCGAGGATGCATTCGCCGCGATCCTGGCCTCGACATCGGCTTGCGTCCGCTTGAGAGCGAGAACCCTCGGCTTCCGAGCCAGGCCCTTTGCCAGCAGAAAGTCCGAATCCTTGATTTCCTCCTGGAGGTAGGAGAGCTGTCGCGCCAAGCCCTCCGAACCGCTCTGGAACCCGCGGATCGCGTCCTCAAGCTGCGCGATCTGCTGATCAATGAGCTTGCGCTCGCCCTGGAGCGACGTGGCCCTCGCTGCGAATTCGGAAAGCTGGGCCGCCATGGCAGACCGCGCCTCCCTGCTTGTCGTGTTGTTCTGAAGCTCGTCGGGGAAGGCAATCTCGGCAGCGCCGGCCTGCTCGGCCTCCAGGCGCGCCACCGTCGCAAGGTCGGCGAAAAGCTTGGTCTCGAGAACGCCAAGATTGGCTTCGATCTGTGTCGTGTCAAGCCGCGCCAGGAGCTGGCCGCGCTCCGCCTGCTCGCCTTCCTGAACGAGAATGGCTTTGACGATTCCCCCTTCGAGATGCTGCACCGCGCGATGCCGCGACAGGACCTTGACCACCCCTGGCGCGATCACCGCGCTCGCCAGCGGCACGGTGGCGGCCCAGAGGCCGAAGATGCCGAAGAGGACGAGGACCAGCGCCGCGCCCCAGCGGACGAGCTTCGCCGTCTCAGACCGCGGACGCTCCGGCAGCTCCTGCAGGTCGACGGCCATGGCCCGGATCAGCCGGCCAGACCTGCCCTCCTGGACGATGCTTCGGTCGGCCGGCGCGGATGGAAGATCGACGACGGACATCAGCGCCTCCCGTCGAGGATGTCGGATCTGACCTTCCCGCCCGGGGCAGGGCGCGAGGGCCGCATCGGCGTGACCCCGGCCATGGTCTGCGGCAGGACTTCGCCTGGCGGGCCAAAGGCGACCTGAACACCGTCCCGCAGGAACAGGATCATGTCGGCGACGGTGAAGAGCCGCGGGCGATGCGTGACGATCACGAGAGTCGCGCCCTGCGCCTTCGCCTCGCGGATCGCGGCGCACAGGGCCTCCTCGCCATCCGGGTCGAGATTGGAGTTGGGCTCGTCCAGCAGGATCAGCTTGCGCGTTCCGAAGAGCGCGCGGGCGAGCCCGATGCGCTGGCGCTGCCCGCCTGAAAGCTTGTTGCCGTCGCGGCCGATCTCGGTCTCGTAGCCGTTTGGCAAGGCCAGGATCATCTGGTGGGCGTTGGCCTGCTTGGCGGCGCCGATCACATCCGCGTCGGTCGCCGTCTCGTCGAAGCCGGCGATGGCCTCCGCCACCGTGCCGCCCAGCAATTCGACGTCCTGGGGCAGGTAGCCGACATAATGTCCGAGTTGGTCGGGATCCCAGTGTTCGAGCGAGGCGCCGTCCAGACGGATCGTACCCGTCGTCGGCTTCTCCAGGGCCGCGATCATCCGCAGGAGCGTGGACTTGCCCGCGCCGGTCGGTCCGATGACGACGATGACGCTCGCCGGCGGGCAGCGGAAACTGATGCCGGCCAGGACCGGCCGCCGCGCATTCGGGCTGCGAAAGGCGACGGCGCTGATATCGAGCGCGCCCAGAGGCGGCGGAAGGAGCGTTCGGCTCTGACGGATCAGGGCGCAGGCGGCGGCGGCGCGGACATGGAGCCAGGCATCGCGCGCCGAGGTCAGCGTGCGCAATCCGCCGACAAGCTGCTCCATCGGCGCCAATGTGCGGCTGATGAGGATAGAACTCGCCATCATGCTGCCGCTGAGAACTTCGTTCTGCAGCACGAGCCATGCGCCGATCCCGATCGCCGCGACCTGGAGCACGATCCGGATCGCGCGGGCGATGGAGGCGATCAGCGCGACGCGCTCGTTGGCCTTGACCACAGGGACCAGCGCCGCGTCGTTGAGCCGGAGGAACTCGCGGATGGCACCATGCGTCCATCCCATCGCCCGAACCAGATTGGCGTGACCGACGATGCCGTCGAGCGCGCGCTGTGCCCGCGAGGCCGTGCCCATGGCCTCCGCCAGTTCGGCGCGCGCCACGCGCCCGCTGACAAAGCCCAGAAAGAGCAGAAGCAGCGAGCCGATCAGCGCGACCGTGCCGTACCAGGGATGGATCAGGTAGAGCACGACGACGAAGACCGGCAGGAAGGGTGCGTCGATTAAGGTCGTGGCCGTTCCGCTCGACAGGATATTCCGGAGTTCGCGGACCCGGACCATGTCGTGCGTCCCGGCCTCGTTGCGCTTCGCCGCCTCCGCGATCGAGGCCTTCAACACGAGGGGCGCGAGCAATCGCTCGAAGCTGACGGCGAAGCGGCCGAGCAGGCGGCTGCGCAGAATATCGAAGCAGGCGCTGAAGCCCAGCGCCATGACCGCGAGGCTCGTCAGCCCGATGAGCGTCTCGATGCTGCCGCTCGTGAGCACGCGGTCGAAGACCTGGATCGAATAGAACGGCAGGATCAGGAGGAGAAGGTTGATCGCGAGGCTGAAGACGACGACCCATAACAGGGCGCGCCAGCCCGGGACCGCCATCAGCAGCCTGCTGCTTCTCAGCACGGCCGTGTCGGCGTTGACCCTGGTTCGAAACCCGGAAGTCGTGCGGCTTGCAGGCGCGTCGGACATGAGTCCTCGGGCTGAAAGAAGCGTTGGCGCGAGGTGCGGGAGGATGATGCCGGTTCGGCCAGACCGATAGGCCGGGCAGGATCACGCTCCGTCACGGTGAAGCGGGAACAGACTTCAGATCGCGCCGTATCGCGACGTCACCCAAGCCTTCGGGTCTCTGGCCGGGGGCGGCGAGCCCCTGTTGCACAGCCGTGTCGTTATCGGGAAATGTCTCAGCGCCCGCACCACCGCAGCCATGATCTCGCCTCCCTTGATCCAGCACGCCCCTTCTTGGATTGCCGCCGGTACCGGTCTCGGGCCGTCCGTCTTACCGCTGCGGAACGTGCCCCGAAAGCCGGGAGGCGACGCTAGGGAAGCTTGTGCTTCGGCATAATCCCCATTTGGTGACAGAAACAGTTCGGCGCGACACCTTCGATGCCCCTGTAACGCGGATGCCGAATATAGTTGGTTGAGGGCGATGCGCTCCTCTATTAGAATTTTCGCAAAACTTACAGCGGATAATTCTGGTCTTGTTGGATTTGTAGCAAGATGAGCGCGCGATCCAATGAGTGAACAGCATCGATGTCGATGGTTTGTGTCTCCAAATGGGGATTGCGTCGCGCCCTGATATCTCCCTAGCTTCCGCCACCTTCGCAAATTTCTCGAGCCGCAGCGATCGATACCCTGCGCAAGACCGCGCATGGACGGCGTGCGCCTATGCGAAGGCATCTGCAGCAGGGAGAACGGCCATGGCGCTTATCAATGGTACACCCGGCGACGACATCATCCCCCCGCCCGATACCAGCGGTGACGACACCATCAATGGCTTCGCAGGCAATGACACGATCGACGCCGATGGCGGCAACGATGTCGTCAGTGGCGGAGCGGGCGATGACAATATTCTTGGCGGTCCCGGAACCGACACCCTGGATGGCAATGCCGGCAACGACACCATCGGAGGCGGCGACGGCGACGATGTCATCAACGGCAACGCCGGGAACGATATCCTGGCGGGTGATGCCGGCAACGACACGATCGACGGCGGTGCCGGCGACGACAACATTCTCGGCGGCGCCGACAACGACACCCTGTCTGGCGGTGCCGGCAACGACACGGTCGGCGGAGGTGACGGCGACGACGTTATCAACGGCAATGCCGGCAACGACACGCTTTCCGGCGACGCGGGCAACGACATCATGAATGGCGGCGCCGGCGACGACACGGTCGACGGCGGCGATGGCGACGACGTGCTGAGCGGCGCGGCCGGTAGCGACACGCTGAATGGCGGGGCCGGGGTCGACACGATAGACGGCGGCGCCGGCAACGACACCTTGAATGGCGACGCCGGTGACGACGTCATGAACGGCGGAATCGGCAACGACGCGCTGAACGGCGGCGACGGCGACGACACGATGCATGGCAACGCCGGCAACGATACGCTGAATGGCGATGCCGGCAACGACACCATGGAAGGTGACGCCGGTGACGACGTGATGAATGGCGGCGATGGCGACGATACCATGGGAGGCGGCGCCGGGGACGACACCCTCGACGGCGGAAACGGGGTGGATGCCCTGAGCGGCGGCAACGGCGACGATACGCTGAGCGGCGGAGCCGGAGCGGATACGCTGAACGGCGAGGCCGGCGACGATGAGTTGGATGGAGGAGCCGGAAACGACACCGGCAGCGGCGGCGACGGCAATGACGTTCTCGCCGGCGGGGCCGGGAACGACAGTCTCTCCGGCGATGCCGGAGACGATCAGCTCAGCGGCGACGCCGGCAGTGACGAGCTCCATGGCGGCGACGGCAACGATGAGATCGACGGCGGCAACGGCGCCGACAGCCTCTATGGCGAGGCTGGCGACGATCTGCTGACGGGCGGTGCGGGCACCGATGCCTTCTATTTCGGGGACGGCGCCGACAATCCGTTCGGCGATGACGAGGTCGCCGACCTGAATGCGGCCGATGAGGACACGATTCAGATCGACGTGGCCGATCCGGCGACAGTTGCCGTGACGGTGGACGATTCCGGCTCCAGCGTCGTTCTGGATTTCGGCTTCGGCTCCATTCAGATCGACGGTGTTTCCGGTGGAGGGGCATTCACATCGATCGAAGATATCAATGACGCGCTTGGCTACGACGCCATTACATTGGTGTGACGTCGCCGAGGGTGGCGGCAACATTGCCGCCACCCGCAGATTCGGTTCTTCCTGGAGGCAGAGAAACGCCCGACATCATGAAAGCCTTGATGGGGCGGCCATGACCGAGAAGGAGCGCGGAGGACGGGCGCCTCGACGCCTGGCCTCAGGCCGCCACGCGATTGGCGTTCCACTGCCCGGCCTGGCTCAGGATCATCTCGGGATCGGCGAAGCGCTCGCGAAGAATCTCGCGATACAGCGCCTCCTCGCGCAGGCGGGGGACCTCCCCCTCGCCTCCGACGATGAGCCGCAGCGCCTGCTGCAGGGCTTCGACCGTTCCCGACCCCTCATCGAACTGCGCCTTCTTGCGCCAGACGAGATCCGCCGGAAGCAGATCGGCGCAAGCCTTCCGCAGCAGCCATTTCTCGGTGGTGGGTCCGGTCGCTTCCGGCGCGTCCGGATCGGTGCGGCGCAGCTTCAACTCCGCCGGCACGGACTGCGCGAAGGCGATCAGGTCCCGATCGAGGAACGGCGTGCGCGCCTCCAGCGACTCCGCCATGGTCATTCGGTCGACGCGCTGGAGATTGATGTTGTGCATCGCTCCCAGGCTGCGGGTCAGCTCGTCCGCAAGCGCGCGCGGGTCCTCGACATAGTCGTGGTGATAGGCATAGCCCGCGAAGAGCTCGTCCGCCCCCTCGCCGGTCAGGACCGCCTTGACATGGCGCCGTGCCAGCCGGGCCGCGAAAAGCGTGGGCACGGCGCTGCGGACGAGATCGGCATCGGCGCTTTCGAGGTGGTAGATGACGTGCGGCAGGTTCTCGGCGATATCCCGCGCCGAGAAGCTGTATTCGTGATGATCGGAGCCGATATGGCCGGCGACGCGCCTGGCGGCGCGCAGATCGGGCGAGCCGGCGGTACCCACGGCAAAGGTCTTCAACGGGGCTCGCCCGGCTGCCAGCCTGACCTTCTGGGCGATCGCGGCGATGACCGAGCTATCGAGGCCGCCGGACAGGAAGGAGCCGACCTCGACATCGGCAACCATCCATTTGGCGACAGCCTCCTCCAGCGTGAGGCGCAACTCGCCGGCGACCGCATCGACATCCAAGCCGGGCTCGGCTGCGGCCGCCCCGGAGGGGACGCGATACCAGTGCCTCAGGCCACCCGCGCTGTCGAACAGCGCGCCGGGAGGAAGCGCGGTGATGTCGTCAAAGCCGAGCCCGTCGAACGCCTTCAGCTCCGAAGCAAAAGCCAGCCCCTTCCCGCGTCTCGCCATGTAGAGTGGCTTGATGCCCAGCGGGTCACGCGCCGCGACGATCCGATCCGGCGTCGCGAGCACGAAGGCGAACATGCCGTCGAGGCGGTTGACCCAGCGCTGCGCCCCGCTGCGGAAGAGGTGAAGAATAGTCTCGCTGTCGCTCGTCGTCCGAAAGATATCCGGGTCCAAAATCGCCCTGAGATCGCCGTGATTATAGATCTCCCCGTTCGCGACAAGTATCTCTGAATCAACGGCAATAGGCTGGACGCCGTCTTCGGCGCCGATGATCGCCAGCCGGCAATGCCCCATCGCAAGCGGCACCCCCCTTGGCCGGGCGACCTGCGTCGCATCCGGGCCCCGATGGCCGAGGCGCGCGAGCATCGTTTCGATCAGGCTCCCGCCTACGTCATCGACCTTCCAAAGACACACAAAACCACACATGGACCGTCTCGTTCTTCTCTCACTGTCTGGCGAATTGGGTTGGGCGAAAGGCAGAGTCGAAAAGATGGATCTTTAAGATTCTAAAGAACAAACTCGCCTTTCGACTTTCGATCTCAGCAATAAATTTTGATACGAATTTCCCTAAGTCCCAATCAAAGTTATGAACACTTTAGTTCAAGTAATATCCGCTCGTCAAAATAGACTACATAAATTCCTCATTTTTTTCAGGAAAGGGGTTGTCACGAACCGATATCCTGCTTTAGGAATCGCCGCGAGGCAATGGACATTTTAAATTACATTATCGACAACTGGGGGCTTATAGCCACCCGGACGGGCGAACATGTTGCCATCGTCGGTGTCGCGGTCGCTCTGGCGATCGCCACCGGCGTGCCGATCGGCGTGGCCATCACCCAGAACCGCCGCGTCGCCGATGCCGTGCTCTATGTCGCGTCGATCATGATCACCATCCCCTCGATCGCCCTGTTCGGGATGATGATTCCGGTGCTCTCACTGATCGGTCACGGCATCGGCTACCTGCCGGCGGTGATCGCCGTGTTGCTGTACTCGCAGCTTCCGATCATCCGGAATACCTATGCCTCTCTCAGTAATATTGATCCGGCTCTGCGTGAAGCTGCGCGAGGCATGGGGCTGACCCGGATGCAACGGCTGTGCGAGGTCGAGCTCCCGATCGCCGTGCCCGTGATCATGGCCGGCGTGCGCGTCGCCGTTGTAATGAACATCGGCGTCACGGCGATCGCGACCTATATCGGCGCCGGCGGGCTCGGCGCCTTCATCGCACGCGGCATCAGCCAGACCGACCCGCGCCAGCTCGTCACCGGCGCACTCGCGGTCAGCATTCTTGCCGTCGTCGCCGATCTCGCCCTGCTCGGGCTGCAGAAGCGACTGACCTCCCCGGGACTCAGGAAACGATGATCCGACTGGACCAAGTCAGCAAAACCTTCCCAGGCACCACCATGCCGGCCGTCGACCGCGTCTCGCTCGAGGTGGCGGAAGGCGAAATCTGCGTGCTGCTTGGCCCCTCCGGCTGCGGCAAGACCACGACGATGAAGATGGTCAACCGCCTGATCCAGCCGAGCGCGGGGGATATCTTCATCGATGGCCGCAACACCTCCGACTACGACGTGACACAGCTGCGGCGCAGCATCGGCTACGTCATCCAGCAGATCGGCCTGTTTCCGAACAAGACGATCGAGGACAACATCTGTATCGTCCCCGACATCCTCGGCTGGGACCGGCGCAAATCGCGCCAACGGGCGGCCGATCTGCTCGAGATGGTCGCGCTCGATCCCGGCGTGTTCCTCAAGCGCTATCCGAAGGAATTGTCCGGTGGTCAGCAGCAGCGCATCGGCGTTCTGCGCGCCATTGCGGCGGATCCGCCCGTCCTGCTGATGGACGAGCCCTTCGGCGCCATCGATCCGATCAACCGCGTCATCATCCAGGACGAGTTCCTGAAGATGCAGGCGCAGATCCGCAAGACGATCCTCTTCGTCAGCCACGACATCGACGAGGCGGTCAAGATGGCCGACAGGATCGCCATCTTCCGCAACGGCAGGCTCGTCCAGTACGACACGCCCGACACCATGCTGGCCCATCCGGCGAACGAGTTCGTTTCCGATTTCGTCGGCGGCGACCGCACGCTCAAGCGCCTGCAACTGCTCACCGTCCGCGACGCGATGATCGCCGATCCGCCGAGGGTCCGGGCGGCGGACAGCCTGCAGCAGGCCGCAGCCGCGATGGAGGCGCACGGCCATCAGTCGATCGTCCTGGTCGGCCCGCGCGGCAGGGCGCGCGGCTACATAAACCTGCAGATGGCGCGCAGCGGCAACGGAACGGTCGGAGAGAATTACGAAGCCCTGCCCACCACCATAAGGCCGCAGGAGGACTTGCGCACCGCGGTCTCGACCATGTTCCGGCACGACACGCTGTGGCTGGCCTGCGTCGACGACGACGGAATGTTCGTCGGCTATGTCACGCTGCGCGGCATCACCCATCTGCTCTCAGAGACCTATCGGGATGGCTGATGTCCTGGCGCCCGGCATGATCGCGCAGATGCGCCGGAACGCGGCCCATCTCTGCATTTTCCTGCTCGGGGCCTGGGCCTGGGGCAGCGGGCTCCTGCCCGGCCTGTTGGAGAGATGGGAGGACATCGCCTATCTCGGCCAGCAGCATGTCGAGCTGGTCGCCCTCTCGGGCGGCGCGGCGATCCTGTTCGGCGTGCCGCTCGGCATCGTGCTGACACGGCCTCGCTTCCGCCGGATCGGCGATGCCGCGGTGCAGATCCTCAACATCGGCGCCACCATCCCGACGCTGGCGGTGCTGGCCTTGTCCATGAGCCTGCTAGGCCTCGGCGATAGGCCGGCCGTCTTCGCGCTATTCATCGCGTCGCTCCTGCCCATCGTCAGCAACACGATGGCCGGCTTGCGCGACGTGCCGCCCGCGCTGCTCGAGGCCGCGCGCGGCATGGGCCTGTCGCCGCGCCACACGCTCCTGCAGGTCGAGCTGCCGAACAGCCTGTTCGTCATCTACACCGGCATCCGTACGGCGCTCGCGATCAATGTCGGCACCGTTCCCCTGGCCTTCCTGATCGGCGGCGGCGGGCTCGGCGAGCTGATCTTCACCGGCATCGCCCTGAACGAATTCGGGACGATGCTTGCCGGCGCCATCCCGACGGCCCTCCTGGCGGTCCTGATCGATTTCATCGTGGCCCAGCTTCAGTTCTGGACCATCCCCCGCGGTGTCAATCCGCTGCGCTGACCGCCGGGCTTTTCAGCAACGAATACAAGGAGATTCCCATGAAGCTCTCATCCCGGATTCTTGCCGTGGCGGCGATCGCGGCCGCCTGGGCGATGCCGGTGCAGGCCAAGCCGATCGTCGTCGGCGGCAAGAACTTCACCGAGCAGCTTCTGCTGACCGAGATCACGGCGCAGCTTCTCGCGAAGAAGGGCTTCGAGGTCGAGAAGCGGGACGGGTTGGGTTCGCAGGTCCTGCGCGACGCGCAGGTGAATGGCCAGGTCGACGTGTACTGGGAGTACACCGGCACCTCGCTCGTGACCTACAACAAGGTCAAGGAGCGGCTGAACGCCAAGGACACCTATGAGCGCGTCAAGGCGCTGGATGCGAAGCGAGGGCTGACGTGGCTCAAGCCCTCGGCCGCGAACAACACCTATGCGCTCGCCGTCCGCCAGGAGAACCCCAAGACGGACGCCATCAAGACGCTGTCGGATCTCGCAGCCGCCTTCAATAGCGGCAAGGACAAGCCGGTCATCGCGGTCAATGCGGAATTCCCGGGCCGCCCCGATGGCCTGCCGGGCCTGCAGTCGACCTATGGCTTCAAGACGAGCCGCGCCAATCTGCGCTCGATGGATTCCGGGCTGACCTACCAGGCCCTCAAGGACGGGCAAGTCGATGTCGCGCTGGTCTTCGCAACCGACGGGCGGATCAAGGGCTTCAAGTTTCGCGTCCTGACCGACGACAAGGGCTTCTTCCCCGATTACGCCGCCGTTCCGGTCGTCCGTACCGAGGTGCTGAAGGCCAATCCGAAGCTCGGCCAAGCGCTCGAGGCTCTCTCGGCCAAGCTCGACGACAAGGTCCTGCAGGGTCTCAATGCCAGGGTCGATGTCGAGAAGGCCTCGATCCCGGATGTCTCGCGAGAGTTCCTCAAGACCGCAGGCCTCATCTGAAGAAACGGGAGCGCCTCGCGGCATCGGTAGCGGTGCGCGCGGGGCGCTCCCGCCGGATTTGCGGCTCGATCGTCAACGGTTCGTGTCGCTGGCCCAAACCGACACACGGAGCGCTGGCCGCCTTCAGCGTCAGCGCCGATTGCGGAGATCGAGGATCTTCCAGAAGACCCAATCGGTGATCGATACGACGGCTTCCAGCGTCCGATTAAAGCAAGAAATGTCCTGCCGCAGCCGGAATTCGCTGCTTACGCGACGACAGCCGGCGCTCTCATCGACCCAGCACAAGCACTCCGATGGCCATGGTGACCGCGGTAAGCGGCGCCCCAACCCTGAAATAAGTCCAGAAATCGATCCTGACGCCGTCCTTGGCGGCGCGCTCGGCCACGATCAGATTGGCGACCGAGCCCAGCAGCGTGAAGTTTCCGGCGAGGGTCGATGCCATCGCCACGACGAGCCAGGCGTGAGTCGGGTCCTGCAACTGCTCGACGAAAGGCTTCAGCACCAGCACGGCCGGAACGTTGCTGACGAGGTTGGAGAGAACGGCGGTGACGCCGGTCAGCAGCGCGACGTTGCCGAGGTCGACATGCGCGGCCCGGGCGAGGACATCCTTGGTCAGAACCGCATGCTCCAGCCCGGCCACCACGACGAAGAGGCCGGCGAACATCAAGAGCAGCTGGCCGTCGATCTCGGCATAGACCTTCTTCGGCTCGATACGCCGCGTCAGCAGCAGCAGCGCAGCCGCGCAGATCGCGACCTTGGCCACGGGCTGCCCCGTGAAGAACAGCCCGATCATGGCCACCGAGACCAGGGCGGACTTGGCCGCGAGCCAGCCATGATAATGGGACGGGACGGTGACGCGCGGCAGGCCTCGCCTCGTGAGGAATTCGCGCGGGTTGAGCACCAGCAGGACGAGGATCGTGACCAGCAGACCCGCTGCGGCGACCGGCGCCAGCGCCGCGGCGAAGGCGCCGTAGGACATCCCCGACAGGTTGCCGATGATCATGTTCTGCGGATTGCCGGTGATCGTCGCGGTGGAGCCGACATTGGAGGACAGCGCGACCGCGATCAGATAGGGCACCGGATTGCGGCCGAGCGCTCGGGTCAGCGTGATCACGATCGGCGTCATCACCAGGCAGATGGCGTCGTTGACGAGGACTGCGGACAGCAGGCCGGTCGTCACCACCACCGCCACCAGGAGCAGCGCCGGGTGATGTGCCCGGCCGGCCGCCCAGCCGGTCACCATGCGAAAGAAGCCGGAAAGCCGGAGATTGGCGACGACGATCATCATGCCGAGCAGCAGCGTGATGGTGTCGAGATCGATAGCCCGATAGGCCTGCTCCAGCGAAAGGACGCCGCAGGCGACCATCAAGCCCGCGCCGATCAGCGCCGCGCCGGCCCGGTCGACGCGCAGACCCGGCATCCGGCCGATGGCGACCGCCACATAGGTCGCGAGGAAGATCGCGACCGCGGCGATCTGCGTCGCGCTGAGCCCCCAAACCGTCATTGCCGTCACGCCGCCTGCTCGCCCGTCGTCGCACGCGCCGGGACGGCGTCATGGTCGGTCGGCGGCTGATAGTCGCGCGTTTCAGGCATGGCAACGAGATAGATCACGAATCCGCAAGCGGCGATGGCAGCGAGTGCCAGAAAGGCCGCCGCATAGCTCGCCTGCACGATGATCACGCCGGCAAGCGAGGCCGACAGCGCCGCGCCGGCGCCCTGAAAGGTCGCGACCGCGCCCTGCGCGACGTTGAATCGGCCGGTGCCACGGGTGAGGTCGGCGACCACGATCGGAAAGAGCGCGCCGAAGATGCCCGCCCCGACCCCGTCCAGCGCCTGGACCGCGACCAGCCAGAACGGATTGTCGGAGAGGACGTAGAGCGCGCCGCGCAGCGCCAGCACGCCGAAGGCGGCGAGGAAGACCGGCTTGCGGCCCCAGGCATCGGCCTTGGCGCCGACCATGACCGCCATCGGCACCATGACGCATTGCGCGGCGACGATGCAGATCGCGACCAGCGAGGTCGCCTGGTCCTTGCCGACGACGCGAGCGAGCAACTGCCCGACCGAGGTCAGCATCGCGGCATTCGAGAGATGGAAGACGGCGCAGAGCAACGCGAACAGCATCAGGTGGCGGTTCCTCAGCAGAGCCTTCAATCCAGACGGCTTCTCTCCCTCGACGGCCTCGTCGAGCCCGCGAGCGAGATCGTCGTCGATTTCACTCTCCGGCACCATCAGCATGGCTGCGATGCTGAGAACCGCAAGGATCGCCATCAGCCAGAACACCACGGCAGGGCCGAAGAAATAGGCGGTCCCGCCCGCCAGCGCCGCCGAGACGGCATTGCCGAAGTGATTGAACGCCTCGTTGCGGCCGATGCGCCTGGAAAACATCTTCGGACCGACGAGGCCGAGCGTGATCGCAGCCAGGGCCGGCGGGAAGACCGCACCCGCGACCGCCGCCACCGACTGCGTGCCGACGACGAGGTAGAAGCTTTCGATGAAAGGCAGCGCGATGCAGGAGAGCGTCACCGCGATCGCCGCGGCGATGACCATCGCCGGTTTGTGGCGGCCCCTGTCGATGGCGGCGCCGGCCGGCGTCTGCGCGATCAGTCCGACGATGCCGGCAATCGTCATGACGAGGCCGATGGTAGCCTCGTTCCAGCCCCGCTCCGGACCGCGCACGGCGATGAGGTAGATCGCCAGATAGGGCCCGAGGCCGTCGCGCACGTCGGCCAGGAAGAAGTTCAGGGCATCGAGGCCCAAAAGTGCGCGCCTGGTTGGCCGGCGCTGTCCCGGCGCCTCGAAGAATCCCGGGTTCGGCAGCGGCATCGGGACCTCTCTCGCCAGGACATCGGGGTCTTCTCGGGTCGCGAGAAAGCCTCTTGCGAGGCTGGCGCGGCCTCAACATGGAGAGCCGCCCGCTGGTTCCCTGCGCACCTCGCGTTGCGTGCTGATGAAACACGAGCGAATGGTCGGCCCATTGTCTTCTCCGGTGTCCCCGCAAGACGCCGAAAGCGTGGAGCGGCGCGCGAAAGTTGATCTGACGCAAATCACGACCCCGGGTTCGGCACTAGCATGAGCGCATCAGTTCGAGGGAGGTCGCCATGAGAACGACGGTCAGGCACGGACCGAACGGCTACGATTCAGCCCCGCCGGTCTTCACGCTCGAAACGGCCGGGGACTGCTCGCGAAACGCCGGATCGAGGCGCTCACGGTCCAGGACGGATGCAGCTTTCGCGAGCGGCAGGCATTGAGGGCGGCCATCGAAAACTGGGAAAAGAGGTCGGCCTCCCGCCGGCGCAGCCCGGGATAATCCCCCGCCCGAGCGCAAGATCGCGCCGGATCGCGATCGCGATGCAGCGGCATCCGCTGACCCGTCAGCGTCGGCAGCGAGGCCCGTTCTCGATCGCGGATCGGCCATCGGCCTCGGCGCGGATGCCGCAGCGCCGGACTCACGCAGCCTCCAGCTTCGCGCCCCGGAATGGCGCCCCGCCTCTCGGACCGAACGGGCAGCGGCGCGACCGGGTGGCGGTGGGGATGAAGGGCCCGGGCCAAGGTCGCTCCGGCCGACACGTCGGCAACGGCCCGCGAGCAGTCCTCCGCACCGTCGTCAGGGCAGAGAGGTCCAGCCGCTCCAGCCGATGTAGAGCCCGACGATCAGGATCAGCGCGGCGCTGAAATACGGCGCCCGGCGGGCCACCCGATCGAAGGCTCCCGACCAGCGTTTTTCAGCATGGCGCATGCCGATAGCGGCTGCCACGCCGACGCCGACCATCACGACGGCAAGGCCGATGGAGAAGCACAGCACCAGGGTCGCGCCGAGCGTGAATTCCTTGAGCTGAAGACAGAGCAGCAAGACGGTGATGGCCGCCGGGCACGGGATCAGGCCACCCGTCAAGCCGAACAGCGCAATCTGCCAGGTGGTTACCTTTCGACCGGCAAATCGCCGCTCGATGTCCCGCGCATGAGCGCGCTCATGTGCATCTTGAAACGCGGTTTGGCCGGCCGTCTTCTGCTCGCTGGAATCGCTATGGACATGAGCATGCCCGTGATGATGGTGGTGGTGATGGTCATGATCATCGTGACGATGCCCGTGCGCCGCGAGCTCGTCTTGCCGCGTGCGCCACAGCATCCAAGCTGCAACACCGATCACAATGACGGCCGATGCGAGCTGAAAATAAGGTTCTGACGTCTTCACGTCGAAGCTGTTCGCGTAATGAAGCCCGACGAGCGCGACGACCCAGACGACGAGCGTGTGCGACAGCGCCGCAGACAGGCCGAGCAGAATGGCCTGTGGCACGCTGCCTCGAATCGCGACGATAAAGGCCGCCATCATCGTCTTCGAATGGCCCGGCTCCAACCCGTGCAGCGCACCCAGCAGGATGGCGGACGGGATAAAGAACCAGGCATGCGCCACACCTTGCTGGAGCAGCTCCGAGAACGGGGTCATCGCGCGGTCACTTCAGATAGGTGCGGATGAGTTCCAGCAACTGTTGGGCAGCGTCGTCGTTGAGCGCACCGGGATGCTTGTCAGGGTCGACGAGGTGGTGAAGCACATGGCCCTCGACAACCTCGGCCATCAGGCCGGCCGTCGCCCCCCTCACGGCAGCGATCAACGGCATGATGCGGTCGCAGCCGGCTTCGGTTTCCAGCGCTCGCTCGATCGCTTCGACCTGACCTTTGATGCGGCGGACGCGCGCGATCAGCTTCTGCTTCTCATAGATGGTGTGCGACATCTCTGGATTATAGGATAGGGGGGTATCCTATACAAGTCTCTCGCCCGCGTCAGTAACGGCGGGCATCGGCCTCGCATTATCCGGCTTCCGCCATTCCGCTGTTTCAAAAATAGTCAGTCCGGATCTCGCCTGCAGGCGTTGTCGTCGCGCATCCGATCGGCAACAGAAGCCCTGCTGGTGGGGACATCGCTTTGCTTGCGCCGACGAATTTCGATGTCGTGATGCCTTTTGGCCTTGCCGAAAGGCGACCGGGCGCATGGCTTGCAGCGCGGCTGCTCACTGGCACGGCCTTGCCACTGCTGGCGGCGAGGCTGATCGTACCTGCGCTGGGGCTCTGGTTGCTAGCCGGCACGCAATCAGCCTTGGCTCAGTCGGTGACGGGAACGGGCGACATCAACCCAAGCGTACCCGCGCCGCCGCTCCCTGTCTGGTCTGTCGGCGGCGCACTCAATGTTGGCAATGCCGGCACCGGCACGCTGACCATCGCCGATGGCGGCACGGTCCAGGGCACCACCTGGAGCTCTATCGGAAAGAACGGCAGCGGCAGCGGCACGGTGACCGTGACGGGCGCCGGCTCGGCCTGGTACGGCACCATCATCGAAATTGGCAATGCCGGCACGCTGAGCGTCGAAAAAGGTGGTCATGTCAGCACGGCTGCGATGCTTTTGTCCGGAACGACTGGCGGCACGCTGAACCTGCTCGGCGATGCCATCGATGGACGCGGCGTCCTGGAGATCAATTACCTGATCGGCAATTACGGGACCGTCAATCTGAACGGCGGCATCCTGCGCGCACGCATGAATCACGCGTCGTTCTTCGACAGCGTCGGCGGGCAGACCATCGGCGCGAACGGTGCTTTCTTCGACAGCAACGGCTATGACATCGTCGTCTCGGTCAGCTTCGACGGCTCGGGCGGCCTGACCAAGCTCGGCGCCGGCACGCTCGTTCTGTCAGGCTCGAACAGCTATACGGGCGATACACTGGTGCAGGCCGGCCGGCTGGTTGGCGACACCGCCTCCAGCTTCTCGTTGGACTCCAATGTCACGGTGTCGGCCGGAGCGACACTCGCCGTTTCCGGAGGGATCGTTGCGGCGGTCGGCTCTCTTTCGGGGGCGGGCAGCGTCGAGATCGCTTCAGGCGCGACGCTGATCACGGGAACGACGGACCAGAGCAAGACCTTCTCCGGGAGCTTCTCGGGCGACGGCGCTCTCGGCTTCACTGGCGCGGGAATGCAGATCTATACGGGCACCGGCACGCTGGGGGGCGGCTTCGCCACATGCGTTTGCGCCACCGGCCAATTCGTGGTCCGGGGGGGATCGCTGACCCTCGGCGACGATGTCAAAGTTCAGGGCGGCACGCTTCTCGTCGATCAGGGCGGCCAACTCGACAATGGCGGCGGGACCCTTCTTGTCGCCTCCAAGGTTACGGTCGACGGAGCGGGCTCCGCCATCTCGACCGGCATCACGCTGGTCCAGAGCTTCGCTGGCACGACCTCGCTCACCATTTCGGGCGGCGCATCGCTGACCGGCAGCGGCGGAGCCAGCCTGATCGGTTTCGGCGGCTCGGCCGAAGCGCTCGTCAGCGGAAACGGCTCACGATGGATCGTGGGTGGAGGCGGGCTCTCGATCGCCCCAGGAGCGACCACGGCGAGTTCGGTCACGGTGGCCGAAGGGGGTGAGCTTCGCATCGCGTCCGGAGACCTGCAGATCGCGGCGCTCGGCCGGTTGAACATCGGCAATGGCGGCCGCGCCGGCCGCATCGACGTCGCTTCCGGGGCGATCGTCAACGACGGCGCGATCGTCGCGAATTTCACCGACAGCTACAGCTATTCCGGCACGATTGTCGGCAGCGGGTCGCTCACCAAGACCGGGCCCGGGACGCTGACGCTCTCCGGCACGAACAGCTACGACGGCGCGACGCTGGTCAACGGCGGCAAGCTGGTCGTGAACGGCACGATCGCGTCGTCATCGGGCGTGACGGTTGCTGCGGGCGCGGCGATCGGCGGTTCGGGCATCGTGCCCTCGCTGACGGTCAACGGGACCCTCGCTCCGGGCAATTCGCCGGGAACGATGACGGTCAGCGGCAACCTGACCCTGGCTGCGGGCTCGGCCTACGAGGCCGAGGTTCAGGGTGCGGTTTCCGACCGGGTCAACGTCTCCGGCACGGCGGCGCTGGCCGGCACGCTGAAGATCATCCCGCTCGGCGGCGCCTACGCGTTCAACAGTCCCTACACGCTGCTTTCGGCAACGGGCGGCCGCAACGGCACGTTCAGCCCGGTCGACGCGACCGGGCCTTTCGGCGATGGCGTCACCACGACGGTGAGTTACACCGCCACCGACGTCCGATTGACGCTGGCTCCGAAGCCGCTGACGCCGATCGTCGCGACGCCGCGCCTCGGCGTCGCCGCCCCGGCGAACGCTTACGCCGTCGCGGCGGCGATCGACGGCGCGGTCGCGGCCGGAGGCGACCCATCCGCGCTGTTCGGGATCTATAACCTGTCGGCGGTCGCGATCCCGGCCGCGGTCAACCAGCTCTCGGGCGAAATCCATAGTGCCGCGCCGGCGCTGGCGAACCTCGCCTCCGACCAGTTCCTGCGCGCCATGCTCGATCCGATGGCGGCCGGCCGGCTGCCCCCCGGCGCTCCCGGGCCGGGCACCGCCGCCTTCGCGGGGCTGGCGCGGCGGCAGGGTGATCGGACGCCGGCGCCGACGCGGCTCGATACGCCGGCTTATTCGATCTGGGGGACGGCCTTCGGCTCCCATGGCCGCAGCGACGGCGACGCCGCGGCCGGCTCGGCCCGGCGCGGTCTCGACGACGCCCATCTCGCCACCGGCATCGATATTCGGCTGATGCCGGGCACCGTCGCCGGTCTCGCGGTGGCCGGCGGCAAGGCCCGCGCCTCGCTGCCCGGGCTCTTGGGCAAGATCGACGCCGAGGTCTTCCAGGCCGGCCTCTACGGCGTGAGCCAGCTTGGCCCGGTCAAGCTCGGCGCGGCCGCGAGCTATGCCAGGCTCGACAACGATGTCAGCCGCGGTATCCCCGCGCTTGGCGCAAGCCTGTCCTCGTCCTACGAGACCACGGCCTGGAGCGGCCGGTTGCAGGCGAGCGTCGCGGCGTTCTCGTGGAACCGGCTGAGCTTCTCGCCGCTGGCCGCGCTGCAGGCCACGCGGGCGCGCAACCCGGCGCTGACCGAGACGAACTGGGCCGGAGCCAGTGCCGGAGCGCTCAGGCTGGCTAAGCGCAGCGCGGTCTCCTCGCGCGGCGAGCTCGGCCTGCAGATCGACGCCGACGGCGTCTTCGGCGGGATGCCGATCACCGGCTACGTCCGGGCGGCGTGGGCGCATTCCTTCCAACGCGATGCCGATCTGACGGCGAGCCTCGTCGGCCTGCCGGCTGCGGCCTTCACCGCGACCGGAGCAAAGGCCGACCGCGACAGCGCGCTCCTTGCCGCCGGTGTCAGCGCTAGGCTGGGCGAACGCGTCACCCTCGGCTTCAACCTCGATGGCGAGCTTGCCGCCAACAGCAACCGCATCGGCGCGTCGGCCCAGTTCAGGGTCAGGTTCTGAGCGCCGTCCAACCCCAGCACCTGACCTGCAACGCGCGACGCATCGTCGCCTTACGGGTGCGGCTCATGACGGCGTCCAGCCCGAACTGAAGCGACCGCCTTTTTTGCGGCTTCCGAGCCGAGACCGGCGGAATGCTGTTCTCCAACCGCCAAGCCGCAGCGCCAAGCGACATTGCCGCGCCGTCATCGCCGATGCCGGGTACGGTGATCAGCCGCCCGTTGCAGCGCACGCCTAAGGCGTGTACCGGCGCGACAGTTCCGCCCGGTCGTCGTAGCTCGCCTCGAAGATCGAGGCCGCCAGCGTGGCACGCACCTTGAGGATGCCGGTCCCGACATTCTTGAAGCCATGCTTCGCGCCTGCCGGAATGAGCACGGAGACGTTGGGCTGCACGATGCGGCTTTCGCCGTTGAGATGGATCTCGGCCACGCCCTCCATCACTTCCAGCACCTCTTCGACGGCATGGATGTGCAGCGGAGCGCCGAGGCCAGGATCACAGAACTGCTCGAAGATGCAGAGCTGATGGGCCTTCACCAGGGCCGAGACCCGCATCCGGGTCATCACGCCGTCCCGCCAGGCCTCCAGCGGCTGCGTCTCGTGCTCAAGAAGGTCCATGGCCGGCTCCCGATCGATCATTCCTGACGCATCCGGCGTAGCGCGAGTCGGGACGATCCTCCAGACCGCGCCACGCGGGTCCATCCGCGCTGCGACCTGCAGAGATCCCGTTGACAGCCATGGCGTCCTATCCATACTTACCTACATGTCAGTAACCTCATCGGCAATGGCTGTCGACATCATTGTGGTCGGAGGCGGCGGCGCGGGGCTGATGGCCGCCCTGGCCGCGTCCGCAGCGGGCCGCAGCGTGCTGCTCCTCGAGAAATGCGCCGCACTCGGCGGCACGACCGCGCTCTCGGTCGGAACGATCTGCGCGACGGCGACGCGCCTGCAGGCCGCGAGCGGGATCCGGGACAATCCGGATTCGCACTACGCCGACATGGAAAGGTTCATCGGCCCGCTGCTGGACCGCGACAGCCCGGCGCTGCGCCGCGTTCTCGTCGACGAGGTGGCGGAAACGATCCGTCAGCTGGAGGCTCTCGGCGTGACCTTCATGGGCCCGCTGCCGGAACCGCCGCACAGCCAGCCGCGCCTGCATGCGATCCTGCCGCATGCGCGCGGCTACATCCGCCACCTCGCGGCCGCCTGCCGTGCGAACGGCGTCGCCGTTCGGACCAATGCCCGCGCGACCGCGCTCACGACCGAGGCCGGGCGCGTCACCGGCGTCGAACTCGCCCGCCCCGGCGCGGCGCCGGAGCGCATCGCGGCACGCCATGGCGTGATCCTTGCCTCGGGGGATTTCAGCTCGGCGGACAGGGACTACAAGCGGAGATTCATGAGCGGCCCGCTGCTCGACATCGACGGGATCAATCCCGCCAGCACGGGCGACGGCCAACGCATGGCCGAAACCGTCGGGGCCGAGGTGGTGAACGGAGACCTCGCCTGGGGCCCGGAGATCCGCTTCCTTGCCCCGCCCCGCCCGAGCATCGTCTCACGCATGCCGACGCACCGCCTGGCTGCGCGCGCGCTGCTCACGGCCATGCGCTGGCTTCCGGCACGGCTGCTGCGGCCGGTCTTGCTGCGCTTCGTCACGACCTATCTCGCGCCCTCGCTTCGGCTGTTCGAGCAAGGGGCAGTCCTCGTCAACCAGGCGGGTGAACGCTTCTGCGACGAGCGCGAGCGGCCCCAGGACGAAATCGGGCGCCAGCCCGGGCAGCAGGCCTGGATCGTCATGGACGATGCGATCGCCCGCCGGTTCTCGACCTGGCCCTTCTTCATCTCGACCGCGCCTGGCGTCGGCTATGCCTATCTGCCGGACTACGCCCGCTCGCGCCCCGACATCTACGCCTGCGCGCCGACGCTGGAGGAGCTGGCCAAGAGGCTGGGCCTGCCGGGCCGGGCGCTGGCGGCAAGCGTGGACAGGCATAATGCCGGCCTGGCCGCCACCGCCATGCGCAAGCCTATGACGCAGGGGCCGTTCCATGCGCTCGGGCCGGCGAAATCCTGGATCGTCTTCAGCGAGGGCGGCCTGCGCATCGATACCGGCTTCCGCGTCCTGCACCGCTCCGGCAGGCCGATCCCCGGCCTGTTCGCGGCCGGCTCAGCCGGACAGGGCGGCGTCCTTCTCGAAGGCCACGGGCATCATCTCGCCTGGGCCTTCACCTCGGGCCGGCTCGCCGGCCTTCAAGCCTCTGACCTGGCCCGGGCGGCCTGAACACGGCCCGCGCCACGTCGAGATTGCCAACCAGTCAAACACAGAGGGGAAAGACAAATGGCATTCAGGACATTCGCCGCCGCCGCGACCATCGCCGGCATGACGCTCGCGGGCGGAGCCGCGTTGGCCCAGAACAAGATGGAACTCAACATGGCGACGCCCTGGCCCGGCGGCCACTGGCTCGACATCGGAGCGAAGCGCTACGCCGAGATCGTGCAGCAGATCACCGACGGCCGCATCAAGATCAACGTCTTCCCGGCCGGGGCGCTCGGCCCGGCGCTGAAGGTGACGGAAACGGTGCAGAAGGGCGTCGCCGACATGGGCCATGCCTGGCCGGGCTATGACTGGGCGGTCGACCGCACCGGCGCGATCTTCTCGGGCTGGCCCGGCGGGCCCAACCCGGAAGAGATGATGATGTGGCTCTACAACGGCAACGGCGGCAAGCTCTGGAAGGAATGGCGCAAGGAGAAATTCGACGTCGTCGCGATTCCCTGCGGCGTGCTCGAAACCGAAATCTTCATGCATTCCCACAAGCCCGTGCGCACGCCTGAGGACATGAAGGGGCTCAAGCTGCGCACCTCCTCCTCCTGGGCCGAGATCGCGCCGATGCTCGGGGCCTCGACGGTGGTTCTGCCCGGCTCCGAGGTGTTCTCGGCGCTGGAGCGCAAGGTCGTCGACGCCATCGAATGGGGCGGCCCCGGCGGCAACCTGCAGGAAGGCTTCAACAAGGTGGCGAAATACGTCGTGATGCCGGGGCTGCACTCGCCGAGCGCGGCGCATGACTGCATCTTCAACAAGGATGTCTGGGCCAAGATCGGCGACAAGGACAAGGCGCTGCTGGAGACGGCCGGCAAGGCGACCATGCTCGAGACCTATCTCGGCTACGCCAAGCTCGACGTCGACGCCTACAAGAAGATGAAGGAAAATCCGAACAACGAGTTCGTCACGGTCGACAAGAGTCTCGTCGAGGCCGTCGGCAAGGTCTCGACGGAATGGGCGCAGAAGCAGTCCGCGTCCAACGAATGGTTCAAGAAGGTCTATGAGGATCAGGCCGCGTTCCTGACCTCGGTCAAGCCGCTCGGCGAATTCCGCTTCGCCATCGGCTCGCGCTGACGATCCTGCCGGAGCGGCGTCCCCGTGTCGCCGCTCCCTGGCCTTCGAAGGGATCGCGCAGCGCATGCCACTCGTCAAACTCATCGGCTGGCTCTCGCTATGGTCCGGCAGGGCCGGCGCGCTTCTGGTGCTGCCGCTCGTCCTCGCCATGGTCTACGAGGTCGTGAGCCGCTACTTCTTCGCCGCTCCGACGCAATGGGCCTTCGAGCTCAGCTACATGATGATGGGCACGATCTTCCTGCTCGGCCTCTCCTACGCCCTGCTGGTCGACCAGCACGTCAACGTCGACTTCATCCACCAGAAGCTGCCGAAACGCGGCGTCGCGCTGATCGACGCCATCGGCTATGCCGTCCTCGCCGGAATGCTGCTCTGGTTGACGCAGGCGCTGATCGGCAACGCGATGTCCGTCTACCGCACCGGCGAGGGCTCGGGCCTTTCGGCCTGGAATCCGAAGATCTGGCCATATCGGACGATCTATGTGATCGGCTTCGCGCTGTTCGGGCTGCAAAGCGCCGCCCGCGCCGCCGAGAACCTGATGATCGTCGCCCTGGGCACGACCGATGCGGAGCGCGCGCCATGAGCTCCCAGATCGTCCTGTGGATGTTTCCGGCGCTGATGCTGCTGATCTTCCTCGGCTTCCCCGTCGCCTTCTCGATGATGCTGACCGCGCTCGGCTTCGGGCTCATGCGCTTCGGCGGAACGCTCGTTCACCAGTTCGCCCAGCGCGTCGACGACGTCGCGACGAACTACGTGCTCGGCGCGATCCCGCTCTTCATCTTCATGGGCTCGATCCTGGAGCGCGCGGGGATCGCCGAGCGCTTGTTCGACGCGCTCTATATGTGGACGCGCCGGATGCCGGGCGGCCTGGCCGTCGCCGCGCTGATGATGTGCACGATCTTCGCCGCGGCGAGCGGCGTGGTCGGCGCGACCGAGACGCTCGTCGGCATGCTGGCCATCCCCGCGATGATGAAGCGCCGGTACGATCCCAAGCTGATTTCAGGCACGATCTGCGGCGGCGGCTCGCTCGGCACCATCATTCCACCGTCGGTGCCGGTGGTCGTGCTCGCGCCGATCGCGACCCTTCCGGTCGGCGACCTCTTGGCGGGCATCCTTCTGCCCGGGCTGCTCATGTCGAGCCTGTTCATCCTGTACATCGTCGTGGTCTGCGCGATGAAGCCTGAGCTGGCGCCGCCGGAGACCGAGCCCGATCCGCGCAGCCTCGGCGAGAAGCTGAAATTCACGGCCACCGCCCTCGTTCCGCCCGGCATCCTGATCTTCACCGTGCTCGGCACGCTGTTCATGGGCCTCGCCACCCCGACGGAAGCGGCCGCCTGCGGCTCCTTCGGCGTCTTCCTGCTGGCCATCCTCTACGGGCGGATGTCCTGGAGCGTGCTGTACCAGGCCTCGATCCAGACCGTCTCGCTGACGGCGATGATCCTGGCGATCGTGCTCGCCGGCTCGATGTTCTCCGGCGTCTTCTTCGCCTCGGGCGGCATGGCGGCGACGCAGGGCATCCTGAGGGAGTTCGGCCTCTCGCCCTGGTCGGTGATGGCGATCATCCTGTTCATCGCCTTCCTGCTCGGCTTCATCGTCGATCTGATCTCGATCGTGCTGATCCTGGTGCCGATCTCGATGCCGCTGGTGAAGCAGTTCGGGATCGACCCGATCTGGTTCTCGGTGATCTTCCTGGTGATGCTGCAGACCAGCTACCTGACCCCACCGATGGCGCCGTCGATCTTCTATCTGAAGGCGATCGCGCCACCGGAAATCCGGCTGAAGGACATGTATTGGGGAGTGATTCCCTTCATCTGCTGCCAGGTGATCGTCCTCGTCCTCCTGATCACCTTCCCGCAGCTCGCGACCTGGATGCCGCGAATGATGTACGGAAACTGAGCGCATGCGCGCGACGGAGGATCCGATGACGACGAACGAGGCGGTGGGCCGGGCTCTCGTGCTCGGTCCCGAGGACGGCGAGAGCTTCTGGCAGCCCGTGCCGGCCAACGGCTACGTTCGCAACCTGCTCAATACCGCCAAGACCGGCGGCGCGAGCCGCTTCTCGATGGGCACGCAGACGGTGGCGCCGCAATGCTCCATTCGCGAGCATGTCCACGACGCCCACGAGGAGGTCATCTTCGTCTTCGAGGGGCGCGGCATCGCGCGCATCGACGGTGTCGACCATCCGATCGAACGGGGCTCTTGCGCCTATATCGGGCAGGGGCTCAGGCATCATTTCCTCAACCCCAACGACGAGCCGCTGAGCTTCACCTTCCTGCTCATGCCAGGTGGGCTCGACGAGTTCTTCGCGCGGATCGGGCGGCCGAAACGGACGGGGGAACCGGCCCCGGCGCCGTTCCCAAGGCCGGAGAACATCGCCGAAATCGAGCGCGAGACCGTCTTCGGCTGGGTCGATTCCAGTTTCGACGCGAAAAGGTGAGCGAACAATGATCTACGAAGAGCGCGACTATCGCATCAAGGCCGGCAAGCTGGCCGAATTCGTGAAACTCTACGGAGAGTTCGGCCTGCCCCTGCAGAAGGAACATCTCGGCACCTTCCACGCCTATTTCACCACCGAGATCGGCGAGCTCAACCATGTCGTCGCGCTGTGGAGCTATGAAAGCCTGGACGATCGCGCCGCCCGCCGCCGCCGGATGCTGGCCGATCCGCGCTGGCAGGACTATCTGCGCCGCGTCGACGGGCTGATCGATATCCAGAACAGCCGCATCCTCACCCCCGTTTCCTATTCGCCGCTGCAATGAGCGCGGCGGTGAAAGCGGATGGCAGCTTCGAGGTCGCGCTGCCGGACGGCGCCCGGCTCAGATGCTGGTCCGAAGGGTCGGGGCCACCGCTGCTGCTGGTCAGCGGCCTCGGCGGAACCGCTGGTTTCTGGAAAGGAGCCTCCGCGACGCTGAGCCGGCAGTTTCGCGTGCTGCGCTTCGACCAGCGCGGCATCGGCGCGAGCAGCCGCGGCAGCGCCCCCTGCACCATCGCGCAGCTCGCGGCCGATTGCCTCGCCGTGCTCGATGCGGCCGGCATCGAAAGCTGCGTGATGCTCGGTCATTCGACCGGCGGCTGCATCGGCCAGGCTCTCGGGACAATGGCGCCGGAACGGCTGCGCGGCCTCATCCTGAGCGCGAGCTGGCTGAGGCCCGGCCGCTACATGAGCGCGCTCTTCGGCGCACGGCGGGCCATCCTCGACCCGTTGCCGGAGGCCTATGCGGCAAGCTCCGCGCTGATGGCCTACCCGCCTGCCTGGCTCGAGGCGAACTGGCCGGTCTTCGAGGCGGCGGCGGCCGCAGCCCCGCAGACGCCGGAAGCGCGCCAGATCGTCCGGGAGCGCATCGACGCCCTCCTGGCCTTCGACGGCAGCGCGGACGCCGGAGCCCTCACCATGCCGCTGCTCGTGCTGGGGGCACGCGACGACCTGATCGTCCCCGCCTTCCTTCAGGAGGAGCTGGCTGCGGCCCTGCTCGAGCCGACGCTGATCCTGCTCGACAGCGGCGGCCACTTCTTCCCGAACTCGCGCCCCGACGCGTTTACGGCGAAAGTCGCGGAATGGATCGGAATGCTGTGAGTCCACGACGCATCCTCCTGATCGGCTATGGCGCGATCGCGGCCGAGCTTTCGGAAGCGTTGCGGCAGCGAGGCCATATGGTGACGACGCTGTTGCGCGCCGGTTCACGCTCGCGCGAGCGCGTCCCCGAAGGCGTGATGATCGCAGCCACGCTTGACGAAGCCGCCACCTTCGCGCCTGAGCTCGTGGTCGAGGCTGCCGGGCATGAAGCCGTCCGCGAAATCGTGCCGGACTGCCTGTCGCGCGGCCTACCGGTTCTGATCTCCTCGATCGGGGCCTTGCATGACGATTTGCTCTTCGAGCGCCTCGCCGGCCTTGCCGGCAGCCATGGCGGCCGCCTGCTGCTCGCATCCGGCGCGCTCGGGGCCCTCGACTATATCCGCGCAGCGCGCGCGGCCGACGGACTCTCGGTCGCCTATGAATCGCGAAAACCTCCTGCCGCCTGGGCTGCGGAACTGCGTGCGCTCGGGCACGATCCGGAGGCGCTGGCATCGCCGGTCACCCTGTTCGAGGGAACCGCCCGCGAGGCGGCGGCCGCCTATCCGCAGAATCTCAACGTCGCAGCGGCGCTCGCGCTTGCCGGGCCCGGCTTCGAGGCAACGCGGGTCGCGGTCGTCTGCGATCCGGACGCCACGGGAAATACCCACTCCGTCAGGGCCCAGAGCGAATACGGCACCATGGCGATCACCATCGCGAACCGGCCCTCGCCCACCAATCCCAAATCGTCCTGGATCGTGTCACGCTCCCTGCTGGCGGCGGTCGAGCAGTATTTCTCGCCTGTCGTGATGCTTTAGGCGCAGGGCTCCATGCCGGCAGCGGGTTGCAAGGGAACGCGGACAGGGTTGATACTTACCAACATGTAAGTCAGCCTTGTCCGACAACGGGAGCAGGAGGTTCCATGAAGCTCGACGGTCGTATCGCGATCATCACCGGGGGCGGCTCGGGCATCGGCCATGAGGCCTGCAAGCTCTTCGCCGCCGAGGGAGCGACGGTCATCGTCGCCGACCGCAATGCGGAGGCGGCAAGGGCCGTCGCCGACGAGATCTCCGCCGCCGGCGGCAAGGCGGAGCCGCATGCCGTCGATGTCGCCAACGAGGCGCAGATCGCGGCGATGGTCGCCGCCGTCGTCGCGGAGCACGGCCGCATCGACATCCTCGTCAACAATGCCGGCTACGGCATCGCGGGAACCGTGGTCTCGACCTCGGAGGCCGATTGGGACGCCCTGATGGCGGTCAACGTCAAGGGCGTCTATCTCGGCTGCAAGCACGTCATCCCGGTCATGGAACGCAATGGCGGCGGCGCCATCGTCTCCACGGCCTCTGCCGCCGCCAATATCGGCATTCACGACCGCGCCGCCTATGTCGCCTCGAAGGGCGCCGTCGCCGCGCTGACGCGGGCCATGGCGATCGACCATGTCGATGCCGGCATCCGGATCAACGCCGTCGCGCCGGGCACGATCGAATCGCCCTATTTCGCCAGGATCCTCAGCGGCCCCGACGGCGCCGAACTGCGTCGCGGCCTCGAGGAGCGCCAGGCGATGGAGCGCCTCGGCAAGCCGGTCGAGATCGCCCAGGCGATGCTCTGGCTCGCCAGCGACGACGCCTCCTTCTGCACCGGCACCGTGATGGTGGTCGATGGCGGCTGGACCGCCCGCGGCGACCGCAAACTCAAGAAGGCTTGATCCGATGTACGGCTTGAAGGGGAAGAAGGCGATCGTCACCGGTGGCGCCTACGGCATCGGCAAGAGCATCGCTGCGCGTCTCCTGGCGGAAGGCTGCGACGTCGGCATCTTCGATCTCGACGGCGCAGCGGCCGACGCGACCGCGCGCGAACTCGGCGCGGCGGGCAGAATCGTCTGCGCCAGCGGCGACGTCTCGGACAAGGCGGCGGTCGAAAACGGCATCGGCGCGCTGATGGCAGCGCTCGGTCCCATCGACATCCTCGTCAACAACGCCGGCATCTGCCGCGTCGGCAAGCTGCTGGACATGAGCGATGCCGACTGGCAGGCGACTTTCGGCATCAATGTGGACGGGTTGTTCCATGTGACGCGAAAGGTCGCGCCGCAGATGGTCGAGCGCCGCGGCGGCGCCATCGTCAACATCGCATCCTGGATGGGGAAGTCCGGCGCCGCGGCCTATGGCGCCTATTGCGCCTCGAAATTCGCGGTCGTGGCGATGACCCAGTCGCTCGCCTGCGAGATCGGCGAGTTCGGCGTGCGGGTCAACGCGGTGGGGCCCGGCCTGATCGTCGATACCAAGATGCGCGACGAATCCGAGGCGCAGCGCAAGGCGGAAGGGCTGCCGAGCGCCCACGACCGGGCGCAGGGCATTCCCCTGCGCCGACCGGGCTATCCCGACGACATCGCCCGCGCCGTCCTGTTCCTGGCCTCCGACGAGGCGGCCTACATCACCGGCGAGACGATCAGCGTGACCGGCGGCCTCTGGAACGATTGAGGTTTCCGGGGTCGCCCCGCCGGAACAACCAGCAAACGGAGATCGACGATGCGACGTTTCAAGGACTTCCGCCCGGCCGGCGTCATTCCGGCGACGCTTCTCGCGCTCGACCACGACATGAGCATCGACGAGCGCCAGACGCGCCGACACCTGCGCGACTGCGCGCTGGTCGACGGGGTCGCGGCCGTCACCGTCAACGGCCACGCCTCCGAGGTTCATGCCTGCAGCTTCGAGGAGCAGCAGCAGATCCTGGCCGCTTCGCTGGCCGAAGTCGGCGACGATGTCCCGCTGATCAACGGGATCTATGCCGACGGATCGATCGAGGCGGCGAGGATCGCCGCGATGGCGGACCGGGAAGGTGCCTCGGCGCTGCTGGTCTTTCCGCCCAACAGCATGGCGATGGGAGGGCAGCTGCGGCCGGAGATGGCGCTCGCGCATTACCGGCGCATCGCCGATGCCACCGATCTGCCCATCATCGCCTTCCAGTATCCGATGGCCGGCGGGCTGGGCTTCACCTTCGACACGCTGCTTGCCCTGTTTGACGAAGTCCCGACCATCGCCGCGATCAAGGACTGGTCGAACGATGCCATGCTGCACGAGAAGCACATTCGCACCTTCCAGAATCTGCCCCGGCCGGTGAATGTCCTCACCACCCACTCGTCCTGGCTCATGGCTTCACTGACGCTGGGCTGCAACGGGCTGCTCTCGGGCTCGGGCTCCGTGATCGCGGACCTGCAGGTTGCCCTGTTCCGCGCGGTCCAGGCCGGCGATCTGAAGGCGGCGCAGGCCATCAACGATCGCATCGTCCCCCTGTCGCAGGCGTTCTACGCGCCGCCCTTCCTCGACATGCACAACCGCATGAAGGAGGCACTGGTCCTGCTCGGCCGTCTCGACAAGGCGGTCGTGCGCCCGCCTCTGGTCAAGATCACGGACGCCGAGATCGCCCGCATCGGCCAGGCGCTCAAGCAAGCCGGAATCGGGCGCGACGGCGCCTTGCCGTTGGCGGCCTGACGCCGACGAGGCAAGCGACAATGGCGCGCGACGGGAACAGTCCCCTCTTCTCGCCAGGCCGCATCGGCCCGCTTCATCTCGAGAATCGCGTGATCATGGCGCCCATGACCACGCGCCATGCCGATGCCGAGGGCTTCGTGACCGAGGACGGGCTCGCCTATTACGGCGCGCGCGCGGCAGGCGGCGTCGGGCTCGTCACGGTCGAGATGGCGGCGCCGGAGCCGGCGGGCAAGCATCGCCGCTTCGAACTCGGCATCAGCGACGACCGTTTCCTGCCGGGCCTTTCACGGCTTGTCGAGCTGATCCATGAGCAGGGCGCGAAAGCCTCGATCCAGCTCGGCCACGGTGGGGGACACACACGGCGCGACATCTGCGGCGAGGAGCCGGTGGCGCCCTCCGCGATTCCGCACAGCGTTCAGGAAGGCCATACCGAAGTCATCGTCCCGCGGGCGATGAGCGAGGCCCGCATCGCCGCCTGCGTGGAAGCCTTCGCGCAGGCCGCGAGGCGCGCGGGCGCCGCCGGCTTCGACGCGGTCGAGATCCACGCCGCGCACGGCTATCTGATCTCACAGTTCCTCAACCCGCTCGAGAACCGCCGGGAGGACCGCTATGGCGGCCCGCTCGCAAACCGCGCGCGCTTCGGCCTCGAGATCCTGCGTGCCGTGAAGGCTGCCGTACCGGGTCTCGCCGTGATCTTCCGGATGAATGGCCACGACTTTTTCGAGCACGGCATGACGGCTCCGGAGGCCGTGGAGATCGCACGCTGGGCTGCGCAGGCCGGCGCGGATGCAATCCACGTAACGGGCGGCCATTATCGTTCGCAACCCTCCGCGGCGATCATGATCCCGCCGATGGCGACGCCGCCGACCCCGTTCCTCGGCTTCGCGCGCGCCGTCAAGGCAGCGGTTCCGGTCCCTGTCATCGGCGTCGGTCGCCTTGGCGATCCCGCGCGGGCGGGGGCGGCGATTGCGGCCGGCGATATCGACTTCGTCGCACTCGGCCGCCCGCTGCTGGCCGATCCCGACTGGGTCGCCCATGCGAGGGCAGGTGGCGAGGTGCGTCGCTGTCTCGCCTGCAACTCCTGCGTCGACGGCATGCGGACCGGCAGCAGGCTGCATTGCATCGTCAATCCCACGACCGGCCGCGAGCGTGCCTTCGCCCAGGCCAGGAACTTGCTGAACGGGAAGCGGATCGCTGTGATCGGCGCCGGTCCCGCCGGGCTGACCTATGCCGGGCTGGCGGCGGCGCAAAACCGGGTCACGCTGTTCGAACGCAGCACCGAGCCCGGAGGCGCGCTGCGGCTGGCCGGGCTCGCGCCGCTCTATCAGGGCGTGGCCGCGGATCCGCAGAGTCTCATCGCGCATGGCGATGCCGCGCTCCTTCTCTGCAGGCAGCGCGGCGTTCAGATCGAGATGGCAAGCGATCCGACGATGAAGCCGGAGCAGCTCGCCGGTTTCGATCACATCGTCGTTGCGACTGGCGCGACTTATCGCGGTGGGCTTGGCACGGCCGTGCGCGCCATGCTCGCGACAGGCTTGGCCCGGCATTGGCCCTTGAAGGCCGCGGCCTCGCATGAGGGGTTGCGCGACTGGTTCTATCATCGGGCGCGCGAGCCCGGTGGCCCCAGGGTCGCGGCGCGGCTCGCAGGCCTTGGCATTCCCATCGAGATCATCGGCGACGCGCTGGTGCCCGGCAAGACGCAGGCGGCAATCGCCAGCGCCTACGCGGCCGCCTATGGTCGCATGGATGCCGCAGCCGCCTCCGCGTGATAGGCAGCTCGCACGCCGTGCCGCGAGCTGGAGAAGTCAGGACAACCGGGAATGAAGGACGAGATCAAGCATGTGACGATCGCCTTGCTGCTGCGGCATGGCTATCAGGGCCTGCGCTTTCGCGACATTGCCGAGCAGCTCGGCGTCACCCGCGCCAACATCCACCATCACTACGGCAACAAGCTCAACCTCTGCGAGGAAGTCATCGTCGAATATGTCGACCGCACGCTCGAGGCGTGGACGGCGAACTGGACCGGCGACAGCACCTTGTTCGAGAAGGTCGAGGGCATGATGGAGTCGAACCGCAAGCGCTATCTCCAGTTCAACCCGACCGGCAGAACGGCCCATCCCTGGTCGCTGATCGGCCGGATGCGGCTCGAAAGCAACGTCATCGGCCCGCGGGCCAGGGAGGCCCTGGCGAATTTCGCGTCCGAGCTCAACCGGCTGGTCATTGCCGGCGTGGAGCAGGCGGTCGTGAACGGCGAACTCTCGGCCGACGCGCCGCGCGCCGACATTGCGCTGCAACTCGTCGCCATTGCCGACAGCGCCGGCTGGATCACCCAGGACGGCGGCGACTTCAGCCGGCTGGAGCAACTCTACCGCTCGGTCATCCGGATCGTCGACAATGCCTATGGGCGGCATGGACGATGAAACTGGAGCGAACCACCAGGCCGGATTTCGTTCAGATGGATGAACACTGAGGTGAAGTCCGCCGCGCGGATGCTGGATATTCTGGCACCTCGCAAGCTGCCGACTGCGACCTCTGCCCGCCGGCGCGATGCGATCCGAGGATCACTGCCCGCGATCGGCGTCCGCGGCGGCAATGGCTTGCTCGAGCAGCGCAAGCGCCCTGGCGCCAGCCGCCGCGTCGGGAAGGTCGACCGCCTCGCCGCGCGCCGCGCGCACGAAACCGCCCAGGATCGCGTGGTAACCCTTGTGATCCTCGTTCGCGGCGACGGTGAGGTTGGGCTCCCAGACCAGCGTGTCCTGCCCGTCGGCCAAAGTGGCGTCGTCCCGCGAAACCTTGAAGGGCGGGCTGCGGAAATAACGGACCTCGTGGAGGTTGCGGACCTCGACGCGGCGATGGTCGCCCATCACCTGCCACCACTCCATCGGTGTGCCGCGCGACTGATGCGTGCCCATCACGAGCGTGCCGATGCCGCCGTTGCGGAAGCGGAAATCGACATGGAGGAGGAGCTTGCCGGGCTCCAGTTCGTGCCGGCGTGCCCCGACGCTCGCGACCTCGCCCATCAGGTGCGGGACCAGGTCGAAATAATGCACGCAGTGATGCAGGTAGAAGCCGGTGTAGTCGACGTCCCCCGCGAAGTAGGTCGGCGCGGTCATGTACTGGCCGAGGAAGCTCGCCGTCTCCCCGAATTCCGGCGCGCGGATGACGTTGGCCGCGATGCGGTTTGCGGTGGAGTAGCGTTTCATGAAGCCCACCACGATCGGAACGCCACGGGCCTTCGCGGCATCCGCCAGTTCCTGCGCCTGTCGGGACGTGGCGGCCGGAGGCTTCTCGATGAAGAGCGGCAGCCCCCGTGCGATGGCCGCAAGGCCGACCTCGTGATGCTGCTGCGGCCCCATGGCGAGGCCGACGGCGTCGATATCCGTGCGGGCGAGCAGGGCGCGCCAGTCGCCGAGCTGGTTCGCGGGTGCGATGCCGTAGCGCCGGCCGGTCGCGGCGAGGTTTTCCGGCGAGATGTCGCAGATCGCCTGCAGAACGACATCGTGCCGCGCGACCTGCGGCAGCAGCATCTCGTTGGCATGGGTGCCGCAGCCGATCCAGCCGAGGCGCAATGGGGATGTCATCACGCGATTCCCTTCGTCGTCGCGAGCCGGTCGGCGAAGGCGAGCGTCGCCTTGAGATAATCGATGCTTGCCGTGAGCTCGGCATCCTCGTTGCGGGAGGGCGCGCGCCATTGCGCCAGCGTCACGCCCGCCGCCTCGTCGTCGCGGCGGAACGGCTCCAGCACGATGGGGCCGCGATAGCCGGAGGCGGCAAGCGCACGCGCGATCGCCGGCCAGTCGATATGGCCGGAGCCGACGAAGCCGCGGTTGTTCTCGTTCGCCTGGAAATGCACGAGTTGCGGGCCCGCCAGCCGGATCGAGGCAGCGAGGTCGAACTCCTCCATGTTCATGTGGAAGGTGTCGAGCATCACGCCGACAGCCGGCGAAGCGACGGCCTCGACATAGTCGAGCGCATGGCGGCAGGTGTTGCACATGTCGGTCTCGAAGCGGTTCAGCGGCTCGACGCCGAGAACGACACCCTTGTCCGCAGCGCGGCGGGCGGCCTGTGTCAGACCACGGACGACGGCATCCACCCGGCGGCGGCGCTCGGCCGGCTCGACGGGATGCGGCGCGCGGCCGGCGAAGACGAGCGGCGCGCCATAGAGCGGCCCGCCGACGATCCCCGCGCCCAATGCCGCGGCGATGTCGACGCATTGCTCGAGATAGGCGATGCCGGCCTGATGCGCCGCCGCGTCCGGGCTGGCGAGGTCGCGGGTCAGGTTCACTCGTGCAGCCAGCACGATCGAGAGCCCGGCATCGGCGGCGGCGGCCTTCGTCTCGGCGAGGTCGAGCTCACCCGGCTCCGGCACCAGCAGTTCGACGACATCGGCCCCGGCCTGCTTCATGCGCTGGAAGGTCGGGAAATGCTCGCGCCCGAAGGGGCGCGCATAGAACATCGAGATCACCCCGATCGCATTGGTCATGATTTGACTGCTCCTGCCGTCAGGCCGCCGACGAGGCGCTTCTGCACAAAAAGGAAAAGGATGGTGACGGGCAAAGCGATGATCGTGCCGCCCGCGGTGAGGATGCCCCACTGCACCGTGAACTCGCCGATGAACAATTGCAGGGCGACGGTCACCGGCCGGACCGTCTCGCCCGAGAGCATCATGGCGAACAGGTATTCGTTCCACGAGGTGATGAAGATGTAGATCGCGGTGGTGACGATGCCCGGCATGACCAGCGGCAGCACGACCAGCCGGATCGTCTGCAGGCGCGAGGCGCCATCGATGGTCGCGGCCTCGTCGAGGTCTTTCGGAATCGCATTGAAATAGCTGACCAGCATCCAGATCGAGAAGGGGATCGAGAAGGTCGAGTGGCCGATGATGACGCCCAGGAAGGTGTCGATCAGCCCGAGGGCGCGCATCAGCACGAACAGCGGGATGATGAGCAGCACGATCGGGAACATGTTGATGACGAGGAAGCCAGTCATCAGCGTGCGCCGCCCGGCGAAGCGGAAGCGCGAGAAGGAATAGGCCGCCGGCACGCTGGTCGCGAGTCCGAGCAGGACGGCGCCGCAGGCGATGACGAGGCTGTTCAGCAGGTTGACCGGGAAGCTCGTGCGCTGGATCAGCGTCCTGTAGTGCTCGAAGGTCGTGCTGCTCGGCAGATAGCGCACCGGGAATCGCGAGAGGTCCGCATCCGGCTTGATCGAGGTCAGCAGCATCCAGACGAAGGGGGCCAGCGCGAAGGCGAGCACCAGCAGGACGGGAATCTCGACCTGGACCAGGCCGCGGACAAAGGAGCGGCGCCGGATCATCGCTCCAGCTCCCCGGCCTGGCGGCGGACATAGAGCCAGACGATGCCAAGCAGGATCGCGGTCAGCATCAGCGAGAGCGAGGCGGCATAGCCGAACTCCATGCCGGTATAGGCGCGCAGGAAGGCGTAGAGCGGCAGCGTGTGCGTGGCATAGCCCGGCCCGCCGCCGGTCATGACCAGGATGACGTCGAGGGAATTGGCGACCCAGATGATGCGCAGCAGAACGGCCGTGGCGACGATGCCGGCGATCGAAGGCAGGGTGACGTGCAGAAACTGCCGCCACGGGCTGGCGCCGTCGATCTCGGCCGCCTCGTAGAGTTCGTGAGGCACGGTCTGCAAACCCGCCAGGATGGTGACGGTGAAGAACGGAAAGCCCTGCCAGACCAGCGCCAGCATGATGCAGGCCAGCGCCGTGGAGGGTTGGGCGAGCCAGGGATGCGGCGCCGAGATCAGGCCGATGCGCAGGAGGATGTCGTTGAGGACGCCGAGGTTGAAATCATAGATCCAGGTCCACATCAGGCCGATGATCACGCTCGGCAGCGCCCATGGGATGATGACGAGGGCGCGGGCCATCCCGCGCCACCAGAAGCTTTGGTTGAGCAGCAGCGCCGCGCCGAGGCCGAGCAGGAGCTGCAGCAAGACGATGCCCGAGACCCAGATCGCCGAGTTCAGCAGGGCGATCCAGAAGACCTCGTCGGAGAACGCGGTCGCGAAATTGCGCAGGCCGATGAAGCGGAAATTGCCGGGGTCGTACAGGACGTATTCGTGCAGGCTGTACCAGGCCGTCTGCAGGACGGGGAACAGGATGACCAGCGCCGTCACCAGCAGCGCCGGCAGCAGGAATCCATAAGGGGTCGCCGCGCGAAGCATCGCGCCGCTCGCCGTCGCATTGTTCATGGCGTCATCCCTCTCGATCGATGGCTGGCGCCGGGTCTCGCCCGGCGCCGCGCGATGCGATCCGGCCTCAGCCGTGGAAGGTCTGCTCGACCGCCCTCATCAGGTCGTCGGGATTCATCCCGCCGGTCAGTGCCCGCTGCAGGTTGGTGGGCAGGACGCGGCCGACGAAATCCGGCGTCTTGACGTTGTCCGGCAAGGGCCTGGCGATAGGCAGCGAGGCGTCGCTCGCCTCGACGAAACGCTTGGGATGGACGGTCCAGTTCTTGGCGCCCGAGATGGTGATCGGCAGCTGGCCGCTGAGCTTGGCCTGTTCGACGTTGTTCTCGGCGCTCGACAGGAAGCTGATCCAGCGAAAGGTCGCTTCCTTGTTCTTGCTGCCGGTGAAGATCGCGTTGGATTCATCGCCGAAATAGGTCCAGCCGCCGCCGTCCGGCCCGCGCGGCACCGGCACGGCCGAGACCTTGTCGCCGAGCGCGCCGACCATTTCCGCGGCCGAGCCGATATGGTGGATCGCCATGCCGGTCCGGCCCGCCTTGAAGGCATCGACGATCTGGCGGAAAGCGTCGGTCGGCGCCGACGGCGGAACCACCTTGTGCTTCACGGCGAGGTCGACGAACCAGCGATTGGCCGCGAGCGCCTTCTCCGTGACCATGCCGCCCTTGTCGAAGCTGGCGCCGCCGCCGAGAACGAAGGGCCCCCAGTTGTCGTGGCAGCCGGCCCCGCCGCGCATGCCGTAGCCGTAGACGCCGTCCTTGGTCAGGGCCTTGGCGGCGGTGAGGAAGTCCTCGAAGCTCTTCGGCGGCTGGAGCCCGGCCTGCTGCAGCAGATCCGGCCGATAGTAGAGATAGATCACCACGTAGTGCAGCGGCATGTAGTACTGCTTGCCGTCCGGCGCGCGATTGATCTTCCAGACATCCTCGGCGATATCGCCACGGCCCTTCCAACTGCCCAGGAACGCGTCCAGCGGTTCCAGCGCCTTCATCTGCCCGAAGCGCGAGAGATAGGACAGGCGCACCATGGCGCAGTCGGGCTGGTTGCCCGCGACCAAGGCCGAGAAGATCCGGTTGATGTAGTCGGTGCCGCCGCCCCACGGGATCGGCTCGGCCTGGATCTTGATGTCCGGGTTTTCGGCCTCGAACTTCGCGACGAGGCTGGCCGGCGTGTTCTGCGGATTGTCGTAGTGGTACCACCAGCGCACCGTCGCCTTGCCCTGGGCGATCGTGGGCCTGGCGGCCTCGAAGGACAGCGCGGCCGCTCCCGCGAGTTTCATGAAGGTCCTGCGTTCCATGACGTTCACTCCCCTGATGTTTTTTATAGTCGTTCGGTGATGTAGGCCGCCGCGGCGTCGATCATGGCCTGCGCCGGGGCGAGTTCCCGGCTCATGCGCAGGCAGCCATGGACGACGCCGGGGACGTGGTCGTGGCGGAAGGCGCCGCCCGCTGCCGCGAGGCGATCCGCCAGACGGATGGTGTCGTCGACCAGCGGGTCGAGCCCGCCGACTGTCAGGTAAAGCGGCGGCAATCCGCGGAGGTCGGCATGCAGCGGCGCGGCGAGCGCCGGAGGGGCGCCGAAGGCCGCGCCGAGATAGTTGCGCCAGTACCAGCGCATGTTCGCCGTGGTCAGGAGGTAGCCTTCGCCGAAGCGTGCATGGCTGCCGGTCTCGAAATCGGGGGCATAGCAGCCGTAGAACAGGGCCGCCGCGGCAGGGAGGGCGAGGCCGGCATCGCGACGCTGGATCATGGCCGCAAGCGCAAGCGTCGCACCGGCCGAGTCTCCGGCAAGCGCCCAGCGCCGCGCATCGACATCGGAGCCGAGTGCGCCGCTGAGCCCGAAGGCTATGGCGCCGAGCGTATCCTCCAGCGGGATCGGGTAGGGGTGCTCCGGCGCGAGGCGATAGTCGAAGCCGAAGACGGCGAAGCCCGACGCCGCCGCGAGGGTCCGCATCGTGCCGTCATGGGTGTCGACCGAGCCGAAGGTCCAGCCGCCGCCATGAACGTAGACGATGACCGGCAGGGTCGTTCCAGGCTTCGGGTGATAGAGGCGCCCGCGCAGGGACGCGCCGTCGACCCGCACCGCGGTCTCGCGCGCAGCGATCTCGGGCGCACCGTCGTTCCAGGCGATGGAGGCGGCGTCGGCGGAAGCGCGCGCCTCGGCGATCGGGAGGGTCTTGAAATCGACGCCCGGCGCCGCCGCGAAGCCGGCCAGGATCCGGGCCATCTGCGGGTGCACGAAGGCGCTCACGCCGCGACCTCGTCGCCGCCTTGAATGACGATCGTATCGATATGGCCGCCGAGCGCCTTCGCGAGCCCGCTGCCGTCGCCGGCGGCAAGACGCTCGAAGAGAACGTCGTGGCGCCGCGCCGTCTCGATAAGGGGGCGGCGATGCTCCGGCGCCCAGAGCTTGTAGCGGTTCGAGTGCATGATGCAGCGCGCCAGGATCTGCCCGAGGGCATCGAGCCCGGAGAGCCGGAACAGCGCGAGATGAAAATCCTTGTCGGCCTCGATCACACGGTACTCGTCGCCCTCCGTGGCGGCCTCCTTCATCGCCGCCAGGATGCCGTGCAGATCGTCGAGAGCCGAGCCGTCGGCATTCAGCGCCGCCTTCAACGCGCCGCGCGTCTCGATGCGGCGGCGCAGGGCCAGCATCTCGTCGGCCTCTTCGGCTGTCAGCCGGGTCACGATCGTCCGGCGTCCCGAACGGACGACGAGACCGTCCTCCTGCAGGTGCAACAAGGCCTCGCGGATCGGTCCCTGGCTGCAGCCGATCTCGCGGGCGAGGCCGAGCTCGGTCAGGACTGTTTCCGGCGTCAGCTCATTCAGGATGATCCGCCGCTTGACGATCCCGTAGACCAGATCGGAGGGGCGGCTGAGCTTCGGGGTCAAGGCCGGCGCCTCGCTGGACAAGGTGTGTCTGTGTGAATATCGATATCATTATTGATAATGATGTCAATGCAGACCGCCGCGGGGACGTTTCATGCGCCACAGGGTCCGGAAGATCGACGTCCACCTCGTCTCCGCTCCCGTCCTCGGGGGCTTCGCGGATGCGACGCGCAAGGTCGAGACGATCGGCTTCGTCATCGTTCGCATCACGACGGACCAGGGGCTGGAAGGGATCGGCGTCACCTATCACGAGGTGGGCGGCGAGGCGACCTGCGAGCTGATCAACCGCAACATGACGCCGAGGCTGATCGGCCGCGATCCGCTCGAGACCGAGGCGATCTGGCAGGAGTTCTTCCACTATCTGCGCGGGGTCGGCCGCAAGGGCCTGATGTATTGCGCGCTCAGCGCCGTCGACATCGCGCTCTGGGACCTGAAGGGCAAGATCGTCGATCTTCCCCTCTGCAAGCTGCTCGGCGGTAACCGGGCCCAGGTGCCGGTCTATGCCAGCGGCGGCTGGACCTCCTATCCGGACGACCAGCTCGTCGACGAGATCAAAGGCATGGTCGCGCGCGGCTTCACGACGGTGAAGTTCAAGGTCGGCTTCGACGGTGGCCGCAATCCACGCCGCGACGCCGAACGCGTCCGCAAGGTGCGCGAGGCGGTCGGCCCGGACATCAACCTGATGGTCGACGCAAACAATTCCTTCGATGCGGCGACGGCGGTGCAGCTGGCCAACCGCATCCGCGAATACGACATCTTCCTGTTCGAGGAGCCGGTTTTCGCCGACGACATACCGGGGCTTGCCCGCTTCAAGCGCGGCACCGACATCCCCTTGGCGACAGGCGAGCACGAATACACCAAGTTCGGTGTGAGGGACCTTCTCATGCACGATGCCGCCGACATCGTGCAGGTCGATGGTGCGCGAGCCGGCGGCTACACAGAGATGCTGAAATGCGCCGCTCTAACCCAGGCCTGGAACGTCAAGTTCGCGCCCCACGCGATGGAGAACCTCCATCTGCACCTCGTCGCGGCCGTGCCCAACGCGCTCTTCCTAGAACGCCTGCTGATGTTTGAGGAGATCACGGCCCAGGTGTTCGACGGCGCGCCGGTGCCGATCGACGGCTGCATGCATGTGCCGGACCTGCCCGGCCTCGGTCTCAAGCTCAACATGGATTTCATCCGGGAGCGGGACGAGACCGCGCCGGCAAGCCACGCTTGAGCGGCTCGATGAGCCCGCTGCCCGCGAGACACGGCGCCGCATGCTCTACGGGCACGACGCTGATCGTTTCGGGCGACAGCGAAAGAGCTCGGGTGCTGGCCGAGACCCGCGGGTCGTCGCCGGCTTTCCGCCGGCCGGCCCGAGTCAGCCGAGCAAGGCCTCCGTCTGCTTGTCGAACATCAGCAGGCTCGCGATATCCGCCCCGAACGCGACGGCTTCCCCGGCCCTGAACGGCACTGTCGACGGTGCGCGCGCAACGACGCTGCCCTGCGGCAGGTCGAGCAGCACGAATGTTTCGGGGCCATGCGGCTCGGCCACGCGCACCCGGCCCTCGATCGTGATGGGATAGTCGCTGCGACCCGCGGCGAGCAGGTTCAGTGCCTGGGGCCGGATTCCCAGGATGATCTCGCGACCCTGCCCGACCCGATGCGCCAGCTCCGCATCGTCCGGCAGGCGGAGAGAGGCAGCGTTGGCGCCCGCATCGATCCGCCCGCCCGAGATGACGGCATCGATCATGTTCATCTCGGGCGTTCCGATGAATCGGGCCGTGAAGACGTCGCCCGGCCGGTTGTAGAGTTCCATCGGCGAACCGACCTGCAGGATGCGGCCGTCGCGCATCACCACGATCCGGTCGGCAAGCGACATCGCCTCGACCTGGTCATGCGTGACGAAGACGATCGTGCTGCCGAGCCGCTGGTGAAGCTGCTTGATCTCGAGCCGCATCTGTCCGCGCAGTTGAGCATCGAGATTGGAGAGCGGTTCGTCGAACAGGAACGCGACGGGATCACGCACCATCGCACGGCCAATCGCGACGCGCTGCCGCTGCCCGCCGGACAAGGCAGCGGGACGGCGCTCCAGATAGGGCTCCAGGCTCAAGGCGCGCGCGGTCTCGCGGATGCGCTCCTGCTTCGCCGCCTTGGAGAGCCTCGAGGTGTAGAGCCCGAAGCCGATGTTCTGCGCCACGGTGAGATGCGGATAGATCGCGTAGTTCTGGAAGACCATCGCGATGTTGCGATATTTCGGCTCGCGGTCGTTGACCACCTCCCCGCCGATGCGCAGCGTGCCGCCCGAGATCGGCTCCAGCCCGGCGATCATCCGCAGCGTCGTCGACTTGCCGCAACCGGACGGGCCGACGAGGACGACGAACTCCCCGTCATCGATGGTCAGGTCGATGCCATGAACCGTCGTGAGGCTGCCATAGCGCTTGACGATCCGCTCGAGCTCGATGCGTGCCATCACTCCCCTCCGGCGATATCGAGAACGCGGCGTTCCAGTTCGGCGTCGGCAGCGGCCCGCCGCGCGGCGACCTGCGCGGCCCGCCGGTCGAAGCCGGCCAGCGCCTCGCGATAGCCGGCAAAGGCTGAGTCGAGCGCGGCGGGCGCCGGCCCTCCCAGCCGGTCGCGGATCGCGACGAAATGCTCCGGCGAGACCATGCGGGCGAATTCGGCCGCATCCGCCCCCGGCTTGCGCCCGACATGATGCTCGAAAGCCGTGGTGAAGGCCGGATAGCCGTCCGTCGGCAAATCGCCGGTCATGGCGACGACGGCGCGTGCGACATCGGCAGCGATCTCGTGGCCGAGCCGGAACGACAGTCCCTCGCTGCGCACCAGCCAATCGGCCAGTTCGGTGATCGTGGCGCAGGAACGGTTGAGATTGATCGCGACGCGATCCGCATCGATGCGGCCGGCCCGAAGTGTCGCGGTCAGCAGGTCCAGCACGCGCAGCCCGACATCGATGGCCTGGTAGCCCATCTCATGGGTTTCCGACTCGCTGTCGGTCATGTCCGTGAAGGGCGTGTTGTGCATCACGTCGACGACGGCGCGAGCGCGCCCGACAGCCTGGCTCGACAGATGGCGCAGATGCTCGAAGGGCACCGGATTGCGCTTCTGCGGCATGATCGAGGAGATCTGGACGAAGGCGTTCGGCAGATAGAGCTGCCCGACCTCGAAGCTCGACCAGAACTGGAAATCCTGGATCGGCCGGCCGAGATGAAGGAACAACAGCGAGACGGCGCTGTAGAGCGCGGTGAGGTAGTCGGTCGCGGCGATGCAGGAATAGGAGTTCTGCAGCGGCGCGGCGAAACCGAGCAGCCCGGCGACGCGCTCCCGGCTGATCGGGAAGCCCGAGGTGGTGATCGCCGCCGCACCGAGCGGGCAGAGATCGACGATATCGCGCGCGGCCTCGATGCGCTCGATGTCGCGGATCAGCACCTCGATCACCGCGGCGAGATAGTGCCCATAGGTCGTCGGCTGGGCCGGCTGGCCATGGGTATAGGCGACGATCAGCACGTCGCGGTCACGTCCGGCGGTCTCGATCAGCGCCACCAGCAACTGCCGGCAGGCCGCGAGCAGCCTGTCGATGCGCGGCAACAGGTCGAGCTTCAGGAAGGTGTGGTCGATGTCGTTGCGCGAGCGGGCGGTATGGAGCCGGCCGCCGATATCGCCCCCGGCGCGCGCCTTGAGCTCGCGCTCCATGTAGAAAAAGTAGTCCTCCACATCCCCGCCATAGACGAGGCTCGCCGGATCGATCTCGCGCTCCATCGCCAGCAGGGCCCGCGCGATCGCCGCGCCCTGAGCGGCGTCGAGGATGCCCGTCTCGACCAGCATGACGAGGTGGGCCCGGTCGATCCGCCGCAAGGCGTCGGCGTGATGGAGGCGGGCTCCGTCGAACAGCGGCCGCAGCACGGTCTCGCGATAGACCGGGTCGGGAAAGCGCGAGAGGTCGTCGCTCTGGAGGGAACCCATAGGCTAGCCTTTGACTCCGGCGAGCATGACGCCGCGCACGATGTAGCGTTGGAAGAAGAGGAAGATCGCGAGCGTGGGCAGGGTCGCGAGCGCCGCCCCCGTCATGATCAGCTCCCACTGGATCGACTGCTCGACGGCGAAGCTCGAAAGGCCCACGGGCAGCGTGTAGAGAAACGGATCGGTGGTGACGATGAGCGGCCAGAAGAACGCCGTCCAGTTGCCGAGGAAGGTGAAGATCGCCAGGGCCGACAGCGCGGGCGTGACGAGCGGCAGCGCCACCTTCCACCAGATCGCGAACTCGTTGAGGCCGTCGATGCGGGCCGCCTCGAGAAAATCATTCGGCACGGTCTCGAAGAACTGCCGCATCAGGAAGACGCCGAAGGCGGTGACCAGCCCGGGGAACATGATGCCCCAGTAGGTATCGATCCAGCCGAGCTTGCTGGCCATGAGATACCACGGGATGACCAGCATCTCCGTCGGGATCATCAGCGTCGAGAGGATCGCCAGGAAGACCAGCCGGCGGCCCGGAAACGTGAACTTGGCCAGGGTGTAGGCGACCAGGCTGTCGAAGAACAGGCAGGACAGCGTGACGAGCGTGGCGATCAGCGTGGAGTTCAGGAACCACCGCGCGAAACGCCCGTCGGACAGGACCTTGACGTAGTTGGCGAGCGTCGGCTGCTCCGGGATCAGGCGCAGGTCGTAGACGTGCCCGGCCGATTTCAGCGAGGTCGAGAACATGAAGAGCAGCGGCGTGACCATGACGATACCGCCGAGGAACAGGATCGTCCATGCGACGATGCGGCCGGGGCGCAGATTGCCGTAGACCGCGAAAGCGCCGCGTTCGGAATGCGTGCTCATGTCAGCGATTCCTCAGGATCCAGAGCTGGGCCATCGAGATCGAGAACAGGATCGCGAACAGAACGACCGTCTGTGCCGCCGCATAGCCCATCTGGTAGGAGGAAAAGGCCGTCTGGTAGATCATCAGCACCAGCGGCTTGGTCGAGTTGAGCGGGCCGCCGGGATCGTTGCTGGTCATGTTGTAGACCTGGTCGAAGATGCGCAAGAACCCGATCGAGGAGAAGACCACGAGGAAGACGGTGGTCGGCTTCAGAAGCGGAATGGTGATGCGGGCCAGGATCGCGCCCTCGCCGAGCCCGTCGATCCTCGCCGCCTCGTAATAGCTCGCCGGGATGGCCCGCAATCCGGCCATGAAGATGATGATCTGGAAGCCGAGATGAGCCCAGATGGCGGTGAGCATGATCGCGGGAAGCGCCTGGTCCACCGAACGCAGGAAGGGCTGGGCGGATATGCCGGCAGCGCCGAGGAGACCGTTGATCACCCCGATCGGCGGAGGCTGGTAGAACCAGCGCCAGACCCAGGCCATCGCCGCGGCGGTGGTCAGATAGGGCAGGAAGTAGAGCGCACGGATCGTGCCGTGCAGGAAGGTCACACGGTCGAGGTAGTAGGCGATCACGAAGGACAGCACGATCGCGATCGGCGTGCCGAAGATCAGATAGGCGAAGGTGTTGCGAAACACCTGCCAGAAGACCGGGTCCGCGAAGAGCTTGCGGTAGTTGTCGAATCCGACGAGGCGCGGCTCGCTGAGCAGGTCCCAGTCCGTGAGCGACAGGTAGAACGCTTCCAGCGTGGGGTAGAAGCGGACGATCGCGAAGAACGCGACCGGAAGCGCAAGGAAGGCCCAGGCCCAGACGATCTGCTTGCCGGCGATCGACAGCCGCCCCCAGGCGCCGCCGGAGCCCGGGCTCCGGCGCGGTGACGTCACGCTCATGGACGGCCCCCTTTTCCCGCCTGTGCCGGCCTGCGCCCGCGGCTCACCTGGCCTTGAACTTGTCGAGGATCGCCTGTTCGCGGGCGGCGGCGGCCGAGAGGGCCTCCTTGATCGGCGTGTCCTTGAGCAGGACCGCGTTGATCATGTCGATCGAGACCTGGCGCTGGGCCGCCTCGTCGACCATCGGCGGCGTCGACGCATAATCGAGACCGCGGATGAAGGGGCCGTAGATCGGGTCCTTGATGTTCGCCTCGGTCAACGCCACGGCGCGGCGAGCCGGCAGTTCGCCCACCTTTTCGAGCCAGACATTCATCGCCTTCTCGGACGAGATGAAGGCCAGGAACTTCTCCGCGGCGGCCAATTTCTCGCCTGTCGCGGACGCGCCGATGGCGTTGGCGAAGTAGCTTCCGAAGTTCGCCTTCCGACCGTCCTGCGTCGGCAGTTCCGCAACGCCCCATTTGAAGCCCTGGATGGTCTTGTAGGAGGCGATGCGGAACGTGCCGTCCACGACCATGCCCGCGAGGCCGGAGCGGAAGGCCGCCTGGCCCTCGTCCATGAAGCCCTCCTGACCGACATGGTGCACCTTCTGGAGGCCGGTATAGAACGCGAGCGACCGGGAGCCCGCCTCCGTGTCGTAGGCGACCTTGGCGCCGTCGGCGGAATAGGATTCGCCGCCATACTGCCGGAGGAGGATTTCGCGCCACCAGTTGTGGTCCTGCCGCGCGATGTCGAGCGCCATTCCGACCTGCTGGAAATTGCCCGCGGCGTCGCGCTTGACGATCGCCTTGGCGGCGGCGACCAGTTCGTCGAGCGTCTGCGGGGGCTTGTCGGGATCGAGACCCGCCTTCTGGAACAGGTCCTTGTTGTAGAACAGCGCCATGCAGCGCACGGCCGTCGGCAGGCCGTAATACTGCCCGCCACGCTTCATCGCCGAAACGATCGGGAAGAAGTCGCGCTCGATCTCGGCATCCTTGAAGACGGCTTTCGGCAGAGGCTGCACGAGCTTGCCGGCGATGAAGGTGTCGAGCCAGCCGTAGAAAAGCTGCATCACCTCGGGTCCTCGGCCGGCGGCCTTGGCCGCGATCAGCCGCGTCTGGTAGTCGGCATAGGGGAAGGTCACCTGCTTGACGGTGATGTCCGGATTCGCGGCCTCGAACTGCTTGATCAGCTCGGTCATCGCCTGGACACGGGTGTCGAAGACGTATTGCCAATACTGGATCTCGACCGCCTGGGCGCGCCCCGCTCCAACGCCGAAAATTCCGAAGGCCATGACCGAAGCCAGAAACGACCGGCGCGCGACTTTTGCAAAGCTCATCTCGACATCCTCCCGGGCATCACTGTTTGCCAGTGTATTATGCAAGCGCTTGCATGCTAGCTTTGCCAGAATATTTGTCAACGCCGGGCCGTCAGGCTAGATTCGTTTGATCTATGGACCCTCGACGCACTGAAATGAACAAGCGCTTGCACGATCATGCGGCAGATCTGAAGACCCTGGCCCTGGAGCTCGGGCTGTCGCAGTCGACAGTGAGCCGCGCCCTGCGCGCGCATCCTGGCATCCCGGAAAGCACGCGTCGCCGCGTCGTCGCAGCGGCCGAGGCGGCGGGCTACCGGCCGAATGCACGCGCCCGCAGCCTTGCGACCGGCCGCACCGAAACGATCGGGCTTTCCTTTCCGCTCGAGCGGCTGCAATTGCCCGAAACCAATTTCGTCGATGTCCTGGCCGGCATCTCGACCGCCGTCACCAGCCGCAACTACAATCTGCTGCTGTCGCCCTTCCAGGGCGACGAGGCAGCGGTGCTGCGCAAGCTCGCCTCGTCGAAGGCGATCGATGGCGTGATAATCACGCGCCCGCTGGTCGCCGATCCGAGGATCGCCCTGCTGAACGAGCTGCGCCTGCCCTTCGTCCTGCATGGGCGCAGCGAGATCGAGCTGCCGTACTCGTTCGTCGACACCGACAACGACAACGCCTTCGAGCGCCTGACCAACCTTCTCCTCGACTATGGCCATCGACGCATCGTCGTCATCAACGGGCTTGCGCAGTTCCGCTACGTCGCAGCCCGTGCCGCCAGCTTTCGCCGCGCCTTCGCCGCTCGCGGGCTGACACCGCCGCCGGACGCGATCGAATTCGTCTCGATGACCGAGGCCACGGGCTACGAGACCGCGATGCGCCGGCTGAAGGACGCCGAGCGGCCGACGGCCTTCCTCTGCGGCTCGGTCTTCCAGGCGCGCGGGGTCTATCGCGCCATCGCGGAGAACGGCCTCAGCGTCGGCGGCGATGTCTCGGTGGTCTGTCATGACGACGGCGTCCGCGGATGCGGAGCGGCCGACCTCACGCCGCCGTTGACGGCGACGGCGACCTCGATCCGCGGCGCCGGCGAGGCGCTCGCGCTGATCCTGATCGAGATGATCGAAGGCCGCGCCACCCAGCCCGTCCGCAAGATCCTGCCGTTCGAGCTCATCCTGCGGGATTCGGTGGGCCTGGCAGGCCCGCACGGCCGACGCTCGGGCGAGGCCGCCGGTCCCGAGGGTCCGAACCGGGTTCTTCCCTGAGCCCGATGGTCGCCTCGCTCCGAAGCGCTGGACGCAGGGGCGCGATCCCGCTCAACTGCCGTCGCTGAACGGCGTGTGGCAAGGCGGACGGGACAGGCGAGACGATCGGCGGATCGGCCTCGTCAAGAAGAGCGGCCGGACGCTCGCAGCCCCTTCCGCGCGGCTCGTGCGCCATCTCCGTGAGTTGACCGCGGACTGAAGCAAGGCCCGGGCGACGCCGTCCCCTTCCTCGTCAGCGGCGCTCGGCGCGCGGATCGAGCCAGTCGCGCAGCCAGTCGCCCAGCAGGTTGACGCTCAGCACGGTCAGCATCAGGGCGAGACCCGGGAGGGTGATGATCCACCAGGCGCTGGCGATGTAGGTGCGTCCGTCGGCCAGCATCCGGCCCCAGCTTGGAGAGGGCGGCTGGATACCGAGCCCGAGGAAGCTCAGCCCGGCCTCGAGCACGATGGTGCGCGCGAGCTCGAGAGTCGCGACGACCAGCGCCGGAGTCAGCACGTTCGGCAGGATGTGGCGCAGCAAGATTCGGCCGTGCCCGGCGCCCATCGCCAGCGCAGCCTGCACGAATTCCCGCTCGCGCACGCTCAGCACCTGCGCCCGGATGATGCGGGCATAGCGGACCCAGCTCGTCAGCGCGAGAACGGCAACCAGGTTGTGCAGGCTGGGACCGAGCGCGGCCACGACCAGAAGCGCCAGCAGCATCAGCGGAAAGGCGAGCTGGATGTCGACCAGCCGCATCAGCACCCGATCGGACCAGCCGCCGAAATAGCCGGCGACGAGGCCAAGCAGCACGCCGACGATGCCGCCGAGGATCACGGCGGAACCGGCGATGGTCAGCGTCACCCGGCTGCCGGCGATGATGCGGCTGAGGATGTCGCGGCCGAGCTGGTCGGTGCCGAAGGGATGGGCGCCCAAGCCTGCCCAGGAGATCGTCGGCGCCAGCATGCGCGCCCGCAGATCGCCGCGCGTCGGGTCGGGCAGACCGAGCCAGGGCTCGGCCAGCGCCAGCGCCAGCAGGAGCACGAGCAATGCCGCTCCGGCGAGGCCGAGCCAGTTGGCTTGCTGCCGGCGCAGGAACGAGAAGAGCTTCATGAGGCCTGCCGGATGCGCGGATCGATCAGGCCGTAGAGCAGGTCGACCAGGAGATTGACGAGGACGAAGATCGCCGCGACCACGGCGACGCCGGCCTGGACCACGGGAAAGTCCTTGGTTTCGATCGCCTGGACGATCAGCCGGCCGACGCCCGGCCAGGCGAAGACCGTCTCCGTGACGGCGGCCCCGCCCAGCAGTTCGCCCGCCAGAATGCCGGTCATCGTGACGACGGGGATCAGCGAGTTGCGCCCGACATGCCAGAGATAGATGCGGCGCGGCGCGAGGCCTTTCGCATAGGCGGTGCGGACATAATCGTCCCGCATCACGTCGAGCATCGAGGAGCGCAGCAGGCGCGCGATGCTGGCCGTCGTGAAGCAGGCCAGCGTCACGGAGGGCAGGACCAGATTCTGCCGTTCGCCGTACCCGCCCGTGGGAAACCAGCCGAGCTGCACGGCGAAGAACAGGATCAGCATGATGCCGAGCCAGAAGGAGGGCGTCGCCTGGCCGAGCAGCGCCACCAGCAGCACGAGCCCCTCGATCGCCGAGCCGCGGTAGATCGCCGCGAGCGCGCCGGCCAGTCCGCCGATCAGCACCCCGATCGCGAGCGCGGTGCCGGCGAGCATCGCCGTCGCCGGCAGGCGCTCCAGCACGACGTCGAGCGCCGGGCGCGCGAACTGGAAGGACTGGCCGAAATCGCCCTTCAACGCGTGGAGCAGGAAGGTGAGGTATTGCTGTAGCAGCGGTTGGTCGAGGCCGAGCTGCACGCGCAGCTCGTGCAGCTGAGCTTCCGTCGCGCCGATCGGCAACAGCAGCACGGCGGGGTCGCCCAGCAGCCGCGAGACGATGAAGACGATCGTGACCACGCCCCAGATCGCGATCAGGCCCTCGCCGAGGCGGGTGGTCAGATGGCGTGGCATCGCGCTGGCTCCCTCGTCTGCCGTCTCGCCGGCCCGGCCCCTACGGCTTCAGCCCGTAGATCTCGACGGCCGCCTGGCGCGAGATCCGCTCCTCGCGCAGGTCGCGCTCGACGAGTGCCCGATCACGCTTCTTCGGATCGCCGAAGCCACCGCCGCCGGCCGCCACCATGCCGACCCACTCGCCCGGCTGCAGGATGCCGGCGCGGCGGTCGAGCGGCTTTGCGCCGGGCGAGAGCTCGACGCGGGCGGTCAGGCCGTCCCGGCCGCCCCTGAGGCCGAAGGGCGGCACGATGCTGTTGGTGCCGCCGGCCGAGATGCGGGCGGTATGGTCGAGCATCTCGACGCGCCGCCTGAGCGTCATGCCGCCGCGATATTCGCCGGCGCCGCCTGAATCCTGCACCAGCTCGTAGCACTTCACCATGACGGGGTGCTCGATCTCGAGCGCCTCGATCGGCAGGTTCGCCGTGTTGGTCGTGTTCACCTGCACGCCGTCGAGCCCATCCTTGTCGGAGCGCGCGCCCATGCCGCCGCCATGCATCTCGTTATAGACGTAGAAGCGGCCGGTGCGCGGGTGGATTCCGCTGGTCGTCAGCAGCGTGCCACCGGTCGAGGCGGCGGCGATGCGCTCGGGCACGACATCGGCGAGCGCGGCGAAGATCATGTCGACGAGGCGCTGGCCGATATCGGTGCGGCTGTAGACGGCGGCCGGCGGCGTCGAATTCAGCACCGAGCCCAGCGGCGCCGAGACATGGATCGGCCGGTGGAAACCGGCATTGGCCGGCAGGTCGGGATCGACGATCGCCTTCACCGCGAAATACACGGTCGCGAGCAGCGCCGTGTAGACCATGTTGATCGGCGCACGGACCTGCGGCGGCGCATCGGGGAAATCGACGAAGATCTCGTCGCCCTTGACCTCGATCACCACCTGCAGGTCCATCACGCCGTCGACCAGGTTGCTGTCGAAGTCGTGGCGGAAGCTGTAGGTGCCGTCGGGGATCTGCGCGATGCCGGCGCGCGTGCGCCGCTCGGTATAGTCGAGTACCTGCGCGCCGGCTTCGCGCACCGTCTCGGCGCCGTATTTGTCGCAGAGCGCCTGATAGCGCTGCACGCCGAGGCGGTTGGCCGCCATCTGGGCGCGGAAATCGTTGATGCGCTCGCGCGGCACCTGGCAGTTCAGCAGGATGAGCTGCATCAGGTCCTCCTGCAGCACGCCCTCGCGATAGAGGCGGACCGGCGGGATGCGCAGGCCTTCCTGGAAGATGTGGGCGTGGCCGCGATCGACGAAATCGGAGTGATGCGCGAGGTTCGTCACCCAGGCGACCAGCCTGTCGTCGTGGAAGATCGGCTCGAGGAAGACGATGTCGTTGAGATGCGTGCCGCCGCCCGTATAGGCGTCGTTGCCGACGAAGACGTCGCCGGGCCGGACCGTCGAAAGATCGTGGTTCTTGAAGACGTGATCGGCGATGCCGAGCAGCGAGCCGAGATGGACCGGGATGTGCTCGGCCTGGGCGATGGTGCGTCCTTCAGCATCGAACAGGGCCGTCGAGCAGTCCTGCCGCTCCTTGATGTTGGTCGAGTAGGCGGCGCGGATGATCGCCTTGCCCATCTCTTCGACGATGGTGGTGAGCGCGCTGCCGATGACCTCGACGGTGATCGGATCGAGCTGCGTCTTGGCCTTGTCCAGCATGGTCAGCCCTCGATGATGAGGTTGAGATGGGCGTCGACGGTCGCGACCTGTTGCGGCAGGACGAGCGTGGTCGAATCCATCTGGTCGATGATGGCAGGGCCGGTGACCTTATGGCCGGGGCCCAGCCGTTCGCGGTCGTAGATCGGGCAGTGGGTGAAGCCGCCGGTCTCCGGCAGCCAGACCTCGCGATGGCCGGTGATCGCCTTCTCGACCGGCTCCGTCGCAGACGGATAGGCCTTGAGATCGGCCTTCGGCACGAGGCCGACCGCCTCGATACGCAGGGTCGTGACCTGCACCGGCTCCTCGGCGGCGATATACCCATAGACCTGCTTGTGGATGCGCTCGAACTCCGCGCGCAGCTTGACGAGCGCAGCCGCGTCGATCGGGCCGGCGGGACAGGGCACGGTGAGCTCGTAGCCCTGGCCGCCATAGCGCATGTCGACCGAGCGGATCAGCGAGCGGCGCGCTTCGGGAATCGCCTCCTGGGCGAACCAATCCTGCGCGCGCTCCTCGAGGCCGGCGAAGCCGCTCTCCATGCCCGGCGCGCCCTCGGCGCTGAGCGGCAGGAGCCGGGTGAGGGACAGGTTGGTGCGCAGGTCGGTCAGCAGCAAGCCGAGCGCGCACATGATGCCCGGATATTTCGGGATGACGAGGCGCGGGATCTCCAGTTCGCGTGCGAGCCGCGCGGCGTGGATCGGGCCGGCGCCGCCGAAGCCGAGCATGACATAGTCGCGCGGATCGTAGCCGCGCTCGACCGAGATCACGCGGATCGCCTTCGCCATATTGGCGATGACCACGCTGATGATGCCTTGCGCCGTCTCCATGACGCCGAGGCCGAGCTGGTCGGCAAGCCGCCCGATCGCCGCCTTGGCGCGGGCCTGGTCGATCTTCATGCGGCCGTTGAGGAGATGCGTCGGGTTCAGCACCTGCAGCACGACATTGGCGTCGGTGACCGTCGGTTCCTCGTTGCCGCGCCCGTAGCAGACCGGGCCGGGATCGGCGGCGGCCGAGCGCGGGCCGACCTTGAGCAGTCCGCCGGCATCGATATGGGCGATCGAGCCGCCGCCGGCGCCGACCGTATGGATGTCGAGCATCGGCAGTTTCAGCGGATAGCCGTGGACGACGGCGTCGTTCGACATCTGCGGCCGGCCGCGGTCGATCAGCGAGACGTCGGTCGAGGTGCCGCCCATGTCGAAGGTGATGACGTTGTCGAAGCCGGCGAGCCCGCCGACCGAGAGCGCGCCGATGACGCCGGCCGCCGGCCCCGAAAGCACCGTGCGCGCCGGGAAGTTCTGCGCCACCTCCGAGGAGATCACGCCGCCATTCGACTGAGTGAGATGCGGGTGGGCCTCGATGCCGATCTCGGCCAGTCGCGGCTGCAGCTTCGAGAGATAGGACTTCATGATCGGGCCGAGATAGGCGTTCACGACCGTCGTCGAGAGCCGCTCATATTCGCGGAATTCGGGCGCGACCTCGTGCGAGATCGAGACGAAGGCGCCCGGCATCTCCTCAGCCAGGATCTCCTTGACCCGCTTCTCATGCGCCGGCTCGATGAAGGAGAACAGGAAGCAGACCGCGACGGTAGTGATGCCCTGCGCCTTGAGCTTGCGGGCGGCCGCCCGCACCTCTTCCTCGTCGAGAGGCGTATGGATGCTGCCGTCGAAGCGGACGCGCTCACTGACCTCGAGGCGCTTGTCGCGGGTCACCAGGATGCGCGGCTTCTGCGTCTGGATGTCGTAGAGGGAATCGCGCTTCTGCCGGCGCAGTTCCAGCACGTCGCGAAAGCCCCTGGTGGTGATCAGCCCCGTCTCGGCGCCGCGCCCGACGATCAGCGCGTTGGTCGCGACCGTGGTGCCATGGCCGAAATAGACGACATCGACCTTCTGCCCGGTCGCCCTGGCGACCTCGGAAACCCCCTGCTCGATCCCCCCGGCAATGCCGAGCGAGGGGTCCTGCGGCGTGCTCGACACCTTCCAGACATGGATCTCGCCATGGGTCTCGTCGAACATGCAGACATCGGTGAAGGTGCCGCCGGAATCGACGCCGACGCGCAGCTTCAGGGTGGTTTCGTCTTGAGCGGTCATGACTATGTCGCGATCCGGTTGATCGGAAATTCGGGCAAGGCTTCGCCGCCGGCGAGCCCGTCGGGCCCGCCGGGTGGTGTTCTCGGGCGCTGTCAGCGGGTCTTGATGTCGATCGCGCGGACCCAGTCGTCGCCGCGCGCCTGCCATTCGATGCTCTTGGACTGCGCGTAGGTGATCGGCGTGAAGAACATGAAGATCGACGGCGAATCCTCGCAGAGCTGCTTGGTCAGCTTGCGGTAGAGCGACAGGCGCCTGATCGGATTGTTGGTCGATCGCGCCGCCTTCGCATCCTCATTGAAGCTCGGGCTGTCCCAGTAGGATTGCGGGTTCTGCTTCTCCCAGAAATTCAGGAGCCCGCCCGCGTCGAGCGTCGGCCAGCCCAAGCCGAAATAGGCGGAGTCGCCGAGGTTCTTGGCCACGAGATACTTGTTCATGAAGGCGCCGAACTCCATCTCGCGCAGCTTCACCGTGACGCCGATATCGGCGAGCTGGGACGCCACCACCTGGGTGATGTCGGAAGCCTGGATGTAACGGCCCGTCGGAACCTCGAGATCCATCGTCAGGCCATTGGGGAAGCCGGCCTCGGCCAGGAGCTTCTTGGCCTGTGCCGGATCATAGGGCATCGGCTTGAGATCGGGATTGTAACCGAAATAGACCGGCGAGAGCGGCTGGCAGGCGCTGATCTGGGCCAGGCCGTCGAGCAGCCCGTCATTGATCGCCTTGCGGTCGATGCCGAGGTTGAGGGCATGCCAGAGCTTGGGATTGTCCTTGAACGGCGGCTTCATCGCGTTGAGCTTGATGAACATGCCGCGCGTGCCGGGGACCGAGCCGGCATCGGCCTTGCCGCCGGCCTTGATGCGAGCAATCTCGGAAGTGGGGAACTGCGTGATCAGGTCGACGTCGCCGGCCTGGAGCGCCGCGATCCGCGAGGCGTCCTCGGGAATGATGCGGAAGGTGACGTTGTCGAAAGCCGGCTTCTCGCCCCAGTAGTCCTTGCGCGCCTTCAGCACGATGCGGTCGCCGCTGGAGAAATTGACCAGCTCATAGGGACCGCTGCCGAGCGCCGCCACCGACGGATTGTTCTGCGCCGTCCATTTCGGCGGCATCAGCAGGAACATCGACATCTGGTCGGGCAGGTCGGGATAGGCCCCCTTGGTGACGAACTCGACCGTGGTCGGGGAGATCACCTTGACCTCGCTGATCGCGGCGAACCAGGGCTTGTTGCGCGCGCCGGTCTTGGGATCGAGCACGCGCTCGACATTCCATTTCACCGCTTCGGCGTCGAGCTTCTCGCCGTTGGAGAAGGTCACCCCCCCGCGCAGGGTGAACTGCCAGGCCGTGTCGCCGATCGCCTGCCACTTGGTCGCGAGACCGGGTCTCAGCTTGAGATCGGGGCCGCGATCGACCAGCGGGGTGTAGATATGCGCGGCGACGCTGAGATCCGTGCCGACCGTCGTCGACTTGTCCGGATCCAGCGTATTGACGTTGCTCGACAGAGCGATCGTCAGATCGCGCGCCGCGGCGGGAGCGACCAGGGCGATCGAAGCGATCCCGCAGGCAAGGGCGACGGCGAGACGACGGGCTGAGGCCTGGTTGTGCATGACAATCCCCTGTTATTGACTTTGGCGCCAATCCTGCGTTCATGATTGGCATCTGTCAATCGCCCGTCGCGGAACGTTTTGCTCAATGAAGGTGCACAGCCAGGAGATCTCATCTCCGGAGAGCCTGCCGGGACGCCCTGCCCGTTCGTTGCGGATCGGTGGCAAAGCGGGCGAATATGGGCGCGAACATGGTGAGATTCGTCTGCGGAAAGCGGCGTCGATGACGTTTGAGACAGGACAAGAAGGCGCAGCCGAAGGGGCGACGCGCGGCGGGCGCGCCGCAGGCGGCAGCGCATCCCGGGCGCGCGAGCTCGCGAAACTGATCGAGAAGGACATCAGCACCGGCCGCCTGAGCGCAGGTTCATGGCTGAAGCAGGTCGACCTCGAGGCCCAGTACGGCGCCTCCCGCCTCGACATCCGCCAGGCTCTGGACCGACTCGAGGAGAAGGGCTTCGTCAAGCTGGAAGCCAATCGCGGCTACCGCGTCGAGACCTTCGACAAGGAACGCTTCCGCAATGTCGTGACGATCCGCGCGATTCTGGAGGTCGCAGCCGCCGCCGAGGTGCTGAAGCACATCGACGAGGCGGGGCTGGAGCGTCTGCACCGGCGCGCCGACGCCTTCGCCGAGGCCGTCAATGCCGGAACCGTCATCGCACAGGAGGAGGCGAACTACGCCTTCCACGCCGCGATGCTCGAATTTTGCCCGAACGCCGATCTCGTCTCGATGATCTTCGATCTGCGCAGCCGCGTGCCCGTCACGCTGACGCGCGAGAAGAACACCGCCGCCATCCTCGCGAACACCGTGCGCGAGCACTACGAGATCGTCGAGCGCCTGCGCGAACGCGACAAGGCGGCCCTTGAAGCCGTCGTCCACAAGCACGTCCTCGGCGGCCTCGAAGTCGTTTGACACTGTGAAGAGGATCCACCCCATGCGCGTCGCCATCATCGGCTTCGGCGGGATCGGGCGCGGCTATGCCGGCTACCTGACCGCTCATGGGCATGAACCGGTCATCTGGTCGCCGAGCGGTGCCGCACTTGCCGATTTCGAGGGTGATGCGACGCTCACCACCACTGGCAAGCTCGAAGCCGCCGTGCCGTTGCGCATCGCCCGCGATTGCGCCGAGGCCGTCGCAGGAGCCGAGGCGGTCATCGTCGCGGTGCAGGCCAATGGCTTCAAGGCGGTGCTGGATGCTCTCGCGCCCCATCTTGCCGCCGGGCAGCTGGTCATCATCAGTGCCCATTGCTCCTTTGCGGCGCTCTACCTCCATCGCCTGCTGAAGGAGCGCGGGCTCGACATTCCCATCGCAAGCTGGGCGACGACGGCACTCACCGCGCGCAAGAGCGGGCCGCGCAGCGTTCACATCTCGGGCATCCGGGGACAACTCGATGTCGCCACCTTGCCGGTCCGCCATGCGCAGGCGGGCCTCGCCGTCTGCCAGACGCTGTTCGGCGATCGCTTCAAAGCGAGCGAGGACGTGCTGGCGATCATGCTCAGCAACCTCAACCCCCCGGCCCATGTCGCCAACATGCTGGGCAACCTGACCCGGGCGGAACGCGGCGAGGACTGGCCGAACTACGGCTCGATCACCCAGGGCGTCGGCCGCATCGTAGACGCCATGGATGTCGAGCGACTGGCGCTGGCCCGGGCCTTCGGACTTTCGGTCCGAAGCGTGCAGGATCATTATGTGCATTCCTTCGGCGTGTCGCCGGGGCCGGTCGGCGAAATGGCCGCGGCGGTCTACAGGAACCGTCCGGAACTGATGGGCCCGAAGACGCTCGACACGCGTTTCATCACCGAGGACGTGCCCTTCGGGCTGGTGCCGCTCGAAGCGCTCGGCCGGGTGGCCGGCGTGCCGCTGCCGCTGCACCAGGCCGGCATCGCCCTGTTCGACGCGATCTGCGCGCAGGACTTCCGCGCAGGGAACGACCTGCTCCCAGCCCTCGGGCTCGAACGCCTGACGGCAAGCGAGCTGCATGGTCAACTGCGCGGCGCATAAGCCGGCGGAAACGGCGCGGGCGCCGATCTGACCGGAGAGGGCGATGCGTCCGGTCGTCAGGCCGGAGCGCCGAGAAAAGCGACCACGTCGTCGAGCACGCTCGCACGCCAGCTCATGATCCGCGCCAGGGAGGCGGCCGTTCCCGCATGGCCCAGCCCCGGATAGATCCTGAGCTCGACGGAATGCGCGCCGGCGCGCCGCAGCGCCGCCGCGAGGCGCTCGCTGTTGCGCGGCAAGACGGTGCGATCGTCGCCCCCCGTGCCGAGGAAGATCGGCGGAGCGTCCTCGCGGACGAACCGGATCGGCTGGGTCTGCCGCGGGTCGGGCGCATTGCCGAAGGCGGCCTTCGTCACCGGGATATCGAGCGGCAGGAAATCATACGGCCCCGACAGGCCCACCGTCGACCGGACGAGATCGGCGGGCAGGCCGGCACGAGCGAGGTAGCGTTCGTCGAGCGTCAACATCATCGCGTTGTAGGCGCCGGCGGAATGGCCCATCAGGTGGATGCGGCGCGGATTGCCGCCGAAGCGCACGACGTTGTCATAAACGAAGCGAAGCGCCGAAGCCCCGTCCTCGACGAAGACCGGGAAGCGGACGTCGGGGACCAGCCTGTAGTCGGCGATCACGGCGACGAAGCCGCGCGCCGCGAGGGCATCGCCGACGAAGGCATAGCTTTCCTTGTCGCCATTGGCCCAGGAGCCGCCATAGATGAAGAACACGACCGGGCGATCCGCCCCGCCGCTGCGCGGAACATAGATGTCCATGGTCTGGCGCGGATGGGGGCCGTAGGCGACGTCGCGGGCGCCTGCTGCGAAGAGTCCCGGCCGCAGGACCGCGCAACCCGAGGACAGCCCCGCCGCCACGGCCGCCACGAAGGCTCGTCGTGAATTCGCGATCATGATCGGCGCCGCCATCCGGTCTGCATGGCCAGCTATACGCGCCGGCAGGCGTTCCGGATCGCCGGCGACGGCCGCCTCCGACTGAACCGACCGGGCGCGGCCGGCGTATCTTGGAGAACAGCCTGGAGGTCCTCATGCGCTTCGTTGCCGGCTACATCGCCTTCCTCGTCGCCTTCGGGCTCTGCGATGCCGCCTGGCTCGGCACCATGACGGCGAGGCTTTATCGCCCGGCGCTCGGCGATCTCATCGCCGAGCCGGTGCGCTATGTGCCCGCGGCCCTGTTCTATTTCGGCTTTCCGCTCGGTGTGCTGCATTTCGCGGTGATGCCGGCTCTTCGCAGCGGCCAGGCAAGCGAGGCCCTGATCAACGGCGCGCTGATCGGGCTTCTCGCCTATGCGACCTATGACCTGACGAACTACGCTACGCTGCGGCCCTGGACGCTGGCGATCACCGTGGCCGACGTGATCTACGGCACGGTCGTCGTGGGCGGGTGCAGCTGGATCGCCTACCAGGCCGTGCGGCGCCTGGTCGGCTAGGACGCCTCGGCTTCGCCCTCAATCGGCAGGGGTCGGGCGCAGCCGATAGTGACCGACGCCCCAGGGCGTTCCTCCCGCATGGCCGAACAGGCCGCTGGTCGCCAGGAAGAACAGCCGCCAGCGCCGCCGCCAGAGCCCCGCCTCCGCGCCATATGTCTCGCGCAGCACCGGCTCGATGCCGGCGATATTGCGGTCGAAGTTCGCCAGCCAGTCCTCCGCGGTGCGGCGATAATGCTCGCCGCTCCAGCGCCACTCGGCTTCGACCTCGAACAGCTCCGGAAACTGATGAGCCAGCGCGACGCTGGGCATGATGCCGCCGGTGAAGAAGTGCTGGGCGACCCAGTCCCCGCGATCCGCGATATCGAACCGGTAGCAACCGTTCTCGTGCACGAAGACATGGATGAAGAGGCGCCCGTCCGGCTTCAGCCAGCCGCGCACCCGCCCGAGGAGCGCGCGCCAGTTCGCCATGTGCTCGAACATCTCGACCGAGACGACGCGGTCGAAACGCTCTTCCGTGGCGAAATCGTTCATGTCGGCGGTGACGACCCGCAGGTTGTCGAAGCCGCTCTCCCGGGCGCGCCGCTCGATGAAGGCGCGCTGCGAAGCGGAGTTCGAGACGGACACGATCCGCGAGCGCGGGTAGCGCTCGGCCATCCAGAGCGAGAGCGAACCCCAGCCGCAGCCGAGCTCCAGGATGGCCTGGCCGTCGGCGAGATCGGCATGCTCGGCCGTCAGCGCCAGGGCGGTTTCCTCGGCCTGCGCGAGGCTGTCGCCGGCATCGGCATAGAAGCAGCAGGAATATTTCCGGCGCGGCCCGAGCACCTGGTCGAAGAAGGATGCCGGCACCTCGTAGTGCTGGGCATTGGCCGTGTCGGTGTGAAGCGCGATCGGGAAATCGGCCATGCCCCTGGCGAAGCCGGCCGCGTTCGACGGCTCGCCGGCGAGCCTGCGCTGCGTGCGTCCGACGAGCGAGCCGATCACCAGGCGACTGATCGCATCCGGCAGGGGCAGCGCCTCGCCCCAATTGGAGAGCCTCTGCATCATCGTCATCGCATCGCTCCTTTTGGTGGCAGCGGAATCAGGGCGCTGGTCCGGCGCTGATAGTCGCGATAGGCGCTGCCGTGCTTGGCCAGCATGTGCTCCTCCAGCGGGGGAATGCCGGAAACGCGCACGAGCAGCAGCGTGATGCAGGCCGGCGCGAGCCAGGCGAGCCAGCCCCACGGATAGGCGAAGCCGAAAGCGATCAGAGGGTAGGCGCACCAGAGCACGCATTCGAAGAAGTAGTTGGGATGCCGCGAGAAGCCCCAAAGACCGCGCGTGCAGACGCCCTTCCCTCCCGAGCGCGCGAAGGCGCGCAACTGCGCATCGGCGATGCCGCCTCCGACGATACCCGTGACGAAGACGGCGAGCCCGATCAGGTCCTGCGGCTGCCAGAGCGACGCAGGTCGATGCGCCGCGAGGACGACGCCGAGCGCGAGCGGGACGCTCGCCAGAGCCTGAAGCTGCAGCAACCAGGCGAGCCTCGCAGCGGCGTTCGCCCCCCAGTCGCGCTTCATCTTCGCATAGCGCGGGTCGTCGCCGATGCCGCGGGTGCGACGGACGATATGCAGCCCGAGCCGCAAGGCCCATGCGATCGCCAGCAGGGCGACGAAGAGGCGACGGTCGTGCGGCCCGGAGCCGAAGGGCAGCAGCGCGCCCAGCGCGGCGACGGCCCCAAGACCGAAGGTCCAGACCACGTCGATCCAGCCGGAATTCCCCGATCGGCGCTCGATCGCCGCGGCAAGTGCCATTACCGCCGACATGGCCGCCGCGGCCAGCAGCAGCGCCGCGCCGAGCGAGAGCGCGGTCACAGCCGCACCAGCGGCTGCAGCAACCGCCCGAGCCACCCCTGGAACAGCACATTGCCGGTCATGGCGACGATGCAGGTGCAGCCCTCGACCGGATCCACCCGCGGCGTGTGATCGTGCTCCGCATCGGCCTCGTCGAAATCGCCGGCGGCATAGCGGCCATATTCATGCTCATAAGCTCCCGAGAGGATCGTCGTCCATTCGAAGCCCGTATGGCGGTGATGCGGAAGGGCGATACCGGGTCCGGCCCGCAGCATGAAGACGCGCGATTGCGCGCCCGGCACCGACAGCCGCCGCATCGCGATGCGGATGCCGATCGGCCGCCAGGCGCCGAGGGCGTAGGGGCTCAGGACGCGGGGCATTCCAGCCTCGACCGGCGGGGCGCCGGCCCCGAACGCCACGGGGACGGCTCGGCCGCCGCCGACCGATGGGCGGCCCGCCATCGCGACCGGCTCCGCGGCATCGAGCAGCAGGCCTTGCACGGCCTGGAATTCGCGCACGCGGCGGCGGCTCTCGGGGTCGAGCTCGACATGGGCGGCCACCACGAGGGCGAGCCCCTCATCGAGGCTGCCGGCGGCGAAGGCGGCCAGCGTCTCGTCCGACGGGCGATGGGCGGCGCTCATCGCAGGTCCTCCAGCTTGCCGCGCAGATGCGACAGGGCAAGCCGCAACCGCGATTTCACGGTACCGAGCGGAATGGCGAGGCGCTTCGCCACGTCCTGATGGCTGAAGCCCTCGATAAAGGCGAGCTCCACGACCCGGTACTGATCGGCGGACAGCTCCGTCATGGCCGCCTTGACCCGCGCTTCGCGCTGGGCTCCGGCGACCATCTCGTCAGGGCGTTCGGGCGCTTCTTCATCGAGAATCTCGTAAACCTGCGAAAGCCGCGAGCGGGTCTCCCGCCGGGCGATGTCGATACGCTGGTTGCGCGCGATGGTCGCGATCCAGGTCGAGGCGCTGGCCTTGGCGGGATCGAACAGGGCCGCCTTGCGCCAGACCGACAGCAGCGTCTCCTGGGCGATCTCCTCGGCCAGTTCGGCCGAGGCTCCGCCGCGCATCAGCAACCCTTTCACGCGCGGCGCGAAATGATCGAACAGCTCGGCGAAAGCGGCCCGGTCACCCGAGCGCGCGATCGCGGCGATCAAGGCATTGGGATCGAACAAAGCGACGAACCGATCTCCCCGCGCGACGGCCGGCGCCTCGCGCATCTGTTCGACAGTGAAGGCGAATGCGACAGCCATAGGCAAGATACGGCCGCGGCGTTCCAGTGGATCAATCCGGCTGCGATCTCGCCTGCCGCGGCCAGACCGATCATTCGGCGGCCTTCCAACCGACATCGCGGCAGAGCAGGCGGCCCAGCACGCAGCCGCGCGTGCTGAGCTCGCCCGGACCGGTCTTCACCGTCATCGCATAGGTCCAGTCCCGCTTGGGATCGTAGGCCGTGCCGGAGAAGCTGCCGTCGGGCTGGCGCGACAGGCTCATGATCAGCTTGTCTCCGGGCTCCTCGCCCTTGCTCGTATCGCCGATCCAGAGATTCGTGGCGCAGATCTTGTCTCCACAGGGCGCAATCCGGACGCGGGCGTTGCCGTCATCGCGCAGCCAGACGCCGTCCAGTGCGGTGGAGGCGGCGCCGGCCGCGGCCGGCGGTGCGAGCAACAGCGCCGAAGCGAGCAGAAGGCGTCTCATGCGGGTGTCCTCTCTGCGGATCCTTTCCCCTTCTACGCTCGCCGCCCGGTTTCGGTTTCCTCCTGGGGCGGCAGATCCGGCGATGTCCTGGCAAAAAGCCAGCCGATCAGAGCGGTCAGCGACGCCGCGCTCAGAAAGTTGAGGCGCTCCAGCGCCGCGTAGTCCTCGATCCGGTAGGAGTGGAGCGGTGCCATCACCGCCGCGACCGGCACGGCATAGGCCGCGAAGCAGAGCGCCCCGAAACCGAGAGCAAGCACGCGCTCGCGGCCCGCGAACAGCAGCATCGCCAGCATCAGGCAGGGGAGCAGGAAGACCTCGACGCCGGACCCGGCTCCGAAAGCCAGGCGGCAGAGCAGCGTGTTGCCGATTCCGGCGAACAGCAGCAGCGATCGGCCGAGCCGGGAATCGCGACGCATCGCGAGCGGAACCGCCACGAAAAGCGGCGTCGACAGAAAGGTGAGGAAAGACGGCCAGATGACGGGGGAGACGAGCCAGCCGACATAGAGCGGATAGAATGGCTGGTTCGATGCGACCACCAGCGCCACGGTATTGGCGATCGCCGCACGCGGCTCGCGATGGGCCGCATATCTGCCGACTGCGGCAAACGGCCGCCTCCAAGCCTCGACGAGCATGACCAGGACCTCCTGTCTCCATCCTGCCGCTTACGAACCAGGAGCGCCGGCGGCTCACCGCGACCTCGAAATTTCCGGCCCACCCCGGCAGATCCAGGGCACGGCGGGCGCCGTATAGACCCCAATGGCGCAACAAGCGCCGGGAGCGGCCATGCGACGGATGATCGGACAAGGGCAGAAGATCGCGGTGATCGGGGCGGGCATCGCCGGCCTCTCCGCGGCCTGGCTTCTCGGCCAAGCGCACGAGGTCGTGCTGATCGAGGCCGATGACCGGCTCGGTGGCCATGCGAACACGGTGCGCGTTCCGGACGAGGCCGGCGGAGAGATCGCGGTCGATACCGGCTTCATCGTCTACAACGAGAGGACCTATCCCAACTTCGTCGCCCTGCTCGACCATCTCGCGGTCGAGACGCAGCCGACCGAAATGTCGTTCGCCGTCTCGCTCGACGCAGGACGGCTCGAATATAGCGGAACAAGCCTCGGCGGATTGTTCGCCCAACCGCGCAACCTCGCCAAACCGCGCTTCTGGGCGATGCTGCAGGACATCGCGCGCTTCTATCGCGGCGCCACCCGCGACGCGCTCGGCGGCGCCGCCACGGCTGCGACGCTCGGCGACTACCTCGCTGCCGGCGGTTACGGCCGCGCCTTCATCGACGATCATCTGCTGCCGATGGCCGCGGCGATCTGGTCCGCCCCCTGCTCCGAAATCCTGTCCTACCCGGCCGAAGCCTTTCTGCGCTTCCACCACAATCACGGGCTGCTGCAGCTCACGGACCGGCCGGTCTGGCGCACCGTCGCCGGCGGCAGCGCGCGCTATGTCGAAAAGCTGCGGCAGGCGTTCACGGGCGAGATCCGGCTCGGCTCGGCCGCGCGCGAGGTCCGCCGTGCTGCCGATGGCGTCGTGGTCGCCGGCAAAGGCTGGAGCGAGCGCTTCGACCAGGTCGTCTTCGCCACGCATGCCGACCGCACCCTGGCGATTCTGGCCGACCCAGACGCGCAGGAAAGCCAGGCGCTAGGCGCCTTCCGGTACAGCCGCAATCGCGCCGTCCTGCACGGCGATGCTGCCCTGATGCCGAAGCGACGCCGCGCCTGGGCGAGCTGGAACCACCTTGGCGACCGCAGCCGGCCGGACGCTGCCTGCGCCGTGACCTACTGGATGAACCGGCTGCAGGGCCTGTCGTGCGAGCGAGCCCTGTTCGTCACCCTCAACCCGCCCCCGACATTGCGCGACGAAAGCGTGCTGCACGAGGAGATCTACGAGCACCCGATCTTCGACCGGGCCGCGCTGGCCGCCCAGGACCGGCTCTGGGGCCTGCAGGGACGGCGCCGGATCTGGTTCTGCGGCGCCTATTTCGGCTCGGGCTTCCACGAGGACGGCCTGCAGTCCGGGCTCGCCGTCGCCGAGGCGCTGGGCGCGCCCCGCCGGCCCTGGCGGGTCCAGGACGAATCGGGCCGCATCCCCGCGTCCGCCCCGCGCGAGCTCGCGGCATGAGCATCGCCTCCGCCCTCTATGTCGGCAGGGTCCGGCATCATCGCTTCCGTCCGAAGCCGCACGCCCTGGCCTATCGCGTCTTCTGGATGCTGCTCGATCTCGACGAGATCGACGCCATCGCCGGGGGCTCGCGCCTGTTCTCGCGCAATCGTTTCAATCTCTACGCCTTCCGCGACGCCGATTACGGCGACGGCAGCGGACGGCCGCTGAAGGCGCAGCTCGCCGAAGTCCTGGCGGCCGCCGGCATCGACTGGGACGGCGCCACGGCCAGGCTGCTGACCATGCCGCGCATCCTCGGCTATGCCTTCAACCCGCTGAGCACCTATTTCTGCTACGCCAGCGACGGGGAGCTGCGCGCGACCGTCTACGAGGTGCACAACACCTTCGGCGAGACGCACAGCTATGTCGCGCCGGCCGGGTCCGGCGCGCGGCCGCTGCGGCAGGAGGCGCAGAAGCGTTTTCACGTCTCGCCGTTCATGGGACTTTCGATGCGCTACGCCTTCCGGGTCGAGCCTCCCGGAGAGCAGGTCTGCGTCGCCATCGACGGCCACGACGCCGGTGGGCGCCTGATCGCGGCGGTGCTGAGCGGCACGCGCCGCAGGCTCGACGATGCGACGCTGCTGCGCCTGCTCGCGACCCATCCGCTTCTGACCCTGAAGGTCACGGCCGCCATCCACTGGCATGCGCTAAGGCTCCTGGCGAAGCGGATTCCGTGGTGGCCGCACCCCGCGCCGCCGGCGCAGCCGTTTAGCCCGGCACAGATCTCGGCACCTCATCCGAAAGGATCGATGCAGCGATGACATTACCCGAAACCGATCATGCGCCGGCAAAGGATGCCGCCCTTGCGCTGCCAAGCGGCCTCGGGCTCTCGCGCTGGTTCCTGCGGCAGCTGCTGGCGCGCATCGCGATCGGCCGGCTGCATGTCGTCACGCCGGAGGGCGAGCGGCTGTCGAGCGGCGGCTCGCTGCCGGGTCCGCAGGCCATGATGGTGCTGCGGCGCTGGCGCGCCATGCGCCGCCTGCTGCTCGATGGCGATGTCGGCCTGGCCCATGCCTATCGCGACGGCGATTTCACTACCCCGGACCTGACCGCGCTGATCGAGCTGGGGGCCCGCAACGATGCGACGCTGCGCGCGCTCGTCTCCGGAACCTGGCCGGCGCGGCTCCTCAACCGGCTGCGGCACTGGCGCAACGCCAACAGCCGCGCCGGCAGCCGCCGCAACATCCCGGCCCATTACGACCTCGGCAATGCGTTCTACGGCCACTGGCTCGACGCCAGCATGACCTATTCCTCCGCGCTCTACACCGCGCCGACGCAAAGCCTCGAGGCGGCCCAGCAGGACAAGCTCGACCGGATCATCGAGATGCTCGCCCTCAAGGGGGGCGAGCACGTGCTCGAGATCGGCTGCGGCTGGGGCGCCCTCGCCGAGCGGCTGGCGCAGCGAGGCTGCCGCGTCACGGCGGTGACGCTCTCGCCGGCCCAGCTCGCCTTCGCGCAGCGCCGGATCGCCGAGGCGGGCCTTGCCGAACGGGTGGAGCTGCGCCTGCAGGATTACCGCGACATCACCGGTCAGTTCGACCGCATCGTTTCCATCGAGATGATCGAGGCGGTCGGCCGCGCCTACTGGCCGGGCTACTTCGCCAGACTGAACAGCACGCTACGCCCCGGAGGCCGAATCGTGCTGCAGGCGATCACCATCGACGAAGCCCTGTTCGAGAGCTACCAGTCGGGGACGGACTTCATCCAGCGCTATATCTTTCCGGGGGGCTGCCTGCCCTCCGTCGCGGCCCTCGACGCGCAGGCTCAAGCGGCCGGGCTGCGCATGGACGCGCCGTTCCGCTTCGGCGACAGCTATGCTCTGACGCTGCGCGAATGGCGCCGCCGGTTTCTCGAGCGCTGGAATGAGATCGCCCCGCTCGGCTTCGACGACGGGTTTCGCCGGCTGTGGGAATTCTACCTCTGCTATTGCGAGGCCGGCTTCCGCGCCAGGAGCATCGATGTCGGCCTCTTCCTGCTGCGGGCCGGCTGAGGCTCACAGCCCTTGACGGCGCGGCCCGGCTGGATAGGCTGGCCGCGATCGAGGTTCTCCGGGTTGCTCCCGGAGCTAAGAGGGAATTCGGTGAGGCGCCATGCGCCGAAGCCGAAGCTGCCCCCGCAACTGTAAGCGGCGAGCTCTCCGTCCATCGTCCACTGGCGCTCTGCGCCGGGAAGGCCGGGCGGAACCGGCACCGACCCGCGAGCCAGGAGACCTGCCCCGGTCGTCGAAGACGTCTTTCGGACGGGGTGTTCCGGAGCCTGTGAGTCGATGGCGGTCCTTGTGGCCGGCACTCCGCCCCACATGCCCAGCGCGACCCCGGCCGTCATCTCGGGGAGCGATGAAATCCATGTTCACGAAGACCACAACCCAGGCCGCTCGGCGCGGCTTGACGGCTGCCCGCCGCGCATTCTATCGGAAATGCAACATTGTAACATTTTGGATGACGCCGATGTCGGCTGCGCGCCCGTTCCATCACCTGCTTCGCCTCCCGGCCGCCGCGCTGCTCGGCGCGCTGGCCGCGGGCACGGCCGCCGCGGCGCCGACGAAATACCCTCTGACGCTGGAAAACTGCCGCGAGACCATCACCTTCAATGTCGCGCCGCAGCGCGTCGTCGCGATCGGCCAGACGCAGACGGAAATCCTCTACGCGCTCGGCCTCGGCGACCGGGTCGTCGGTACCGCGGTCTGGTTCTCGCCCGTCGCCAAGCCCTATCAGGCGATCGACGCCAAGGTGAAGCGCCTGGCCGACAACGACCCGAGCTTCGAGGCGGTGTTGGCCCGGCAGCCCGACCTCGTCACCGCGATGTTCGAATGGCATGTCGGGCCCAACGGCATCGTCGGCAAGCGCGACCAGTTCGCGCAGGTGAAGGTGCCGACCTACGTGTCTCCGACGGACTGCGTCGGCAAGGACAACTCCGGCGGCGGCGACGGCGTGCGCACCCGGATGTTCACGATGGAGCTCGTCTATCGCAACATTCGCGAGTTCGGCCAGATCTTCGACGTGTCGGACAGAGCGGAAGCCCTGATCGCCGAACTCCAGGCGCGCGAGGCCAGGGCCGTCCGGGCCGTGGCCGATCTCAAGGCCAAAGACGCGCCGGTCGTCGTCTGGTTCTCGAGCAAGGACATCAAGGGCGACGCCTTCATGGCTGGCCGCAACGGCGTGCCCGCCTACATCCTGTCGAAGCTCGGCGCGCGCAACGTCATCACCACCAATGAGGAATGGCCACTCGTCGGCTGGGAGAGCATCGCCGCCGCCAACCCGGCGGTGATCGTCGCCGTCCGGATGGACCGCCGGCGCTTTCCGGCCGACGACATTGAGAAGAAGCTGGCGTTCCTGCGGACCGACCCCGTCGCGAGCAAGCTCGACGCGGTCAAGAAGAACCGCATCGTGGTGCTGGATGTCGGCGCGACCCGCGCCGGCCTCGACACGGTGGACGGGATCGAGACGCTCGCCCGGGCGATCGCCGGCTTCGGCCTCGCACCGTGAGCCACGCCGTCCACGAGCCGAACTGGCCGGCACGCATCGTCATCGCGCTGGCGGCGCTGATCGCGCTGATCCTCGCGGTGGCGCTGGCGGTCACGATCGGCGAGATGCGGATTCCGCTCCGCACCGCGCTGGAAGCGCTGGCGAACGGACTCTTCGCGCTCGACTTCCCGGTCGGCGCGATCGAGCAGGGCGTCATTTTCGACTATCGGCTCAGCCGGGCGCTGATGGCCGGGCTGTGCGGCGGGGCGCTGGCACTTTCGGGCGCCATCCTGCAAGCGTTGCTGCGCAACCCGCTGGCGGAGCCATACGTCCTCGGCATCTCCGCCGGCGCCTCGACGGGCGCCGTCGCGGTGCTGATCCTCGGCGTCGGGATCGGCGGAACGACGCTGACGGTCTCGGCCGGCGCCTTCATCGGCTCCTGCGCAGCGCTGGCGGTGGTCGCAATGCTGGCGGCCGGGGCCGGTGGAGCGAGCGACCGCGTCATCCTCGCCGGGGTCGCCACCTCTCAGATCTTCAACGCGGCGACCGCCACGATCGTGACGACGCTTGCCAGCGCCGAGCAGGCCAGGGGCGTGATGTTCTGGCTTCTCGGCAATTTTGGCGGCGTGCGCTGGCCGGATCTGTGGATCGCGGCGCCGGTCGCCGTCCTCGGCTTCGCCATCTGCATGCTGCACGCCAAGGTGCTGGACGCCTTCGCCTTCGGCGTCGATGCCGCCGCCTCCCTCGGCGTCGCGGTGACGCGGGTCAAGGTCGTGCTCTTCGCGACGACGGCGGTGATGACCGCGGTCATGGTCTCTATCGTCGGCACCGTCGGCTTCGTCGGGCTGATCATTCCCCATGCCGCGCGCTTCCTCGTAGGCTCCGGCCATGCTCGCTTGCTGCCAGCCTGCCTCGTCGTCGGCGCGATCTTCATGATCCTCGCCGACATCCTGTCCCGCGTGCTGATCCCGCAGCAGATCCTGCCGATCGGCGTCGTCACCGCGCTGTTCGGCGCGCCGGTCTTCGCGATCATCCTCCATCGCGCACGGCTGCCGGCATGACGCTCGCCACACGAGAGGCGCGCTGGGGCGCCGCCGGCCGGATGATCGTCGACGGGGTGACGCTGCAGGCCGCCCCCGGGCGGGTGCTCGGGCTGATCGGCCCGAACGGCTCCGGCAAATCCAGCCTGCTGCGGCTGCTCTGCCGGCTGCGCAACGTCGCGAGCGGCGTCGTCACGCTCGACGGGCAGGACATCGCCGGCGTGCCCCGGCGCAGGCTGGCGCGGCGCCTCGCCTTCGTCGAGCAACAGGCGACGACCGACATCCAGCTCTGCGTCTGCGACGTGGTCCGCCTCGGCCGCACGCCGCACCGGACCGCGCTCGCCTCCTGGAACGGCCAGGACGAGGCGGCCGTGAACCAGGCGCTGGAGCGCGTCGGCCTGGCGGACCGCCACGACCAGCCCTGGCACACGCTGTCCGGCGGCGAGCGCCAGCGGGTCCATATCGCGCGCGCGCTCGCCCAGGAGCCGAGCGAGCTGATCCTCGACGAGCCGACCAACCACCTCGACATCCGCCACCAACTCGCGATCCTCGGCCTGGTACGCCGGCTCGGCATCACCTGCATCATGGCGCTGCACGACCTCAATCTCGCAGCGATGTTCTGCGACGAGATCGCGCTGCTGCACGAGGGCCGGCTGCAGGCGGCGGGACCGCCCGACACCGTGCTGACGCCGAACGCGATCCAGCGCATCTTCGGCGTCTCGGTCGCGATCGGGAGCGGCGCGTCCGGACGCCGGCACATCGAATATCTCGTCGAGACGGAGCCCGGGAGCGGCGGCGCCGGCATCGACTGAAAGTCGCCCGCCGGCTCATGCCGGCGGGCGGTGCGGCGCGGTGCTTCAGCGGAAAGGCGGCGCGTATTGCAGGCCGCCATTCGTCCAGAGCGCGTTGGGACCTCGCTCGAGGCCGAGGCGCGAGCCCTTGCCAAGATACCGGTCGAAGCTCTCGCCGTAATTGCCGACGGCGGCTATCATGCGCACCGTCCAGTCATTCGTCAGCCCGAGCGCCTCGCCGAACTTTCCCTCCAGCCCGAGGAAGCGCTTGATCTCGGGATTGTCGGATTTGAGCATCTCCCGGACATTGGCCTTGGTCACGCCCAGCTCCTCGGCGTTGACGAGGGCGAGCACGGTGAAGCGCACGAGGTTGAACCAGCCTTCGTCGCCGGTGCGCACCCAGGGGCCGAGCGGCTCCTTCGAGATCACGTCGGGCAGGATGACGTGGTTGTCGATGTCCTGAAGCTTGAGACGAACGGCGGAGAGCGAGGAGATGTCCGTCGTGTAGGCGTCGCAGCGGCCGGATTCATAGGCCTTCAGCGCTTCCTCGGCCGTGCCGAACGCCGCGACCTCGTATTTCATCCGGTTGCGCCGGAAATAGTCGGCGAGGTTGAGCTCGCTGGTCGTGCCCTGGGCCACGCAGATCGAGGCGCCGTCGAGCTTGCTCGCACTGGTCACGCCGAGCTTCTTCGGCACCATGAAGCCCTGGCCGTCGTAGTAGTTGACGGTCGTGAAGGTGACGCCCTGGCTGAGGTTGCGCGAGAGCGTCCAGGTCGTGGTGCGCGGCAGCACATCGATCTCGCCCGCCTGCAGCGCGATGAGCCGGTCCTTGGAGCTCAGCGGAATGAACTTGATCTTGTCCTGATCGTCGAAGATCGCGGCTGCCAGCGCCCGGCAGATATCGGTATCGAAGCCGTTCCAGCGCCCGGTCGCATCCTGGATCGAGAAGCCGGCGACGCCGGGGCTGCTGCCGCAGATCAGTTCACCGCGCTCGCGGATCTTCGCCAGCGTGGGGCTGGTCTGCGCCGCCGCGGGCGCACACAGCGCGGCCAGGAAGGCCAAGGCGGCCAAGGCTCGTAACGATCTCATCATGTCTTCCCCTTCCTCGTTGTGTCTGGATTGCCGTCTCCGGGCAAAATCCTCCCCGCACGGCGCGGTATCCGCGCCGTGTCCTTGGCCGCTGCGGTTCCTTGCCGCTTGCCGTCAGGCGGCTCTGGTCGCGGATGCCTGTCCAAGCACCGACAGCAGGCGGCTCAGATCGGCCCAGAGCTCATCCGGCTCCTCGAGCCCGATGCTGATGCGCAGGAGCGGGCCTTTCGCCGTCCAGGCGGTCGCACTGCGGTCCTGCGCGATCGCCTGCGGCGCGACGAGGCTGCGCGTACCGCCCCAGGAGGCGCCGATCGCGAAGACGCGCAAGGCGCTCAGCGCCGCGCTCATCGCGTCGTCGTCGACCGGCTGCAGCACGAGGCTGAACAGACCCGAGGAGCGCCCCATGTCACGCTTCCAGACCGCGTGACCGGGGCAGGACGGCAGGGCCGGATGCAGGACGCGCTCGACCATGGGGTGATCGACGAGCCGGCGGGCGAAATCCTCGGAAACCCCGCCCATATGGGCGACACGCAGGCCCATGGTCTCGATGCCGCGCAAGGCGAGCTGGCATTCGTCCGGCGAGACGCCGACGCCGAAGCCGCGCAAGGTTTCCTTCAGTTTCTGGCGCAGTGCCATGTCGCTGACGGTGATCGAGCCGAGCAGCAGATCGGAATGGCCGCCGACATATTTGGTCAGCGCCTCGCAGGCAAAATCAGCGCCGTGCTGCAGCGGCTTGAAGATCAGCGGCGTCGCCCAGGTATTGTCGCAGCCGACGAGCGCGCCTTTCGCCTTCGCCGCCGCGACGATGGCGGGCACGTCCTGCACCTCCATCGTGTTCGAGCCGGGCGACTCGACCCAGACCAGCTTGACGGTCTCGTCGACGAGATCGGCGATGCCGGCCCCGATCAGCGGGTCGTAGACGCCATAGGCGATGCCGCGCGGGGCCAGATAATCGGCGCAGAAGCTGCGGACCGGCGGATAGACATGATCGGGGATCAGCACTTTGTCGCCGGGCATCAGCACCGACAGCATCACGATGGTGACCGCCGCCTGCCCGGACGGCACCAGCACGGTGCGGATGCCATCGTGCAACTGGGTCAGTTGCGCTTCGAGCGTGCGCGTCGTCGGGGTGCCGTGCAGCCCGTAGGTATAGCCGTCGAAGCCGCGATATTTGCGCGCCATGAAGCTCGCGCCATCGGGATAGACGATGGTCGAGGCGCGGTGCGTCGGCACGGCGAGCGAGGCATAGCCTTCCTCGTCGACGGCCGGGTGGTGAACACAGAGTGTCAGGTCATGCATCGTCGATTTCCCTTGTCGGGCCGATACTCGGGCGCCCAACATCGAAACGACAATCATCCCCGCGGCATGGCTCGATGCCGGATCGTTATGGTTCAGCGCGCCGCCATCAGGCAGTCGATGAAGTCGCGCACGAGTTGGGATTTCGGCCTGTCCGGCGGCAGGATGAGAAAGCTGCGGCTCTGCACCGCCGGCTCGAAGGGCCGCAGCACGAGGCGGCTCTGGTCATGCCCCGCGATCGCGTAGGGGCTGACCAGGCCGACGCCGACCCCCTCGGCCACGAGCGCGCAGACCGTCGCGGCATAGATCGTCTCGACGACGACGCGCGGCGGTGCGGCGCCGGCCTCCGACAGGATCATGTCGAAGCGCTGCCGCGCCCGGTCCTCCGGAACATAGGCGACGAAGTCGATGCCGGAGAGGTCGTGCGGACCGATGGTCTCGCGCTCGGCAAGCGGATGGCCCAGCGGCATCGCGCAGAGCGCGCGCGGCTGGACGAAGACCTGGTGGACCACCCCGGTGACGTCGATCTCGTCGGCGGCGAGGCCGATGTCGTAGATGCCGGACGCGACACCGTCGCGAACGTCGCGCGACGGCAGCACCATAAGGGTGACTGTCGCATCCGGCCGCAGATTGCGGAAGCGCAGCACGGCGTTGGGGACGATCGACGAGCTCAAAGCCGAAAGGGTCGCGACCCTGAGCTGCCCGGCCCCGTAGTCGCGGATGCGGGCGGCGCTGGCGCGAAGCCTGTCCATGCCCCGGAAATTGGCCTCGACCTCGGCGAAGAAGGTCCGCCCTTCGGGTGTCGGCACGATGCGGTTGCGCACCCGATCGAACAGGGCGAATCCGAGCGATCGCTCGAGCTCCGCGACGAGGCGGCTGACGCCGGGCTGGGTGACGCCCAGGATTTCCGCCGCCCGGGACACCGTCCCGGCTTTCATGACGGCGGCGAAGACCTCGATCTGACGGCTGTTCACTCGCGCCCTGCCCCATCCTTCAACCTCTCGCCGATACCAGCGTATCCGGCCGCGAGGTGGCGCCCAAAGGCCATTTTGCAGGTGGCCGGCGGAGAGGCCTGCCGCTGTCGCAGCCGAAGCGTCACCAGGCGAGGTCCACGCCGCCCAGGATGCGCCGCGCCACCGCACGCAAGGCGCGCAGGTCGGCATAGCCGACCGCCCGCGCGATCTGGTGCGGCGGGTGCCCGTCCGACGCCAGTGCCATCGCCCGCACGACGCGCAGCCGCGCCCGCCAGTCACCGAAGCTCATGCCGGTCTCCGCCCGGAAGCCGCGGGTCAGCGTGCGCCGGCTCGCGCCCACGCGCTGCGCCCAGCCGTCGAGATCGACCGGCGAGCCGGGGTTCTGCAGCAGCGCTTCGCAAACGCGCCGCAGGCGCGGGTCGCGCGGCAGCGGCAAGGTCAGCGAGGTTTCCGGCGCCCGCGCGATCTCGTCGAGGACGAGCGCCGCGAGATGGCCGCCGCGTCCGTCCTCCTCGTAGAGCATCGGCTCGGCCGCCAGCGCCGGCAGTGCCGCAGCCAGGAGCGGGGTCACCTCCAACACCCGGCAACCGGTCGGCAGGACTCCGACGGCCTCCGGCGTGACATAGGCCGAGCACATCGTCACCTGCCCGTGCATCCTGACCTCATGGAAAAGCCCGGGCGGGATCCACAGGGCATGGCGGGCGGGCAGGATCCAGGTGCCATCCTCGGCCGTCACCAGCGTCAGACCCGAGGTCGCGTAGAGCAATTGCGCACGGGGATGGCTGTGCCAGCCGGTGCTGACGCCGCCATCGTAGGATTTCGGCATGACCGCGACCGCACGCGGGACCGTCTGATAGGCGTCGCTTTCCCCCCGCACCGCATCCTCCTTTGGCCCGATCGCGTCATATAACGACCCGACGGCGCGCAACGGGTCAAGATAGACAGGCGTATCCCCACCGCGAGCAGAGCCATGTCACCTGAACCCCTGTCCAAGCGAACGCTTCTTTTCGTCAATGCCGCCCATGCGCTCGACCACTTCGTGCTGCTGATCTACCCGACTGCCGTCATCGCGATCGCGGCGCAGACCGGGCTGAGCTATGCCGAGCTGATCGGGCTCGCGACCGGGGCCTTCGTTGCCTTCGGCCTGTGCTCGCTGCCGATGGGCTGGCTTTCGGACCGCTTCGGCCGCCGGAACATGCTCGCGGTCTTCTTCGTCGGCTATGGCCTGTCCTGCCTCGGCGTCGCCTCCGCGAGCCAGCCGGCCGCCTTCGCCGGCTGGCTCCTGGTACTCGGCGTCGCCTCCGCGATCTATCATCCGGTCGGCTCGACGATGCTGGTGAGCCACGCCAGCCAGCTCGGACGCGACCTCGGCGTCAACGCGGTCTGGGGCAATCTCGGAGCGGCTTCCGCGGCCGGCGTCACCGCGCTGATTGCCGCGAGCCTCGGCTGGCGTGCCGCCTTCGTGCTCCCCGGCCTGATCTGCCTCGCCCTGGGGGTCGCGTTCCTGATCCTGGTGCCCGGGGACGGCGAGCCGCATGGCAGCCGCTCGGGCAAGGCCGAGCTGATCCCGCTGAGCCGGCCGGCAGCGCTTCTCGTGGTCTTCGCCATCGCCATCATCGCAGGCGGCATGACCTTCAATCTCACCACCATCGCCCTGCCGAAGATCCTCGACGAGCGGCTGGGCCTGGAGTTGCCGCTGGCCCTGACCGGCTCGCTGGCGACGCTGGTCTTCGTCTTCGGCGCCGGGGCGCAATGGCTGATGGGCCGGCTCGTCGATCGCTACACGCTGCCGGCCCTGTTCGTCGGCCTCGCCCTGCTGCAGCCGATCGGCCTTGCCATCGCGGCGGCGACGCAAGGCGTCACGCTGCTGCTCGGGCTCGTCCTGACGATGACGGCGATCTACGGGCAGGTCGTCGTGAACGATGCGATGGTCGCCCGCTATGTCCCAGCGCAACACCGCGCCAAGGCTTTCAGCGTGCGCTATTTCCTCGGCTTCACCGTCAGCGGCTTCGTTGTGCCGATGCTGGCGGTCCTCTATGCGCGGGGCGGCTTCGGGCTGGTGCTGGGCGCGGCGGCCGTCTTCGGCCTCATCGTCTGGTGCGCCGCACTCGCCTTCTACATTCTGGCGCAGGACACGCGGACGCAGGCGGCGACACCGGCAGAGTAGCGTAAGGCGGATCAGGCAGGGCAGCCCCCCGCCCTCCGCTCTTCCCCGACCCACGCGTTCTTCTAGGATCGGGGCGCGAGGCGGCTCTCCGACTCGCGTCCGCTCCCGCCGCAGAAGGTCCGCCATGACGCGCCACCACTTCCAGCCGACGCAGTATCACAACGTGATCGGCACCCTGCCCGCCGTGCTGGAGATCGCCAGCGGCGACCGCGTCGTCACGACGACGCTCGACGCCGCCGGAACCGATCACGAGAGCGCGCAGAGGGCGCCGCGCGGCAATCCGATGACCGGCCCGTTCTTCGTGACCGGCGCCGAGCCCGGCGACGCGCTGCTGGTGACGGTCGAGCGGATGACCCCGAACCGGAAGACCGGCTGGACCTATTCGCCACTGGCGCCCGGCGTGCTCGACCCGGCGATCCTCGCCGAGCTGCCGAAGCGCGAGCGCCATGAGTGGGCGATCGACGCCGCGGCCGGCACGGTGAAGCTGCTGGAGCCCTCGGCCCGCATCCGCGACTGGAGCTTCCCATTGACGCCGATGCTCGGCTGCTTCGGCGTCGCGCCCGAACGCGGCCAGGCAATCTCGACCGCGACGAGCGGCGCCCATGGCGGCAATATGGACTACCGCCTGTTCGGCCCCGGCGCGACCATCGCCTTCCCGGTCCATGCGCCGGGCGGGCTGTTCTTCCTCGGCGACGGCCATGCCTGCCAGGGCGACGGCGAGATCGCCGGTACCGGCGTCGAGACCTCGTTCGAGGTCGAATTCCGCGTCGAGCTGCGCAAGGGGCACAAGCTGCTCTGGCCGCGCTGCGAGACGCAGACCGATCTCCTGGTCATCGCCGCCGGGCGCCCGCTCGACCAGCCGCTGCAGTTCGCGACGACCGAGATGCTGCGCTGGATCGGGGAAGACCTCGGCGTCGACGCCGTCGAGGCCAGCCATCTGCTCGGGCAGGCGGTGCGCTACGACATCGCGAACGTCTTCAACCCGGCCTATTGCGTCGCCTGCCGGCTGGAGAAGACCGCGATCACGCAGGGCATGTCGCTACGCGGCAAGGGCTGAGCGCCGGCCGCGTCGGGGCCTGGCGCTCAGGCCCCGACCTTTGCCAGCACGTCGGCGCGCAGGAAGCGCTCGATGAACAGCATGAACAGCACCGACGGCACGAGCAGGATCAGCGCCGTGATCGAGGCGACCTGGTAATTGCCGCCCATCGCCGCGTTGTAGAGCAGGAGCGGCAAGGTCGTGACCTGCGGCACGCCGACGAAGAAGGTGCCGGTGAACTCGTCGAGCGATTCCAGGAAGACGAAGATGCCGCTGGCGATGATGCCGGGCGCTGCCAGCGGCAGCGTCACCGAGAAGAAGGTCTTCAGCGGCGATGCGCCGATATTGCGGGCGGCGAGTTCGAGATCGCGATCGACGGCGCCGAAGGCCGCCGCCGCGATCCAGACCGAATAGACCAGCCCGTGCGCGGCATGGACCAGCACGACGGCCAGCACCGTACCGTTGATGCCGAGCTGATAGAAGATGCGGGCGACGTTGATGTAGATCGCGACCGAAGGAAAGGCCTGCGGCAGCAGGAACAGGATCATGAAGAGCGCGCGGGCCGGCAGCTTCAGCCGCGCCAGCGCATAGCCGGCGGGGATCGAGAGCGCGAGCGCGACGACGACCGTCAGCACCGCGATCCAGACCGAGGTGCCGAGCGAGGCCATGGCGTCGCCGGTCGGCCGGAAGACCTGCTCCCAGTAGCGCGTGCCATAGGTCACCGGCAGCTTGTGGGGCGTGTACCAGCGCTCGGCGACGGACCACAGCGCCAGATTGGCGAGCGGGCCGATCAGAACGAAGGCGAAGGCGGCGAGCAGAAAGGCGGCGAGCGTCGCCCGCGCCGTGGCGGCGAGGCGGATCACGGCGCGCCCTCCCTGGTCATGCCGCGCTTGAGATAGATGATCGCCGCGCCTGCCGAGATCAGATAGGTGATGACGCCGAGCGCGTTGGCCGTGGAATAGTCGCCATAGGCGTTGATGCGGAAGGCCATGTCGACGGTCAGCATAGTCGGCTGGGAACCCGCCACCATCATCGGCACCGAGAGCACCGAGAGCATCGTCACGAAGGAGAGCACGAGCGCGACGAGCAGCGTCGGCATCACCTGCGGCAAGGCGAGCTCGATAAGCACGCGGATGCGCGAGGCGCCGAGATTGCGGCCGGCTTCGAGCGTGGCGCGGTCGATGGCCGCCAGCGCGCCGGCGAGCAAGAGCGCGACAAAGGGCGTCTGCTTCCAGACGAAGGTGGCGATGATGCCGCGCCAGTCGAGGAAGCTCACCGCCTGCAGCGGCTCCATCAGGCCGAGCGAGACGAAGGTGTTGTTCATCAGCCCGTTCTTGGCGAGGAAGGTGCGCATGCACTGCGCCGCCACGATGAAGGGGATGAAGAGCGGCCAGCGATAGAGCGCCTTCAGCGTGCCGACGATATAGCGGTTTTCGCCCAGCGTCAGCGTGCCGGCGATGACGATCGCGGCGAGCCCGGTGAAGACGCATGACGAGAACACGATGACGACGGTGAAGAGGACGTCGCCGGAATAGAGTTCCCAGGCCTTGCCGAAGGACTGCAGCGAGAAGCCGCCCTCAGGCCCGGTGAAGGCCGAGATCAACGAGAAGCTGAGCGGATAGATGAACAGCCCCGCGACGAGCGCGAGGCCGGGCGCGATCAGCAGCAAGGCGAGCTGGCGTTGGGAGAGGGACATTCTGCGCGGCTTTTCGAGAAAGGCGGGTGTCATCCCGGACGCAGCGAAGCGGAGATCCGGGATCCATGCCGGAACGGTTCAGGAATGGATCCCGGATCAGCGTCGCTGACGCGACTTGTCCGGGATGACGCGGTTTCTGCGCCATCCCGGCAGGCGAAGCTCAGTTCGCGACCTTCTTCTCGTAGCCCTCGAGGATGTCGTTGAAGTAGGGCGCGATCGGGAAGGGCTTGGCGTTCTTCGACAGGTCGGCCGGGGTGATGTCGGTGAAGAGCTTGTCCCAGGCGGCCTTGTCGAGCTTGCCTTCGAGGTTCTTCGCGTCGATGCCCGGATACCAGTTGAACTTCTTGACGATGCCGTCGGCCTGGACCTGGGGGCTGGTGGCGAGCGCGATGAACTCCTCCGCCAGCTTCTTCTGCGCCGACTTCTCGGGCACGGCGTAATACATCGGCTGGCCGGGCATGCCGGGCGCGGCGAGCTTCAGCTTCATGTTCGGCGGCAGCTTGCCGTCGGCCTGCCAGGAATAGAACATGTCGACCCAGACCGGCCCCATCGCGATCTCGCCGCGGTTGAGCATGTCGAGCGTGCCGGCATTGCCGGGGGTGATGACGACGTTCTGGTTGAAGTCCTTGAGCTCGGCGAAAGCCTTGTCCCACTTGGCCTTCTCGGCCGCGTCATAAGGGCCCTGGATCAGCTTGTCGGCGTCGCCGCCGAAGGCATAGACCCAGCCGGCGACGAAGGCGACGCCGGACATGCCACCCTTGATGCCGTTGTAGCCGAACTGCTTCGGGTTCTTCTTCACCCACTCCTTCAGCTCGGTGAAGTTGGCGGGCGGGTTCTTCAGCATGTCGGCGTTGTAGGCGAGCGCCGTCTGCGACTGGAACATCGGCATGACGTAGCCGGAGACATCCGCGCCGAGAGAGTTCTTCGCGGTCGCGCTGGAAACCAGCTTCGCCGTGTCGACCTTGTCGGTGTACTTCGCCAGCAGGCCGTCCTTGACCATCTGGCCGGCCGCCTTCTGGTGGATGACGACGACGTCGAAATCCGCGGCCGCCGCGCTCTTCTGGGCGTCGAGCTTCTCCATGATCTTCTGCGAGCCGGAATCGCCGGGGCCGGTGCCGACCGAAACGACCTTCACGCCCGGATGGGCCTTCTCGAACATCGGCCCGAGATAGTCCTTGACGTAGTCGACCATGTTCTGGTCGCCGGCCGAGGCGACGTTGAGGGTCTGGGCCGACAGCGGCGAGGCCGCGATCAGCGCTGCGAGCGAGCAGGCAAGCGTGAGGATGCGCATGTGTTCGACTCCTGTCAGGCGGCGATCCCGGCCTCGGTCGCCGGGAAGATGTGAAGGCGCTGCAGCGGAATGCGCAGCCCGACCTTCGTTCCGAGTTCGTGACGGCCGGCATCGTCGACCGTGATCTGGCGACCGGCGGCCTCGACCTTGTAGCGGTAGATGCCGCCGGGATAGGCGCGCGCGGCGATGGTGCCGGGGACGATGAGGTCGCCACCCGAGGCCGGCGCATCAAGCGCGCCCAGGCTCGCGACATCATCGCGGAAATAGGCCAGCGCCTCGCCCGCCGGAAGCGCGGCAGCGCCTGCCCCCGCGAGCATCGCGCGGGCAGCGCCGGCGGCGACGGAAGCCTGTGCCTCGTCGCGCTCGATGCGCAACGGCAGGACGTTCTCCGCGCCCATGAAGTTGGCGACGAAGGCGCTCGCCGGGCGATCGTAGACCTCCTCCGGCGTGCCGACCTGGGCAATGCGGCCCGCCTGCATGATGACGAGCCGGTCGGCCATGGTCATGGCCTCCTCGCGGTCATGCGTGACGTGGACGGCGGTGAGGCCGAGCCGCTGCTGGATGGAGCGGATCTCGTGTCGCATCACCATGCGGATCTTGGCGTCGAGGTTCGACAGCGGCTCGTCGAGCAGCAGGATGCCAGGGTCGATGGCGAGCGCACGGCCGAGCGCGACGCGCTGGCGCTGCCCGCCGGACAAGGCCGTGACCTTGCGGTTCTCGTAGCCGGCGAGGCCGAGCAAACCCAGCATCTCGCTGACCTTGGCGGCGATCTGCGCCTTCGACCTGCCGCGCAGCTTGAGACCGTAGCCGATATTCTGCAGCACCGTCATGTGCGGCCAGAGCGCGTAGGACTGGAAGACCATCGCCATGCCGCGCTTTTCCGGCGGCAGGGCGGCGATGTCCTTGCCGCCGACGACGATCGAGCCTGCTTCGACCGGCACGAAGCCGGAGAGCGAGCGCAGCAGCGTGGTCTTGCCGCAGCCGGAGGAGCCGAGCAACGCGGTGAAGCTGCCGGGCGCGAAGTCCAGGTCGATGCCATGCAGCACCCGCGTGCCGCCATAGGCGACCTCGAGGCCACGCACGGCGATGGCAGCGCCACTGCCCGCTCTGGCTTGCGTTTCCGGCTGCAAGGCCTGCTCCCCACCTTTGCTCTTGTTGCCAGGAAATGGAATTTTCCTTCCATTGTCTGGCATTATTGAAATAAACATTACGTACGGGGCGCAGTCTATGCAAGAGCTTTATGAAACTCAGATGACACAGCAGATCCATTCTCTCTGGCTCATGGCCTCGCCTGCCGACGAGGCGATGCTGGCATCGCTGGTCGGCGCCTTGTCGCAGCGCTTCGGCACGCCCCCCTTCACGCCTCATCTGACATTGCAAGGTGACACGACGATGCCGCCCGCCGAGCTCGCGCGCGCCGCGGAAGCTGCGGCCGGGACGGTTGCGGCCTTCGCCGAACCGGTGGCGCTGATCGAAGGTGGCGAAACCTTCTTCCGGTCCTTCTACGCGCGCTTCGCCGTATCGCCGTCGCTGGCGGCACTGAAACGGACGCTCGATCCCGAGGGGCTGGGGAGCTTCATGCCGCATGTGTCGCTGCTCTACGGCCCGGTCGAGCCCGTGGCGAAGGCGGCGGCGATCGCGGAGGTCAACGCGCAGTTCGCCGGCCGCCACATCCGCTTCGAGCGGATCGGCGTGGTGACCTCGGGTCAGGACATCCCGATCGCGGAATGGCGGGTGGTCGCCAGCGTGCCCCTGCGCGCGGCGTAGGCCGAAGCGCGACGCTATTCGCCGGTCAGTTCCCGGTTGCGCCGGCTGACTTCCTCGCTGTAGCGCTTGATCGCATGCGCCTCGCTGAGGATGCCGACGAGGCGCCGGCTCTCGCGGTCGGCGACGACGGGCAAAGCCTCGCTCTCGGCTTCGTCGAAGAGCTTGAGCGTGTCGCGCACCGACATGTTCGACAGCAGCATCTTGTCGGCGTTGCGCAACAGATGCCGCACCGTGCGCGGCGCGGGCTCGGCCACCGCCTGCTCGTCGAGTCCCGGATCGGGCTCGTAGAGCGCACCCGGCGGCACCATGCCGGCATAGGCCTCGTTGGGCCCGACGGCGACGAGATAATTGGTCGATCCCGGCGGATATTTCAGCCGGGCCTCGGCGATCGGGGCGTCGGCCTCGATCTTCGGCACTTCCAGGCGCATCATGCTGCCGGCCGTCAGATCGCGGATCCAGCCGACGTCATAGGCGCCGCGGATGCTCTCGCCGCGCAGGTGGAAGCGCCAGGTGGCGAAGGAGAAGCCGAAGAGCCGGCGCGTCACAAGCGAGGCGGCGCCGGCCGCACCCATCACCGCCAGGGTGAGCTTGAGGTTGCCCGTCATCTCCAGCGCCAGCAGCGCCATCGTCATCGGCCCTCCGACGATCGAGACCGCGAGCGAGCTCATGCCGACCAGCGCGAACAGCGTCTCGTGGCCGACGAGATTGGGAAAGAACGGCGTGAGAAGGCCGATGAAAAGGCGCCCGGTCAAGACGCCGAGCAGCAGCGAGGCGAAGAACAGGCCGCCGCGGAAGCCGGAGCCGATCGAGACCGAGGAAGCCAGCGCCTTGGCGACGAGCACGACCGCCAGCAGGCCGAGACTCGTGTCCATGCCGAGGTAGAGGTTGATCGCGCCGTGCCCGGCCGAGAAGACCGACGGGATCCAGATTGCGAGGCCGCCGACCACCAGCCCGCCGAAGGCCGGGCGCAGATAGGCCGGGATCCGCGAGCGCCGGAACCCGGCCTCGACGAAGGCGGCGGCGCGCATGACGACGATGCCGACGAGGCCGCAGGCGGAGCCGAGCAGCACGACGAGCGGCAGATCCGAGATCGTGATCGTCCCGATCGCCGGCACCTCGACCGACAGCAGCGCGGGCGCCAGCAGATCGTGCGTCACGGTCGCCATGAAGGTGGCCGCCATGACGGGCACGAAGACCGCGATGGAGTAGCTGCCGAGAATGAGTTCGAAGGCGTAGAAGGCGCCCGTCAGGGGCGCATCGAACGCCGCGCCGATCGCGCCGCCCGCCGCACAGCCGACGATCAGCCGCATATCCGCGCGGCGCAGCCGCAGGCGCCGGCCGATATGTGAGGCGAGCCCGCTGGCCGCCTGTGTGTAGCCGGCTTCGAGGCCGACGGAGGCACCGGAGCCGCTCGAACCGATGGTCTGCAGGGCGACGATGATGCTGTCGCGCATCGACATGCGCCCGCCGTGCAGCGCATTCGCCTCGATCGGGTCGACGGGCTGGCTGCGCCGGCGGAAGAAGAACCAGGAGACGAAGCCGACCGCCAGGCCACCGAGCACGGGCCCGGCAATGGCACGCAGGGGCGGAATCCCGGTCACGACCGAGAGGCGCTGGCCACTGTCGATGCCGAAGACCAGTTCGTGCATGAACTGCGTCGCTACCGACATGGCGACCACGACGATGCCGGCCAGCACCCCGATCGCCGAGGCGAGAACGACGATGCCGATCTCGCTGGAGCGGATGAAGGCGCGCAGGCCCTGCTGCGTGTCGGCGGGGGACGCGTCGGGAGCGGGAGCTTTGACGGTGATCAAGGCGTGGGCCCGTCAGGCAGGAGGTTTGCGTTGGCCGGCGGTCGCATATCGCGATGGCGAGAACAAGGGCAAGCCCGTCGCAGATGCCGGGGGCATGTTCGCACGGGGCATGTTTCGCAAAAGTTATCCGGTTCCATGCTCCTCAAGCATGACTGCCGCGCTCAATGCCGCATTGATTGTCATGATTCCAAGGTGAAGTTTCGCCGTTACGGCCTGAGGCTCTGTGTGGCGGGCCAGCGCAGCGAGGCCCTTCATGCCGTCATCCTTCCTCAGCCGGCGCCGGTTCCTGTCCTCGACGGGCATGATGCTGCTGATCGCCTCGGCGCCCGGCGCACGCGCCGCCGAGTATGCCGGCGCACTGCCGTGGAAGCCCTTCGCCGCCCTGCCACCGGACCCGCCTCCGGGCGGACGCTGGTACGTGTTCACTCCCGAGGAAGCCCGGACCGTCGAGGCCGTGGTCGACCGGTTGATTCCGGCCGACGAACTCAGCATCGGCGGCAAGGAAGCGGGCTGCGCCAGCTTCATCGACCGCCAGCTCGCCGGCAGCTACGGCTCGTCCGATCGGCTGTACATGCAAGGTCCCTTCGCCGCCGGACTCCCCACCCAGGGCTATCAGGGCAGCGCGACGCCGGCCGGCCGCTACCGCGAGGGCCTCGCCGCCCTGAACAAGCACGCCCGCGCCACGCTCGGCGGCAAGGCCTTCTTCGAGCTCGCGCCGGCGGAGCAGGACAAGGTCCTGCAGGATTTCGAGGCCGGAAAGGTCGAGTACAAGCCGGCCGCCGGCTTCTTCAACCTGGTGCTGCAGAACACGATGGAAGGCTTCTTCGCCGACCCGATCTATGGCGGCAACAAGGACATGGCCGGCTGGAAGTTCATCGGCTTCCCCGGCGCCCGCTACGATTACCGCGACTATGTCACGGCTCACAACAAGCCCTTCCCCCTGCCGCCCCTGTCGATCGCCGGGCGGCCGGAATGGAAGACGGGCGACAAGTAAGGCCGGGAGCAGACACAGATGGCACGCAAACTGCCCCGCAAGGATGTCGTCATCGTCGGGCTCGGCTGGACCGGCTCGATCCTGGCGCATGAGCTGACCGATGCCGGCCTCGACGTCGTCGCGATCGAACGCGGCCCCTGGCGCGACACCGCCACCGATTTCAACCTCGCCTACGCGCCGGACGAGCTGCGCTACGCGGTGCGCAAAGACCTGTTCCTGCAGCCGGCGCAGGAAGCGATGACGATGCGCAACAACGTCTCGCAGACGGCGCTGCCGATGCGCGATTACGGCTCCTTCCTGCCCGGCACCGGCGTCGGCGGCGCCGGCACGCACTGGAACGGCCATACCTGGCGCTTCTTTCCCAGCGACTTCGTGCTGAAGACGCACCTGACCGAGCGCTACGGCGCCGAGCGGATCTCCGACCTCCAGATCCAGGACTGGGGCGTCACCTATGACGAGATGGAGAGCGCCTTCGACCGCTTCGAATATCTCTGCGGCATCTCCGGCAAGGCGGGCAACCTCAACGGCGCGATCCAGCAGGGCGGCAACCCGTTCGAAGGGCCGCGCAAGCGCGACTACCCGCTGCCGCCGATGCAGATGACCTATGCGCCGACGCTGTTCGCGGAAGCGGCGCGCTCCAAGGGGCTCCACCCGTTCCCGACGCCCTCGGCCAACCTCTCCGGTCCTTATGTGAACCCGCTGGGCATCGCCATGGGCCAGTGCACCGCCTGCGGCTTCTGCGAACGCTTCGGCTGCGCCAACTACTCGAAGTCGAGCGCGCATACGACCGTGCTGCCGGTGCTGATGCGCAAGTCGAACTTCGAGGCGCGCACCGAATGCGAGGTTTTGAAGATCAACCTGTCCGCGGACGGCAAGACCGCGACCGGCGTCACCTACGTCGATGTCAACGGCGAGGCCTTCGAGCAGCCGGCGGACCTCGTCCTGCTCAACGCCTACGGGCTGTTCAACGTCCGGCTGATGCTGCTCTCCGGCATCGGCAAGCCCTATGATCCGTCGAGCGGCGAAGGCGTGGTCGGGCGCAACTACTGCTACCAGACCAATGCGGGAACGCAGGTCTTCTTCGAAGGCAAGCACATGAACCCGTTCATCGCGGCTGGCGCGCTCGGCCAGACGGTGGACGACTACAACGGCGACGCCTTCGACCACGGCCCGCTGGACTTCGTCGGCGGCGCCGGGCTCAACTGTATCCCGACGAACGGGCGGCCGATCCAGTACCGGCCGGTGCCGCCGGGCACGCCGCGCTGGGGCGCGGCCTGGAAGAAGGCGACCAAGCAGTATTACAACAACACCCTGACCTTCTCGTCGCAGGGCTCGTCCTACGCGACGCGCGGCAATTATCTCGACCTGGACCCGACCTACAAGGACCGCTTCGGACGGCCGCTGCTGCGTGTCACCTTCGACTTCCCCGACAACGACGTCCGCATGTCGAACTGGATCAGCGACCGGATGCAGGAAATCGCCAATGCGCTCGGCGGCAAGCAGTCCGTCGTCGCCAAGCTGCGCAAGGGCTGGAACTCGGTGCCTTACCAGAGCACGCACAATACCGGCGGCGCGATCATGGGCACGGATCCGAAGACCAGCGCCGTCAACCGCCACCTGCAGAGCTGGGACGTGCCCAACGTCTTCGTCATCGGCGCCTCCGCCTTTCCGCAGAACGCCGGCAAGAACCCGACCGGCCCGGTCGGAGCACTCGCCTTCTGGGCCGCCGACGCCATCCGCAACCACTATCTCAAGAACCCCGGCAAGCTGGTGGAAGCATGAAGACGGCAGCGCTCCTCGCCGGCCTCGCGGCCTCGGCCATCTTCGCGACGCAAGGTTTCGCCTCCGACCTGTTCGACCGCATCAATGCCGGCCGCTACCAGGCGATCCTGGCCGACTGCGCCGCCTGCCACACCAAGCCGGGCGGCAAGCCCTTCGCCGGCGGCGCGCCGCTGCAGACGCCGTTCGGCGCCCTGGTACCCTCCAACATCACGCCGGACCCCGAAACCGGCATCGGCTCCTGGACCTACGAGGATTTCCGCAGCGCGGTGAAGACCGGCATCGGCAAGGACGGCAAGCGGCTCTATCCGGCCATGCCCTACCCGGCCTATGCGTCGATGAAGGACTCCGACGTGGCCGATCTCTGGGCCTATTTCCAGAAGGTCGAGCCGGTGTCGAACCGCGTCGTCTCCAACCAGCTCCCGTTTCCGTTCAGCATCCGCCTGTCGATGCTGGGCTGGAACTGGCTCAATTTCTCGCCCAGGGAGTTCCGACCCGATCCGAACAAGACGGCGGAATGGAACCGCGGCGCCTATCTCGTCAACGGCGCCGGCCATTGCGGCACCTGCCACACCCCGAAAAGCCTGACGGGCGCGGACAAGGGCGACGAGGCGCTGCGCGGCGGCAATCTGCAGAGCTGGTACGCGCCGAACATCACGAGCGACACCCACAAAGGCATCGGAAGCTGGTCGATCGACGACGTCGTGGCCTATCTCAAGACCGGCGCGAACCGCTTCGAGATCGCGTCCGGGCCGATGGCGGAGGCCGTCAGCCATTCGACCAGCCTGTGGGACGATGCCGACCTCAAGGCGGTTGCGACCTATCTCAAGGACGTCAAGGGCGACGGTGCGGCGGTGCCCGCCCCGCTCGCGGCCAACGACCCTGCGCTGAGCGCCGGCAAGGCGATCTATCTCGACCGCTGCTCCGCCTGCCATGTCTCGACCGGCCAGGGCCAGGCCTCGCTGTTCCCGACGCTCGCCAAGGCCCCGGTCGTCAACAGCAGCGACCCGACCTCGCTGATCCGGGTGGTGCTGGAAGGCAGCCAGGCCGCGGGCACCACCGCCAAGCCGACGACGCCGGCCATGCCGTCCTTCGGCTGGAACCTCAGCGACAGCGATGTCGCCAACGTGCTGACCTATGTCCGCAACAGCTGGGGCAACGCCGCCCCGCCGGTGACGGCCGGGCAGGTCAAGGACCTGCGGGCGACGTTGGCCCGCTAGCGTTCAGATCGGCACCGCCAGCCCCGTCTTGACCCGGTCCATGGCGACGAAGGAACGAAATTTGCGGATGTTGGGATTGGCGAAGAAGAGCCGGCGCGTCAGCGCCTCGTAGCCGGCCATGCTCGGCACCAGCACGACCAGCATGAAATCGACTTCGCCGGTGACGTAGTAGCATTGCTGCACCTCCGGCGCGGCGAGGAAGGCGGTCTTGGCCGCGTCGATCTCAACAGCCGTCTCGCTGACCAGCTCGATCTCGACGAAAAGCGTGATCGGATGGCCGAGCGCCGCCGGATCGACCACCGCGACATTGGCCCGGATGACGCCGCGCGCCTCCATCCGGCGAATGCGCCGCTGCACGGCCGGCGCCGACAGGTTGACCCGTTCGCCGATCACCCGCTGCGGCGTCGTATTGTCCTGCTGCAGGATGGCCAGGATCGCCCGGTCGAAAGCATCGAGTTGGACATCCCGCTCCATAGCGCTCGCTCCGCGAAACAAATTTTCGTCTACCCTGCCCAATCTCAGCGCAATCCTCGCCTGGATTGCAATATCCATTCGTCGTCCCGCACGCTGACGAGGCGACCATGCTGCTGCTCAATACCCATCGCGACTACGGGCGCGATCTCGACCCCGCCGATGCCGCGACGCTCGGCCCGGCTGGGGCGGCGGCGATCGCCCGTCACCTCGCCCGGCGGCCCGGCCATGCGCCGACCCCGCTTCACGCGCTGCCGGGCCTGGCCGGCGCGCTTGGGATCGGCGGTCTCTCGATCAAGGACGAGGGCCAGCGTCTCGGCCTCGGCAGCTTCAAGGCGCTGGGCGGCGCCTATGCCGTGATCCGGCTGGTCCTGGAAGAGGCGGCGGCGAGGCTCGGCCGGACACTGGACGACGGCGAGATCGACGATGCCGCCGTGCGGGCGATCGCGGCGGGCATGACCTTCGCCTGCGCCACCGACGGCAACCATGGCCGCTCGGTCGCCCAGGGCGCGCAACTCGTCGGCGCCCGCTCCGTCGTCTTCGTCCATGGCGGCGTCAGCGACGAGCGCGTCGCCGCGATCGCGCGCTTCGGCGCCGAGATGGTGCGGGTCGCCGGCACCTATGACGATTCGATCGTCGAGGCCGCCCGGGTCGCCGGCTCGAAAGGCTGGACCGTGGTATCCGACACCTCGTGGGAGGGCTACGAGCGAATCCCCGGACTGGTGATGCAGGGCTACACGGCGATCGCGCAGGAAGCCTTCGCCCAGCTTCCGGAGCGACCGACCCATGTCTTCGTGCAGGCCGGGGTCGGCGGCATCGCCGCGGCGCTGGCGGCGCAGATGCAGACGCGGTTCGGTGCGGACCGCCCGTTCTTCACCGTCGTCGAGCCGGAACTCGCCGCCTGCATCTTCGCAGCCGCGCGGCAGGGCCGACCGGTGAAGATCGCCCATGGCGCGCCGACCGTGATGGCGATGCTCGAATGCTACGACCCCTCGCCGCTGGCGCTGCGCGTGCTCTATCGCGCCGCCGACGCCTTCCTCACGGCAGCCGATTCCGACGCCGTCGAAGCGATGAACCGGCTCGCCCGCCCGGTCGGAAGCGATCCCGCGATCGTCGCCGGCGAAAGCGGTGCGGCAGGGCTGGCGGGACTGCTGGCGGCGCTGCGTTCGCCGGAGGCACGCGCGGCGCTTAGGCTCGACGATCGGTCGCGGGTTCTCCTGGTCAACACCGAGGGCGCCACGGACCCGGCGCGCTATGCCGAGCTCGTCGGCCTCTCGCCGGACGAGGTGAGCAAGAGCAGGCCGGCCTAGCGGCCGCATCCTCCCCATTGCCGGATGACCGGCCGGCGTCGTAGCAGGGGCACGCGGCCCGCCACCCGGCCGCGTGCCGGAGGCCCCCGATGAAGCTTCGTCCCGATACGCTGGCGATGACGGCCGTCCTCGCCATGCTGACGGCGCTGGGCCCGCTCTCGACCGACTTCTACCTGCCTTCGCTTCCGGAGATCGTCCACGTCATGGACACGGACGTCGCCGGTGCGCAGGCGACGCTGTCCTCCTTCCTCTTCGGCTTCGCCGCCGGCCAGATCCTGTGGGGCCCGCTCTCCGACAAGCTGGGGCGCAAGCCCGTCCTGCTAGCCGGGCTGGGCCTCTTCGCCGTCGCGACGCTCGCCTGCGCGGCCTCACCCTCGATCGAGGCGTTGACCGCGGCGCGGGCGCTGCAGGCCCTCGGCGCCTCCGGGCCGATCGTGCTCGGGCGGGCCATGGTTCGCGACCTCTACGACGGGCCGCGCGCCGGCAAGGAGCTGGCCCGGATGGGCATGATCATGGGGCTGGTGCCGGCGGTCGCACCGGTGATCGGCGGCGTGCTGCAGGTCGCCTTCGGCTGGCGATCGACCTTCATCGCCTCGCTCCTCTTCGCGCTGGCCCTCGCCGCCGTGATCGTCGGGGTGATGCCGGAGACGCTGCGCCGGCGCTCGCCGCAGCCGCTCTCGCCGCTCGCGATCTTCCGCGGCTTCGGCTCGCTGCTGCAGAACCGCGCCTTCCGCGTCTATGTCGGGCTGACGGCGCTGGCCTATGCCGGGCTCTTCGCCTTCATCTCGGGCTCGTCCTTCGTGCTGACCGGCGTCTACGGGCTCTCGCCGGTGCAATACGGCTTCGCCTTCGCCTTCGGCGTCAGCGGCTATATCGGAGGGACCATCCTGGCGCAGCGCCTGGTCGGGCCGCGCGGCATGGACGGGGTGATCGCGCTCGGCGTGCTCTGCCTCGCGCTCGGGGGGCTGATGATGCTCGGCGCCGTCGCGACCGGGGCGGGCGGTGCGCCCGGCGTCGCGCTGTCCTGGGCCGTCTATGCCTGCGGCGTCGGGTTGACCATGCCGCAGGCCCAGGCCTCGGCGATGATGCCGTTCCCGGATCGCGCCGGGGCGGCGTCGTCCTTCAACGGGCTCTGCCAGATGCTGCTTTCGGCCTGCGTCGGGCTGCTGGTCGGCCATCTCCTGAAGAGCTCGGCGCTGCCGCTGCCGCTGGTGATGTCGGCTTTGGGGATCGCCGCCTTTCTGCTGTTCAAGCTCAGCGGCCCGGTCCGCGCCGCCAGGGAGCGGACCGGCAGGAGCTGACGGCCGGAAGCCGGCATCAGCCGCCGAAGAGGCGCTCGAAGAAGTTCTTTTCCTGCGGCTGCGGCGGCACCCAGGCCCGGTCGCCGCCGAGCGGCGCCTGCTGCGGAACGCCCTGCGGCGGCCCGGCCTGGGCGACCGGCGCCTCGACCGGCGTCGGCGCGCCCTGCCAGAAGCCGCCGGGCAACGGCATCGGCTGGGCGCCGGCATGGGCGAGCTTCATGTACTTGCCCCAGATCTCGCCGGGCAGGCCGCTGCCGGTGACGCGCCGCATCGGCGAATTGTCGTCATTGCCGACCCAGACGGCCGTGACCAGCCGGGCGGTGAAGCCGACGAACCAGGCGTCGCGGTAGTCCTGCGTCGTGCCCGATTTGCCGCCGACCTCCCAGCCGGGAATGTTGAACTTGCTGCCGGTGCCGCCGTTCATCACCGCGTTGAACAGCGTGTCCATCATCGCCAGCGGTTGCGGCTGGATGACCGTGCCGAGATTGTTGGCCTTGCGGGCGTAGACGACCTTGCCGTTGGTCTGCCGGACCTCGCGGATGACATAGGGAAGCACCGACTGGCCGCCATTGGCGAAGGTGGCATAGGCGGCCGTCATCTCGAGCGGCGTCACCTCCGAGGTGCCGAGCGCCAGCGACAGGTTCGGCTGGATCGCGGAGGTGATGCCCAGGCGCTGCGCCGTGCGCACGACCTCGCGCGGGGTCACTTCCTGGATCAGCCGCGCCGCGATGGTGTTGAGCGAATGCTGCATCGCGGTTCGCAGCGTCACCGGGCCGCGATAGGTGCGCGAATAGTTCTCCGGCTCCCAGCCCTTGATCGAGAAGGGCGCGTCGTCGCGGATCGTGTCCGGCGTGAGCCCCTTCTCCATCGCCGTCAGATAGACGAAGGGCTTGAAGGAGGAGCCGGGCTGGCGGCGGGCCGCGGTGGCGCGGTTGAACTGGCTCTTGGTATAGTCCCGCCCGCCGATCAGGGCGCGGATGGCCCCGTCCGGCGCCAGCGAGACCACCGCGCCCTGCGAGGCGTGCAGCTTGGTCCCCTGGGCAGAAAGCGCATCGACCAGGATGGTCTCGGCCGAGCTCTGCAGCTTCGTGTCGATCGTCGTCAGCACGGTGACGTCGCCGTCGACGGCGCCGATGAAGTCGTCGAGCACGTCCATGACGTAGTCGGCGGCGTAGTTCACGGAGCCCGCGCCCGTGCGCTCGGGCACCTCGGCCGGGGCCGTCATCGCGGTCTTGGCTGCCTCCTGCGAGATGAAGCCCTGGTCGGCCATCGCGGCGATCACCAGCTTCGCCCGCTTCTCGGCGAGGTCGGGATTGCGGTTGGGCGCCAGCCGCGACGGCGCCTGGACGAGGCCCGCCAGCATCGCCGCCTCCGCGATCGTCACCGAGCGCGCCGACTTGTTGAAGTAGCGCTGCGCCGCCGCCTCGACGCCATAGGCGCCCGAGCCGAAATAGACGCGGTTGAGATAGAGCTCGAGGATCTGGTCCTTGGTGTAGGTGCGTTCCAGCCAGAGCGCCAGGATCGCTTCCTGGATCTTGCGGGCGGCCGTGCGCTCCTGCGTCAGGAACAGGTTCTTGGCGAGCTGCTGGGTCAGGGTCGAGCCGCCCTGCATGCCGCCATGGCCGCGCAGATTGTTGACGACGGCGCGGGTGATGCCGACCGGATCGACGCCGAAATGGTCGTAGAAACGCCTGTCCTCGATGGCGACGAAGGCCTTCGGCAGATAAGGCGGCACCTCGCCGAGCGTGATGGTGCGCCCGCCGGTCTCGCCCCGGTTGGCAAGCAGCGAGCCATCAGCCGCCAGGATCGCGATATTGGGCGGCCGGCGCGGCACGGTCAGCTGGTCGATGGGCGGCAGCTGCGAGGCGTAGTAAGCCACGACGCCGCCGACGCCGATGACGCACCACAGACCGAGAACCATGCTCCAGTAGATCAGCCCGCCGAAGAGCGAGCGTCGCCGTCGGCGCCCCCGCTTCTTGCCGCCGCCACCGCCGCCGCCGGCCGGGCGCTTGTCGCGGCGCGGCGGGTTGCGCAGTTGCCGCTCCGGTTCCGCCGGAGCCGCGGCCCTCTGGAAGCGGGTCGGACGATCGTCGGGAGAAAGGCGCATGTCACCGTCATCGCGGCTCTCGCCGCGCTCGTAGCCAAAGGAGGGCTCGCGCCGCTCGCCTCGTGAAAACCGGTCGTTCATCCTGTCCCGTTCGGCCGAAATCCCGCCCATCAAGCGATCAGGTGTAACAGGATTCAAACATGGCGCTTTTAAGGGTTCGTAAAGCGTGCGCTGCGGCACGAATAACACAACCGTCGCGCGAACGTGATCAAATTTGCAAAAGCGCAAGCAGAAATCACGTCCATCGGGATATTGCGCAAAGTCGAGAGCCCTGCCTAAAAGCCGGCAGGAAACGCGCAGGACCGTTCAAAACCCGCTCACTGCTTCGACAGAGGATACCGATGAACTCGCTCAATCGCTACGCGCCCTATTGTCTCGGGCTGCTGCGCATCGTCACCGCGCTGATCTTCATCCTGCACGGCACCCAGAAGCTGTTCGGCTTTCCGGCACCGCCCGCCGGCGGCGCCCTGCCGGCGGCCTTCACGCTCTACTGGTTCGCCGGCGTGCTCGAATTCGTCGGCGGCCTGCTGCTGCTCGTCGGCTTCCAGACCCGGATCGTCGCCTTCATCCTGTGCGGCCAGATGGCCTTCGCCTACTGGATGGCCCATGCGCCCAGGAGCCTCTATCCGGCGCTGAACGGCGGCGACGCCGCGATCCTCTACTGCTTCGTCTTCCTCTATCTCGTCTTCGCCGGCGCGGGCGCGTTCGCGATCGACAAGAACAGCCGGGGCTGAGGCGAAGTCCTGGCCCTGAAGAAGCTCCTGGCCCTGAAACGGCGAGGCCCGCCCCTCCGACAGGGGCGGGCCTTTTTCGTTCCCGGCCGGCTGCGAATCAGACGGCCGCCGAAATCCAGCGCGAAAGATCGCTCTTGGGGGCGGCGCCAACCTTCTGGGAGGCAAGCTTGCCGTCCTTGAACAGCATCAGGGTCGGAATCGAGCGGATGCCGAACTGGGCCGGGATCTGCTGATTCTCGTCGACGTTCATCTTCACGATCTTGACCTTGCCCTGGAGCTCGGTCGCGATCTCCTCAAGCGCCGGGCCGATCATGCGGCAAGGGCCGCACCATTCCGCCCAGAAGTCCACAACGACCGGCTCGGAGGACTTCAGGACGTCGGCCTCGAAGCTCTGGTCGGTTACCTTGTTCGTCGCCATGACTGGCCGCCTTTCGGTTACAGCGGGAGGCCGGGGCCACCCTTCGCCAGCGAAGCTATGAACGCCCGCCCTTCCGGTCAAGGCGCGGCCGCCGCAGGGACGAGCCGCGCGCGCCGCCTATTGCCCGCCCGACACCAGGCTCGCGCCGACATTGATCGCCATGGCCAGGATCGAGGTGTTGAAGACGAAGGTCAGAATCGAATGGAGCAGGACGATGCCGCGCGCGTGGCGCGTCGTCACGGCGATGTCGGATGTCTGCGACGTGCAGCCGATCGTGTAGGAGAAATACAGGAAATCGATGTAGTCCGGATCGGATTTGCCCGGAAAATCGAGGCAGCGGTCGACCTTTCCGGCGCGATAGTAGATGCCGGCGTAGTGCAGCGTGAAGAAGGCGTGCAGCAGCGTCCACGAGCACAGGATCGTGAAGCCTCCGAGCCCGAGATGGGCACCCCGCTCGGCAGCCGGGATATTCCCCAGCCCGACCAGCTGGACCACGATCGCGATCAGGCTCGCGCTCACCGCCAGGCAGGCGATGACGAGGATCGCCAGCGCTCCCTCGTCCTGCCGCTCGGCCCGCGCCCTGATCTGGTCGACCGTCTCCGTGAACATCGTCGACACCAGCAGCGCGAGGTAGAGGATCGCGCCGGCGTCCCATGCGAGCAGGAGCCGCGTCGCCCAACGCCAATCGCCTGGGAGCAGCGCCGCCGCTCCCACACCGGCGGCCAGCGCCACCAGCAACCGGGGGCGCAGCATCAGGGAGGGCAGGATTCGCATGATCGAGCCTATCCTAGTTCCGCCGCGCCGGCGCCGGGCGCGCGACCGGCCAGGGCCGCCAGCGCGGCTGCAAGCCGGTCGGCCCCGATCTCCAGACAGGCCAGGTTCGCCGTGTAGACCAGCAGGGCCCTGATGCTACGTCCGGGATAGATGTCGCGCAGCAGCGCGGCGTAGGCGGCAAGCTGCGCCATCGTCGCCATCGGAACCGCGTCGAGGCCGACAGGCGGGCGCGCCGTGGTCTTGAAATCGGCGACGATGACGGCCCCCGGCGTGATCGCGAGCCGGTCGATCCGCCCGGAGATGGTGCGCACCGTGCCGTCCGGCAGCCGGACGGTTCCCGATACCGGCGTCTCGGCCAGCGAATCGCCGGCGAACAGCCCGGCCAGCTCCGGCGCATGCAGCAAGGCAGTCACCTTCGCCGCGATCTCCTGCCGCCGGGCCTGCGGCAGGGCACCCCCACGAGCCGCGACCAGGGCCAGCGCCGTCCCGGCACGGCGCTCCACGGGCACCTCGGGCAGGATCTGCAGCAGGAGATGCGCGAGCCGGCCGGCCGCCGCCGCCTCGGCGAGGAACGGCCCATCGCCCGGCCGCTCCTCGCCATCGGCGGCGGCGAGCGCACCCGAGGGCTTCAGCGGCGGCAGCGGCTCGGCCTCGCGCGGGACGGGGCGGGCGAGCCAGGCGGGCGCCACGGGTTTCGCCGCGTCTGCGAGTGTCGGCTTGCTCTCGGCGGGCGGCGCAGGCGGCGTCACGCTGAAGCGCAGGATCGCCGCCTCGCCCTCCCCGATCTCCTGCAAGCCGGCTTCGGAGGCGGCAAGCCCCTCTGCGATCATCGCGTACCAGCTGCCCTGCGGCGCCTCGCCCTTGGGCTGCGCCGCGCAGATGATCAGCCGGTCCTCGGCCCGGGTCATGGCGACGTAGAGCAGCCGGTGATGCTCCTCGACCATCTGCTCGACGACCTTTGCCTTGGCGCCAGCCGTCGCCGCCGTGTCCTCGGCGCTGGCCGGTGGCCAGATCGGCACGATCTCGCCTCTGGGAGCCGGCACGGCGAGGATCTTGGGCAGGCGTTTCGCACCCGGCTCGGGGCCGAGATCGGCGAGGATGACGATCTTCGCCTCGAGCCCCTTCGAGCCGTGGACGGTCATGACGCGGACCTCGCCGGCGCTGGCCGAAAGGTCGCGCTTCACATCGGTCGCGCTGCCGGTGACGTGCTGGAGGAAGCCAGCGAGCGAGGGGCCGTAGCGCCGCTCATGCTCGAGCGCGGCATTGAGGAAGGCGTCGAGCGCGTCGCCCGCCTCGGCGCCGAGCCGCGCCAGGGCGAGGTTGCGCCCGCCGCCGGGGCCGAGCAGGTCGGCGAAGAAGCGGAACGGCCCGCAACGCCCCGCTTCGCGCGTCCAATGCACGAGTTTCGCCTCGGCGGCGGCATAGCGCGGCTCGCCTTCCGCCGCCTCCTGCAAGGCCGCGCGCAGCGAGCCGCTGCGGCCGGGCGCGAGGCGCAGGAGGTCGTCATCGTCGAAGTCGATCAGCGGCGTCTTGAGCGCCGTCGCCAGCGTCAGGTCGTCGTCGGGCAGCAGGAGTGCCCGGCCGAGCACGACGAGATCCTCCACAGCCGGATGCTCGGCGAGCGTCAGGCGGTCGCGGCCTGCGACGGGGACACCGGCGTCCTTCAGTGCCTTGACGATCGCCTCGAACAGCGCGCCGCGCTGGCGCAGCAGGATCATGACGTCGCCGGCCGCGAAGGGGTTGCCGCGATCGTCGCGGCGATCGCGATGCCAACGCTGCAGGGTCGCCGCGATGCGTCCGGCGAGCTTGATCGTGCCGCTGCGGCGCTCGGGCGCGTCGACCGGCGTGGTCCAGGCATCGGGCGGCTCGCCGGTATCGTTGGCGGCCAGCGGCCAGAGGTCGACCGTGCCGGGCACGCTGCGGCGGACCGTATCGTGCGTCTCCGGCCGCGGCGCGCCGTCGAAGACGAGGCCGCGTGCGTGCTCGCGCAGGGCGAAGACGGCATCGACCGCCTGCATGATGTCCGGCGCCGAGCGGAAGGAGGTGTTGAGGCTGATCGCCTCGAAGGCGAGTTCAGCCGCCTCGATCCGCTGGGCGAGCGCGCGTCGCTCCTCGCCGAACGCGGCCGGTGCCGCTCCTTGAAACCCGTAGATCGACTGCTTCTCGTCGCCGACGACGAAGATGGTGCGCGGCTTCACGCGGAGATCGCCGCCGCTGGTGAACTCCTCGGCGAGCTTGCGCAGGATCGCCCATTGCGCCTCGCCGGTGTCCTGCGCCTCGTCGAGCAGGATGTGGTCGATGCCGGCGTCGAGCTTGTAAAGCACCCAGGCCGCCTCGACCCGCTCCAGCAGCGAGCGTGTGCGCGCGATCAAGTCGTCATAGTCGAGCAGCGAGCGCAGGCTCTTCTGGCGCTGATAGGAGGCGAGCATCCGCGTCACCAGCAGCGCCAGCGCTGCGCTGCGATCACGAATGGCGACGGCATTCAGCCGCTCGCCCGCAGCCAGCACCAGTGCCGCAAGCGCCTCCAGGGCGGCGAGCGGCGCACCGTCCAGCTCGGATTTCCCCTTGCCGCGAATGTTGGCGTTGACCGTGCCCTCAGCGGTGATCAGGCCGCGGCGGCAGAAGGCGACCGGGTCGCCATCGTCCTGCCCCGCCAGCAGCGCGCGGAGATTGGCAGCGCAGGTCTGGCGCGTCGTGCTGCCGGCGCCGAGCGTCTCGATCAGCCCGGAAAGACCGGGAAGCGCCGCCAGCTCGGCGCGAAAAGCGGCCTTGACCGTGCCGGCGTCGAGATCGGGCGCGATGCCGAGGAAGGCGGCGATACCGGCGCGCATTCCTTCGGCATCACGGGCGCGACCGTTCTCGTCGCTGAACAGGGCGCGCTGGCGCAGCGCCTCCTGCACCATGGTCTCGAAGGAATCCTGCGCCGCCAGCCTTGCCAGCAAGTCGAGCGCCCTGGCTTCGGCACCTTGCGGGTCGGCGGCGACGAGAGCGAGCAGTTCACGCCGCGCCTCGCGCAGCATCTCGGCCTGGGCCAGATCGTCCGCGACCTCGAAGCGCGGCGGCACATTGGCCTCGAACGGGGCAGCCTGCAGTACGCGCGTGCAGAAGGCGTGGATCGTCTCGATCCTGAGGCCGCCCGGCGTCTCGAGCGATTCCGCGAAAAGGCGGCGGGCCTTCGCCTGCTCGGCCAGGGTCGGCGCCCGGCCGGTCAGTTGCGTCAACGCGCGGCGCAGGCTCTCGGCGTCGAGCGTCGCCCAGTTGCCGAGCGCCTTGAAGATGCGGTTCGCCATGTTGGCGGCGGCCGCCTTGGTATAGGTGATGCAGAGCATCCGGCCGGGCGGGACGCCGTCCAGCAGGAGCCTCAGCACGCGGTTGACCAGCACATGGGTCTTGCCCGAGCCAGCGTTGGCCGAGACCCAGGCGGAGAGGCCGGGGTCGGCGGCCAACGCCTGGCGCTGATTGGTCAGCGGCGGGACGATCCAGCCCGGCTTCACGGCTCGCCTCCCTCGTCGCCGCCACCGGGAGCGGCCGACCATTCCTTGACCCGGGCGAGATGGTCGTAGGGGCTGGCGTAGCGGATGTAGTCGGGGGCGCGGCGCGAGACGTAGGGCTCGCGGCCGGAACGCAGTGCGTCGAGATGCTTGAGCAGGTTGTCGAGATGGCGGGCAGCTACATCGGCCAGCGGCTCGCCGTCGAAGTCGAGCGGTTTGTCCTTGGCCCAGCCCTTCGGATCGTGATGCAATTTCATGTAAAGCAGGCTTGAGACCGGCGTCGGCCCGGCGAGCCCCTTGAAGCCGGAGCGGGCGGCGAGTTCGGCTTCGAGCGTGAGCTGAGGGGCGAAGCCTTTCTCGACCTGCGCCTTGCTCGGCGGCGCGCCGGTCTTGAAATCGACGATGCGCAGGCTGGGCTCTCGGGTCAGCTCGATGCGGTCGGCGCGGCCGTGCAGGCGGAACTCGCTGCCATCGGCCAGCCTGAAGCTCGCGCCGGTGCCGAGCTCGACGCCGATGCGGGCGATGTCGCCGCGGCGGCGCTCCTCCCAGCGAATGAAATGGCCTGCCGTCAGCAGGAAGCGCGGCCACCAGAAGGCGCGCACCTCCGGCACGTCGTCATAGTCGTGGAACAGGCGGTTGCCGATGGCGACGACCTGCGCCAGCGCATCGGCGGGCAACTGCTCGGGATAGGTTCTGGTGAAGCCCTCGACGATGCCGTGCAGCAGCTTGCCGCGATCCTGCGCGCTCGGGTCCTCGATCAGGTCGTCGAGCGCATCGAGCCCGAGGATCTTGCGGGCATGGATCTGGTAGGGATCGCGATAGAGCGTCTCGACCTCGGTGACGCTGAGCGAGAGCGGCTGTAGATCGCGCGGCGGGCGCGGCGCCGGGCGCCCCACCGGCTTCGCAGCGGCGGGAGCGCTGAGCAAAGCGGCGAGGCTACGCAGCTTCTCGCCTTTCACCAACGCCCCCTGCCAGACCGGCGCCGGCGTCACCGCCTGCAGGCGCTGCCAGAAGCGCGAGGCGATGGTCTCCGCCTCGCCGGCCTTGCGCGGACGGGTCAGCGTGACCGAGCGCGCCATCAGCGCCTGGACGAAATCATGCGCGGTCTGGCCGATGCGCCGCTCCGGCGGCGTCAGGCCAAGCTCGGCGCGCATCGGCCGGTTGATGAAGGAATCGGTCGTGGTCTGCGGCGGCCAGACGGTTTCGTTGAGGCCACCGAGCACGATGTGGTCGGCTTCGAGCAGGCGCGCTTCGAGGAGCCCCCAGATCGCGACGCGCGGATGGCCGGGCACCTTGCGCGTCACGGCGCGCTCGCCGAGCAAGCCGTCGAGGATCGCGACGAAATCCTGCGCCCGGCCACCGGGCGGCATCACGGCTTCCGCTGCGGCCAATTCGTCGAACAGGCCCGACAGCGCCTCGCCGTCAGGCCCGACGAAGGCGAGCGGCTGGCCGGCTTCGCCCGCGCTGAACGCAGTGACCGCGGCGCGCGCCGCCGCCACGACCGCCGCCAGCGACGGCTTTTCGAGGAAGAGCGCTTCGAGCAAGGAGGCGCTCGCCCGCTCGATGGCGCGCAGCAATTCCACCGCAGCGGCGCGATCCTCGCTCGTCAGGCGCTCGCGCGGGCCGGGCACATGCCGCCCTTCGCGCAGCGCGTCCCACTGATCGAGCGCGACATGCAGGCCGGCGAGCCCTTTCCCGACCGCATTGCCGCGCCAGACGCCGATTTCCAACGCCGACGCACCGCGCGCCAGCGCTTCGCGGCTCAACTCCAGCCGGCAGAGGGGATGAGCGAGCAGCGGCACCAGCGTCGTCGGCGTCATCCGCGCCAATGCGGCTTCCAGGATCAATCGCAGCAGCGAGCCGGCCGGCCAGCGGCCGAGCGGCAGGCCGGCGGAATCGTCGACCTCGACATCCCAGCGCCTGAGCTCGACCGCGACGCGCTCCGCGAGGCCGCGGTCCGGCGTCACCAGCGCGGCGTGGTGGCCGGGCTGCTCCAGCGCCTCGCGCAGCGCCAGAGCGACGAGCAGGGCCTCCTCGCGCTCATCGGCCGCCTCGACGATGCGCAGACCGGCGAAGGCGGTCTCGGCGGCCGCGTGCGGCACGCGCTGGCCGAGATCCGACCAGAGCTCGGTGACGGAGGCCGGCAGCATCGCCTCGCGGGCGAGGTCGGCGCGGGCCGTGCGCGGCGCATCCGGCGCGGCGAGCTCGCGCACATCGTCGCGCGTCGCCTGCAGCACCTCCAGCAGGTGGTGCAGGGCCGCCTGCGGATGCGAGGGAGCGGGCTCGTCCTTGATCGCGGCCCAGGCTCGCTCCGGCAGGGCAAGGTCGATGCCGGGCAGCACCACCGCCCCGTTCGGCAGGCGGGCGATGGCCGCGAGCAATTCCGCGGTGGCCGGCACCGTGCCGGTCGAGCCGGCGGCGATGATCGGCCCCCTCGCCCCGTCGGCGAGCAGGCGCTCGCGCTCGGCCGCCAGCATGCGATTGCGGAAGGCGGCGGGATCGCAGGCGCCGAGATCGGCGAGGATCTGCGGCCAGGCCTCGCCGAGAATGCCGAGGAAGCCGGCATTGAGCTGCCAGACCTTGTCGAAGCGCACCGCATCGAGGTGGCCCAGCCTTTCGACCGGGACGCGCTCGGTCTGCATCTGGTCGAGCAATGCGGCGAGGTCGCCCGCGAGCCCATAGGCCTCGGCGAGCGTCGCCGGCACCAGCGAGGGCTCCGACGGATCGAGGCGGAGATGGCTGCGATTGGCGCTGCGGCCCCAGGCATCGACCAGCCGGGTCAGCAGCATGCGCCGCGCCAGCGGCTCGATCGGCACGACACGCTCGCCTGCCCAGGCGCCGGAACCGATCAGAGCGGTCTCGGCCTCGTCGACATCGCCGAGCGGGACGATGCGCGGCAGCAGCAACGGCTTGCCGCCGAGCCTGTCCGCCAGAATCGCGGTGAAGGCGCGAGCGGCGCGGCGCGTCGGCAGATAAAGGGTGGCGCGGGCCATGGCGGCAGGATCGGCCGGGTCATGGACCGGACCGAAGCGGCCATCCAGCATCGCCTGCGCCAGCACTTCCAGGAAGGGCGCGCCGGCCGGAATGCTGAACAGGTTGAGCTCAGGCATGGACCGGCTGTGCGGCGGCGAGCGCGGCCTCGGCCGGGGCGATCGCCTCGGGCGTGCCGACATGCAGCCAGCGCCCTTCCAGCACCTCGCCGAAGAGCCGCCCCTGCGCGATGGCACGGTCGAAGAGCAGGTTGAGCGAGAACGGCCCCTCGGGCGTATCCGCGAAGAGCCCGGGCTTCAGGATGGCGACGCCGGCATAGGCCCAGGGCGCGCGCGCAGCCGCACCGCGGCGCGCCAGGCGGCCATCGCCGTCGCAAAAGAAGTCGCCGGCACCGTCGAAGCCGAGACTGGTCTCCATATCCGCGAGCAGAAGCAGGATATCCATGCGCTCCGGCTCCCAGCGCTGCGCCATGGCCGGCAAGGCCGGCTTGCCGGTCTCGCTCCAGAGCGCATCGGAATTGGTGTGGAAGAACGGCGCCGTCCCCAGCAGGGGCAGCGCCTTCTTCACGCCGCCTCCGGTCTCGAGCAGCTCGGCGCGTTCGTCGGAGACAGTGATGTGCGGGCGCAGCCGGCCGGCAAGATGGGTCTCGACCTGACCGGCAAGGTGATGGACGTTGACCACCGCCTCCTCGACGCCGGCATCCGCCAGCCGGTCGAGCATATGATCCAGCATGCTCCGCCCGCCGATCTTCACCAGCGGCTTCGGCAGCGTGTCGGTGATCGGGCGCATGCGCTGGCCGAGCCCGGCCGCAAGCACCATGGCGCGGCGGATTGGCGGCGAGGCGGATGTGGTCACGCGAATCTCCCTGTCGGTCGCCGGAGGCTAGCAGACAAGCCCGCCGACGGCATCGTCCAGCTTCCGCGTGCATCGCGGATCGCTGCTCGACCAGTCCATATAAAGACATCTTTATATCTTTGATTGCCTTCGCTCGAGAGGGCTGCTAGAGAGCCGGCCAGATTCAGATCGAGCGATTGGAGCGCCCCCGTGTCGGATTACATCGTCAAGGACATCGCGCTTGCGGATTACGGCCGCAAGGAAATCAACATGGCCCAGGACGAGATGCCGGGCCTGATGGCGATCCGCGAGGAATACAAGGGCAAGGCCCCGCTCAAGGGCGCCCGCATCGCCGGCTGCCTGCACATGACCATCCAGACCGCCGTGCTGATCGAGACGCTGAAGGAACTCGGCGCCGATGTGCGCTGGTCGTCCTGCAACATCTTCTCGACCCAGGACCACGCCGCCGCCGCGATCGCCGCGACCGGCACCCCGGTCTTCGCCATCAAGGGCGAGACGCTGGAGGAGTACTGGGAATACGTGCTGAAGACCGCGACCTGGGGCGACGGCGGGACGCCGAACATGATCCTCGACGACGGCGGCGACCTGACCATGCTGATCATCCTCGGCGCCGAGGCCGAGGCCGGCAATGCCGCCTTCCTCGACAAGCCGGGCAATGAGGAAGAGACGATCTTCTTCGCGCTGATCAAGCGTCAGCTCAAGGCCAATCCGGGCTGGTTCACCAAGACCCGCGCCGCGATCAAGGGCGTCTCCGAGGAGACCACCACCGGCGTGCACCGCCTCTACGAGCTGGCCAAGGCCAACCGCCTGCCGTTCCCGGCGATCAACGTCAACGACAGCGTCACCAAGTCGAAGTTCGACA
>ERZ778022.257-NODE-257-length-154015-cov-62.472519_pt1 | contig 154015 bp, 147 predicted proteins | sample MGYA00375752_ERZ778022 | MGnify/ENA primary metagenome ERZ778022 (study PRJEB29350, sample SAMN05389826) | bioreactor metagenome | isolation source: Thiocyanate bioreactor | place: South Africa: University of Cape Town | collected 2014-04-04 ...
TCCTGAAAGAGACCTACGGCATCATGGTCTACCAGGAGCAGGTGATGCAGATGGCGCAGATCGTGGGCGGCTACACGCTCGGCGGCGCCGACCTGCTGCGCCGTGCGATGGGCAAGAAGAAAGTCGAGGAGATGGTCAAGCACCGCGCGATCTTCCGCGAGGGTGCGGCGAAGGACGGGCTCAGCGGCGAAAAGGCCGACGCCATCTTCGACCTGATGGAGAAGTTCGCCGGCTACGGCTTCAACAAGTCGCACGCGGCCGCCTACGCGCTGGTGTCGTACCAGACCGCCTGGCTGAAGGCGCATTACCCCGCCGAGTTCATGGCCGCGACGATCTCCGCGGACATGGACAACACCGACAAGGCGGTCACCTTCCTCAACGAAGCGCGCGCACTGGGCATCGTGGTGCAGCCGCCGGACGTCAATGCGTCCGAGTACATGTTCGTGGCGGTGGAACCCAAGGTCATCCAGTACGGCCTGGGCGCGATCAAGGGCGTCGGCCACGGCGTGTGCGAGGCGATCGTCGCCGAGCGCGCGCACGGGCGCTACACCGACCTGGCCGATTTCTGCCGACGGATCGATCCGGGCAAGCTCAATCGGCGTGTGCTGGAGGCGCTGATCCTGTCCGGCGCGCTGGACGCGCTGGCGGCCAACCGCGCCAGCCTGATGCTCCAGCTTCCCGACGCGGTCAAGGCCGCCGAACAGCACCAGCGCGACCGGCAATCGGGCCAGAACGACATGTTCGGCGCGGCGATGGGCTCGGCCACGCCGGTACTCGAGATCGACTTGCCGACCGCGCCGGAGTGGCCGCTGGAACAACGCCTGCAAGGTGAACGCGACACCCTCGGCCATTACCTCTCCGGCCACCCCACCGACCCGTGGAAAGACGAGCTGGCGCAGCTGTCCACCTGTCCGCTGGGCGAGATCGTCGACCGCTATCAGCCGCCGAAGCCGCGCCGCAACGACGACGGCAGCGAGAACCGCTTCCGCCGCGGCCCGGACACGCCCTGGACCATCGCCGGCATGGTCGCCGCCGTGCGCAAGCGCGGCGACAGCGACGCGTTCGTGCGCATCGAGGACGGCGGCGGCGCCATCGAGGTGAGTTTCTTCGGCGAGATCTACCACCAGGCCGCGCCGCTGCTCACGCGCGGACAGTTGTTGGTCGTCGACGGCGGCCTGCGCATCGACGAATTCTCCGGCGGCGGTTTCCAGTTGCGCGCGCGCAGCGCCTGCTCGCTCGACGACGCCTGCCGCAGGCACGCGCGCCTGCTGCAACTGAAATTGAACGGCATCCACGCCGACTTCGCCGAACAACTGCAACGCACCCTGGCCGGCTACCGCGGCGGCCAGGCCAGCGTCACCCTGCACGGCTACCGCAACCGCAGCGCCCAGGCCGACCTGGAACTGGGCGAGGAATGGCGCGTGGACGCCATCCCCGCCCTGCTGCGCGCCGTGCGCGCGCTGCCCGGAGTGCAGGCCGCACGCCTGCGCATCGTCAAGCAGCAGGATTGAGACACCGCCGGGGCATGTATCCATTGTCTGCGAGCACGCATGGAGGGACCGATGACCGTTGCCCATAAATGGACTTTCGCGCTGTTCGCGTTGGTTTTTTTCGGCGGCGTCCATGCGCAGCAGACACATCCCGACGCGCCGTTTCTGTGCGAGGGAGGCGATGGCAGCAGCGATCAGACGACACTCGCCGAAGTCGTCGGCGACGGACGCGCCCACTTCGTCGCGGGCACCGACGACTGCCCTTCCACGGCGGATCGCTGCCGGGAAAAGGCCTACCTGATCCCGGGTGACCAGGTACTGGCGGGCGACGTCCGCGGCGACTACGCCTGCGTCATGTTTCCCGACAACCAGGATGGACACGCCGGCTGGCTGCCGCGCAACCGCCTGCGGCCGGTGCTGGCGCAGCCATCACCGTCGGCATGGGAAGGCGACTGGGTGCAGGGGGACAACCGCATCACGATCCGCCATGACAACGGCATGTTGCGTGCCGACGGCGAAGCCTATTACCCGATGGCCGACCCGCCGCCGGACCAGTTCCCCGGCGGCCCCAACCTGGGCGCCATGGGCGGGGAGGCACGGCCCAGCGGCCATCACGCAACCTTTGTCGACGATGCGTGCGAGGTGAGCGCCTTCCTGGTCGGGAAGTTTCTGGTGGTCAGCGACAATCACCAGTGCGGCGGACTCAACGTCCGCTTCGACGGCATCTATCGACGCAGGTAGGCCTTCGCGGGATTACTTGCCGCCCCGCTCCATCATCGCCTTCAGGTCGGCAAACGGATTGCCCGTCGCCGGCGGCGCTTCCTCCACTGCCATCACCCCGCCGCGCACGTGGTCGATATGCCGCGCGTGCTCGTTGTCGTGGCAGTACACGCACAGCAGTTCCCAGTTGCTGCCGTCGGCCGGGTTGAAGTCGTGATCGTGGTTGCGGTGGTGCACGGTCAGTTCCTGCAGATTGGCGCGCGTGAACTCGCGGGCGCAGCGACCGCACACCCACGGATACATCTTCAGCGCCCGCTCGCGATAGCCCAGCTCGCGCTGCTCGGCGGCGCGTCGCGCCTCGGCCACGATGCGGTCGAGTTTCGCGTTGTCGATGGGTTTGCTGGGCATGGCGGCGATCCGGCGGCGGGTGCTCGATGGGGCGGACGATAACGCAATCGCCGCGCCCGCGGCAGGCATCTGTCGACCCGATCACGGCCATACGGCGCCGTTCTCGCCTTTTCTTGCGGAACGGTATACTTGTGCGCTTCCGTGCAATGAACAGCAACGAATGAACCCCAACTTCCTCGATTTCGAACAACCCATCGCCGAACTGGATGCGAAGATCGAGGAGCTTCGCCACGCCAGCGATGGCCAGGCGTTCAACATCGACGAGGAAGTGGCGCGCCTGCGGCAGAAGGTGAAGGTAAAAACGGCGGACATCTTCCGCAACCTCAATTCCTGGCAGACCACCCAGCTTTCCCGCCACCCGGCGCGGCCCTACACACTCGACTACATCGGCGTGATCTGCGAGGAGTTCCACGAACTGGCCGGCGACCGCATGTACGCCGAGGACGCTGCCATCGTGGGCGGCCTGGGCCGCATCAACGGCCGGCCGGTGATGATCATCGGCCACCAGAAAGGCCGCGACACCAAGACCAAGGTGCGCCGCAACTTCGGCATGCCGCGCCCCGAGGGCTACCGCAAGGCGCTGCGCCTGATGCAGATGGCCGAGCGTTTCGGCTTGCCCCTGCTGACCCTGATCGACACCCCGGGCGCCTACCCCGGCGTCGGCGCCGAAGAGCGCGGGCAAAGCGAGGCGATCGCGCGCAACCTGCTGGAAATGGCCGAACTCAAGGTACCGATCATCTGCACCGTGATCGGCGAGGGCGGCTCCGGCGGCGCGCTGGCGATCGGCGTCGGCGACCGCACCAACATGCTGCAGTACTCCACCTATTCGGTGATCTCGCCCGAAGGCTGCGCCTCGATCCTGTGGAAGAGCGCCGACAAGGTAAAAGACGCCGCGGAGGCCCTGGGCATGACCGCCCCGCGCCTGCTCGAACTGGGCCTGATCGACAAGCTCATCCGCGAGCCGCTCGGCGGCGCCCACCGCAACCCGCGCTCGATGGCGATCCGCCTGAAAGCCGTGTTGCTGAACCAGCTCGACGAGCTGCAGGCGATGCCGGTCCCCGACCTGCTCGAACAGCGCTACAAGCGCCTGCGCAGCTACGGGGCTTATCAGGAATAACTTCGCCAGCGACCGATCGCCGGTGCACCAGCCACCCGATGCCGGGCCCTGACTGGCTGCACCACGAGGCCCGCCATGAATCGCGTGCAACTTGCCGTCCTGGTTCTCTGCCTTTCCCCAGCGTGCATCGTGGTTGCCTCGTCGACCGCACCCGCGCCGATCACCTCAAGAGCGGCACTGGCGCGCTATCTGCATGACACGCAGCCAGGCACTTCGCCGCTGGACGACTTGTCGCCTGGCGGGCGCAAACGGTTTCTTGCCCAGCTCGACTTCGGCCCACACGGCCTGCGCGGCATGTCGCTGGAGGACCCGGCCAACGAGCTGACGCGCCCACAGATCGTGCAGCTGCTTGCCCTGTTCGGCGCGCAAAGCCATGCCGTCGACGGACTGACACCCGCCGAGCAGTCCCGCCGAAACCATGAACGCGCGCAGGACGCCGCCAGCCGGGGATGCGCCGTCGACACATGCGGCGAGAGCATGCTGGAGCGACACTATGACGAGTTCGTTCTGCAGGAAACCATCCCCTCACCGTCCCCTGCCGAGCGCTCCACCTGGGTCGAACGGCGTTACGACCGACTGTTCGGCGATGCACAAGCGCCTGAGCGCCTGCGCCTGGCCAGCCACACTGACCTGAGGCTGCTCAAGCGCGCAGCGGAAGCCGTGGTGTTCCACGCGCCAAGCCCGACCCACATCGCCCAACTGCGGATGGATCTGGCTGAAATGCACCGACGAGGCATGGCCTCGGACAAGGACTATGCGCGCCTCCACCAGGCGCTGATCACCGGCCGCGATTTCGATGCCGCGAACACCCTGGCGCGACATCACCCGGAGATGGGCATCCCCGTCATTCCGACGTTCCGCCGTGCCGCATCGCCGCCGCCGGGACAACCGACCGCACTGACCGTGGATGCACGCACCGGCACCATGGCACGCCAATCCTTCGATCTGTCCGCGCCATTGCGCATCGTGGTAGTGGCGTCCTGCCACTTCTCGCGGGATGCCGCGCGCGCGATCCGTGCAGACGCCCAGTTGCGCTCCCTTTTTGCCGGCAACGCCATCTGGCTGGCCAGCCAGAACGAGCAGCTCGACGCGGTCAGCGACTGGAACCGCGAGTTTCCGGATCAACCGATCCACATCGCCTGGCACGACAGCGAGTGGTCCATGCTCGACAGCTGGGCCATGCCCACCTTCTACCTATTCCGTCATGGTCAACTGGTGACGAAGTTCAGCGGTTGGAAAGACGTGGACACCTTGAAGCAATCCTTGCGCGAGGGCGGCGTACTCCAGTGAGGCCCGTCAGGCACCCGCGCGCCGGCGCGCGCTACCATCGACCCACCTTCCGCTGCCGGACACCGCCATGGCCCACGACAAGCTTGCCGTCCTGATCGATGCCGACAATGCCCGCCCGGCGATCGTCGAGGGCCTGCTGGCCGAGATCGCCAAATACGGCACCGCCCACGTCAAGCGCATCTACGGCGACTGGACCAAGCCGGACTTGAACGGCTGGAAGGAAGCGCTGCTGCGCTACTCGATCCAGCCGATCCAGCAGTTCCGCTACACGGTCGGCAAGAACGCCACCGACTCGGCGATGATCATCGACGCGATGGACCTGCTCTACGCCGAGCGCTTCGACGGCTTCTGCATCGTCTCCAGCGACAGCGATTTCACCCGCCTCGCCTCGCGCATCCGCGAATCGGGGCGCATCGTCTACGGTTTCGGCGAGAAGAAGACGCCGGAGCCGTTCCGCACCGCCTGCGACAAATTCATCTATACCGAGGTGCTGGCTGGCACCAGCGAGACCGAAACCGAGACGGCACCGAAACAGCGCTCGGCGAAGGAACTGCGCGGCGACAGCAAATTGATGAACATGCTGCGCAATGCGATCGAGGCCGCGTCCGACGAGACCGGCTGGGCCAGCCTCGGGCCGGTCGGCAGCATCATCAACAAGCAGTCGCCCGACTTCGACTCGCGCAACTATGGCTACGCAAAACTGAGCGGCCTGATCAAGGGCATCGGCCTGTTCGACACCGAGGAGCGCCAGATCGGCAACGGCAAGCACATTTACGTGCGGTCCCGCGCCGACAAGAAATGAGCGACCCGCTGCAAGCCCATCTACTCGCGGCGCTGACCGCGACAGCACCCGCGCCGATCTGTGTCGCCTTCAGCGGCGGCCCCGATTCCAGCGCCCTGCTGCACGCGCTGGCCCGCGAACCGCTGGCCCGGGAACGCGGGTTGCGCGCGGCGCACGTCGATCATGGCTTGCATGCCGACAGCGCGCGTTGGGCGGCACACTGCGCTCGCTTCTGCCAGGACCTCGACGTGCCTTGCGCGCTGGTGCGCGTGGACGTGCCGCGCGATGGCGGCAAGGGCCTGGAGGCCGCTGCGCGGCACGTCCGCCATGCTGCGCTGGCCGACCTGCTGCACGATGGCGAGTGGCTGCTGTTCGGCCACCATCGCGACGACCAGGTCGAGACCGTACTGCTGAAATTGCTGCGCGGCGCAGGGCCGGAGGGCCTGGGCGGGATGCGCGTACGACGACCGTTCGGCGCCGGCCAACTCTGGCGCCCCCTGCTGGAGCTGCCGCGGGCCACGCTGCTCGACTACGTCGCCGCCCACCAACTCGACTGCATCGACGACCCCTCCAACGCCGACATCCGCCTCGCGCGCAATCGCCTGCGCCATGAAATCCTGCCGGGGCTGCTGCGTTACTGGCCGCAGGCCTGCGACTCGATCCTGCACAGCGCCGCGCTGAGCCGCGATGCCGCCGACGCACTGCGCAGCCAATGGCTCCCCGCGTTCGATGCCCTGCACGACCACGCCAGCGGCAGCCTCGACCTGCCCGGCTGGCGCGCGCTGCTGCCCGCATTGCGCGAACCGCTGCTCGACCACTGGCTGCACCTGCGCGGACTGGCCGCTCCCGGTGCGGCGCAGCGCCGGCAGATCGAGCGCCAGTGCGATGCACGTGCCGGCCAGTTGCCGTGCGTGCGCTGGGCCGGCACCGAGTTGCACATCTGGAAGCAGCGATTGTGGGCCCTGCCGACACAGGCACCGATCGACCCCGACTGGCAACAGCGCTGGAGCGGCGAACCGCTGGCGCTGCCGGACGGTGGCGAACTGGCGCTGACGGCGCCGGCCACCCGCCTGGCGCAACCGCTGCAAGTGCGCATGCGCCGCGGCGGCGAGCGCATCCGCCCGGCGGGCAACCCGCACACGCGCGAGTTGCGCAACCTGTTCCAGCAGGCGCAGATGCCGCCGTGGCGACGCGACGCGTGTCCGCTGCTGTATGCCGATGGCGAGCTGATCGCCGTGGCCGGCCGCTGGATCAACGCCCGCGGTGCCGAGCTGTTCGACCGCTGCGGCGCGCAGCCCCGCTGGCGCCCCGGACGCTGATCCAGATCACGCCCGCGGCTTGCGGCGACGCCGCGCCGATTGATTCGCCCGCCGCGCTGCGCTAGCGTTGCGGGCCATGGCCAAGACCGCTCCCAAGACCGCTGCCGACCCCGCTCCCGCCGTCGATTTCGAACACTCGCTCGACGAGCTGGAGCAACTGGTCACCCGGATGGAAGGCGGCGAGTTGAGCCTCGACGAATCGCTTGCCTCGTTCGAGCGCGGCATCGGCCTGTTCCGTCATTGCCAGCAGTCGCTGCAACAAGCGGAACTGCGCGTGCGCCTGCTGCTGGACCCCGATGCCCCCGACCGCGCCGAACCGTTTGAACCCGAACTCTGAGTCCGCCGAACTCGGCCCTGCCCTGCAGTCGCTGGTTGCCCGCGCCGAGCGCGCGCTGCAACGCTGCCTGCCCCCGGCCGCCCACGCCACCGACCATCTGCGTCGCGCCATGCACTATGCCGTGATGGGCGGCGGCAAGCGGCTGCGCCCGATGCTGGTCTACGCCACCGCGCACGCGCTGGACGAAGACGGTCCGGCACTGGACGCCGCCGCCTGCGCGGTGGAACTGATCCACGCCTACTCGCTGGTGCACGACGACCTGCCCGCCATGGACGACGACGCGCTGCGCCGCGGCCGGCCGACCTGCCACGTGGTGTTCGGCGAGGCGATGGCGATCCTCGCCGGCGACGCGCTGCAGGCGCTGGCGTTCGAGGTGCTCGCCGCCGAAGAGGCCGGTGCCATCGACGCCCGCGTGCGCATCGCGATGCTGCAAACGCTGGGTCGCGCCTGCGGCGCCGACGGCATGGCCGGCGGGCAGGCGCTCGACCTGGCCGCGGTCGGGCGTCCGCTGGAACTGGCCGAACTGGAATACATGCATGGCTGCAAGACCGGCGCGCTGATCCGCGCCTCGGTGCGCCTCGGCGCGCTGGTCGCTGCGGCGGACGACGACGCGCTGCAGGCGCTGGACCGCTACGCCAGCGCCGTCGGGCTGGCTTTCCAGGTGCGCGACGACATCCTGGACGTGGAAGGCGACCCTGAAGTGATCGGCAAGACTGCCGGCAAGGACGCCGCCGCGGTCAAGCCCACCTTCCCCTCGATCATCGGCCTCGACGCCTCGCGCGCACGGCTGGCCGAACTGACCGATGCCGCGCTGGCGGCGATCACGCCGTGGGGCGCGCGCGCCGTGCTGCTGCAAGAGCTGGCCCGCTACGCGGCGCATCGCACGCGTTGATTCGCGGCAACGAAAAGGCGGCCCGCAGGCCGCCTTTTCAATCCACTCGCCAAACTACTTGATCAGGCGCAGCGTGAACGGGTAGCGATACGTCACGCCCTCGTTGGCCTTGATCGCGGCGATGATGGTGAACACCAGCCAGGCGATGCCGATGATGAACCACAGCGGGATCGCGATGACCAGGCCGATGCCGAACGTCATCACCGAGAGCAGGAACAGCACCACGAACGCGATGGCCACCGTGATGTTGAAGTTCAGCGCCTCCTTGCCCTGGTCGTTGACGAACGGCATGGTGTCCTTCTTGATGAGCCAGATCACCAGCGGGCCGATGAAGCAGCCCCAGCCGCCGCCCAGCGCACCGGTGAGGATCGCACCGAGCAGCGCGGACAGATGCGCAAACATCGCCCACTGTCTTTCCTCGGCAGGCGGAACGCCCGGCGCCGGATCGGTCGGCGCGGGCGGGATGACGGATTCGGGTGGAACGCTCATGCGCATCTCCTTCGACGTCGAAGCTCACCGGCCGCTTGCCGGTCGTGCCGATGCTAGCAAGGCTTGCGCCGCTTTGCCGCAAGAACCTGCCAACACGCCCAACCCCGCCGGAGGCGCGGCTACTCGCCGGCGACGGTCATGCGATCGAGCAGGATCGAGCCGGTGAGGACCGGCGAGCGCGGATCGACATCGTCGCCCACCGCCACGATGCCGGCGAACATGTCGCGCAGGTTGGCGGCGATGGTGATGCCTTCCACCGGATGCACGATGCGGCCGTGCTCCACCCAGAAACCGGCGGCCCCACGCGAATAATCGCCAGTGACGATCGACACGCCCTGGCCCATCACCTCGGTGACCAGCAGACCGGTACCCAGGCGCCACAGCATGCCGGCGAAATCGGACGCCTCGCCATCGGCCGCGCCCGCGGCCACCACCAGATTGTGCACGCCGCCGGCGTTGCCGGTGGATTCCATGCCGAGCTTGCGCGCCGAATAGCTGCCCAGCATGTAGCGCGCCAGCACGCCGCCTTCGATCAGGGCGCTGTCGCGCGTGGCCACGCCCTCGGCATCGAAATTGGCCGAGCCCTGGCCGCGCTGAAGATGCGGCCGCTCGTCGATATTCAACCATGCAGGCATCACCGCCTGGCCCACATGGTCGAGCAGGAAGCTGGCCCGCCGATACAGCGAGCCACCGCTGACCGCCCCGAGCAGATGCCCGATCACGCCGCGCGCAAGCTCCGGCGCGAACAGCACCGGGCATTGCCGGGTGGACAGGCCGCGCGCCCCAAGCCGCGCCAGCGTGCGCTCGGCGGCCTTGTCGCCGAGCGCCTTCGCGCTGATGAAATCGCCCGCCGCGCGCACGCTGTCGTACCAGTAATCGCGCTGCATGCCGTCCTCGTCGCCGGCGATCAGCGCCAGCGACAACGCGTGGCGGGTGCCGCGCTCGCGGCCCACGAAACCGTGCGAGTTCGCGTACACGGACAGACCCTGCCCGGCCTGCACGGAGGCGCCATCGGAGTTGCTGATGCCGGCATGTGCGCGCCCGGCATCCTCGATCGCGATGCCCAGCTCGATCGCCTGCGTGGTGTCGATGTCCCAGGGGTGCCACAGGTCCAGTTCCGGGAACGCGCTGGCCATGCGCGAGGCATCGGCCAGCCCGGCGGCGGGATCGGCCTCGGTGTAACGGGCAATCGCACAGGCCTGGTCCAGCGTCGCCTGGATCGAATCCGGATGCAGGTCCGCCGTGCTGGCCGAGCCCTTGCGCTGGCCGAAATACACCGTGAGCCCGAAGCCGCGATCGCGGGTGTGCTCGACCGTCTCCACCTCGCCGAGGCGCACATTCACGCTGAGCCCGGTGTCGATGGTGGCGGCCACTTCGGCCTGGCTGGCGCCGGCGATCCGCGCGCGGCGGATCACGTCCTCGGCCAACTCGGCGAGTCGATCCAGTTCGGATGTACTGCTATCGCGGCTGACGACGGCTTCACTCACGTTGGTCTTTCCTGGGCAAGGGGCGGGTAGAATAGGCGGCTCGCAATCGCCAGAGCGTTCACATGGGGGCGCGGCGGGAGAATGAAAGGAGCCATGAGCCTTCCCTCGCCACCTGCCCCGGGCATCTATCGCCACTACAAGGGCCGGCGTTATCGCGTGCTGGGTACCGCGCGGCACAGCGAGACGCTGGAGTCGATGGTGGTCTATCAGGCACTCTACGGCGAACATGGCCTGTGGGTGCGGCCGGCCGCCATGTTCACCGAAACCATTGATCTGCACGGCACGCCGACGGCACGCTTTGCGCTGGAGCAGGCCGAAGCCGACCCCGCCGGCAACGCCGCCGACGATCCACCCGCCCCTGCCGGAATGAACCCGTGAGCCCCAGCCGCAGCCGCAACCAGACCGAACTCGACGAACAGGACTACGGCCCCAGCCGCACCCAGCAGCGACGCGAGGCGCTCGCCGTGCTGACGCTCGCCGGCCAACTGGTCGAGCTGCCCGCCAGCCGGCTGGCCAAGCTCGACCTCCCCGACGACGTGCGCCGCGAGATCGAGATCACCCGTCGCATCACCGCACACGGCGCCAGGAAGCGCCAGATGGCGTTCCTGGCCAAGGTCATGCGCCGCTTCGGCGAGGAGGATTTCGCCGCCGTGCGCGCCGAGCTCGGCGAGAACCGCGAGAAGCAGCGCCAGGACACCGCCGCGATGCACCGTCTGGAAGCGATCCGCGACCGGCTGGTCGACGGTGACGACGCGGCACTGGCCGAAGTGATCGCCGAACACCCGCAGGTCGATCGCCAGCACCTGCGCTCACTGGTGCGCCAGGCGCGGCTGGAGCGGGAGACGCCGAACAAGCCGCCCCGCGCCTTTCGCGAAATCTTCCAGCTGCTGAAGGAACTGACCGCCGGCAATTCCGACGCTTCCTGAGCGCGCCGACGAACGTCCGCGTCGTCCGCTGCAGCAGCTCGCGAACTGCCCTGCATCGCCCGTCGCAAGGACGCGCGGAGTCGGCCCCTGCCAATTGACGGCCATGCGCCGGCTGGCATAGGCTGGCAATCTTTTCCCACCGCCTCGCGAGTCGCCAACCATGAGCCTGGAACTGCACATCACCCTCAGCGACGCTGACCTGAAGCTGTTCGTCGACAGCATCACCGAGGCGCGAAAGCAGGTGGACACCGTGGATGCCATCAGCATCGTCGGCGCCGCGCGCAAGCTGCTCGAGGAAACCAATCGCGCGGAACTGCCCGACTTCGTCGCCAATCGCCTGAAGCATCTGGACACCATGATCAGCATGATCGAGGACGCCGGTTTCGCCCTGCCCGAGGAGGATCGCGACAACGTGCTGGCCGCGCTTGCGTACTTCTCCAGCCAGGATGACGTCCTCCCCGACAATGTTCCCGTGCTGGGCTTCCTCGACGACGCCATCATGATCGAGCTGTGCATGCGCGAGCTGCAGTACGAAATCGAGGCCTACGACGACTTCCGCATCTGGCGCGACAATGAGGCGACCCGCCGCGGCGAAAGCAGGGCCGGCCTGATGCTGAACCGCGTGGAATGGGCCGAGGCTCGCCGCCAGGAGGCCATCGAGCGCATGCACCGCCGCCGCCGCGAAGCCTATGCCGGCGGCAGCTGGACGCCGGTACTGTTCAAGGTGCGCTGAGGCGGCATCGGCCTCACCCGCGAAGGGCGCTGCGGCGCCCTTCGTCGTTTCCGCCAACGACAAAGGCCGGCAGTTTCCTGCCGGCCTTTGTCTTGCATCTGGCGCCCGAAGTTGGACTCGAACCAACGACCCCCTGATTAACAGTCAAGTGCTCTAACCAGCTGAGCTATTCGGGCGGGAGCTGCGTAGTTTGTCGACGCGGCGGCGTACTGTCAAGCCGCCGGCCGCATGATCCGCCGCCGATTCAGTGGGTGATCACGCGATAGCAAGGCACGTAGGCCGAACCGCCCGGCAACTTCATGCGGTGCTGCTGCACGAAGGCCTGCAGCAGCTGGTCCAGCGCGCGCATGATGTCGACATCGCCGTCGATGGCGAACGGCCCGTTGCGCTCGATCGCCTGCACGCCCTCTTCCTTCACGTTGCCGGCGACGATGCCGGAGAACGCCCGCCGCAAGTCGGCGGCAAGCTCGTGACGCGGGCGGCCGTGGCGGATCTGCAGCGCACCCATCGCCTCGTGCGTGGGCCGGAACGGTTGCTGGAATTCCACGGGAATCTGCAACGCCCAGTTGAAGAAGAACGCGTCCTTGGTGTCGAGCCGATTGTGGCGCACTTTCTCCAGCCCCGTGACCATCGTGCGCGCCACTGCCTGCGGATCGTCGACGATGATCTGGTAATGCCGCGCCACCTCGTCGCCGAGGGTCAGCCGCAGGAAGCGGTCGATCTGTTCGAAATAGGCGGCCGAATGGCGCGGCCCGGTGAAGATCAGCGGGAACGGCGTGCTGGCGTTGTCCGGGTGCAGCAGGATGCCGAGCAGGTAGAGGATCTCCTCCGCCGTGCCGACGCCGCCGGGGAACACGATGATGCCGTGGCCCAGGCGCACGAACGCCTCCAGCCGCTTCTCGATGTCCGGCATGATCACCAGGTGGTTGACGATCGGGTTCGGCGACTCGGCCGCGATGATGCCCGGCTCGGTGATGCCGATGTAGCGGTTGTGCCGGCGCCGCTGCTTGGCGTGCGAGATGGTGGCGCCCTTCATCGGCCCCTTCATCGCGCCCGGGCCGCAGCCCGTGCAGATGTCCAGCCCGCGCAGGCCGAGCTGGTAGCCGACCAGCTTGGAGTAGTCGTATTCCTCGCGCGAGATCGAGTGGCCGCCCCAGCACACCACCAGGTTCGGGTCGACCTGCGGCTTCAGGATGCGGGCGTTGCGCAGGATCTCGAACACACCCTGGGTCAGGCCCGCGGAAAGATCCAGGTCGAAGCCGACCTGTTCGAGCTGGGTCGACACGTAGACGATGTCGCGCACCACCGCGACCAGCAGCTCGTTGATGCCGCGGATGATCTCGCCATCGACGAACGCTTGTGCCGGTGCGTTCGAGAGCTCGATCTTCATGCCGCGATCCTGCTGCAGCACCTGGATGTCGAAATCGGGGTATTGCTCCAGCATCGCGCGCGGATCGTCGCTGAAGTTGCCGGAAGTCAGCACCGCCAGCGCGCAGCGCCGCAGCAGCGCGTGCAGCCCCGAACCGCTGGCGCCACGCAGTCGCGCCACCTCGTGCCGCGAGAGCACGTCGAGCCCGCCGATCGGCGTGATGCGGGCGCTCACCGTGCCCGCTTTGCCGGCACGGCCGGCCTGGGAATCATTCATCCACCACTCTCCTGCCGCTGACGACGCGACTGCCTCATGCAGTGTCGTGGCGGGTTGCCAAGCATCCGCTGCGCGAATCATCGGGTCAAGACAGCACGACGCCGATGCGCTCTCCGTCGGGCGAAAAAAAACCGGCACCCTGGGGTGCCGGTTCGTTTCGGGACGATGCAGCGATCAGAACGTGTAACGCAACGTCAGCATGGCCGACCAGCGCGACACCACGCGGGTCGGGTTGGAACCGGCGTCGTAGCGGATCAGCTGCTGCGGCTGGTAATTGCCGTTCTGGTCGGTGGGCAGGTAGTAGATGTACTGGCCCTGCGCATTCACGCCGTCGTAGCCGGCCAGCGTGCGCGTGTTGAACTGGCCGTTGACGGTCTGGCCCCAGTCGCTGTCGAGCAGGTTGAGGAAGTTGTAGACGTCCAGACGCACGACGCCCTTGTTGCCCTTGAAGATGCCGGGCACTTCCTGCGAGAAGCTCATGTCGAGCTGATTCACCCAGCCGTAGTGATCGGTGTTGCGACCGGCAATCTGGCCCCGGTGACGGCTGAGGTACTTGTTGCCGGCAATGTAGTCCTGGAACTGCTGGATCAGTTCGGGCGACGCGCTGCCGTAGCTGACCTTCGCATCGTTCACCGTCGGGATGTAGATCGGGTCCTGGTAGGTGATGCCGTCGCCGTTGGAGTCGCCGGAGAAGATCCAGCTGTACGGCAGGCCGCTGTGGCCGTTGTAGAACGCCGACACGCTGGTCTTGTAGTTGCCGAAGAACGCATGCTGCCAGGTCAGCGACGCCTTGAGCGCCTTGGGAATGTTGCGGTCGGCAGTGGCGGCCACTTCGTCGTTGACGTTTTCGCGCACCACGTACTTGTAGCCGGAGAACGCCTGCGAGCTGTTGCCCGGGTTGACCTCGGTGGCATGGCTGAAGGTGAGGCTCACGTTGCCGAACCAGCTCTCCGAGAAGGGCTTGGCCAGGGCCAGGGTCAGGCTGTCGGACTTGCCCTTGCCGGTGTTGGTGAGCAGCGTGGACTGCTGGTCGAACGCCCGGTCGCGATTGGCGGCCGCATCCTTGCTGCTGCCGCGCTCGCCCGGGGTCTTCCAGTACTGGAAGCGGCCGTCAGGCATCGTGCCGGTCGGCGCACCGATGTTGATGGCCTTGTAGAAGATCGCGTTGTCGGCCTGGATGTGCTGCAACTCCACCGAGCTGATCAGACCCCACCACGGCAGTTCGGCATCGAATGCCAGGGTGGTCTTCCACACGCTGGGCAGCTTGAAGTCGGGATCGATCGTGTCGACGACGCCCGCCGGCTGGACTTGCGTGCCGGTCGGAATGTTCTGGTGGTACGGGTCCGGGCTGAACGGCGCATCCGCCGGATCGAACGACGAATAGCTGGCCACGGTGAGGCCGTTGTTCTGGTACGGATTGGTCATCCATACCGTGGGCGGGGTGGTCTGGAACAGGCCGATGCCGCCGCGCAACTGCATCATGCGCTCGGTGTTGAACGCGTAGTTGAACGCGAAGCGCGGCTCGACCACCTTGTTCTTGCTGCCCAGGCTGCTGTTGTTCGGGTAACCGAACGACTGCTGGAAGGCGGCGTTGTAGAACGGTGCATGGTCGGACTGCGGGATGTTCACGCGCAGGCCGTAGGTCACCGACAGGTTGTTGTTGACCTGCCAGCTGTCCTGGATGAACGGGCTGTACTGGCTGTACACCCACTGTGCCGCCACGTCGTTGAGGGTATAGCCCGGCGCGGGCTGGTACAGGAAGTACGAGTCGTAGTCGCGATTCGCGAAATTGGTCAGCCCGTAGAACGTGTAATTGCCGTGCTGGGTGCGGCCGAACAGGTTGTAGATCTGGTCGCGCTGGAAGTCGATGCCGCCCTTGATGGTGTGGTCGCCAAGGAAGTAGGTGCCGGCGATGAAGGCCGACCACTTCTTGGTGCTGATGGCATTCTCGTGGCGGTACTGATCCTCGCCGAGGTTGACCGACGGCCCCTTGTTGTCATTGCTCAGGTAGACCTTCACCTGCGGCTGGTTGATCGCGTTGCCGGCCAGCTGCTCGAACGTCTGGTAGCTGATCTTGGCTTCGGTCGAGAAGTTCTCGCTCCAGTCATCGTAGAACTGCAGCGCGGCGTTCTTGGTCAGGCTGTCCTTGCTGTACCAGTAGCTGTCCAGGCCCACTTCCTTGGAGCTGTTGCCCTGCACGATGGGCTGGTTCTCCTTGGTGTACTGGTAGGTGAAGCTGGCACGATGGTCGTTGCTGATGTTCCAGTCGATCTTGCCGAGGTAGCGCTTGTCGGTCAGGCCGACCGCACCGCCGCCCAGGCTGCCCGGCTGCAGGCCAAGCGCCTTGGCGGTGTCGATCACCTGCTGCAGGTCGCTGGGCGAGATCTTGTTGGAGGTGGACGCGCCGGTCAGCGACGGATCCAGGCCGTTGGACGAGTCCGCGCCGATACCGGTGGTCTTTTCCTGCTCGGCCGAGAAGAAGAAGAACAGCTTGTCCTTGATGATCGGGCCGCCCACGGTGACGCCGCCGGTCCAGTCGCGCTGGTAGCCGGTGTAGTCGTAACCGCGGTCGCCGTTGTCCAGCCAGCCGGCATTGCCGACCATCTTGTTGGCATTGCGATAGGCGTAATACACCGAGCCGTGAAACTCGTTGGTGCCCGACTTGGTGACCGCATTGATGTCGGCACCGACCGTGTCGGAGGTGACGTCGAAATTGGCGGTGGAGATGTTGTACTCGCCGATCGTGTCGACCGAGATCGGCGAACCCTGGTACGGCAGGCCATTGGCGTTGAGGCCGTAGGGGTCGCCCTGGGAAATGCCGTCGACGCTGATGTTGTTGAAGCGGTTCGGCAGGCCGGCCATCGAGATCGAACCGTCACCCTGGTCGGTCACGTTGATGCGCGGGTCGAGGCGCGCGATGTCGTCGATCGAACGGTTGCCCTGCGGCGTCGTCTCCAGCTCGCGCTGCGAGACGTTCATCGACAGGCCCTTGTTGTCCGCCGAGAAAATCTGGCTGAGCGCCGAGGTGGTGACCGTGACCGCGCTGAGGTCCTTGGCCTGAACCCCGGATGTGCTCATCTGCACGTTGATCGAGGATACCTGGCCCAGTTGCAGGTAGACGTTGTTCTTTTCCGCCTGCCCCATGCCCGTCTTGGACACGGTGATGTCGAACGGGCCGCCCACGCGCAGGCCCTGCGCGGTGTAGCGGCCGTCGGCGTCGGTGGTGACCGTCTTGGTGGTGCCTGACGGCTCATGCACGATCTGCACGGTGGCTCCGGCCACCGGCTGGCCGCTGGCGTCGACGATTCGTCCCGTCGCGCCGGAGGAGGTCACGTTCTGGGCGGCGGCCGGCGCGCCCGCAAGCAACGCAGCAATCGCAAACGGCAGCAATTTGGTGCGAATTCGGCTGTTCATGTCTTGTTCGTCCCTCGAGTCAACGACAAAAGAAAAGTATGTACGGAATCAAACATGCCGCGACCCGGGATGGCCCAAGCATGGTGGCGAAGCGTTTGATGGTCCTGCTTGGCTCCCGGCAGCGGTCCGCGCGGGACCGATGCGGGCGGCTGGCAGCTGTCTCCCTCTGCCAACCAATTGTTAAAAGAATTTTAACGGCATTGTATGACACTTTCATGCCAGTGGCACGTCACCCCGGCGACGGCCAACCGCCCCCGCGGGGCATGGTTTTCAGGGCATCGAACGCAGGAACGAGGCCACGCCGGACATGAACATCTGTACCGACAAGGCGATCAGCAGCATGCCCATCACGCGCTCCAGCGCGGTCAGCACGCTCTCGCCCAGCCAGCGGAACAGGTAGGTCGAGCTGAGCAGGATGATCGCGGTGGCCAACCACGCCAGCAGCAGCGCGAGCACCCAATCCGCGGTGCGCCCGGGCTGGGTGTTGGTGAGCAGCAGCAGCGCGGCCATCGCCGAGGGCCCGGCCACGCCGGGGATCGCCATGGGCACGATGAAGGGCTCGCCCTGCCCCGGCTTGCCGAAGATGCCGCTGCCGTCGGCCGGCGGGAACACCATGCGGATGCCGATCAGGAACAGCACGATGCCGCCGGCGACGCTGATGGAGTCGGGCTTGAGCTGCATCAGGTGCAGGAACTGCTGGCCGCCGAACAGGAACACCAGCAGCACGCCGAGCGCGATCAGCAGCTCGCGCACCATCACCCGGCGCCGGCGCCGCGGCGGCACGTCCTTGAGCAGGCTGAGGAAGATCGGAATGTTGCCCAGCGGGTCCATGATCAGGAACAACATGATGCCCGCCGACAACGTGGTCATTTGCGCTTCCATTTCGACTCCCTGCAGTCAGGTTTGCGACGTGCCCCGATCGTGGATGCGCGGCGGGAGCCTGCCCGCGAGCTCTACGAGCGAAGGTCCAGCACCGCGCCGCGTGCCGCCCGCGCCTGCGGGCCGAGCAGATAGATGGCCGCATCGGCAGTGGCGTCCGGCGTGGGCTGCTGCATGATGTCGTCGCCGAAATAGGCCAGCCGGCGCAACGCCGTGCGCATCGGCGCGGGCAGCAGCGCGTGCACGCGCAGCGAAGTCTCGTCGGTTTCCTCGTGCAGGATCGCCGCCAACCGCTCCAGCGCGGCCTTGGACACGCCGTAACCGCCCCAGTGTGCACGTCGCAGCAGGTCGGGGCTGTCCAGCACGAATACCACGGCGCTGTCGGCAGCCTCGGTCAGCAGTGGCATGCAAGCCTGGGTCAGGGCGAACGGCGCGTTGACGTTGACGTGCATCGCGCGCAGCCAGTCGTCCGGCCGCTGCATGGAAATCGGCGTGAGCCCGGCGAAACTGGCCGCGCAATGCACGATGCCGTCGAGACGGCCGAGGTCGCGCTGCAAGCCCTCGGCCAGTGCGGCGTACTCGCGCGGCGTGGCCACTTCCATGTCCAGCGGATGGATCACCGGCTCGGCCAGGCCCTCCTCGCCCATCGCGTCGTAGAGCTTTTCCAGCTGGCGCTTGCGCTTGCCGGTGATGACCACGGTGGCGCCGGCCAGCGTGGCCGCGCGCACCACCGCGCTGCCGAGCCCGCCATAGGCGCCGGTGACCAGGATCACGCGACCGGCGAGGCTGCCGGCCTCGGGCTGCCAATCGGCCGGCAGGCGCGCCACGGGCAAGCCGCTCAAGAGGCGGCCCCCGCCACGTCGCTGGCCATGCGCGCGAGTTCGCCGGAGGACATCAGCTCCTCGATGATGTCGCAGCCGCCGATCAACTCGCCGTTGATGAACAGTTGCGGGAACGTCGGCCAGTTCGCGAAGTGCGGCAGCGCGGCGCGCACTTGCGGGTCGGCCAGCACGTTGACTGCGTGGAATGTCGCTCCTGCCCGAGTCAGCGCCTGCGCCGCGCGACTTGAAAAACCGCACATGGGATATTGCGGCGTGCCTTTCATGAAAAGCACGATGGGATGCTCGGCCAGCATCGCCTTGATTGGCTCGTTGATGTCCATGGTGGTGTTTCATCTTTACAATGCAGGCAAGCCGCTATTGTATCAGCCGCCCGTCGGCCGCCACCTGTTGCGCCGACATTTTCTCCCTCAGCAACATCCCAAGGAGTCGCTCATGGCCATCGAACTTCCCCCGCTTCCGTACGAAAAGAATGCATTGGAGCCGCACGTCTCCGCCGAGACGCTCGAGTACCACTACGGCAAGCACCACCAGGCCTATGTGACCAACCTCAACAAGCAGATCGAAGGCACCGAGTTCGCCGACGCGAAACTCGAGGACATCATCCGCAAGTCTTCCGGCGGCATCTTCAACAACGCCGCGCAGACCTGGAACCACACTTTCTACTGGAACTCGATGAGCCCGAACGGTGGCGGCGAACCCACCGGCAAGCTCGCCGACGCGATCAACAAGGCGTTCGGCTCGGTGGCCAAGTTCAAGGATGAGTTCAGCAAATCCGCCGCCGGCAACTTCGGCTCCGGCTGGACCTGGCTGGTGCAGCGCCCGGATGGCTCGCTCGGCATCGTGAACACGTCCAACGCCGGTACGCCGATCACCGGCAGCGACAAGCCGCTGCTCACCGCCGACGTGTGGGAGCACGCCTACTACATCGACTACCGCAACGCGCGCCCGAAGTATCTGGAGGCGTTCTGGAACCTGGTCAACTGGGATTTCGCGGCGAAGAACCTGGCCTGATCCCACGGCTCACCGGAAAAAGGCGGCGCCAATGGCGCCGCCTTTTTCATGCCCGCTTTTGCACGAGCGCACCCTGTGCGCGATGGTTCCGGGTCACGTGACGAAAGGCTCGCGCACAGACGGGGGTGCGATCCTACCGGCCCGTCAGCGCACGCAACACGGGTGCCACCTGCGCCTCGCGCCCCAGCGCCTGCGCGATCTCGCGCAAGCGTGACGCCAGCGTGGCGGCATCGGGCGCGCACACGGTGGCATGACCGACCTTGCGCCCCTGCCGCGCCTGCTTGCCGTAGTCATGCCAGTGGGCATCCACGCCGCGCAGCACCGGCGCGGCATCGGGCAGCTCGCCGATCCAGTTGAACATGGCCGCCATGCCGCGCACGTTGGTGTCTCCCAGCGGCAGGCCGAGCACGGCGCGCACGTGGTTCTCGAACTGGCTGGCATGCGCGCCCTCGATCGTCCAATGGCCGGAGTTGTGCACGCGCGGGGCCATTTCGTTGCCGAGCAATTCGCCGTCGCGCACGAACAGTTCCAGCGCGAACACGCCGACGTAGCCCAGGCGTTCGGCCAGGATGCGCGCGTGCTCGCTGGCGCGCTGCTGTAGCGGGCCGAGGTCCGGCGCCGGTGCGAGGCTCATCGACAACACGCCGTCGACGTGCCAGTTGCCGGTCAGCGGCCAGGTGCGGAACTCGCCGTCGCGCCCGCGCACGGCGATCACCGACAGCTCGCGCTCGAACGGCACGAAGGCTTCCAGGATCAGCCCCAGCGTGGCCGCCTGGGCACCCAGCGCCGCCCAGGCCGCATCCGCGTCGGCCGCCGTGGCCAGCCGGAACTGGCCCTTGCCGTCGTAACCCAGGCGACGCGTCTTGAGGATGGCCGGGGCGCCGACCGCGGCCAGCGCCTGATCCAGCTGCTCGCGGGTGTCGACCGCCATGAATTCGGTGGTGGGCAGGCCGCAGGCGCGGAACAGGTTTTTCTCGGCCAGCCGGTCCTGCGCCACCGCCAGCGCCTCGGGCGCCGGGTGCACGGCGACCCGTTCGGCCAGCCAGTGCGCGGTATCGGCCGGCACGTTCTCGAAATCGAAGGTGACCACGTCCACCCGACGGGCGAACGCCTCCAGCGCGGCGCGATCGTCCCAACCGGCCACCACCAGCGGCGCCACCTGGCCGGCGCACGCATCGGCGGAGCCATCCACGACCAGGCAGTTCGCGCCCAGCGGCGCGGCGGCCACGGCCAGCATGCGGGCGAGTTGCCCGCCGCCGAGGATGCCCACCACCGGCTGCTTGCGGTCGCTCATGCCCGCGGGTCCGGCTGGGCGAGCACGGCTCGCGTCTGGCGCGCGCGCCATTGATCCAGCGCATCGGCCAGCGCGTGATCGTGCAGGGCCAGCACGGCGGCGGCCAGCAGGGCGGCATTGACCGCCCCGGCACGTCCGATCGCCAGCGTACCGACCGGAACCCCTGCCGGCATCTGCGCGATCGACAGCAGCGAGTCCATGCCGTTGAGTGCCTTCGACTGGACCGGCACGCCGAACACCGGCAGGCGGGTCTTGGCTGCCAGCATGCCCGGCAGGTGGGCGGCGCCACCGGCGCCGGCAACGACGACCTGGATGCCCCGCCCGGCCGCTTGTTCGGCGTAGCTGAACAGCAGATCCGGCGTACGGTGGGCCGAGACCACGCGAACCTCGTGTGCCACACCCAGCTCGGTCAGCACGTCGGCGGCGTGCTGCATGGTTTCCCAATCCGAATGCGAACCCATCACCACGCCCACGCGTGGTGTTTCTGTGGCTGCTGTCATGGCCGGAGTGTCCAAAAACCGTTATTGTACGGGCTTTCCCGGCCCGACACACCCGAACCCCGATGATGGACAAGCGCCTGCTCGACATCCTGTGCTGCCCCGTCAGCAAGACCCCGCTGCGATCGGTGACGCGCCCGCAACTGGAGGCGCTGAACGAGGCCATCGCCGCGGGCAAGGTCGACACGGTGGCCGGCGTGCCGGTGCGCGAGCGGGTGGCCGAGGCGCTGATCACCACCGACTGCAAGGTCATTTACCGCATCGAGGACGGCATTCCGGTGATGCTGCCGGAGGAAGGCATCGGCACCTTGCAACTGGCCGATTTCCCCACCGGCCAGGGCTAGCGCGTCGTGGCGGGCGGGAATGGGCATGACAGGCGTGCGCGAATTGGCTTATTGTCGGCCTCTGCGCAAGCCTGCAGGGTCCGGCCGTGCGTGCTACAGGTCAGGGGAACAGGGCGATGAACGAGGCCAATGAGCCAACCCGCGTAGTCAACTTGAATCAGCGCCTGGACCCGTCCAGCGAGCGCGTGGGCGAGTTGCTCAATGCCGTGCGCAGCATCGCCAACAAGCGCCTGCAGCAGTGGGTGGGCAATGCCTTCGAGCAGGTCGACGACGCCCTGTTCGACCTCGCCGAGAAGGCCGAGAACAACGCGGCGCAGATGCACTACTTCGACGGCATGCGCGAGGTGCGCAAGCGTCGCCCCGGCATCGAGCGCAACTTCCTCAACGCCATCGCGCGCAAGCTCGGCGATCTGGCGCACCCGGGCAAGGCCACGGCACCAGCGGGGCCATCCTCGCTCGGCACCGCCGAACTGACCCTCGTGGCCGAAAGCGACCTGGAAGAATCGCTGGCGATCACCAGCATGATCAGCAAGAACGACGCGCGCCTGGCGCGTGACCTGTTCGCGGTCAACCAGCGCCTGTCGGTGATCTGCGGCGGCTACAAGATCGAGGACACCAGCAACCCGGTGGCGCCGGCCACACTGTCCCAGGCGTTCCGCGAAGCGCTGCAGGAACTCAGCGCAGACATGCGCGTCAAGCTGATCATCTACAAGCTGTTCGATCGCTACGTGCTGTCGCTGCTGGAGGAGCTGTACCAGGAGATCAACACGGAGCTGGTCCGCGCCGGCGTGTTGCCGCAGCTGCGCCACGGCCTGCTGCGCGGCGGTCAGGCCAAGGGTGGCAGCGGCACCCCGGCGGGAGCCGCGGCCACGGCGGCGGCTGCCATGGACGACGGCACCGAGATCTCCGACGACCTGCTGCATACCCTGCACGCGCTGTTCAGTGCACGCCGCGGCAACGCCGGCGGTGGCCGCATGGCCAGCGGGGGCGGCACGGCGGCGGCCGGGGGTTCGCTGCCGTCGGTCAACGAACTGCTCGGCGCACTCAGCGTGCTGCAGAGCCAGATCAGCAACAGCGGACCGGTCAACTACGACGAATCCGACGACGCCGGCGCGCTCAGCCGCGAAGTCCTGCAGCTGAAGACCCAACTGCTGGCCCAGATCGGTGCCCTGCGCGGCGAACGACCCAGCCATGTGGCCAGCATGGACGAGGACACGATCGACCTGGTCGGCATGCTGTTCGAGTTCATCCTTGAGGACCGCAACCTGCCCGCAGCGATGCAGGTGATGCTGGCGCGGCTGCAGATTCCCTATCTCAAGGCGGCGATCCTCGACCGCAAGATGTTCTCGCACCGCCAGCACCCGGCACGCCGGTTGCTGGACAGCCTGGCCGAACAGGCCAAGAGCTGGTCGGAGGAGTCCGACCGCGACCATCGCCTGCACGAGAAGGTGAAGTCGATCGTCGACCAACTGCTGCACGATTTCGACGACGACATGGGCATCTTCGAGCGCCTGTTGACCGACCTGCAGCAGTTCCAGGACGTCAACAAGCGGCGCTCCGAGCTGGCCGAGCAGCGCGTGGCCGAATCCGCGCGTGGCCGCGAGAAGCTGGAACAGGCACGCCGCCGCGCCGCCCGCGAGATCCTCGAGCGCATCGGCAGCCAGAAGCTGCCACCGCTGATCCACGGCGTGCTGGCGCGTGCCTGGGCCAACCACCTGGTGCTGACCCTGCTGCGCCAGGGCGAGGACTCGCCCGAGTTCAAGACCGCCTTGCGCTTCATCGACGAGTTCATCGCCAGCACCCGGCCGGCCAACGACACCACCAGCCGACAGGCCCTGCGGCAGATGCTGCCGGGTATCGAACGAGCGCTGCGCCAGGGCCTGGCCAACGTCGCTTTCCAGGAACAGGACGTCGAACGCCTGCTGGGCCAGCTGCACGCCTACTATCGCCAGCAGCTGGGCGAAACGACCGCGTCGGAAACGCCGGACGTCGCCGCCGCAGCCGAGGAGGACGTCGCGATGCTGGCGATCCCGGACAGCATCCAGCCGGTCATCGACCGCCAGACGGCACCCGCGGACATCCTGGAAGAAGAGGAAGAGCTGGCCGAGGTGCCGCCGGACAGCCCGGAGTGGTACCAGGTGCAGGCGCTGCAACCGGGCAACTGGCTGGAGTTCACGCTCGACGACGAGGCACCGGCACGCGCCAAGCTGTCGTGGATCAGCCCGATGAGCGGCCGCTACCTGTTCGTCAACCGTCGCGGCCTGAAGGTCGCCGATTACGCCCCGCGCGAGCTGGCTGGCCTGTTTGCGGACGGCAAGGCGCGCGTGCTGGCAGCCAACGCACTGTTCGATCGCGCGATGACCGCGATCGTCGGCAAGCTCAGCCAGGCCGGCGACGACACGCCCGCCAGCGGCACCGCTCCCACGGACACCGAATGACCGCCACGCCCCGTTTCGCGCCGCCCGCTGCCGCCCAGATCGCCGCTGATGTCGAACGCGCCCTGACCGAGGATCTCGGCCAGGGCGATGCCACCGCCGCCCTGCTCCCGGCCGATGCGCGGGCGCAGGCCCGGCTCACCTGCCGTGACGCCGCCGTGATTGCCGGCAGCGCCTGGTTCGACGCCTGCTTCCGGCGGCTGGACCCTTCGGTGCAGATCGACTGGCGGGTAAGCGACGGCGACCAGGTCGCCCCCGGCACGCTGCTCTGCAGCCTGTCCGGACACGCCCGCTCGCTGGTTACCGCCGAACGTACGGCGCTCAACTTCCTGCAACTGCTCTCGGCCACCGCCACTACCACCGCTCGCCATGTCGCCGCGGTAGCCGGCACCGCCGTGCGCGTGCTCGACACCCGCAAGACCGTGCCCGGCCTGCGCGTCGCGCAGAAATATGCCGTGCGCTGCGGCGGCGGCCACAACCAGCGCATGGGCCTGTACGACGCGATCCTGGTCAAGGAGAACCACATCATCGCCGCCGGCGGCATCGCCGCGGCGGTGTCGGCCGCGCGCCGGCTGCACCCCGACCTGCCGCTGGAAGTCGAAGTGGAGAACCTCGACGAGCTCGAACAGGCCCTGCATGCCGGCGTGGACCGCATCATGCTCGACAACTTCGAGCTGGAGCAGATGCGCGAGGCCGTGGCGCGCACGGCCGGCCGCGTGCCGCTGGAGATTTCCGGCAACGTCGACCTGCAGACCATCGGCGACTTTGCCCGCACCGGCGTGGATTTCATCTCGGTCGGCGCACTGACCAAACACGTGCACGCGATCGACCTCTCGCTGCGCCTGCAATTGCTCTGACCCTGGCTTGCGCGGGCGCCGGCGCGCCCACACACTGGGTGCATGTCCGATTTCTCCGCCCTCGTCCTGCTGCTGGTGCTCGGCGCCGCCGTGGGGCTGTGGCTGAAGCTCAGCGTGGCGCGCGAACGCGCGGTGCGGATCGCGCGACAACAGTGCCATTTGCACGGCCTGCAATTGCTGGACGAGACGGTGGGCATGCGTGCACTGCGCCTGCGCCGGGTCAACGGCCTGCGCCGGGTCGAGCGGGGTTACGGTTTCGAAGTCAGCATCGACGGGCACGATCGCGAGCCGGGCCGGCTGTGGATGATCGGCGACGCGCTGACCGGCCTGAGCCTGCCGGTGGTCGAGCCGCTGGCAGTCGCAAGCACGCCCGAAGACGGTTTTGCAGCCTCGTCGGGGAAGGTCGTGGCATTGCGTCCGCGGCGGGCCGATCGACAGCCCTGAAACGGCAGCCGCCCGACGGGGCAGCAACGGGTTACTTCACCACGCGCAGGTGCGGCGTCGCGCGCTTGGGCTTGTCGCCCCCCTCATCGGCTGCAGGGGCGGGGCCGTCCGGCGGCGGCTCGTTCGGCGGAGTGTCGCCGCCCTCGCCTTCGGCCGGAAACATCATGCCCTGGCCGTTCTCCTGCGCATACAGCGCCAGCACGGCCTGCACCGGAATCTGGATCGCCTGGCTGACCCCGGAGAAACGCGCCTGGAAGCTGATCCATTCGTTGCCGAGATCGAGGTTGGCCACCGCGCGGGTAGCCAAGTTGAGCACTACCTGGCCGTTCTGGATCACCTGTGGCGGCACCCGCACGCCGGCCACGCCGGCATCGACCAGCACGTAAGGGGTCAGGTTGTTGTCGGAAATCCAGTCGTAGATCGCCCGCAGCAGGTACGGGCGATTCGAGCTCATGGCGATGGCGTCATGCTTGCTCATGGACCGGCCGCATGGCCTTTTCCTCGTCGGTCATGCTGCGTGCAAAACCCTGGCTGTGGAACAGGCGCTCGCCGTAATCGACGATCGACTTGCCCTCGCGGCCCAGATCCACGCCGAGCCAGGGCAGCCGCCAGATCACCGGCGCCACCAGGCAATCGGCCAGGCTCATCTCGGGGTTGAGGAAGAACCGCGAGGCCTTGAACAGCGGCACCGTGGAGAGCAGGTGTTCGCGCAACCGCTTGCGTGCCGCATCCGCCGGACGGCCGCCTGCGCGGATCTTGTCCACCTCGGGCAACCAGTCCTTCTCGATCCGCACGGCCGCCACGCGCAGGCGCGCGCGCGATTGCGGGTCGATCGGCATCAGCGGTGGGTGCGGGTAGCGCTCGTCGATGTATTCGCACACCACCGCGGTATCGAACAACGTCAGGTCGCGGTCGATCAGGGTCGGCGTGCTGCCGTACGGGTTGAGATCGAGCAGGTCCTGCGGTGGCCGGGCGTGGTCCACCAGCACCCGTTCGTAGCTGACCCCCTTGGCGGCCAGCACCAGTCGGGCACGATGGCACTGGATGTCATCGGCCGTGGTGTACAGCGTCAATGCGTTACGCAAGCGGGGGTTTTGAACCATGCGCGATTTCCCCATCGGTGAGACAGACGCGGCGGCCCGTGGCCGCCGCGTCCGCAGTGCCTTGCGGCTCAGTGGACGTCTTTCCAGTATTCCTTCTTGAGCAGCGCCGCCAGGAAGGTGAACAGGGCCAGGAACAGCAGCACCCAGATACCGTAATGGTGGCGTTGCAGCGCCGCCGGCTCGGAGACGTATTGCAGGAAGCTGGTCAGGTCACGGGTGGCCTGCTGGAACTGCGCCGGGGTCATCTTGCCCGGGTGCGACAGCACCAGCTTCTCCACGCCCGCGGCTTCGCCATCCTTCGCCGGCTTCATCTGCGCGGTCTGCATGCCCTGCAGCTCCCACAGCGGGAACGGCATGGCGGCATTGGGCAAGGTGGTGTTGTTCCAGCCGATCGGGCTCTTCGGGTCGAGGTAGAAGGTGTTGAGGTAGGTGTAGACCCAGTCGGCGCCCTTGGCATCCACTTCCAGCGAGAGATCCGGCGGAGCCTTGCCGAACCACGTGCCGGCCAGCGCTGCCGGCATGTGCGAGACCACCGGCTCCTGGAACTTGGCGCCGGTGAAGTTGAGGTTCTTCATCACCTCGTCTTCGGTCAGGCCCAGGTCCTCGGCCATGCGCGAATAGCGCACGTACTTCAGCGAGTGGCAGCCGACGCAATAGTTGAAGAACAGCCGCGCGCCGCGTTGCAGCGAAGCCTGGTCGCGCACGTCGGCGCCGGACTTCATCAACTCGACCTTGGCGCTCTCGGCTGCGTGCGCCGGCAGCGTGCCGACGAACAGGCCGAGTGCCAGCGCGATACCGGAAAGAAAATGCTTCATCGTCGTTGGCAGCTTAGTCATGCGTGGTCACCCGATCCGGAACCGGCTTGGTCGTCTCCCAGCCGAAATAGGTATAGGCCCAGAGGAAAACGAAGAAACCGAAATACAGCAGCGTCATCAGCCGTCCGAACAGGTTCTCCCAGAACGTGAGGTCGACATTGCCGAACCACGCCGGGATGACCTCCGCCGTGACGCCTGCACCGACCGCACCGAGCCCGAAGAACGACAGCACGAAGACCGTCAGCGCCACCTTGTAGCCGGTGCCGCGGTAACGGATCGACTTGACCTTGCCGCGATCGAGCCAGGGCATCGCGAACAGCACCGCGATCGCGCTGAACATCGCCAGCACGCCCCACACGGCCGAGCCGAGGAAGGACGGAATCATGCGCACGATCGCGTAGAACGGAGTGAAGTACCACACCGGCTTGATCTCCGGCGGAGTCAGCAGGTTGTTGGCCGGGATCGCGTTGTCATGCTCCAGGAACCAGCCGCCGAACGTCGGCGCGAAGAAGATGATGAACGCGGCGATCAGCAGGAAGAAGCCCACGCCCACCAGATCCTTCACCGTGTAATACGGATGGAACGGGATGCCGTCGGCGGGCTTGAGCGCATCCCAGCGGTTGCCCTTGGGACCCTTCTTGATCTCCACGCCGTCCGGGTTGTTCGAGCCAACCTCGTGCAGCGCGGCGATGTGCAGCACTACCAGCAGCAGCAGCACCAGCGGCAGCGCGATCACGTGCAGGGCGAAGAAGCGGTTGAGCGTGGCATCGCCGGGCAGGAAGTCGCCCATGATCCACTGCTCCAGCCCCGAACCGATGTAGGGCAGCGTGCCGAACAGCGAGATGATCACCTTGGCGCCCCAGAACGACATGTTGCCCCACGGCAGCACGTAGCCCATGAAGGCCTCGGCCATCAGCACCAGGAAGATCATCATGCCGAGCAGCCAGACCAGCTCGCGCGGCTTCTTGTACGAGCCGTACATCAGGCCGCGGAACATGTGCAGGAACACCACCACGAAGAACAGCGAGGCGCCGGTGGAGTGCATGTAGCGGATCAGCCAGCCCCACTCCACGTCACGCATGATGTACTGCACCGAGTCGAAGGCTCCCGCCGCGCTCGGGGTGTAGTTCATGGTGAGGAAGATGCCGGTGACGATCTGGTTGACCAGCACCAGCAGAGCCAGCGAACCGAAGTAGTACCAGAGGTTGAAGTTCTTCGGCGCGTAGTACTCGGTCATGTGGGCGCGGTACATCGGCATCATGCCGGGGGCGCGCTCGTTGACCCAGTCGCCGATGTTGCTGAATACGTTGGCCATCAGCCAGCCTCCTTCGGATCAACGCCAATCTGCACGGTGGTGTCGTCCACGAAGTGGTACGGCGGAACCTGCATGTTCTTCGGCGCCGGCACGTTCTTGTAGACCCGGCCCGCGATGTCGTAGCGCGAGTGGTGGCAGGGGCAGTAGTAGCCGCCTTTCCAGTTCGGGTCGAACGGCTCGGGCTTGATCTCGCCGTAGAAGTCCGGCACGCAGCCCAGGTGGGTGCAGATGCCGACCATCACCAGCCACTCGGGCTTGATCGAGCGCGTCTCGTTCTGCGCGTACTTGGGCTGCTGCTCGACCTCGGACTTGGGATCGACCAGCAGCGGGTCTTCCTTCGGCAACTGCGCCAGCTGGGCCGGCGTGCGGTTGACGATGAAGACCGGCAGGCTGCGCCAGGCCACGATCAGCTGCTGGCCCTTCTCGATCTTCTTGAGCGACTGGGTAACCGGAGCGCCGGCGGCCTTGGCCCGCGCGCTGGGCTCCCACGACTTGATGAAGGGCACTGCCGCCGAGACGACCCCGATGCCACCCACCACTGCGGTGGTTGCGGTCAGGAATCGGCGGCGGCCGTGGTCGACGACTTCGTTCGCCATCAGGCTCTCCGGTACTTGCAAGGTCATGCCAGGACGGGGTTTCAGGCCCCGCAAAAATCGCGTTAGTGTAGCGTCAGGGGCCGCGCCGTACAATAAACCGGATGCCTGCCGGACTCTGCCCGGTGCCTCCCCCGCCACGACTCGCCGGAACGTTCTCCCCGACATGAAACATGCCGCCGGCACCCTTCTGTTCATTGCCCGCTTCGTCATCCTTGGACTGGCGCTGGCCTTCGTGATCGGCCTGTTCTGGCCCGGCAGCGGCGAGCGCCTGCGCGCGCGCCTGGGGCTCGCTCCGGCGGCGGTCGCGCCGACCCGGCACGAGCAGGCGGGCGCGGCGCCGGTATCGTACGCCGACGCCGTGGCCGCCGCGGCACCGTCGGTGGTGAACATCTATGCCAACAAGATCGTCACCGAGCAAGCGCTGCGCATGTACGACAACCCGGTGCTGCAGCAGCTGTTCGGCGGCCAGCCGACGACCTACCAGCATCGCGAGCAGACGCTGGGCTCGGGCGTGATCGTCAGCGCCCGCGGCAACGACTACGTGCTGACCAACAACCACGTGATCGCCAACGCTGCCGATATCCAGGTGCTGCTTTACGACGGCCGCATCGCCAAGGCGCGGCTGGTCGGTTCCGACCGCGAGACCGACCTGGCCGTGCTCAAGATCGACGCCAGCAACCTGCCGGTGATCCACATGGCCGACCCCAGCCAGTTGCGCCCCGGCGACGTGGTGCTGGCGATCGGCAACCCGTTCGGCCTCAACCAGACCGTGACGATGGGCATCGTCAGCGCGATCGGGCGGCAGTTGAACAGTTCCAGCGCCGAGGACTTCATCCAGACCGATGCGGCCATCAACCTGGGCAACTCCGGCGGCGCGCTGGTCAACACGCAGGGGCAGCTGGTCGGCATCAATACCCTGCTGATCGGCAAGGGTCAGGCCGCCAACGCGGAGGGCATCGGTTTCGCGATCCCGGTGGCCACCGCCACCAAGGTGCTCGATCAATTGATCACCACCGGCCACGTGGTGCGCGGCTGGCTCGGTGCCGACTACGCCTTCGTGCCGGTGGCGGCGGACAGCGGCCTGCCCGCTGCCGCGCGCGGCGCACAGGTCATCGCGGTGTACTCCGGCGGTCCGGCCGCGCAGGCGGGGATCAAGCCGCGAGACATCCTGCTGCGCATCGGCAACGACGACATCATGGGCCCGGCCGACCTGCGCCGCCGCGAGGCCACGCTCAAGCCCGGCAGCCAGGTGCAGATCTCCGGCCTGCGTGACGGCACGCCGTTCCAGGTCACGGTCACGCTGGCACAGCGCCCGCCGATGGACGGCAGTCTCTCCAGCCAGCCCTGAGCGGGTCACCGCGGCGGGCGGGCGTCAGCCCGGCCCGCGCGAAGCCAGCGGCGGATGGATCGCCGCGCCGTAACGCTTGCGCAGGGTTTCCACCCGCTCCACGTAGACCTGGGTCTCCGCATACGGCGGCACGCCCTTGTAGCGCTGCACCGCCCCCGGCCCGGCGTTGTAGGCCGCTGCGGCCAGCCGCTCGCTGCCGTCGAAATCGCGCAGCAACAGGCTCAGGTAGCGGGCGCCACCGCGGATGTTCTGGGCGGAATTGAAGGCATCGAGCACGCCCATGTCGCTGGCCGTGCCGGGCATCAGCTGCATCAGCCCCTGGGCGCCCTTGAGCGACAGCGCACGCGGGTTGAACGCACTCTCGGCATGGATGATCGCGCGCAGAAACGCCTCGTCGACGCCGTACTCGATGCTGGCCGCGCGGATCGTGTCGGCATACGCGTCGAGGTTCAGCGCCACGCGATCCCAGCGGATCGTCGAATGCAGGTTGCAGGCCACGCAGGTGGAGATGTAGCTGAACAGCATGGTCACCGCGCGGCCCTTGCCGCCGGCGGGACGCAGGTTGGTGTATTCCACGCTGCCGTCGGCGCGCACGATGCGATAGACCGCCCCGCGCAGCACGCGGTCGCCGGCGTCGGCCACCTTGGGCGCGACCGGCGCGGCGTCGGCATGGGCTTCGCGATACTGCCACTGGCCCGGCGTGCCGGCCGCCCTGGCCGCCAGCGGCAACTTCGCCGTGCTGACCGCCGAACTGCTCACCGCGGCCAGCGACTCGCGCTCTACCCGCGCCGTCTCGCGTGTCTGTGCGGTGCTCAGCGCGCCGCCTTGCACGCGCGCCAGCGACACCGGTCGGGCGCCATCGGCCGCAAGGCTCTGCGCCGTGGTGACCACCTGGCCGCTGACCCCGGTCAACGATGCGCGCGCGACCGGCGCGGCCCGGCGCGTCGCCTTCGGGTCGGCGTAGCTGCTGATTGCGCGGCAGCCGTGATACCCCGCCCGCTCGCTGCTGTACACGGTTTCGCCGCTGCTGCCGGTGCACTGGTACAAGGTGCCGGCGCGGGCCGCCGTGGCCAACAGGCAGGCAGCCAGCAGCGCGACCCCGACAAGGATCGAACGCAAGGGGAAACCGCGAACAGGCCGATCGACGCGTCCCCCGTGACTGGCGGCACCGGACATGGGCGCAGTGTGCCGCCACGCGCGGCCAGCGCCAAGTGCGCAAGTCTCATTCCACGACCGTGGCCAGGGCGGCGCCGCAACCTCCGTGGCGGCCGCAAGTGCTTGATCTGGCAGGCACACGGGCCGCGCAGTACACTGCGCGGTTCCGCGGATCGCGCATCCGCCCTGGAATCACGGTACCCACGCGATGAGCGGCAAGCTTTTCATCAAGACCCACGGCTGCCAGATGAACGAGTACGACTCGGCCAAGATGGCCGACGTGCTGAAGGCCTCGCACGGGCTGGAGCTGACCCAGGACGAGTCAGAGGCGGACGTGATCCTGATCAACACCTGCTCGATCCGCGAAAAGGCGCAGGAAAAGGTCTTCAGCCAGCTTGGCCGCTGGAAGCAGCACAAGCAGGACGGCCGCCATGTGGTGATTGGCGTCGGCGGCTGCGTGGCAAGTCAGGAAGGCGCGGCGATCGTCAAGCGCGCGCCGTACGTGGATCTGGTGTTCGGCCCGCAGACCCTGCACCGCCTGCCCCAGCTGATCGAGGCGCAACGCGCCACCGGCAAGCCGCAGGTGGACATCAGCTTCCCCGAGATCGAGAAGTTCGACTGCCTGCCCGAGCCGCGCGCGGAAGGCCCGACCGCCTTCGTCTCGATCATGGAAGGCTGCTCGAAATACTGCAGCTACTGCGTGGTGCCGTACACCCGCGGCACCGAGATCAGCCGTCCGTTCGACGACGTGCTGGTGGAGGTGGCCAAGCTCGCCGCCCAGGGCGTGCGCGAGGTGAACCTGCTCGGCCAGAACGTCAATGCGTACCGCGGCCCCACCTTCGACGGCGGCGTCGCCGACCTCGCCGTGCTGATCCATGCGATCGCGCAGATCGACGGCATCGGTCGCATCCGCTTCACCACCTCGCATCCGCTGGAGTTCTCCGACTCGCTGATCGAGGCCTACGCCAACGTGCCGCAGCTGGCCAACTACCTGCACCTGCCGGTGCAGGCCGGTTCCGACCGCATCCTTTCGGCGATGAAGCGCGGCTACACCGCGCTGGAGTTCAAGCAGAAGATCCGCAAGCTGCGCGCGGTGCGACCGGACATCTGCGTGTCCACCGACATCATCGTCGGCTTCCCCGGCGAGAGCGGCGAGGATTTCGAGAAGACCATGAAGCTGGTCGACGACGTCGGCTTCGACCAGAGCTTCACCTTCATCTTCTCCGCGCGCCCCGGCACGCCGGCGGCGAACCTCGCCGATGACACGCCGATGGCGGTCAAGCACGAGCGCCTCGCGCGCCTGCAGGCCGCGATCAACGCGAACGCCAGGAAGATCAACGAGGCGATGGTCGGCTCCGTGCAGCGCGTGCTGGTGGAAAAGCCCAGTACCCGCAATCCGGACGAACTCAGCGGCCGCACCGAGAACATGCGCTACGTGAACTTCGCCGGCGACGCCCGCATGATCGGCCAGTTCGTCGACGTGGTGATCACCGACGCGATGAGCAATTCGCTGCGCGGGCGGGTGAAAACGTCCGACGACGCGGCCGCACTGGCGTCGTGAGCGAGCTGGTGATCCGGGAAATCGGCGCGGACGAGTTCGCTCGCGTGTGGCCGTTCTTCCAGGCGATCGCCGCTGGCGGCGAGACCTACACCTACCCGCGCGACATCAGCCTCGAACAGGCCCGCTCCATGTGGACCACGCCGCCCGCACGCTGCTTCGTGGCCGAACGCGACGGCCAGGCGCTGGGCTGTTACCGGCTGGCGCCCAACCAGATGGGGCCGGGTGACCACGTGGCCAACGGCAGCTACATGGTGGCGCCGCAAGCGCGCCGCCAGGGCGTGGCGTCGGCCTTGTGCGAGCACTCGCTGGAACAGGCGCGCCGAGCCGGCTTCCGCGCCATGCAGTTCAATGCCGTCGTCGCCAGCAATACCACCGCCGTGCGGCTGTGGCAGCGCCACGGCTTCCGCATCGTTGGCCAGGTGCCCGGTGCGTTCCGCCACGCCCAGCTCGGCCCCACCGATCTGTACGTGATGCACCGCATGCTGTGAGCGCGAGGCGGCACGCGGAACGGCAGGTCAGTCCAACCGCTTGCGGAAGCGCAATATCGCCAGCGCCATCATCGCCAGCGTGAACACCGCCAGCGCCAGCACGTCGAGCCACATCTCCCACAAGCCCGCGCCGCGCAGCATCACGCCACGGATCAGGCGCAGGAAATGGGTCAGCGGCAAGACTTCCGCGAGCCACTGCACCAGCTTCGGCATGCCGGCGAACGGGAACATGAAGCCCGACAGCAGGATCGACGGCAGGAACACGAAGAACGTCATCTGCATCGCCTGGAACTGCGACTGCGCACGCGTCGAGATCAGCAGGCCCAATGCAAGGTTGGCGAGGATCAGCAGGCCCGACGCCAGGTACACGTCGAGCACGCTGCCCAGGATCGGCACCGCGAACAGCCACGTGCCGAGCGCCAGGATCACGCTGGTCTGCACCAGGCCGATCGCCACGTACGGCAGCACCTTGCCGATCATGAGCTCCGAGCTGGTCAGCGGCGTGGCGATCAGCAGCTCCATGTTGCCGCGCTCGCGTTCGCGCACGATCGCGATGGCGGTGAACAGCACCATCGTCATGGTCAGGATCACGCCGATGAGCCCGGGCACGATGTTGACTGCCGAGCGCCGCTGCGGGTTGTAGAAGGCGACCATGCTGATCCGCCCGCCGACCGGCGTGCTGGTGGCCGGCGCACGCATGTCGGGTGCGGCGCTGTCGATCGGCACCTGCATCAGTTGCGCGGCGGCGGCCTGCACCGCCGTATCGCTGCCGTCGACCAGGATCTGCGCCACCGCCCGGCCGTCGATGCGGCGGCGCTCGAAATCCGGCGGCACCACGATGCCGATGCCGACCTGCCCGCGGCGGATCATCGCCATCAGCTCCTGCGGCGTGTCCGCCTGCGCCACCGGCGCCACCACGCCGGTGGCGAGCATGTCCATCACCAATGCGCGCGAACCGGCGGTGTTCGCCTGGTCGACGATGCCCGCGTCGAGTCCGCGCAGGTTGGTGTTGATCGCGTAGCCGAACAGCACCAGCTGGATCACCGGGATGCCCACCACCATCGCCAGCGTGATGCGGTCGCGGCGCAGCTGGCGCAGCTCCTTGACCACGATCGCCCACAGCCGCCGCCCGTTCATGCGGCGCGCTCCGCGTCGCGGCGCGTGGCGGCGACGAACACGTCTTCGAGATTCGGCGGCGTCGCCGTCAGCGCGGCCTGGTGCCCCGTCGTCGCCAGCGCCTTGTCCATGTCCGGCGTGGCGCCGTCGGCGTCGGTCAGCACGCGCAGGATGTTGCCGACCTGGGCCACGCCGAGCACGCCCGCCACGCCGGCGAGCGCGCGCTGGGCGGCCCGCGGGTCGTCCGTTTCGACGGTGAAGGTGCGCCCTTCCAGTTGCGCGGTCAGCTCGCGCGGCGTGCCGTCGGCGACCAGTGCGCCGCGGTCGAGGATGGCCAACCGGTGGCAGCGCTCGGCCTCGTCCATCAGGTGGGTGGAGACCAGCAGCGTGGTGCCGGCATCGGCCAGCTCGAAGAGTTTTTCCCAGAAATCGCGGCGCGATTCCGGGTCGACCGCGCTGGTCGGCTCGTCGAGAAACAGCAATTGCGGCTCGTGCAGCACCGCACAGGCCAGCGCCAGGCGCTGCTTCTGGCCGCCACTGAGGGTGCCGGCCAGTTGCCGCTGGCGATCGCCGAAGTGGTATTGCTCGATCAGCTCGTCGACGCGGCGTTTCGTCTTCGTCTTCGGCACGCCTTGGATGGCGGCGAGGAACTCCAGGTTCTCGCGCACGCCGAGGTCCTCGAACAGCGAGAACTTCTGTGTCATGTAGCCGATGTGCGAACGCAATTCGTCGGCCTGCGCCGGAATCTTCAGGCCGAGCACCTCGATCTCGCCCTCGCTTGGCGTGAGCAAGCCGCACAGCATGCGGATGGTGGTGGACTTGCCCGAGCCGTTCGGCCCGAGGAAGCCGTAGACGCGCCGCGCCGGCACGTCGAGGTCGACGTGATCGACCGCCACCAGCTTGCCGAAGCGCCGGGTCAAACCGCGGGCGCGGATCGCCACGCCTTCGGCGCCGGCATTCATTTCGCCGGTCCGCGGAACTCGACGCGCACCGGCAGGCCGGCGGGCAGTTCCGCCGCGTCCGCACCCAGCGCGACTTCGGCGAGATAGCTGAGCCGCGCCGCGTCGTCGCCGATCAGTGCGTAGTACGGGGTGAAGTCCGGTTCGCTGCGGATCATGCGCAGCTTGCCGGCATAAGGTTTTTCGCGGTCGGCCACGAACACGTCGATGGCGTCGCCGACGTGCATGCCTGCGCGCTGCTGCACCGGCACGTAGATGCGCGCGTACGGCGCGTCGCCGGCCAGCAGGATCGCCAGCGGCGCGCCGACCGGTGCCTGGTCGCCCAGCCGGTACGGCAGAGCGTCGATGCGCCCGGCGCGCGGCGCCACGACGGCCAGCTTGCCCAGCAGCACCTGCTGCGCGCTCACTTGCGCCTCCGCCGCCGCGACCGCGGCTTGCGCCTGGGCGAGCTGCTCCGGACGCGTGCCGTGCAACAACTCGTCGAGCGCTGCGCGTGCGGCCGATGTCTGACCCTCGGCGTTGCCTGCCGCGGCGCGGGCGCGGTCGAGATCGGCCGCGGCCACGTAACCATTGCCTTTCAGGGACGCCAGCCGCGCGTAATAAGCCCGCGCCTCGCGTGCCTGCGCCTGCACCGCGGCCAGATTCGCGCGAGCCTTGGCGATGTCCTCGCGGCGCGGCCCGGCCTGGAGTTCGGCCAGGAGTTCGCGTTGCTGCTCCAGCTGGGCCTGGGCCGCTGCGAGCTGGGCGCGGGTATGCGCGGGGTCCAGTTGCAGCAGCGGCTGGCCCGCCCTGACCTGCTCGCCCTCGCGCACGTCGATCGCCACGATGCGCTCGGCGGCCGGCGCCGGCAGCGTGATGCGGTCGAACTCGAGCGTACCCAGCGCCTGCGGCACCCGCTTGCTGCAACCAGGGGGAACGACGAGCACCAGCGCCGCCAGCGACTGGCAGATCACGGTCGTGAACTTCATGCGGGTTCTCCACGTTTCGTCGTGCCGACGCCCTGCCCCAGCAAGGCCAGCGTGTGTTGAAGCATGGTCTCGGGGCCGAGTGACTCGGCATCGAATGCGCGTCGCCAGATCGGCGCACCGGCAGCAGGGAACAGGGTCAGGCCGACCAGCGAGACGACCAGCAGGCGTGGGTCCAGCGCCGGGTTCAGCCGTCCATTTGCCTGCGCCGCGGCGAAGCGTTGCGCCAGCAGCTGCGGCACGCCCGGCACGGCGCGGTCGAACAGTACCTCACGCAGCGCACCGCCCTCGCACAGCACTTCGCGCACCCACAGCGGCGGCAGCCAGGGATGGCTTGCCACGACGTCGCTGATCCCGCGCACGAATGCTTCGGTCAACGCGACCGGGTCACCGCCGGCGTGCTCCAGCTGCGCGCGCAGCGGCGCCAGCGCCGGCAGCAGGCGCTCGTCGATCACGGCATGCAGCAGCCGCGCCTTGTCGCCGAAGTAGTAATGCAGCATCGCCGGGGTAACGCCCGCCTCGGTGGCGATTGCCCGCAACGAGGTGGCGGCGATGCCTGTGCGCGCGAACTGCCCCAACGCCGCATCCAGCAGATGCCGGCGCAGATCCTGGTCGTCGCCGCTGGGGCGTCCGGCGCGGCGCGGCGGTTTTGCGCGTTTGCCTGAAATAGTCATGAGCCTAAATTAATTCATCGTTTAATTATTTGCAAACCCATCAGCGCCGACCGCCACCGGCATGGTCCTTCCGGCGCCTGCGCGCTACGCTCGCGCCCCTATGAGCGAACTCAACCAGCGCGACTTCACCCTCGACCCCGACGACAACGCACGCCTCGCCAACCTGTGCGGGCCGTTCGACGAGCACCTGCGCCAGATCGAGCTGCGCCTCGGCGTGGAGATCAACCACCGCGGCAGCATCTTCCAGGTGATCGGCGAGAACCCGCCGGCGCGCGCCGCCGAAAATGTGCTGCGCGCGCTGTACGCCAGCACCGCCGGCGAGGCGCTGACCGGCGCGAAGATCAACCTGCATCTGGCCGAATCGGGCATCGACGCGATCACCGAGTCGGCCGCCGAAGGCGCCCAGGAAGTGGTCATCAAGGTCAAGCGCGGCGTGATCAAGGGCCGCGGCCCGAACCAGGCGCGCTACCTGCACGCCATCGCCAGCCACGACATCAACTTCGGCGTGGGCCCGGCCGGCACCGGCAAGACCTACCTGGCCGTGGCCAGCGCGGTCGAGGCGCTGGAGGCGAACCGGGTGCAGCGGCTGATCCTGGTGCGCCCGGCGGTGGAGGCCGGCGAGAAGCTGGGCTTCCTGCCCGGCGATCTGTCACAGAAGGTCGATCCCTACCTGCGTCCGCTGTACGACGCGCTGTACGAGATGCTCGGCTTCGAGAAGGTGGCCAAGCTGATCGAGCGCAACGTGATCGAGATCGCGCCGCTGGCGTACATGCGCGGACGCACCCTGAACGATTCCTACGTGATCCTCGACGAGGCGCAGAACACCACGGTCGAGCAGATGAAGATGTTCCTCACCCGGATCGGCTTCGGCACGGTGGCGGTGATCACCGGCGACGTCACCCAGGTCGACCTGCCGCGCAACACGCGCTCCGGATTGCGCCAGGCGATCGAAGTGCTGCGCGGCGTGGCCGGCATCAGCTTCACCTTCTTCACCTCGCGCGACGTGGTGCGCCATCCGCTGGTGGCCAAGATCGTGCGCGCCTACGAGGCGTTCGAGGAGGCAGGGAATGGGGAATCGGGAATAGAGAATAGGGAAAAGCACTGACTCTCAATCTCCGCTTCGGACGCCCAGACATGCCTCGCCCCGCTCTTGCCATTCCCCATTCCCTATTCCCTATTCCCACCCTTGTCCACCTCGGCTACGCCGTGCCGCGGGCCGGCCTGCCCGCACCGGCCAGCTTCCGCCGCTGGGTCGAGGCGGCCTTGCGCGGAGCCAAACGGCGCAAGCCGGCCGAGCTTTCCATCCGCATCGTCGATGCCGCAGAGGGCCGTACGCTCAACCGCGACTACCGCGGCAAGGACTACGCCACCAATGTGCTGTCGTTCCCCGCCGAGCTGCCGCCCGGCGTGGTGCTGCCGCTGATCGGGGATCTGGCGATCTGCGCGCCGGTGGTGCTGCGCGAGGCCGCCGAACAGGGCAAATTGCCGCGCGACCACTGGGCCCATCTCACGGTACACGGCGTGCTGCACTTGCTCGGCTACGACCACATCGTGGAGACCGAGGCCGAGGCCATGGAAGCGCTGGAAACACGCATCCTGGCCGGCCTCGGCATCGCCGACCCGTACACCTGAATGCTGCAGGGCGGACCCGGCCCGCCGCCATTTCGCCGTACGACGATGACGGGCCGTGCCCGCCCTGCGCGGCCCCCGGGCGATCGCGCATACCGTGCGCCCCTGCCGGGCCAGGATGGATTTTTCCGCTAGAATCAAGCTTCCGCCCGCGTCCGGGCTGATTTTCAACGAGTGATGAACGACGACCCTGGCAGTACCAGCGGCCCGGCCCACCGCACCTGGTGGGATCGACTGGGCCACCTGTTTTCCGGCGAGCCGCGCAACCGCAACGAGTTGCTTGAGGAGTTGCGCGCCGCGCAGAGCAACGGCCTGCTCTCCGTCGACACCCTCACCATGGTCGAGGGGGCGATCAAGGTCACCGAGCTGGATGTCGACGACGTCATGGTGCCGCGCGCGCAGATCGTGATGCTCGCGGCGGACTCTTCCCTGTCCGACCTGCTGGCCACCGTGGTCGAATCCGGCCACTCGCGCTTCCCCGTGCACGGCGAGGACAAGGACGAGATCCTCGGCATCCTGCTGGCCAAGGATCTGCTGAAGTACTTCGGCGCGACCGAACACTTCGACATCCGCTCGATCCTGCGCCCGGCCGTGCTGATCCCCGAGTCGATGCGGCTCAACGTGCTGCTGGAGGAGTTCCGCCTCAGCCGCAACCACATGGCGCTGGTGGTCAATGAATACGGCGGCGTCGCCGGCCTGGTGACCATCGAGGACGTGCTGGAGGAGATCGTCGGCGAGATCGACGACGAGCACGACGACGAGGAAGAACCCGAGCTGATGCACGAACAGCCCGGCGGCGACTGGCTGGTGAGCGCGCTGACCCCGATCGAGGATTTCAACGAGCAGACCGGCGCCGGCTTCCCCGACGAGGAATACGACACCGTCGGCGGCATGGTCACCGCCGAATTCGGCCACCTGCCCGAGGTCGGCGAAGAAGTCGCGATGGGCGACTACCTGTTCCACGTCACCGCGGCGGACGACCGCCGCGTGCAGCAGTTCCGCGTGGTCCGGCAACCCGGCCTGCTGGCCTCCTGATCCGGCGCATGGACCCGCTCCGCCGAATCGCCGTCATGTTCGCCCTGCTCGTGCTCACCGCACTGGCACCGGCGCACGCCGGCATCGCCGAGGCGCCCGGTACCGACCTCGAGGTGTCGCTGGTGACCTACGGCCCCGGCGACATCTACTGGGAGCGCTTCGGCCACGACGCCATCGAGGTGCGCGATCGCGTCTCGGGCGAGTCGGTCAATTTCAACTACGGCGTGTTCGACTTCGAGGAAAAGAACTTTCTCCTCAACTTCGCGCGCGGCCGCATGCATTACATGATGGACGCCGAAGCCAGCGCGCCGGAGGAGGCCTACTACGCCGAAGTCGGCCGCTCGGTGACACGCCAACGGCTGGCGCTGGACGCCGACCAGGCCGCCCGCCTGCGCGACGACCTGCTGTGGAACCTGCGCCCGCAGAACGCCGTCTACGACTACGACTACTACGCCGACAACTGCACCACCCGCGTGCGCGACGCCTTCGATCGCGCACTCGACGGCGCCGTGAAAAGCCAGTTGCAGGCGCGTGCGGGTGAATTCACCTATCGCCAGCAGACGGTGCGGCTGATGAGCGCGCAACCCTGGCTGATGCTGATGCTGGACCTGGGCCTGGGGCCCTACGCCGACCAGCCGTTGACGGCGTGGCAGGAGAGTTTCCTGCCCGCCGTCCTGCAAACGCAGTTGCGCCACGTGCAGGTCACCGGGCCGGGCGGCGACAGCCGACCGCTGGTAAAGGACGAGCGCGTGGTGTCGCCCAACCGCCTCGTTCCGCCGCCGGCCTCGCCGCCCGACCTGCGCATGCCATTGGGCGCGGCGGGCCTGCTGCTGGGTGCGTTGCTGCTGGCCACGCGGCTGTGGTGGCCGCTCGGCCATGCCCTGCTCGGCACGCTGTTCCTGCTGCTGGCCGGTCTTGTCGGCGTGGTGTTGCTGGGCCTGTGGACGCTGACCACGCACCACTCCGCCTGGGCCAACGCCAACCTGCTGCTGTTCAATCCGTTGGCGTGGCTGCTGCTGCCCACGCTGTGGCGCACGCGTCGCGGCTTCGCCGCCTCGCGCTTCGTCGACGGCCTGATCGTGCTGCAGTTGCTGGCCATGCTCGCCGCGCTCGCGCTGCACCTGCTGCCCGGCACGGTGCAGCAGAACCAGCCGTGGCTGCTGTTCGCGCTGCCGTGCTGGCTTGCGCTGGCGTGGGGCCTGCGCCGCAACCGCTGACCCCGCGCGCGTTGCCCCGCCACGGCGGGCACGGCATCATGGGGCATGCTCCCGACCTCGCCATCGCCTGCTGCACTTGCGCCCGTTGCCGAACCGATGGTGGTCAACTGCATCGCCTACCAACGCGACGGCACGCGCCTCGGCGAAATCAGCCTGGACGCCATCAGCGACGTGCTGGCAGCGCCGGACACCTTCGTCTGGGTCGGCCTGCACGAGCCGGACGAGCCGCTGCTGGAAAAACTGCAGGAGGAGTTCTGCCTGCATGACCTGGCGATCGAGGACGCGCACACCGCCCACCAGCGCACCAAGATCGAGACCTACGGCGACTCCCTGTTCCTGGTGGTGCAGACCGCGCAGCTGATCGAGGCCGAGCTGAAGTTCGGCGAGACGCAGATCTTCCTCGGCGCGCGCTACCTGGTCACCGTGCGCCACGGTGCCTCGCTGTCGTACGCCCCGGCGCGGCGTGCCTGCGAGAACGTGCCCGAGCTGCTCGCCAACGGACCCAGCTATGGTCTCTACGGCGTGCTCGACCTGATCGTCGACAACCTGCTGCCGATCGTGCGCGACTTCCGCGAAGAGCTGGGCCTGCTCGAGCAGGACATCTTCGCCGAGACCTTCAAGCGCAGCACGGTGCACCGGCTCTACGACATGCAGCGCGACCTGATGACGCTTCGTCTGGCCGTGGCCCCGCTGCAGGACATCACCAGCCAGCTGGTGCGGCTGCACCAGGGTCTGATCCCCGACGAGCTGCGGCCCTACTTCCGCGACGTCTACGACCACGTGTTCCGCGTCAACGAATCGATCAGCGCAATGCGCGAAATGCTCACCGCCGCGATCAACGTCAACCTCTCGCTGGTCACCTTCGGCCAGAACGAGGTGATGAAGAAACTCGCCGGCTGGGCCGCCATGCTGGCCGCGCCGACCCTGCTCACCAGCTGGTACGGCATGAACTTCCAGCACATGCCCGAGCTGGGTCAGCCGTGGGCATACCCGGCGATCATCGTGGTGATGGCCGGCGTGGTGGGCGGCATCTACGCGGCCCTGAAGCGCAACAAGTGGCTGTGACGCCCGTTCGACCCCGCTGACGACCTGATCCGCGCCCGCCCGCACTGCCGCGGCGCCCCCTGCCGGGCCCTGTCCCGCCGTCCCGCTCCGGCGGCGATGGGGCGCGGGGCTAAAGATTTTCCCGCGCCGGCCGAACACGGTAGTACTCACCACAAAACCCCAGGGGATGCATCGACCCATGAAAACTCTGCTCATGACCACCGCTTTGTTGCTGGCGCCGATGGCGGTCCACGCCGAGTGCACCGTCAAGGATTTCGCCATCACCGAGTTCACCCCGTCGGCCGCCAGCGGCCTGGCCGGCAAGCTGAGCCTGCGCGGCCAACTGGTGAACAGCTGCGCCACGCCGTCGGCGGCGCAGATCCGCATCGAGCTGAAGGACGACGCGGGCAACGTCCTGCAGTCCAAGCAGGCCTGGCCGGCCGGCACCTCCAACATCACCCCGGGCCAGTCGGTGTCGTTCGACCTCGGCCGCCTGTTCCATTACGAGCGCAACATCGCCAGCTTCACCGCCAGCGTGGTGAAGGTGCGCTCCTGGTAAACCTGCCGGTTTCCATCAACAGCAAAAAAGGCTCCCTCGGGAGCCTTTTTACTGTGTGAGTCCCGCAGGAGCGCGCTCGCGGGCGATGCTCTCTTGTCCGGATTGGGGATCAGCGCGGGGACTCGCAAAGGCATCGCCCGCGAGCGGGCCCCTGCGGGAAATGCCGTGGGGGGACAGGGCTCTCTTGAAGCTGATCCCTTGCCCCTCAATGCAACACAAACAGCTTGTCGAAACCCGCCACGCGCAGGGTGCCGCGCAGTTCGGTGCCGGCGTTGACGATGCGGATGTCCGCGTGGTCCGCGCCGGCGTGTTCGCGCAGCAGCAACAGCATGCCCAGCGCGGAGCTGTCCATGTGGGTGACTTCGGCCAGATCGATCAGGTAGCTGCGTGCCACGCGGCCGGCGCCGAGGCAGGCGTCGTGGAACTCGCGGTGGATGCTGAAATCGAAGCGCTCGCCCAGTTGCAGGCTGAGGCAATCGCTTTCGCTGTCGTGGTGAACAATCATGGCCAATCCTCAGAAAAGTTCGATTTCGCCGGCGTCCATGCTGCTTTGCAGGGCCGGGCCGCGCGAGCGCAGGCGCGCCTTTTCGCGTTGTACCGCGAGGCGTGAACGCACGCGTCGCGCGCGCTCGTCCAGCGCCTCGGCGTCCATCGATGCGCAGGCCAGCTCTTCGATGTCGCGGGTGCAATCGGCGGTGATTTCCTGCAGTTCCACCAGCCGCGCGCGGGTCTGCGTGATCAGCTGGCTCAGGATGTCCTCGAACTGCAGCGAGCGGATCGTGGTGGAGACGTCGCTGCCCAGGCCGCGGTTGATCTCCACCACCTGGTCGGCCACCGCGCTGGTGCGCGCGTCGCTCTCGGTGACGTGGGCCATCATCGCGTCGATGCCGCCCTTGGCCGACAGCGCCACGTTGAGATCCTGCGAGGCCATCGTGCCGACCAGGCCGCGCAGCTGCTCCATCGCTGCGCGCGCCCGCTCGACGTGGCTGCCGATCTGTTCGTTGAACTGGTTGGAGTTGCTGGCCAGGTTGCGGATCTCCCCGGCCACCACGGCAAAGCCGCGGCCGGATTCGCCCGCGCGCGCCGCCTCGATCGCGGCGTTGAGCGCCAGCAGGTTGGTTTCCTCGGCGATCGTGTTGACGTTCTTCAGCAGGCCGAACACCGCATCCATCTCCTTGGCCATGCCGTCGATGCGGTAGACGATGCGCAGGCTCTCGCGCGACATCTGCACGATCATGCCGACGAAGTGCTCCAGCAGGTCGCCGGTGCGGCTGGCGAAATCCTGGATCGACACGCCGCCGTCCTGCACCTCGATGATCTGCTTGAGCAGCGACTGCTGCAGCGCGGTCTTGTTGGAGAGGCCGTCGAAGCCGCCGCCGAGCTCGGAGACGGCATCGCGCAGCAGGCCCAGGCCCTGGTGCAGTTCGCGGCTGGCGTGGCCGAGTTCGTCGACCAGCGCGCCGCGCACGTCTTCCAGCGCCTCGCGCACCGGCCCGGCATGGATGGCCGGTACCGGTTCGGCGGCCGGTTCGGCGCGGTGGCAGGTCTCCACGATCCACACCACGGTCAGCAGCACCACCAGCAGCGGCGCCAGCCAGGCCGGGTGCCACAGCAGCGACAGCCCAAGCGCCAGCGCGCTGGCGGCGACGCCGGCAAGCGGGCGTCCGGCAAGAAGGGAGGGCGTGAAAGTCATGATCGAATCCCCGGATCAGGCGCGCATGGCGCCGGCTAGCGGTTGGCGCGCCAGCGCCAGCAGGCGCGGCGCGATGTGGTCCAGCGGCAGCATTTCGCCGGCGGCACCGAGTTTCCAGGCAGCACCGGGCATGCCCCACACCACCGAACTGGCCTCGTCCTGCACCAGCGTGGCGGCACCGGCCTGGCGCAGTTCCAGCAGGCCGCGGGCGCCGTCGTCGCCCATGCCGGTCAGCAGCACGGCCAGCGTGGCCGCGCCCGCGCTGGCGGCCAGCGAACGGAACAGCACGTCCACGCTGGGCTTGTGCCGGTTCACCGGCGGGCCGTCGTGCAGGCGGCAGACGTATTTCGCGCCGTCCCACATCGCCAGCAGGTGGTGGCTGCCGGGGGCGATGTAGGCATGGCCGGACTGGATCGGCTGGCCATCCTGCGCCTCGCACACGCGCATCGCCGAGCAGCGATCCATGCGCGCGGCGAACGGGCCGCTGAACGCAGCCGGGATGTGCTGGGTGACCAGGATCGGCGGCGCATCCGGCGGCATCGCCTCCAGCACCACGCGCACCGCCTCGGTGCCGCCGGTGGAGGCGCCGATGGCGATGATCGGACTGCCGCCGCGGCTGCCGGCGGTCTGTGCCCGCGGCAGCACGGCGTCGGCAGACAGGCGCGGCGCCACGTCCAGCTTGCGCACCGTGGTCCGCGCGCGCGGGCGGGTGCGCGCGGCGAGCTTCACCTTGTCGCAGATCTCCTGCGCGCATTCGCCGAAGCGGCTGGCCAGGTCGTGGTCGGGCTTGGCGAAGAAATCCACCGCGCCCATTTCCAGCGCTCGCAAGGTGACATCGGCGCCTTCCACGGTCAGCGACGACACCATCACCACCGGCATCGGCCGCAGCCGCATCAGGTTTTCCAGGAAGGTGATGCCGTCCATGCGCGGCATCTCCACGTCAAGGGTCAGCACGTCGGGGTTGAGCTGCTTGATCTTCTCGCGGGCGATCAGCGGGTCGGCGGCAGCGCCGACCACCTCGATCTCCGGATCGCAGGCAAGCATCGTCGACATCAGCTTGCGCACCAATGCGGAATCGTCGATCACCAGAACGCGCACCCTTGTCATTGCCTGCTTCTCTGCCTTGTCTTGTCGAGGGTGGTGCGAAACGAGCCGCGAGCGCGGAGGCGGAAGCAGTGCGGCCACTTCCGGCCCCCGCCGCCGCCACTAGAACAGCTCCACCTCACCCTTTATCGGATCGTTTGCCAAACGCTTGAGGTAACCGCTCTCGCCGGCCACCAGCGCCACGTCGTCGCTGCGCCGGAGCAGGCGCACGCGGGCGCGGCCGCTGTGCGGGAAGAACTGCACCTGGCGCGGGAACACGTCGCCGAGATCCGACGCCACCAGCTCCAGGTTCTCCGCCGCGATGTAGCGGCGCACGAACTCGATGTTGCGCTGGCCCACGTCGCTCATGCGCGCCAGCACGCGGCCGCCGCCGAATACCTTCACGCGCAGGTCGGCGCGCTGGCCGCCGGCCTTGAGGATCGCGTTGATCAGCTGCTCCATCGCGTCCGAGCCGTAGCGCGCCGCGCGGCCCACGGTGGAGGACCAGTTGTCGCGCTCGCCGACCGGTTCGGGCAGCATGAAATGGTTCATGCCGCCGATGCCGCGGCGCACGTCGTGGATGCAGGCGGAGACGCACGAGCCCAGCACGGTGCTGAGCATTTCTTCCTGGTCGCTGACGTAGAACTCGCCGGGCAGCACCTTGACCGTCATGCAGCCCTGCGCCGGGTCCCAGAAGCGCCGCAGGTGCTCGAAGCCCGGCGGTGCCGCCGAAATCGCGGGCGCCTTGCGTCGATCGGCCAGCTGCACGTCCATCAACCGCGTTTCCGGTAGACCGTGCGGCCGATCAGTTCGAAATCCTCGCTGATGCCGTGCAGCGACTCGCTGTGGCCCAGGAACAGGTAGCCGCCGACCGGCAACAGCTCCGCGTAGCGACGGAACAGGCGCTGCTTGGTCGGCTGGTCGAAATAGATCACCACGTTGCGGCAGAAGATCGCGTCGAACGGGCCCTTCATCGGCCATTCGTGGAGCAGGTTCAACGGCTGGATGGTGACCAGCTCGCGCAGCGTCGGATGCACGCTGGCGAGGCCTTCGTACTCGCCCGAGCCGCGCAGCATCCAGCGGCGGCGATGGGCGTCGCTGATGCCGCCGAGGCGGTCCAGCGGATAGACGCCGCGGCGCGCGGTTTCCAGCGCCTGCGGCGAGAGGTCGGTGGCGAGGATCTTCGCGTCCACGCCGCTGGCGCCGTGCTGCTCGATCGCCTCGGCCAGCACCATCGCCAGCGCGTAGGGCTCCTCGCCGGTGGAGCAGCCCGCCGACCAGATGCGCAGGCGCTCGCCGCTGCGACGCTTGTCTTCCAGCCAGCGCGGCAGCAGCTCGGCAACCAGCAGGTCGTAGTGGTGCACCTCGCGGAAGAACGAGGTCACATTGGTGCTGATGACGCTGGCCAGTTCGCCCAGTTCGCTTTGCGGATCGCGCTGCAGCAGCTCGCAATAGCTGCTGAACTGCTGCAGGCCCAGCGCGCGCAGGCGACGGAACAGCCGCCCCTGCACCAGTTGCCGCTTGTGCTCGCCCAGCGAGATGCCGCAATGGGTGTAGACGAACTTGCGCAGGAACTCGAACTCGCTGTCGCCCAGGCGCGGACCGCCGGCGAGCTCGGCGACGGGCATGTCGACCGTCGCGTTCATGCTCAGAACTCCTTCCACGCACCAGCCGCGGCGGCGTCCGCCTCGGCCATCGCGCGTGCCGGCTGCGCCTTGCGCACGGCGGCCAATACCGCGGCAGTCTCCACCGCGGCGGCGGCCGCGACCGGCGCCTTGGCCGGCGCCGCCTGGCCGCTGTCGGCGACCTGGAAGAACGCCACCTGGCGTGCCAGTTCGTCGGCCTGCTCGTGCATCGCGCGGGCAGCGGCCGAGGCTTCCTCGACCAGCGCGGCGTTCTGCTGGGTCATCTCGTCCATCTGCATCACGGCGTTGTTGACCTGGTCGATGCCGGCGGACTGCTCATGGCTGGCCGCGGCGATCTCGGCCACGATGTCGGTGACTTTCTTCACGCTGTCGACGATCTCGGCCAGCGCCTTGCCTGACTGGTTGACCAGCTCGGAACCGGTACGCACCTTTTCCTCGCTGTCGCTGATCAGGCCCTTGATCTCCTTCGCCGCGCCGGCGCTGCGCTGGGCCAGGCTGCGCACCTCGGTGGCCACCACGGCGAAGCCGCGGCCCTGCTCGCCGGCGCGCGCCGCTTCCACCGCCGCGTTGAGCGCCAGCAGGTTGGTCTGGAAGGCGATCTCCTGGATCAGCCCCACGATGTCGCCGATCTTGCGGCTGGAGGCGTCGATCTCGGTCATCGCCGCGATCGCCTTGCCGGCCACTTCACCGCCGCGCTCGGCCTGTTCGCGCGCACCGCGGGCGAGCTGGTTGGCGTGGCTGGCGTTCTCCGCATTCTGCTTCACGGTGGAAGTCATCTCCTCCATCGACGAAGCGGTTTCCTCCAGGCTGGAGGCCTGTTCCTGCGTGCGCTGGCTGAGGTCGTCGTTGCCGCGGGCGATCTGCTGGGCGGCCGTGCTCACCGCATCCGAGCCAAGCCGCACTTCGCCCACGATCTCGCTGAGGTGCTGGTCCATGTTGCGGAAGGCGAGCAGCAGGCGACCGAACTCGTCCTTGCGGTTCACGCGTATGTCATGGCCCAGCTTGCCCTCGCCGATCTGGTCGGCGATCTTCACCGCATGGTGCAAGGCGCCGGTGATCGAGCGGATCAGCCGCACCGCCACGAACAGCGCCAGCAGCAGGCCGGCGATCAGCGCCACCAGCGTGGACGTGTGCACCAACTTGTAGCGCTTGACCTGCGACTGATAGATGTCGCGCACCTCATCGCCTTGCGCATTGACCAGTTTGTCCAGCGAATCCTGGCGCATCATCAGCAACGGCCGCAGCTGCATGTCCATCATGTCGGCGGTGCCGGTATCGGCGGAGGCCAGCGCGGAATAGATTTCCTGCTGCGCTTCGCTGTAGTCCGGCGTGGTCTCGTTGTAGTCGGCGAGTTTCTTGGCGACTGCCGGACTCATCCGGATGGTGGCCAGCTGCTTGCCGATCGCCGCAATGTCCTTGTCTATCTGGTTCGCCTCGGCAACCTTCTGCTTCACCTGGTTCGGCTTGTCGATCGCGCCGGCGGCTTCGCCCAGCACGATGAAGTTCATCAGCGACTTGGCCCGCAACTGCCCCATCAGCCGGGCCGGCACCATCGACTCCTCGTAGCTGTGGCGCATGCCCTCGTTCTGCCAGGACATCACGCCCAGGCCGATCGCCGCACCGGCCACCAGCATCGCGCCGAGCAGCGCGAACACGCCGATCAGGCGCGCCTTGACGGTTAGGGTGGGCACCTTGGCGAAACGTGCCAGCACTTTCTTGATCTTCATGAGCATTCCCCGATTCAGGCGGCAACTTCGACTTCGCGGACATGCGGCAGCGCCGCGTCCAGGGTTTCCACGTCTTCCGGACGCATCAGCTTGTCCACGTCCAGCAGCATCACCATGCGTTCGACATGGGTGGCCAGACCTTTCAGGTAGCGGGTGTCCACGACGGCGCCCATGTCGGGCACCGGCTTGATCGCGGACGGGTCGATGTCGACCACGTCGGAAACGGCATCCACCACGATGCCGAACAACCGCTCGGCGACCGCCACGATGATCACCACCGTGCTGTCGCCATAGCTTTCGCGCTCCAGGCCGAAGCGCAGGCGCAGGTCCATGATCGGCACGATCGCGCCGCGCAGGTTGAGCACGCCGAGCAGGTGGTCGGGCGTCTGCGGGATGCGCGTCACGCGCGACCAGCCGCGGATCTCGCGCACCGACAGGATGTCGACGCCGTACTCCTCGCCCGCCAGGTTGAACGTCAGCTGCTGCACCGTCGGTGCCGCGCCATCGGTGTTCTCGTGCATGAGCCTGCTACCTCGTGATGGGCGATTGCGGTCGCCGTGCCGCCATCACCTGTGTCGGCACGGCGACAGGAAACTTGAGCGGAAAGCGGATGCGGCCACTGCTGCCGCGCCGTGCGGAAGACGGGCGCGGTCCCGCCATCGGGCGGCCGCTGGCAGGCAAGCGCCCGTGGGAGGACCGCGAAACGGAGAATCAGAACTCGGTCCAGGCGCCGGCGGCCGCCGCGCGCCGCGGCGCCGGCTCGGCAGCACGAGCCACCGCCTTGCGCGGCAGCTCCACCACGCGTGCCGATTCCGGCGCCGCGACGGGCGCTTGCGCATCGGACGGTGCGCCGCCGAGCTGGAAGAACCTCATCTGCCGCTGCAGTTCCAGCGCCTGTTCCTGCATCGCCCGCGCGGCGGCGGCGGCTTCCTCGACCAGCGCCGCGTTCTGCTGGGTGACCTCGTCCATCTGCATCACGGCGCGGTTGACCTGGTCGATGCCGGCGGACTGCTCGTGGCTGGCCGCGGCGATCTCGGCCACGATGTCGGTGACTTTCTTGACGCTCTCCACGATGCCGGTCAGCGCCGCGCCGGACTGGTCGACCAGCGCGCTGCCGGCCTGCACCCGCTGCACGCTTTCGTTGATCAGCCCCTTGATCTCCTTCGCCGCCGCCGCGCTGCGCTGGGACAGGCTGCGCACCTCGCTGGCCACCACGGCGAAGCCGCGGCCCTGCTCGCCGGCACGCGCGGCTTCCACCGCGGCGTTGAGCGACAGCAGGTTGGTCTGGAACGCGATCTCGTCGATCAGCCCCACGATGTCGGCGATCTTGCGGCTGGAGGCATTGATCTCGTCCATCGCCGCCACCGCCTGCGCGGCCACCTCGCCGCCGCGCTCGGCCTGCTCGCGCGCGCCGCTGGCAAGCTGGTTGGCGTAGCTGGCGTTCTCGGCGTTCTGTTTCACGGTGGAGGTCATCTCCTCCATCGAGGCGGCGGTTTCCTCCAGGCTGGAGGCCTGCTCCTGCGTGCGCTGGCTGAGGTCGTCGTTGCCCTTGGCGATCTGCTGCGCTGCGCTGCTCACCGCCTCCGAGCCATGTTGCACTTCGCCCACGATGCCGGTCAGCCGGTCGCGCATGCGGGCCAATTCGGCCAGCAGGCTGCCGGCGGCAAACGTCTTGCCACCGTCGTCCTTGCCCAGGTCGCCGTTGGCGATGCGCGTGGCCATGGCCACCGCGAAACCCGGCTCGCCGCCGATGCTGCGACGGATGCTGCGCATCGACAGCCACACCAGCGCAATCACCAGCAATGCCAGCAATCCCGCCTTGCCCAGGTTCAGTGCGAGGGTCTGGCGGAACTGCGCATCGATGTCGTCGAAATAGGCGCCGGCGCCGAAGTGCATGCCCCACGGCTGATAGCGCTCGGAGTAGGTGACCTTGCCCACGATCTTCTTGCTGCTGGGCTTGAGCCAGTCGTAATAGGTCAGCCCGCCGCCGTCCTTCATGTCGATGGCGTGCATCGCCTGGAAGATCGGCTTGCCGTTCTGGTCGGTCATCTCGCGCACGCTGGTGCCAAGCTTGTCCAGCATCACCGGGTGCGAGGTCAACGTGTACTTGTCGTCGAATGCGAAGACGTAGCCGGCACCCTTGTTCCACTGCATGTCGTGGATCTGGGCGAGCGCGCGCTTCTGCGCCTCCGCCTCGCTGAACTCGCCCTTGCCCGCGCGCTCGTGGAACGCGGCAGCCACCGACACGGCCGACTCGATCTGGCTGCGCAACAGGCTCTGGAGCCCGTCCATCTGACCGGCGCGATTTTGCAGCGCATTCATCACGGTGAGGCCGAACAGCCCCAGCACGACCACCGACACGACCAGCACCAGCCGTGCGTTCAGGCTGAGCCGATCAAAGAAACCGCGTATTGCCGACAACATCTCGAACACCTCGAAGAGAAGGCCCGCCGGCCACCATGACCGCGCGGGGTGGCGCGCAGAGGCGCCGTAACACTCGCCGGCGAACGCATCCGGGTTCGTCGTCGCCATTCTTGAAGGACGCTTGCAGGTGCCGTCGCGGCATGCACGTTCACGCCGCCGCCTTGCCGCGCTGCCCCAACCGCACCACGCCACACACATCCACGATCAGCGCCACCGAACCATCACTGAGGATGGTGGCGCCCGAAATGCCCTGCACGCGCTGGTAATGCGCCTCCAGCGACTTCACCACCGCCTGTTGCTGGCCGAGCAGGTCGTCCACCAGCAGGCCCACGCGGCGACCCTCTTCCTCGACCACCACCACGATGCCGCGCTCGATCTCGGTGATCGCCGCGTTGCAGCCGAACGCGCGGTGCAGGCGCATGATCGGCAGGTACTCGTTGCGGAAATGGAATACCTCGCCGCCGCCGGCGATCTTGCGCACCATCTCCGGGCGCAGCCGCAGCGACTCGACGATGGAGATCAGCGGCACGATGTAGCGCTCCTCGCCCACCGCGGTGACCAGGCCGTCGATGATGGCCAGCGTGAGCGGCAGGGCGATGGTGAACACGCTGCCCTTGCCGCTCTGGCTGCGCACGCCGACGCTGCCGCCGAGGTCGCGCACGTTGCGGCGCACGACATCCATGCCCACGCCGCGGCCGGACAGGTCGGTGGCCTGCGCGGCGGTGGAGAAGCCCGGCTGGAAGATCAGCTCGGCCACTTCGGCATCGTCCACTTCCTGGCCGGGGCGGATCAGGCCGCGCTGCTCGGCCTTGGCCACGATGGCGGCGCGGTTGAGGCCGGCGCCGTCGTCGCTGATCTGCACCACGATGTTGCCGCCTTCGTGGTAGGCGTCCAGCCGCAAGGTGCCGGTTTCGTTCTTGCCGGCGGCGCGGCGCTGCTCCGGCGATTCCAGGCCGTGGTCGATCGCATTGCGCACCAGATGCACCAGCGGATCGCCGATCTTTTCCAGCACCGTCTTGTCCAGCTCGGTGTGCTCGCCGTGCAGTTCCAGCTTCACCTGCTTGCCGAGCTTGCGCTCGAGGTCGCGCACCAGCCGCGGGAAGCGGTTGAACACCGAACCGATCGGCAGCATGCGGATGCGCATCACGCTCTCCTGCAGCTCGCGCGTGTTGCGCTCCAGCTGCAGCAGGCCCTCGCGCAGGCGTTCGAGCTGCGAGAGGTGGAAATGTTCGCCGATGTCGCTGAGCATCGACTGGGTGATCACCAGCTCGCCCATCATGTTGATCAGCGCATCGACCTTGTCGATGCCGACGCGGATCGAGCTGCCCTCGCTGCTCGCGGCCGCCGTTTCGCGAACCGGGCGCGGCGCGCTGGCGGGCGCGGGGCTGGCGACGGGGGCGGCGGGGGCGGCGACCGGTGGCGCGACGAGGGTCGGCGCGACCGCAACGGGCGCAACGGGCGCAACAGACGCGGCGGCGATCGGCTCGATCGTCAGCTCGCAGTCGCCCTCGACCCAGTCGAACACCGCGGCCACGTCGGCGCGCGCCACGGCACCATGCAGGCGCAATTCCCAGCCCAGCCAGCACTGGCCCGGATCGAGTTCGGCCAGTTGCGTCGGCGCCGCGTCGACCACGAAGGCGCGGCACACGTCGAGCTGCCCCAGTTGCTGCAGTTCGCGGAACAGGCGCAGCGGATCGTTGCCGGTCTGCAACAGGTGCGGCAAGGCCACGAAGCGGATCGCCCAGCCGTCCACGCTCGCTGCCGCGGGGGTCGCCGCCGCCGGCGCGGGGGCCGCTTCGCCGCTGACCAGGCGCACCAGTTCGCCGCGCAGCGCCTCGCTGTCGGCGTCGGCCGCGGGCAGGCCGTGGCTGGTGTGGTCGAGCATCGCGCGCAGGCAATCCACCGAGCGCAGCAGCAGGTCGATCAGTTCGCCGTCCACGCCGCGACGTTCGCTGCGCACTTCCTCCAGCAACGATTCGGCCACGTGGGTAAACGCAGCCACCTCGGCAAAGCCGAAGGTGGCCGCGCCGCCCTTGATCGAGTGCGCGGCACGGAAGATGGTGTGCACCAGCTCATGGTCGGTCGAGCCCGAATCCAGCGCGAGCAACGCCGCTTCCATGGCGTCCAGCCCTTCCAGGCTTTCCTCGAAGAAGGTCTTGTGGAACTGGGTCAGGTCGACGGCGCCCATCGGTATTCCTTCAGCCGAGCACGCGCTTGACGGTGGCCAGCAGCTGTTCCGGGTCGAACGGCTTGACCAGCCAGCCGGTGGCGCCGGCGGCCTTGCCTTCCATTTTTTTCTCGGTGTGCGACTCGGTGGTCAGCATCAGGATCGGCACGCCCTTGTACGCATCCAGCGCGCGCAGCTGGCGCACCATCGCGATGCCATCCATCACCGGCATGTTGACGTCCGCCAGCACCAGCTCGAACGCGTTGCCGCGGGCGGCGTCCAGCGCCAGCTGGCCGTTCTCCGCTTCGGTCACCTCGTGGCCGGCGCCACGCAGGGTGAAGGCCACCATGCCCCGCATCGAGGCCGAATCGTCTACCGCGAGAATCTTTGCCATGCTGCCACCTCGTGTCAGGCCGACGTTGCCGTCGGCAGGTTCAATGACTGTTCCAGCCCGAGCAGGGCCGCGGCCTCGTGCAGGACCTCGTTGGTGCCGCGCCAGGCCAGCGCGCCGCCGTTGTGTTCCAGCTCGCGCCGGAGCAGCACCAGCAACTGCAACGCCGCGGTGTCGACGCGCTCGAGCGCCTGCGCGTCGATCACGATGTCGCCGTGTTGCAGCACCTGCTGCAGTTGTTCCTTCAGCGCCATCTGCACGGCCAGCCGGCAGTCCGCCGGCAGGCAGACCACCGCGGCCCCGTCGGCCGCCGCCGGTGGCTGCTTGTTCTTCGCTGCCCGCTTGCCGCCCATTTCGATGACTCCGTTCGCGCCGTTGTGCGCCGACGCCTGCTCTATCGGCCGCCGGGCGGTTCGCTTTAGGGAGTCTCGAATAACTGCCCTTTTGCCGTCATTTCCGCGAAAGCGGGAATGACGGCAGTCGGGGTTCTCCCGGGTTTCCCTGCCGGCGCCGGCAGGCGTCGCGCGCCCAAACGGCGCGCTCAAGTATTCCCGCAAGCGGCCGATGACCTTCGCGACCGCCGCCTTTCCCATCCGCGCCAGGCGCAGGAACTTACGCTTGAACATCCCACCGATCAGCCTCGCCGCGCTTACCTGGGCTGGTGCCGCCTCCGGCACCACCGCCCAGAGCTGGCGCATCGGCACGGTGCTGGCGGCGCGCCCGCTGGGCGTGAACCCGCAAGGCCTGCTGGTGCTGCAGATCGGCGCGCTCACGGTGGAGGCGGACGTGTCGCACAGCCAACTGCCGGCACAGTTCCAGGTGCGTGTGCTGAGCCTGGGCGCGCAGCCGCAACTGGAGGTGCTCAGCCAGGCGGCCGACCCCACTTTCCAGCGCATGCTGCGCGAACGCCTGCCGCAGCAGAACGGCTACACGCCGCTGCTTTCCACCCTCTCCGCGCTGGCCCAGCGGCCGGCGCTGCGTCAATTGCCGGCCGACGTGCGCACCGCGCTGGCGGTGCTGGAGCAGGCGCTGCGCACGCCGGCGGAAATCACCCGCGGCGACGGCCTGCGCGAGGCGATCCGGCGCAGCGGCCTGTTCTTCGAATCACGACTGCTGCAACCGCGCCCCGGCCAGCCGATGCCGCCCGCCGACGACTGGAAAGGCGCCTTGCTGCGCCTGGCCAGCCTGCTCGACCGGCGTGCGCCGGCACCGCCGCCATCGGATCGCGGCGACGCCGCGCCACCCTTGCTGCAGCGCGCACTGCAGTCGCAGCCGCGCCTGCCGCTGCCGTTGCCGGCGCTGACCGGCGATGACGACGTGGCCCAGTTGCTGCGCCGCCTGCACGGCGACGTGAAGGCCGCGCTGGCGCGCATCGAAGTGGCGCAGCTCGATGCCAGCGCCCATCCCGCCTCGGCCTGGATCATCGAGGTGCCGCTGCTGGGCAAGGGCGGCCACGACGTGCTGCAGATCAAGCTGGAGTTCGGCACCGACGGCGCCGAGGGCAGCAAGGGCTGGACACTGGGTTTCGCGCTGGACCTGCCCCCGCTGGGCCCGGTGCAGGGCGAGCTGCAATTGAACGAGCCGCGGCTGTCGGTGCGGCTGTGGGCCGAGCGCATCGAGACTGCGCAGAAACTGGAGCGCCAGTTCACCCCGCTGCGCCAGCGCCTGGCCGCCTGCGGCGTGCTGCTCGACCAGCTGAGCTGCCAGGTCGGCATACCCAACCCGCCGGGCAGCGGCGCCCTGCTGCTGAAGGCCACCGCATGAACGATCAGCCGCCACCGAAGCGGGTCAGCCTGCGCCTGGCCAGCGCCAGCGAGGAAACCGCGCCGATGTCGGCGCAGTCGCTGGAGCTGCTGCTGGCGCGCGCCCGCGAGATGGGCGTGCCGCTGCACCACGACGCGCAGATCGCCGCCCTGCTGGCCACGTTGCGCCTGCGCGACGACATCCCCGTGCAGCTCTACGCCGCCGCCGCCTCGGTGCTGGCCACGATCTACGACGCGGCGGAAGAGTAGCCGCGTCGCCGGTCGCATGGCGGGCGGTGCCCGCCCTACGCGCGATGCTCTTCTTTGCGTGACGAAAGGCATCGCGCACGACCGAAGGAAGTCCCTTGTGGACAGGGTGCGCTCCTACAGAAACGAGGCGGATCGTAGGGCGGGCAATGCCCGCCATCGTCATATCGCGGAACGGTCGGTCGGCGGGCGGTGCCCGCCCTGCGATGTGTTCGGGCGGTGTCAGGAACCGGCCGGATGCATCTGCATTACCAGCCGGGCCTCGTCGCGCGACAAGCCGCAGCGGCTCACCAGCTGGTCGAGGTCGGCGCCTTCGCGGGCCAGTTGCTGGGCCAGCTCGTAGGACTGGCGGGTGGGCGGCGGTTGCTGCTCGGCGTGGCGGATCTGCCGTTCGACCCGGCCAAGCGCGGCAACCAGCATCGAGGTCGGCACGTCGGTGACGCCGTGGGCGGTGTCATGCACGACCTGTTCGACGCGTTGCTGCAGCTGCAACGAGTGTTGCCACAGCCGGTACAGCACGGCGCACTGGACCAGCGCCAGCACCAGCAGCACCCCCATCCCGATCTCAAGCCACATGGCCCGCTTCTCCCCCCAGTCGACACAACCGACATACATCAAGCAGGGCCACGAATCCACCCTGCCATGACAGTACACCGGTGACCGGATCGTCGCGGCGGCTGGCGCGGCCCGGCGGCGGGGGTTCGATCTCGATGCCGCCGCTGTGCAGCAGCTCGCCGACCGCGCCCACGCGCAGGCCGACCAGGTGTTCGGCGTGGGCCAGCATCACGATGCGCACGCTGGCCGGATCGAGCGGCGCGCTCGCCACGCCCATGCGGCGCTGGCCATCGAGCACCGGCACGATGCGTCCGCGCAGGTGGCGCACGCCGAGCACGTCGGCGGCGGCACCGGGCACGGGGGTGATGTCGCCGTCGCGGATCACCTCGTTCACCGCCGCCAGCGGCGCGGCATAGAGCTGCGTGCCGATGCGGAACGACAGCCAGTGCCCGGCGGCAGCGGCGGGTGCGCAGGCGGGCGCGTTCATGGGCAGGGTCCGGCAAGGTTGAACAGAGGCATGGCGCTCACCGATCCGGGCTCAGGTTGCGCGCGACCGGATGCGGCGCATCGGCCGGCACGGCGGGTGCGACCGCGGCAGGCAGCGGGTCGGCGGGATGGACGGCGATCACCGCCGGCACGACCGGCAGCAGGCCTGCCCCGCTGGCCGCAGCGGGTGCAGGCGCGGGTGTGGCAGCATTCGCGACAGGCGCCGCGGCCGGGCCGGCCAGCTCGCTCCATCGCTGCGCATCGAGCTGCTGGCGCGGCTCGCCCGTGCGCTCGTTCATCACCACCACCAGCACGCGACGGTTCTGGTTGCGGCCTTCGGCGGTGTCGTTGGTGGCCAGCGGACGCACCTCGCCCCAGCCGATGATGCCCAGCCGGTCGGGTGCCACGCCCGTCATCGCGAACAAGCGCGCCACGCTGGCCGCGCGCGCGGCGGAGAGCTCCCAGTTGGACGGATACTGCGCGGTGCTGATCGGCACGTTGTCGGTGAAGCCTTCCACGCGCAACGCGTTGGGGAAGCGGGCCAGGATGCCGGCCAGGTTCTCCAGCACGGCGTTGGCCGAGGTGGAAAGCTGTGCCACGCCGCTGGGGAACAGAATGTCGGTGCGGATCTCGATCTCCAGCCAGTTCGGCGTGTGGCGCACCACCACCAGCTTGCGGTCGATCAGCGGCTGCAGCGCCTTGCGTACCTGGTTCTCGATGTCGTGCATGCTTTGCGCGCCGCCGCGTCCCGGCGCCGGCGGGCGCTGCAGCGGCAACGGCAGCGTCACCGGGTTGCTGCGGTTGACGGAATGGCGGATCGGCACGGCCGCGGCCGGCTGGCGCTGGCCTTCCGACGCGGGCGGCGGCGCGATGACCTGGCTGTTGCCGTTGAAGGCCTGCAGCAGCGATTCGGACATCACGCGGAACTTGCCCTCGTTGACCACCGACACCGCGTACATCACCACGAAGAAGGCCAGCAGCAGGGTCATCAGATCCGCATAGGGGATCGCCCACGCCTCGTGGTTCTGGTGCTCTTCGTGGCGATGCCGCCTCACGCGACGTAACCCTGCAGGCGCGCTTCGATCTGGCGCGGGTTGTCGCCCTGGGCGATCGAGACCAGGCCTTCGACCAGGATCTCGCGCATCTGCGACTGCTTGCCCACCAGGCTCTTCAGCCTTGCGGCCATCGGCAGCATGAACAGGTTGGCCAGCGCCACGCCGTAGATCGTCGCCACGAAGGCCGCGGCGATGCCGTGGCCGAGCTTGCTCGGATCGGCCAGGTTCTGCATCACCGCCATCAGGCCCATCACCGCGCCGATGATGCCCAGCGTGGGCGAGTAGATGCCGGCGTTCTCGTAGACCTTGGCGCCGGCCAGGTCGATCGCCTCGCGCGTGTCCATGTCCACTTCCAGCACGCTGCGGATGGTGTCCGGCTCGCCGCCGTCGACCAGCAGTTGCAGGCCCTTGCTGACGAACGGGTCGCTCTCGGACTCGATCTGCGGCTCCAGCCCGAGCAGGCCCTGGCGGCGCGAGATTTCGCTCCAGCCCACGATGCGGCTGATCAGGTCGCGCGGCTCGTGCCGCGGCGGACGGTAGATCAGTTTCATCATCTTGAGCGCGTGTTTCATCACCGCGCCCTGGTTCTGCACCAGCAGCGCGGCCAGCGTGCCGAAGAACACGATCACGAACGCGGCCGGGTTCCACAGCGCTTCCACGGTGGAGCCCTTGAGCACGGTGCCCATCACGATCACCACGAAGCCCAGGATGGTGCCGATGATGCTGATTCTGTCCATGCGGTCAGACTTCCTTCTGCAGCGAGGCGGAACAGCTGTCGGCCGCGGCGACCAGGCCCGCCAGGTCCATCACCAGCGCCAGCCGTCCGTCGCCGGTGACGGTGGCGCCGGCGATGCCCGAGGCGTCGGCGAACAGCGGGCCGAGCGGCTTGACGATGACGTCCTCGCGCCCGCGCACCTCGTGCACCAGGCAGCCGAGGCGCTGGTGGCCGATGTGCAGCACCACTACGTGGCGGCCGGCACCGGCATCGGTGCCCACCCAGCGCGCGAGATCGGTCAGCGGCAGCGCGCGGCCGCGGTGCTCGGCGACCAGGCGGCCATCCAGCTCGCGATCCTGGCCGTCGGCCAGTTCGAACACTTCCTGCACGTTGCCCAGCGGCAGCGCCAGCAGGCGGTCGGCCACGCGCACCATCAGCACGCGCAGCACGGCGAGGGTCAGCGGCACGGTCAGTTCCAGCTCGCTGCCGTGGCCCAGCCGCGACTGCACGCGCAAGGTGCCGCCCAGCTCGGCCACGCGGGTCTTGACCACGTCCATGCCGACGCCGCGGCCGGAGATGTCCGACACCGCCGCCGCGGTGCTGAAGCCGGGGCGGAAGATCAGTTCATAGCACTCGGCGTCGCTCAGGCGGGCAGCCTGGGCATTGTCCAGCAGGCCCTTCTCGACCGCCTTGCGGCGCAGGATGTCCGGGTCCATGCCGTGGCCGTCGTCGCTGACCGCGATCACGATGCGCTCGCCGCGCTGACTGGCGGAAAGCACGATGCGGCCCTTGCGCGGCTTGCCGTTGCGCTCGCGTTCGTCCGGCATTTCCACGCCGTGGTCGAGTGCGTTGCGCAGCAGGTGGATCAGCGGGTCGGCCAGCGCTTCGACCAGGCCGCGGTCGAGGTCGGTGCCCTCGCCTTCCAGCACCAGTTCGACCTCCTTGCCGAGCTGGCGCGCGAGGTCGCGCACGATTCGCGGGAAGCGCTGGAACAGGCGTCCGACCGGCTGCATGCGCATGCCCATCGCCGCGCCCTGCAACGCGTCGGTGACGCGATCGAGTTCGCCAGCGGTGGTGGCCAGCGATTCGTCGCCGAGGCGCGCGGCCAGGCTGAGCAGTCGGTTGCGCAGCAGCACCAGTTCGCCGGCGTGGTTGACCAGCAGGTCGAGTCGCGCGGTGTCCACCCGCACCGAATGATCCGCCGCCGCGGCCGGACGCGCCGGGGCGGCGTTCGCCGACGGCGCGGTCGTTGCGGGCGACGGTGCAGGTGAAGGTGAAGGTGAAGGTGAAGGTGCGGCAGGCTGGCCCGGCTTGCCGTGCAGGCTGTCGAGCAGGGCCTCGAACTCGTCGTCGTCGATGCCGGTCGGCGGCGCGGCGGGAAGCGGGGCCGGCGCGACGGTGCCGGGGGCGGCGGTGCCGTACAGGGTGTCCAGCAGCGCCTCGAATTCGTTGTCGTCGATGGCGCCGGCTTCGGCAGGCGCCGCGGCCGGCGGCGGCGCGGCCACCGGTGCCGGCGCCGCGGCGTGCGGCGTGAGCGCCTGCAGCAGGGTCGGCGGCGGCATCGCCATCGCGCCGCCGTCGCTCACCGCGGCCATCATGTCGTTGAGCAGGTCCAGCGCCTGCAGCAGGCCGTCCATGTGGGCGGCGTCCAGCGCGACCTTGCCGTTGCGCGCCTCGTTGAGCAGATCCTCGGCGTGGTGGCACAGCACCACCATCGGCTCCAGCGCGAGGAAACCGGCGCCGCCCTTGACGGTGTGGAACGCGCGAAACACGGCGTTGAGCAGCTCGCTGTCGCGCGGCGACGTCTCCAGCGCCACCAGTTGCTCGCCGAGCCGCTGCAGCAACTCCCCGGCCTCGACCAGGAAATCCTGGCGCAGCTCGAGGTCGAATGCCGTGTCCATCGAGGCCATGTCCTCAGAATCCGAATTCGCTGAGCAGGCGGTCGGCCTCCTCCTGGCTGGAGACCTTGGCCGCGCTGGCCGGCAGGTCGCTGCCTGCCAGCGCGCCGGTCAGGCGCACCAGTTCCAGCAGGGTCGACTCGACCGAGCCGATGAAGTTGTCGACCTTCTTGATGCGTTGCCCGGTGAGGTCCTGCCACGACTGCGCCACCACCAGTTCGGCCAGCCCTTCGCGGCAGCCCTCGGCGAACATCACCGATTCGCGCGCGAGCACCGCGGAGGGCTCGTTGTCCTGCGACCACTTGAGCATTTCGGCGGCGTTGATGGTCAGCGCCTCGGCCTGCGGGCGCATGCGCTCGGCGAAGTCGATGGTGCGGTGCGCGGCGTTGGCGCTCATCTCCAGCGCGTCCTGCAGGTACTGGCGCGCGTCGGCGACGTTGCCGGGGAAACCGTCCTGCGCCAGGTCGGTGCCCAGCCGGCGCACGGCGTCGTGCAGGTCGCGCGCGAGCTGGCCCAGCGCGCGGAACATGTGCTGCTCGCGCTGGCGCACGATGGCGTCCAGCGCCTGCTCGAACTCGGCGCCGTTCGGGCTGTTCAGCAGTTCGCGCAGTTCGGTCGGCAGGTCCTTGTCCATCGCCAGGGCGGGAGCGGCGGCGTTCATGCGGCCACCCCGCCGGCGGCGATGCGCTCGAAGATCTTGGTGAGTTTTTCCTTCAGCGTGACCGCGGTGAACGGCTTGACGATGTAGCCGTTCACGCCGGCCTGGGCGGCGGCGATGATCTGGTCGCGGTTGTTCTCGGCGGTGACCATCAGCACCGGCAGGCCCTTCAGCGACGCTTCCGCGCGGATCGCCTTGAGCAGGTCGATGCCGGTCATGTTGGGCATGTTCCAGTCGGTGACCACCAGGTCGAACGGCTGGCTGCGCAGCATCGCGATTGCGTTCTCGCCGTCGTCGGCCTCCTGGATCAGCGGGTTGCTGAAACCCAGCTCCACCAGCAGGTTCCTGACGATGCGCCGCATGGTGGAGAAGTCGTCCACCACCAGGATTTTCATGTTCTTGTCCAACGCTTCTCTCCACATGGGCCGTCAGGCGGCCCCTTGGTTTTGGTCCGTCCGGCCGCGGTCAGCCGCGCCAGCCGGAAAGTCGTGCGCGCAACCGGAGCACCGCCTGCCCGTGGATCTGGCAGACGCGGGACTCGCTCACGCCGAGCACCGCGCCGATCTCCTTCAGGTTCAACTCCTGTTCGTAGTACAGCGACATCACCAGCTGCTCGCGTTCGGGCAGGCCGCTGATCGCCTCGGCCAGGTCCTCGCGCATGCCCTCGCGCTCGATGTTCTCCGACGGCCCGAGGCTGCCCTCGTCGGCCACGTCCATCACGCCGCCCTCGTCGCCGTCGTCCGACCCGGTGAGGCTGAGCAGCCGCACGCAGGCGGCATCGGCCAGCACCTGGTGGTATTCCTCGGCGCTGATGCCCAGCCGCCGCATCACCTCCTTCTCGTCCGCCTCCGCACCCGTCTCGACCTCGATCTGGCGGATCACCTCCGCCACCTCGCGGGTCTTGCGATGGACCGAGCGCGGCGCCCAGTCGGTGCGTCGCAGCTCGTCCAGCATCGCGCCACGGATGCGGATGCCCGCATACGTTTCGAAGCTCGCCCCGCGGTTCTGGGCGAAATTGCGCGACGCTTCCAGCAAACCGATCATTCCCGACTGGATCAGGTCGCCCACGTCCACGCTGGCCGGCAACCGCCCCATCAGGTGATAGGCGATCCGCCGCACCAACGGTGCATGCCGGCGTACCAGTTCGTCGGCACTTTCGCGGGAAACCTGCAGATACTCCGAAGCCACACTCATCTCGGCACCCCATCAGCCGTTGCGTTCCGGCCGCCAAAGAAGGCAATCCGGTCGAACACTGCGCGGTCCGTCTCCGCCCACTTATCGACCAGTTCCGCCAATTTCTTGAATGCCAGCGCCGAATGGCTCGACGGCCACACGTCGACGACGGCACATTGCCTGCGGATGGCCTGGCGCAGACGCTCGTCGTGCGGCACCCATCCACTGAAATCGATCACCACGTCCAGGAAGCGGTCGCTGACCCGCGCCAGCTTCTGGTGCAGCGCGCGCGCATCGCCCTCGTTGCGCACCATGTTGGCCACCATGCGGATGCGCCGCACGCCGAAATCGCGGCTGAGCACCTTGGTCAGGCCGTAGGCGTCGGTCAGCGAGGCGGGCTCGTCGCACACCACCAGGATCACGTCCGAGGCGGCGGCGGCAAACATGGTCACGTTGTCGGACAGGCCGGCAGCGGTGTCCACCAGCAGGAATTCGGGCGGGCGCGCCAGTTCGTCGAACGCGCGGATGATCGCCGCGTGCTCGCCGTTGTCGAGCTGCGCCAGCCGGCGCGCACCGGAGCCGGCCGGCACCACCTGCAGGCCGCGCGCGGCGGGCAGCAGCAGTTCCTCCAGCGTGCACTCGCCGTCGAGCAGGTGGCCGATGTGGCGCGAGGGGGTGAGCCCGAGCATCACGTCGACGTTGGCCAGGCCCATGTCGGCGTCCAGCAGCATCACCTCGCGGCCGGCGATGGACAGTGCCATCGCCAGGTTCACCGCGACCGTGCTCTTGCCCACGCCACCCTTGCCGCCGGCCACCGCGATGGTGCGGCACGGCGGGCGTGCGGGCGCGCCGTTGCCGAACAGGGTGCTGGCCTGGTGACCCGGCGGCAGCGCGGCCGGCGGGGTCGCCGGGCCGGCGGCCATGCCCAGTGTCTGTTGCAGCCCGAAGGCCTGGTCCATTGCAGGTACTCCGCTCATGCGCTGGCTACCGCCAGTCCGAACCGGTCGGCCATCAGGCTATCGTCGGGAATGCCGGTCTTCAGCGATTGCGCCGCGCGGCACACCAGCACGCGCGCGTCGGCCACGCTGATGTCTTCCGGCACGCGCTGGCCGTCGGTGGTGTAGTCCAGTGCCAGCCGGCGCCGGATCAGCACCGACAGCGCGCCGCCCAGGTTGGGCGCTTCGTCGAGCTTGGTCAGGATGCAGGCCTGCGGCTGCAGCGGCAGGTAGGCGCGCACGGCGTCGTCCAGCGACTGTGCATGCGTGTTCGCCGCCAGCACCAGGGTGGCGCGCAGTTCATTGGCCTGGGCCAGGGTGTCCAGCTGCTGGTTGAGCCGGGGATCGTGGCTGGCCACGCCGGCGGTGTCGATCAGCACGGTGTGGCGATCGCGCAGCAGCTCCAGCACCTTGCGCAGGCTGTCGCCGTCGTAGGCCGGGTAGACGCGCACGCCGAGCAGGCGGCCGTAGTGTTCCAGTTGCGCGGCCGCGCCGATGCGGTAGTGGTCGGTGCTGACCAGGGCGACCTGGTCGGCGCCGTGGCGCATCACCGCGCGGGCGGCGAGCTTGGCGATGGTGGTGGTCTTGCCCACGCCGGTGGGACCGACCAGGGCGGTGACCATCGGCGCATCGTCGGCCAGCGCGCGGCCGCTCACCGCCAGGCGGCGGCTGAGCATGCCCAGCGGCAGGTAGCGCGCCTGCTCGGCATTGATCTGCTCGGGCAGGTCGTCGACCAGCAAACGCGCCACGTCGGGCTCGATGCCGATGCGGGTCATCTCGCGCAGCACCCGCGCGCGCAGCGGCTGGCGCCGCTCCAGGTCGTTCCAGGCGAGGCTGGACAACTGCACTTCCAGCATCTCGCGCATGCTGCCCAGCTCGTTGCGCAGGCGCGCCGTGTCCTGCGCGGCACGTTCCATCAGCGGCGCGGCCGCGGCACGCGCGGCGACCGGCGCGGCAGGCGTCGGCTCGACGCGCGGACGACGCGGCGGCGGCGGTGCCACCGCGGCACGAGGCGCGGGCGCCTCCGCGACCGGCGGCTGGCTGTTCGCCGCCGGCAACGGTGGTGGCGGCTCGGCCGGCGCACGCGCGGCACCCTGGCGCGAAGCCTCGCGCATCAGCGCTTCGTCGTAATCCAGCGCCGCGATGATCTCGATGCCCTCGGCAATCCGCCGCGTCGACAGGATCACCGCCTCGTCGCCCTGCTCCTCGCGCACCTCGCGCATCGCCTGGCGCATGTCGGGGGCTACGTAACGTTTGATTTTCATGGGTGCTCGCTTCGCTCGCGGGAATAGGGAATGGGGAATAGGGAATCGGCAGAAGCAGCCGCGTCGCGCTCGACAGCACGCGGCCTTCGCGATTTCCCATTCCCGATTTCAGTTTCGTGTGCGCGCATTTCCTATTCCCTATTTCCTATTCCCTATTCCCGGCGTTGGGGCGCTAGCGCCCCAGCGCTTGTACCAATCGCACCCGACGGTTGTCGGGCACCTCGTTGTAGGCCAGTACGTGCAGGTTCTGTGCCACATGGCGGGTGAAGCGCGCGAGCCATGGCCGCAGCGGTGGCGCAACCAGCAATACCGCGGGTTCGCCGCTCATTTCCTGGCGTCGCGCGGCATCGGCCACGCTCTGCTGCAGGCGGTCGGCCAGGCCCGGTTCCACCGCGGCTCCGGCCACGCCGCCGCCGCCGGAAAGCGAGCCGAGCAGGATCTGTTCGAGCTCCGGCGCCAGCGTGATCACCGGCACCTCGGTACCCAGCCCGGTGATCTCCTGCACGATCTGCCGGCCCAGCGCGACGCGCACGGCGGCGGTCAGAACGCCGGGATCCTGACTCTGCCCGGCGTGCTCCGCCAAGGATTCGACGATGCTGCGCATGTTGCGGATCGGCACCCGCTCGGCCAGCAGGTTCTGCAGCACCTTGACCACCACGCCCAGCGACAGCCGCTTGGGCACCAGGTCCTCGACCAGCTTCGGCGCGTTGGCGGCGAGCCGGTCCAGCAGTTGCTGCACGTCCTGGTGGCTGAGCAGTTCGTGCGCGTGGCCCTGCAGGATGTGCGACAGATGCGTGGCGATCACCGTGGCCGGGTCGACCACGGTATAGCCGTAGCTTTGCGCCAGCTCGCGCTGGCCGCTCTCGATCCACACCGCCTCCAGCCCGAATGCCGGGTCCTGCGTGGCGATGCCCTGCAAGGTGCCGTGCACCTGGCCCGGATTGATCGCCATCAGGCGGTCGTTGTGCACCTCGGCCTCGCCCATCGGCACGCCCATCAGGGTGATGCGGTAGGTGTTGGGGCCGAGGTCCAGGTTGTCGCGGATATGCACCGCCGGCACCAGGAAACCGAGTTCCTGCGACAGCTTGCGGCGCACCGACTTGATCCGCCCCATCAGCTCGCCGCCCTGGTGGGTGTCGACCAGCGGGATCAGCCGGTAGCCCACTTCCAGGCCCAGCGGATCGACGCTGGCCACGTCCTCCCAGCCCAGCTCCAGCCGCTCGGTCGGTGCGGCCGCCACCGGCGCCTCGGCTACCGACTCGGCCAGCCGCTCGCGCGTCTCGCGCTCGCGCTTGAACAGCAGCCAGGCGATGCCGCCGCAGATGCCGCCCAGCAGCAGGAAGGCCACGTTCGGCATGCCCGGGATCACGCCCATCACGCCCAGCACCACCGCGGCCACCGCCAGCGCGCGCGGCTGGCCGAACACCTGGCCGATCACCTGCTTGCCCATGTCCTGCGATTTGGACACGCGCGTGACGATCACCGCCGCGGCCACCGACAGCAGCAGCGCCGGCACCTGCGCCACCAGGCCATCGCCGATGGTGAGCAAGGTGTAGGTGCGCGCCGCCTCGCTGGCGGACAGGCCGTGCTGCATCACGCCGACGAAGAACCCGCCGACGATGTTGATGAACAGGATCAGGATGCCGGCGGTGGCGTCGCCGCGCACGAACTTCGAGGCGCCGTCCATCGAGCCGTAGAAGTCCGCCTCCTCGCGTACTTCCTGGCGCCGCTCGCGCGCCTGCTCCTGGGTCAGCAGGCCGGCGTTGAGGTCGGCGTCGATCGCCATCTGCTTGCCGGGCATGGCGTCCAGGGTGAACCGCGCGGTCACCTCCGATACGCGGGTGGCGCCCTTGGTGATCACCACGAAGTTGATCACCACGATGATGGCGAACACCACCAGGCCCACGGCGAAATTGCCGCCGATGACGAACTCGCCGAATGCCTCGATCACCTTGCCGGCGGCGCCGGGGCCGTCGTGGCCGTGCAGCAGCACCACGCGGGTGGAGGCGATGTTGAGCGCCAGCCGCAGCAAGGTGGCCATCAGCACCACGGTGGGGAACGCGGCGAACTCCAGCGGCCGCATCACGTAGACCACGGCCAGCAAAATCACCAGCGACAAGGCGATGTTGAAGCTGAACAGGATATCCAGCAAAAACGGCGGCATCGGCAGCATCAGCATGCCCAGCATCGCCAGCACGATCACCGGCGCGCCAACACCCCGTCGCGCGAGGTGTCTGAAATTGCCCAGTACGTCTGCACCCGTCATCGTTTTGACTCGTCACGCATCGCGGTAGGGGCCCATCAGGTCAGGATCGACCTCGGGGTTGGGTGCGGCCGGCGGGCTCTCGCCCTGCGCCGCGGCTTGCTTGAGCTGGTAGACCCAGGCGAGCACCTGGGCCACCGCGACAAACAGCGAAGCGGGGATTTCGCGGCCCAGTTCAGTCGTTGCATACAAGGCGCGTGCCAACGGCGGCGCTTCCACCACCGGGATGCGGTGGCTGGCCGCCACCAGGCGGATCTGCGCGGCCAGCACGTCGACGCCCTTGGCGATCACCCGCGGCGCGCCCATGCGGCCATCGTCGTAACGCAGCGCCACCGCGAAGTGGGTGGGGTTGACCACCAGCACGTCGGCGCGGGGCAGGTCCTCCATCATGCGGCGGCGCGCCTGCGCCTGCTGCACCTGGCGGATACGCCCCTTCATCTCGGGATTGCCCTCGCTCTCCTTCATCTCATCCTTGATCTCCTGCTTGGTCATGCGCAGGTTCTTGGCGTGGTCGAACTTCTGGTACAGCGCATCGATCGCACCGATCAGCGCCAGGATCACGCCGAACCACAACGCGGCACGCCCGAGCAGCCCGATCGACTGCGCGATGCCGGCCGCCACCGAGCCGCGCCCGGTGGCCTGCAGTTCGCCCTGCCAGTGCTGCAGCACCAGCGCCAGCACGCCACCGATGAACAGCAGCTTGAGCAGTGCCTTGCCCAGCTCCACCAGGCCGCGCAGCGCGAAGATGTTGCCCAGCCCCTTGATCGGGTCGAGCCGCTCGAACTTCGGTTGCAGCGCCTCGGTGCTGAAGTTCAACCCACCCAGCAGCAGCGGCCCGGCCAGCGCGGCCAGCAAGGTGGCGATGGCCACCGGCGCGAACAGCAGCAGCGCCTCGTGCATCGCCGCGTGCAGCGCACTGCCGGCCAGCGCGTCGGTGAACAGCGCATCGCGCGAGTAGCCCAGGCCCAACGCAAAGATGCGCCGCGCATGCTCCAGGCCGCTCTGCCCGCTGCCCATCAGCGCCGCCACGCCGGCCAGCACCACCAGCGCGCCGGACAGGTCGCGCGATCGCGGAACCTCGCCCTTCTCGCGCGATTCGCGAAGTTTCTTTTCTGTCGGTTGTTCGGTTTTTTCCTGGTCGCTGTCGTCGGACATGGCGTCAGCTCCCCATCAATTCGCGCATCAGCGACCAGGCATCACCCTGCAACGCCTGGAACGCGCCGGGCAGGCTGCGCAGCGACAACCACAAGGCGATGAAGCCCAGCGACACGGTGATCGGAAAGCCCACCGCAAACAGGTTCATCGACGGCGCCGCGCGGCTGATCGCGGCAAAGCCGATGTTCACCACCAGCAGCGACGTCATCGCCGGCAAGGCCACCCGCACCGCACCGGCAAACAGCTCCGTGCCGAACGCCACCACCGCATGCAACGCATTGGCGCTGACCGCCGGCGTACCCGGCGGCAAGGCATGGAAGCTGTCGGCCAGCAGCGCGATCAACTGCAAATGGCCGTCCATCACCAGGAACAGCAAGGTCACCAGCAACAGGTAGAACTGGCTCAGCACGGTGGACTGCCCGGCACCCGGACTGACCACCTGGGCAAAGCCCAGGCTCATGCTCTGTGCCACCAGCTCGCCGCCGAACGACACCGCCTCGAACACCAGCTTCAGCACGAAACCCACCATCGCACCGATCACCACCTGCCCCGCCAGCGTGGCCACGCCCGCGCCGCTCAATGGATCGATCGTGGTCGGCGCCAGCGGTGCCAGCACCAGCGAGAGCACCACTACCACGCCCACGCGGATGCGCGCCGGGATCACCGTGGAGCTGAACACCGGCGCCACCAGGCACAGCCCGCTGACCCGCCCCAGCGACCAGAACAGGCTGCCCAGCCACGCCGGGAGCTGCGCCAGATCCAGCGCAGTCATCTGATCGCGCCCGGCAGGCTCTCGATCAGCTGCGTGGTGAACTGCACCAGCAGGCGCAGCATCCACGGCCCCGCCACCAGCGCCACCAGCGCCATCGCGATCAGCTTGGGGATGAAGCTGAGCGTCATCTCGTTGATCTGCGTCGCCGCCTGGATCACGCCGATGAGCAGGCCCACCGCCAGCGCGGTGAGCAGCAGCGGCGCGGCCACCAGCATCGCCACGTAGAGCGCATGCTGGCCGAGTTCCATGATGGATTCGGGGGTCATGGACGGGGTCCTGCGGCGTGGTTCGCCGATGGCGCGACTCGCTTCGCCCCTGTAGGAGCGTGCTCGCGCGCGATGCTCTTGGTTCCAGCCAAGGCGAAGAGCGGCTGATCGCCTGCACCTGTAGGAGCGCACCTTGTGCGCGATGTTTTTGCCCTTGGTGGGGGTGCAATCAAAAGCAAGAGCGGTCGATCGCCTTCGGCGACCGAGTCACTTTTCTCTTGCGTGGCCAAGAGAAAAGTAACCAAAAGAGAAGGCCACCCCGCTTGGCGCTTGTTGGGCATCCTGCCCAACAAGTCCGTGAGCCGGGGCCGGGCTTTTCGACAGGGCATCCTGCCCTGGCGAAAAGGAGTCGACATCCCTGTCGACTCCCGCTGCGCGGCCTGTCGTCCCCGACTCACCGCCGCACAGGGGCCCCGGGAGAGCAGCGGGCCATCGTGGCCCGCACTCGGTGATAAAGCGGAAAAGCAAAAACCAGAGCCGGAGCCAGAGCAGATCCCAGGTTCGCCGCAGCGCTGCTCTTGATCTGGCCGTTCTGAAAAGTGCGGGCCAGGATGGCCCGCTGCTCTACCCGGGGCCCCTCTGCAGCGGCGGGCGGGCGTAGGAAAGCCCGCAGGGTGGTTCGCATGGATGCGAACCAGTTTGGCGTCAGGGCAGGATGCCCTGTCGACAAACCCCGTAGCCCGCACGCGGACCTGATGGACAGGATGTCCGTCAGGCGCGAAAGCGGGGTGGCCTTTCTCTTTGGTTACTTTCTCTTGACTCCGGGCATCCATGCCCTCCGCCCTTCGGGCCAGCTTCGCTGTTCGCGCACGCTCCTGCGTGCGCGTGGCCACGCAAAGAGAAAGTGACTCGGCTGCCGCAGGCAGACGAAAGCTCTTGCCTTTGAATGCAACAAGCGCAAGAGCATCGCGCACAGGGTGCGCTCCTACAAAGTAGCCAGAGCCCACGGCGGTCGGCGAACACGCGCTCACGTGTAGAAGCTCCCCGCCAGCGTGCCCAGCAGCAGTGTCCAGCCATCCACCAGCACGAACAGCATGATCTTGAATGGCAGCGAGATGATCATCGGAGAGACCATCATCATGCCCATCGACATCAGCACGCTGGCCACCACCAGGTCGATGATGAGGAACGGGATGAACAGCAGGAAGCCCATCTGGAACGCGGTCTTCAGCTCGCTGGTGAGGAACGCCGGCATCGCCACCTTGAACGGCACGTCGGCCTTGCTGGCATAGGGCTTCTCCTTGGCCAGGCGGGTGAACAGCTGAAGGTCGGCGTCGCGGGTCTGCTCGAGCATGAAATGCTTGAACGGTGCGGAGGCCGCCGGCAGTGCCTGCTCGGCGGTGATCTGGCCGTCCATGTAGGGCTTGATGCCGTCGTCGTAGGCGCGGGTGAGCACGGGCGACATCACGAACAGGGTGAGGAACAGCGCCAGCCCCAGCAGCACCTGGTTGGGCGGCGTGGACTGCGTGCCAAGCGCCTGGCGCAGGAAGCCGAGCACGATGATGATGCGGGTGAACGAGGTCATCATCAGCGCGATCGCCGGCAGCAGCGTCAGCGCCGTCATCAGCGCCAGCATCTGCAGCGACAGCGTCCAGCTCTGGCTGCCGTCGGCGGCCGGTTGCACGTTCACCAGCGGAATGCCCGGCGTGGCCGCCAGGGTGGCCAGCGGCAACAGCAGCAGCGCGCCACCGATGATCCAGTGCCGCGCGCTCACGAGCGCACCTTCAGTCGCGCCAGCAAATCGCCGAACACGGGTTTGAGCGGCTCGTTCGATGCCGCCGGAACGATGTCGCGCGGCGCCTCGCCGTCGTAGACATGCAGGGTGCGCATGCCACCGGGGCCGGTGCCGATCAACAGCCGCTTGCCGTCCGCGTCCAGCAGCAGCAGGCGCTCGCGCGCGCCCACGGCGAACGATTCCACGCAGCGGATGCGCCGCCCGCCGCCGCCCGGCCGACGCTGCAACCGACGCGTGACCCAACCGGCGACGAGAATCATCGCGATGATCGCCACCAGGCTGACGATCACCCGCAGCAGTTCGCCGCCCACGTTGATGTCGGCGGCGGGCAACGCTGCCGGCGCCAGGGCCGCGACAATCCGATTCCCGATTGACTCGCCGCATCGGCGGCTCGCCCTGCGGGCCATCGGCTGCGCCGATGTTCGCTCCGGCATCCTGCCTGCGCGATCCGGTTTCACTGTCCTGAGCCTGTCGAAGGGCGAATTCACGGCGCTGTCACCGCAACTTGCGCACGCGCTCGGCGGGGCTGATCACGTCGGTCAGGCGGATGCCGAACTTCTCGTTGATCACCACCACCTCGCCGTGCGCCACCAGGGTGCCGTTGACGAACACGTCCAGCGGCTCGCCGGCGGCGCGGTCCAGTTCCACCACCGAGCCCTGGTTGAGCTGCAGCAGGTTGCGGATGCTGATGCGGGTGCGGCCGACTTCCATCGCCAGGGTCACCGGCACGTCGAGGATCATGTCGAGGTTGACGTCGCCGCCATCGGCCGCGGCCCCGTGCAGGGCATCGAATTGAACGCGCTCGCCGGCATCGGCGAAGGCATCTGCAGACTGGTTCATGAGAGGTTCTTCCGGGTGGAGGGATCGGTGGCTGCCTGTCGCTCGCGACGACCGGCCGGGACATGGAAACGCACGGCGTTGCGGCCGTTGGACTGGCCGTAGCGGCCGCGGAAAACCGGCACGTCCTCGGCATACACGGTGGTCAGCTCGGGCAGCTGCACGGGGATCACGTCGCCGGGGCGCAAGTGCAGGAACTGGCCCAGGCTCAGCTGCGCCTCCAGCAGCAGCGAGCTCACGTCGACCTCGGCGTCGAGCACTTCCTCGCGCAGCATCTCGGCGAAGCGGTCGTCGCCATCCATGCGGTCGCTCTGCACGCCGGCGTCGAGCAGGGTGCGGATCGGTTCGACCATCGCGTAGGGCATGGTCAGGTGGACTTCGCCGCCGCCGCCGTCCAGTTCGACGTGGAAGCGCGACACCACCACCGTCTCGGTGGGACTGACGATGTTGGCGAACTGCGGGTTGATCTCCGAGTTGAGGTACTCGAAGTTGAGCGCCAGCACCGGCGCCCACGCCTCGGCCATCGCACCGAACAGCTCGGCGAGCATGATCTGGATCACGCGATTCTCGGTCGCAGTGAAGTCGCGGCCCTCGATGCGCGCGTGGAAGCGGCCGTCGCCGCCGAAGAAATTGTCGATCACGGTGAACACCAGGCGCGGCTCGAACACCACCAGCGCGTTGCCGCGCAGCGGCTTGATGCGCACCATGTTCAAGTTGCTGGGCAGCGCCAGGCCGTGCACGTACTCGGCGAACTTCACCATCTTCACGCCCAGCACCGAGACCTCGCAGGTCTTGCGCAGCACGCCGAACAGCGCGGTGCGGAAGAACCGCGCGAAGCGGTCGTTGACCATCTCCAGCGTGGGCAGGCGGCCGCGCACGATGCGGTCCTGCTGGGTAAAGTCGTAGCTGATCACCGCATCCGGCGGCAGCGGTTCGTCGCTGCCGGTGGCCACCGTGCCGCCGGTGACGCCATCCATCAGCGCATCGATTTCGTCCTGGGAAAGCAGGTCGCTCATGGCCGTGGCTCCCGCCTACTGGATCACGAAGCTGGTGAAATACAGCGCGTCGATGCCCGGCCGGCCGAGCCGCTTGCCGACCACCTTGCGCACCTCGGCCAGCGCGTCGGCCTGCAGCTTCTCGCGGCCGGCGGTCTCGCTGACCGTCTCGAACTTCTGGCTGCTGAACAGCGAAACCAGCCCGTCACGCAGGATCGGGTCGACGTCCTTGGCCACCGTGATGGCCTGCTGGTCGTGCGCCATCAGGGTCACGCCCACCTGCAGGTAACGCAGCGCATCGCCATCGCGCAGGGTGACCACGAACGCCGGGTCCATCGCCAGGAAAATCTCCGGCTTGTTCGCCTCCGCCTTCGCCTGCTTGTCCGATCCGGCGCGATGCGATTGCCAGTAGTAGCCGCCGCCGGCCAGCGCGACGAGCAGCACCGCCACGATTCCGATCAGCAAGGGCGAACGCCGGCTCGGTACCAGCTCTTCGTCTTCCACTACCTCGGGTGCTTCGTCGTCGCTCATGGAGAATCTCGTGTGGGGATCGGGGCTGCCGTCGCCGGCTTGCGAGATGGAAAGCAATCCGCGTGCCATCACAAATACATGTTTTTATTCATGCATTTGCATGATTTTCGGGGCTGGGCGGCGCTTTCTTGACGCGCGCCGGGACGGCGGCGCGGCGCCATCCCGACGGGGTGTCTGCGGCGCTCCTGCGAAAAATGGGCGGCGCGCCACGCTTGTTCGCGGAAGTGCAAACCGCGCGGATCGGGATTCAGGCGTAGGGCGGGCACCGCCCGCCGGCTCTCGTCGCGCCATCCCGCACCGCCATGGCGATGCGGGATGGCCAAAGCCGGCGGGCGGTGCCCGCCCTACGCGGGAGCGCTTCAGGCGAAGGCGTCGACGAGCCCGAGCTGGGTCAGCGGGACGGTCTGGCCGGGGCCGGTGACTTCGTCGATGGCGGCGATCTCGTCGCCCTGTCCGCGATGGCCGGCCTGGCCGCCGCGATCGTGCTGGCCCACGTCGGCGTGGCCGAGCGACAAGCCGTGGCGGGCGAGCATCTGGTCGAGCTGGGGCAGAGCCTGCTGCACGGCGGTGACGGCGCCGGGATGCTGGGCCTGCAACACCACGTCGACACGGTTGTGCTGCACGCTGATCTTCAGGTCGAGCGAACCCAGCTCTTCCGGATGCAGGCGGATGCGCGCCTGCTTGACGTCATGGCCGACGAACCAGGCCAGTTGCTGGCCCAGCTCCTGCGCGAAGGCGTGTGCAGGGGCCACCGGCACCGGCGCGGCAGTCGGCGCCACTGTCGCCGCGGTGTGGGTGATGACGGGCGCCGCGCCGGGGGCGGGGTCGAGTCGCACCGTTTCGCGGGTGGCGTCCGGGTCGAGCTTCAGCAGTTCGGCGGCAGGGACGGTGGTGGTCGCGGCCATGACGGCGGGGTCGACGGCAGGCGCGGCGGGCGCGGCGCTTGCTCCGGCCTGGCCGAGTGCGGCAAGCCCGGCCTGTGCGGCGGCCAGCCGTGCCGCCGTGGCGTCGACGATGCCGGTCGCGACGCTGCCGGCAGGTGCGGCGGGATGGACTGGCGCGGGAGCGATCAAGGCAAGCATCGCTTCGACCAGGGCAGTGGCGCCCGTATCGGTGTCGTCGTTCTTGCCACCGGCGGGTTCGACGGTGGCCACGTCGGCAATCGCCTTGGGCGGTGGCGGTGGCGGCGGCGCGGCGACCGGCAGCGTGGGAGCGGTGGCGTCGGCAGCCGGCGGCGGCGTGACAGCGTCGCGCGATGTATCCAGGCGAGCGGCGGCGGACGACAGCTGCGCGTCCGGCCCCTTCGGCGAGGGATCGTCGCGACGGTCGCGCCCCGGGTCCGGGCCGCGCTGCGGGCGCGCATCGTGCGCATCGCGGGCGGGGGAACCGCCCTGCCCGCGCGCGTCCTGCAGGCGCTGGTGGAACGGTGCCGTGCCCGGCGACTCCGGCGTACCCGTGTTCGCAGCCGTCTTCGCGGCGACCGTGGAAGCGGACAACGATCCGACGTGGGTGGCAGTCATGGCATGAAGGCTCCTGGCGGGACAACACGGCCGCGCGGAGACGCAGGCACGTGGTCGAGGCGGGATCGGCGGGCGCGACGCATCACGGCCGCCGGTGCTGGAAACGTTCGTCGAGCTCGGCCTGCTCGCGGCGTTCCTCGGCGCGGCGCTCGTTCTCGACGTGATGGGCGACCACGCTGTCCAGCGCGCTCTCGCGGGCGTGGCTGTGGGTCCAGTCCGCGCGCACCAGCTCCAGCTGGCGCTGCTGGCGGGCGACCTCGGCCACCTGCTGGGTGATCGCCTGGTCGATGCGCTGCACGAAGGCCTGCCGGTTGAGCATGGCGCTGACGCTGGAGGCGGCGTCGCCGCCGTTGGCGTATTCGTCGCGATAGCGATGCAGTTCGCTCAGCTGGTGTTCGGCGCGCGCCAGTTGCTGCTGCTGCGCGGCGAAACGGGCCAGCGCATCCTCGCTGCGCTGGCGGGCCTGGTCCACGGCCGGCTGCAATCGTTCGGCGCGGGAACTCATTCATGCACCTGTTCGGCCAGCGCGGCCAGGCGTTCGATGGCCTGGTCGAGGGTGATCGGTTCGTCCACTTCCTGCTGCAGGAACGCACGCAGTTGCGGCCACATCTCGATGGCCTGGTCCACCTGCGGGTCGGAGCCCTTCTGGTAGGCACCCACCGCGATCAGGTCGCGTTGCTGGCGATAGGCGGAATAGACCTGGCGGAAGCGCTGCGCGCTGCGCATGTGCTCGCGCGTGGCGACCGCCGGCATCACGCGACTGATCGAGGCCTCGATGTCGATGGCCGGGTAATGGCCGGCTTCGGCGAGGTCGCGCGAGAGCACGATATGGCCGTCCAGGATCGCGCGCGCCGCATCGGCGATCGGGTCGTGGCGATAGTCGTCGCCCTCGGTGAGCACGGTGTAGAACGCGGTGATCGAACCCTTGCCGTCGGCATCGTTGCCGGCACGCTCGACCAGCGCCGGCATCATCGCGAACACCGACGGCGGATAACCCTTGGTCGCCGGTGGCTCGCCGATCGCCAGCGCGATCTCGCGCTGCGCCTGGGCGTAGCGGGTGAGCGAATCCATCAGCAGCAGCACGCGCTGGCCGCGGTCGCGGAACCACTCGGCGATCGCGGTGGCGTACTGCGCGCCGCGCAGGCGCTTGAGCGGCGGCGCGTCGGCCGGCGCGGCGACGATCACCGCGCGGCGGCGGCCTTCCTCGCCCAGCGTGTGTTCGACGAACTCCTTCACTTCGCGGCCGCGTTCGCCGATCAGCCCCACCACCACCACGTCGGCGTTGGTGTATTTGGTCATCATGCCCAGCAGGGTGGACTTGCCCACGCCGGAGCCGGCGAACAGGCCCAGGCGCTGGCCACGGCCGACGGTAAGCAGCGCATTGATCGCGCGCACGCCGGTGTCCAGCGGGGTGTCGATCGGCTTGCGCGCCATCGGGTTGATCGGCTCGGCCTTGAGCGCAGCCTGCTCGTCCGATTCCAGCGGACCGTGCCCGTCCAGCGGCACGCCATCGGCGCCGATCACGCGGCCGAGCAGGCCCGCGCCCACCGGCAGGCCGCCGCTGCGCGCGCACGGGCGTACCCGCGCATTCGGCAACACGCCGTGCATGTCGCCCACCGGCATCAGCAGCAGGCGCTCGTCGGCGAAGCCGACCACTTCGGTATCCAGCGTGGCGCCGTCGGCGGTGTCGACCAGGCAACGCGCGCCCAGCGCGGCCTCGCAACCCTCGGCCTCCAGGGTGAGGCCGACCACCCGGCGCAGGCTGCCCTCGACCACCAGCGTGCGCGCGGTCTCGGCGAGACTGCGCCGCCGTGCCAGCTTCTGCTGCCACGTCTGGCGGCGTGCGGCGATGGCGGATTCAGGCGTCATGGACGGGAACGAGGAGTGAGGAGTGAGTGGTGGGAAGTGAGAGGGGGTTGTCGCCATCGGATGGCGTCGGTGATCCTGCCGTCATCCCGGCGAAAGCCGGGACCCAGCGCCTTTCCGGTGCTTCGGAGACGCTGGGTTCCAGCTTTCGCTGGAACGACGAAAGGGAGTTTCCGGCGGGGTGCGGGGGGCGGTGACGGGAGACAGGACTCATGCATCGCCCTCCCCTGCTGCAACAACCTCGTCACCGGCGTCGTCGCCGAGCACGGCATCGACCACCGCGGCCAGGCGGGCATCCACCCGCGCATCCAGCCGCGAGCGCTCGCTTTCCAGGCGGCAGTCGCCGCGTGCCAGGGCGGGATCGGCGAGCAGTTGCCAATGGCTTTCGACCGCGCCGAGGTCATGCAGCAGGGCCAGGTCGTCCGGGTGCACGTGCACGCGCAGCTCGCGCGCGGCGGCGGGCAGCGCGGTCGCGGCCTGGCGCACGGCTTGCACGATCAGCTCGGGGGAGAGTTTCAATTCGCGCACGATGACCCGGCGCGCGATCACCGTGGCCAGCCGCGCCAGTTCCTTCTCGACCTGTTCGTCGAGCGACTGCAGCGGACGGGCGACGGCGTCGCACAGCGCGGCAAGCCGGGCCAACTGCTCGCGCACCTGTTGCTGGCCGGCAGCCAGCCCTTCGGCGTGGCCGCTGGTGAAACCCTCCGCCCGCGCCTGCTGGTGCAGCGCCTCCAGCTCGCGCACGGTCGGTTGCGGGGCCGGTGGATCGGTCGCACGGCGATGCGGGTGATCGTTGCCGACCTCGGGCAGTTCCCAGCGCCGGAAGTCCTGTGCCGCGTGGTGGAACACGGCGACCATCAGACGAACTCATCCCCGCCGCCGGCGAGGCTGAGCTGGCCGGCGTCGGACAGCTTGCGGGCGATGCCGAGCACTTCCTTCTGCGCCGCGTCGACTTCGCTCAGGCGCACCGGGCCCTTCACTTCGAGGTCGTCGCGCATCATGTCGGCGGCGCGCTTGGACATGTTGGCGAAGATCTTTTCGCGGATCTCCGGCTCGGCGCCCTTCAGCGCGGTGACCAGGGTGGCCGAGGGCACTTCGCGCAGCAGCACCTGCATGCCGCGGTCGTCCAGCTCCACCAGATCCTCGAACACGAACATCAGGTCTTCGATCTTCTCGCCCAGCGTTTCGTCCTGGCTGCGGATGGCCGACATCAGCTCGGCCTCGCGGCTGCCTTCCATCGCGTTGAGGATGTCGGCGGCAGCCTTCAGCCCGCCGACGCTGGCGGACTTGAGTTTCTTGGAGCCGCCGGAGAACTGGCGCTCCATGATTTCGTCCAGCTCGTTCAGCGCATGCGGCTGCACGCCGTCGAGCGTGGCGATGCGCATCACCGCGTCGGAACGCACGCGCGGCGGCAGGTAGCCGATCACCTCGGCGGCCTGGTCCGGTTCCAGGTGCGCCAGCACCAGCGCGATGATCTGCGGGTGCTCCTGGTTGATCATCTCGGCGATGGCGCGGCTTTCCATCCACTTGAGCGATTCCAGGCCCTTGCTGGAACGCCCGAGCAGGATGCGGTCGATCAGGCCGCCGGCCTTGGTCTCGCCCAGCGCGTTCACCAGGATCTTGCGGATGTATTCCTCGGTGCCCACGCCGAGCGAGGTCTGCCGCCCGATGTCCTCGTCTAGCTTGTCCAGCGCCTTGGTCACGTGTTCGCGGCTGACACTGGTCAGCGCGGCCATCGCGGTGCCGATGGTCTGCACGTCGCGGGCGCTGAGGTGCTTGAGCACCTCGGCGGCGTCCTGCTCGCCCAGGGTCAGCAGCAGGATCGCCGCACGCTGGGCACCGGTGATCGGCGCGTCATGTTGGTTAGTTGCCATCTTCGCTTACCCAGTTCCTCACGACCTGCGCCACTTGCCTGGAGTTTTCGCCGACCAGGCGGCGAGCCTGGCCGATGCGTTGTTCGTACTCGAGCGCGGGCGTGGCACCGGCAAGCCGCGCCGGTTGGCCATCGGCCTCCGGCTCATCGGCCACGCGTACCGAAATCTGCGGCCTCGGCGCGGGCAGCGCCTTGGCATTGGACGTGCCGCGCGTCACGCCGCGCAGCAGCGGGCGCAGCAGGCCGAACGCCACCAGCAAGGCGATCAGCACGCCGATGCCCTGCTTGATCAGATCCATCGCGCCGGGGCGCTCCCACAGCGGCGGCTCGGGCAGCGCCTCGGGCGCCACCGGACGCTGGAACGGCTGGTTCACCACGCTCACGCTGTCGCCGCGCGCGGCGTCGAAGCCCACCGCGTTCTTGGTCAGTTCGGTCAGCCGCTCCAGCTCCTGCGCGGTGAACGGCACGCCGGCGGAAGCCGCACCGGCGGCGCTGCCGGCGGTGGCCGGCCCCTTGTCGGCGAGCTTGTTGTCCAGCACCACGGCCACGGTGAGCCGGGCCAGTCGTCCGGCCGGGTCGCTGATGTGGCTGATGGTGCGATCGAGTTCGAAGTTGCGCGTGGCGCTGCTGGACACGTCGCCGCTGGCCACCGTGGCGCTGGATGCGGCGGCGGACGGGTTCGCCTTGCCGGCATCGGGGTTGGCCGCGGTGGGCTGCGCCACCAGGCTGGGCGGCTGGTTGCTCAGTGCGCCGGGGATGCCGCCGCCCGCGGCACCGCCGCCGCGCCGCTCGCTGCTGGTCTGCTCGCTGCGCAGCGCCGGGTGATCGTGGCCGTAGGTTTCGGTGGCCTTTTCCGACTGGCTGAAATCGAGATCCGCATACACCTGCGCGCGCACGCGGCCGGGGCCGACCAGCGGGGTGAGCAGCTCCTCGATGCGCTGCGCGTAGGTGTTCTCGATGCGCGTGGCCATGCGCAGGCGATCGTCGCCGACGGCGGCCGGGCTGCTCGGATCGGTGGTCAGCAACTGGCCCTGCTGATCGACCACCGACACCTCCCGCGCGTCGAGCCCGGGCACGCTGGAGGCGACCAGGTGCACGATCGCGGCGACCTGGCCGGCATCGAGCTGGCGGCCGGGATAGAGCGTGACCAGCACCGAGGCGCTGGCTTCGCGGTTGTCGCGGATGAACGCCGACGGCTTGGCCATCGCCAGGTGCACGCGCGCGGCGCGCACCGACTGCAGGCCGCCGATGGTGGCGCTGAGATCGCTCTCCAGCATCTGCTGGTAGCGGGTGCGTTCGGCCAGGTCGCTCATGCCGAACGGCGACTCGGACGCCGGCATCACGCTGCTGGTGGCGCTGCCGCGCGGCAGGCCCTTGCTGGCCAGCTTCAGGCGCAGGCCGGCCAGGTCGGCGACCGGTGCCATGATCGAGGAGCCGTCCGCACTCAACTGGAACGGCGTGTTGCCCGCCTGCAGCTCCTGCGCCACCGCGGCGGCGTCCTTCTGGTCGAGCCCGGCATACAGCAGGCCGTAGTTCGGCCCGCGCGACCACAGCACCACCGCCACGCCCAGCGCCACCGCCGCAGCGATCGCCACCAGCAGCAGCATCTGGCGCGCAGCCGGGCTGCGGGCGATCTGCTTGAAGGGGTCCGGTCGCGCCGCGTCGTTGTCGCGGGCTGCGATGGCGTTGTCGGCCATGGTGTTGCTCGTGTGGGGTAAGCGGGGTCAGCGAAGCGCCGGGATCAGACCGGCATGTTCATGATTTCCTTGTACGCATCGACCATCTTGTTGCGCACCTCGACCATCGTGCGCAGCGAGAGATCGGCCTTCTGCACCGCGATCATGGTGCGGCCCAGGTCCGCGCCCGGATCGCCGCGCTCGAAACTGGCAGCCATGCGACCGGCCTCCATCTGGCTGCGCCCCACCGCCGACACCGACTCCTTCAACACCGACGAAAAGTCCGGCTGTCCCGCCACCGGCACGGCCTTGGCCACTGCCGCCGGCGCGCGCACCTGCGCCGTCATCTGGCGCATCTGTGAAAGCAGGTTGTTGACGTCGATCGTGCTCATCGCGGTGCGTCCTCATGACGTATTCCCGACGCGTGGCGGGGTTTCGAGGTGGTGTTGCAGGAGGCGTGCCAGTGGGGGTGGGAATAGGGAATAGGGAATAGGGAATAGGGAATAGGGAATCGCAAGTGCAAAAGCTGCTGCGTCCGCCTTCGAGTTTTCCTATTCCCTATTCCCTATTCCCTGTTCCCTGCCCTCAGGCGGCCAGGCTGCTCTGCAGCCCGTACTTGCGCAGTTTTTCGACCAGGGTGGTGCGTTGCATGTGAAGCAGGCGGGCGGCGTGGGCGACGACGCCGCCAGTGGCGTCCAGTGCCTGGCGGATCAGGCCGACTTCGATGTCGGCCAGGTGATCCTTCAGGTCGAGGCCTTCTTCCGGCAGCAGGCGTTCGGATTCGCTGGCCGGTTGCAGCGCAATGCCGGCGATCGCGTGCTCTTCGCTCATCATCGCCAGCGCCGTGGCGCCGTGTTCGTCGCCGACCAGCGGGGCGCCGCGGTATTTCGCCGGCAGGTCGCTGCTGCGCACTTCGCCGTGCGGGAACAGGATCGCCATGCGCTCGACCAGGTTGGACAGCTCGCGCACGTTGCCCGGCCAGGCGTAGGCACGCAGCGACTGCATCGCGCCGGTGCTGAAGCGCACCACGCCCAGGCCCCGGCGCGCGCCGCGCAGGTTGAACTCGGCGATCAGGGTGGTCAGGTCGTCCAGCCGCTCGCGCAGGGACGGCAGCTCCAGCGGGAACACGCTGAGGCGGTAATAGAGATCCTCGCGGAAACGATCCTCGGCGATCGCCTGCTCCAGGTTGCGATGGGTGGCGGCGATGATCCGCACGTCGCAGTGCAGCGTCTTGTTGCCGCCGACGCGCTCGTAGGCGCGCTCCTGCAGCACGCGCAGCAGCTTCACCTGCATCGGCAGGCTCATGTCGCCGATCTCGTCGAGGAACAGGGTGCCGCCCTCGGCCATCTCGAAGCGGCCCTTGCGCGCACTGATCGCGCCGGTGAAGGCGCCCTTCTCGTGGCCGAACAGCTCGCTTTCCAGCAGCTCGGGCGGGATCGCGCCGCAGTTGATCGCCACGAACGGCTTGCCGCGGCGCGGGGAATGTTCATGGATCGCGCGGGCGACCATCTCCTTGCCGGTGCCCGATTCGCCCAGCACCAGCACGTTGGAGTCGAACGGCGCCACCTGGCGGATCAGCCCGTTGACCCGCACCATCGGCGCGGAGTCGCCGACGAAGCGCAGCCCGCCGGAACGCCCGCCGAGCAGACGCGCATAGACATTGCGCAGCGCCTCGGTGAGCTTCTCGTAGCTGAGCGGGAAAGCCAGCGTGGCGGTGCGGCCGGCGAACGGGGATTTCGCCGCGCCCAGCCGCTGCGCCCAGGGCGAATCTTCGGCCAGCAACACCGGAATGTGCGCGGCGCTGGCGCCGAGCAGCGCGAACTGCCGCTCGGCTTCGGCCGCGTCGTCGATGCCGCCGACGTAGACCGCGCGCCAGTCAGGGGTGGACTCGCTGGTGTCGGTGCACTGCGCGCCGTGCTGGGGGTGGTAGCCCAGGAAGTGGAGCGCCGACATCACGGCATTGACTCGCGCCGCATCGGATTCAATCACCAGGAAATCGAATTGCTGCATCTCTACTCTCCGTCTTGCATCGTTGGCGTACCCAACTTCCGGCATGGCCATTTTTTGTCACCGTCGGCAAGTCGTCGCCGGGCTGATGGACCGGTTGCAACAAGGAGGCCAGTTTCTGGCGCACGGGGCGCCGACAAAATGACGCAGATCGGCCACCCGCTCCGTGAAAATTTCCAGACCCGGTTCGAGATGTCGCATGTAAACGTTTGATGCCGAACGTTTGCGCCGGCATTCGTCTGCGATCGTGCGGGGTCGGCGGAGCTCGGCGGGGCGCGAAAACGCTGGCGGCGCGTGAGGGTTTTCCTGCACGCGAGTTCTCAATAGTGTGAACTGGGTCTCGCGACGCCGACGGCGCATCCGCGCCCGCGGCGGCGGGGGTCGGCGAACTCAACCGGGAAGCTGGCGCGCTTCTGCCACTTTGCGTCGGTGATGACGAAAAACGAGGCGCTCAATTGCGTCACTTTGCGCGTCGCTCAGCGAGGTGAAAGCGACAAAGGTTCGACCATCGTCGAATTGCTTTTCGCGCAGCGCCGGCAACTCCAGCGGAAGGCTGCGGCAATGCTCGAAACGCAGGCCCAGCAGCACTGCGTCGCCCGGCAACGCGACGTCCGCAGCGAGCACCGCGCCACGTGCGTTGAAGCGCACCAGGCGCTGTACCGGCAGCGTGCCGGGCGGCACCAGCAGGCGGTTGACGATGTCCACCAGCGCGGTGAGCTTGGCATCCATGCGGCGCATTTCCTGCACCAGCGGATTGTCGTCGTCGGGCGTCTCGACACGGCGTTCTTCCAGCGCCGCGATCGCCGCCAGCGCATTGCCGTTGCGCTCGGCCAGCGCCAGCGCCAGCGCCTGCGGCATCGGCCAGGCCAGCGGCTCGATCGCCACGTGCAGCAGTTCCTCGACGCTGACCCGCTGCTCGAACTCGTTCCAGCTGGCGTTGTTCATCGTGCGGCTCCCGGATATCGGCTGTCGGCCTTGGCGGCAAGGCCTGCATGGCGCGGGCCATCTGCCGTGCATGATGACATCGCCGGGCGATTCAGGCCTGCGCGTAGGCCGCGATGGCCTGGGCCCGGTCACGCTCGCGCTGCCACTGGTGGGCAAGCGCATCGCGTGCCGTCACCAGCAGGGCCTGCAGTTGGCGATCGCAGGCGAGGATCTGGCCGAGCTGGGCCTGGGTGGCCGCGTCGGGGTGGTGCTGGCGATGCACCAGCGGGGCGCGCGCTTCTTCCAGCTGCAGCAGTTGCTGCCAATCTTCCGCGCGCGCGGCGGCGAGCATCGCGCGGGTAATCACCAACGCGCTGGTCAACGCCGAGTTGTCCTCGAAAGTTGACGGCGACATGGTTCAGGCGCCTGCCACGCGACCGACGGGGGCGGTTGCCGGCGACGGGCCGATCTGCACCCAGCTGTCGCGCACCTGCTGCAACAGCCGGCTGACCTCGTCGATGATGCCGGCGTCGTCGCGCAGGTTGGCCTGCAGCAGGCGCCGGCTCATGTATTCGTAGAGCGAATCGAGGCGGTCGACCAAGGTCGGATCGGCCTTGCGGTCGAGCGCATCGCGCAAGCCGCCGAGGATCTCGATGCAGCGGCTGATGGTTTCGCCCTTGGGGCCCGTCTCGCCGCGCATCATGTGCGCGCGGGCCTTGACCAGGCGCTCCAGTGCGCCATCCATCAACAACGTGATCAGGCCGTGCTTGTCGGCCGACTCCACGCCGCCGTGCGAACGAACCTGCTGGTAGGCGCCTGCGCCGTAACCGAATCCCATGATCGTCTCCTGCCCTTACTTCTTGTTGATGTTGTTCAACGCGTCGAACTGCTGCTGCAGGTAGCTGCTGGTGCTGTTGAGCTTGCTCATCAGCGTGTCCAGCGCGGTGAACTGCGCCTGGTAGCGCGCGGTGAGGTCGGCCATGCGGCTGTCCAGCGTGGCTTGCTGGTCCTTCAACGCGCTCAGCTGCTGGCTGATGCTGCTGGTGCGGCCGGCCAGCGTGCCGTTCGGTCCGACCCACTGGTCGAGCTGGCCGTTCAACTGTGCGGCCAGGCCGGTATCGCCGCCGAACAGCTGGCTGGCGAGCTTGCCGCCGTCGCTCATCGCCTGGGTCAGCTTGCCGTTGTCCAGCTTCAGCGTGCCGTCCACCTGCAGCGAGATGCCCAGCGCGGCCAGCGAGGTGCCGTTGGCCACGCCGCCCACCAGCCGCGAGAGCGTGCTGTTGATGCCGTTGATGGTGGCGTCGCCGATCATGGCGCCGGCCGTGCCACTGGTGGCGTCGTACTTGGTGAGGTTCTGGTAGATCCCCACGAAACTGTTGTAGGTATTGACCAGGTTGCTCAGCGCGCTGCTGCCCTTGCTGGGGTCGTTGGCCACGGTCAGCGTGGTCTGGCCCGAAGCGACCAGGTTGAGGGTCAGGCCGTCGATGGCGCCGCTGACGCTGTTGCCGGCGCCGTGGCCGGCTACGCCGTCGATGCTGTACTGGGCATCCTGTGCGGCGGTGATGACGGTCAGCGCGTTGCCGCTGCCGGCGGCCGCGTCGTAGTCGAGTGCGGCCAGGCCGCCGTCGCCGCCGCTGCTGCTCACCACGAAACCGTTGGCCGCGCCGGTGCGGGTTCCGCTGAGCACCAGGTGCGCGCCGTCGGTGCCGGTGACGATGGTGGCGCTGATGCCGGGGTTGTCGCTGGCCTTGTTGATGGCGTCGCGAACCTGGGCCAGCGAGTTGTTGCTGTCGGTGAGATCCAGGCTCATCGACTGGCCATCCACCGCGAGGGTGAGCGTGCCGGTGCCCACCTTGGCGCTGCTGTCGGCGAACGCGCCGGAGGAGGCCTTGAGTGCGGTGGCCAGCTGGGTGACGTCGATCTTGTAGCTGCCGCTGACCGGGGAGCCGGAGGCCGTGGCACCGAGGACGTCGGTGTCGGCGGAGGTCACCGTGCGCGCGTTGAAGGCGCTGCCGTCGGTGATCGAGGCCATGGCCGATTGCAGCGCGGAGAGCGCGGCGCCGATCTGGCCCAGGCTGGACAATTGGGTGTTGGCCAGGGCGGCCTGGTTGGTGATCTGGTTCTGCTGCGGCGCCTTCTTGGCGGCCACCAGCTTGTCCACCAACGTGGCGACATCCAGGCCGGAACCCACGCCCATGGAGGTAAGCAAACCCGTGGTGGGTGTGGTTGAACCTACCGTGATAGCCATGGACGTCGATTCCTGTAATGAGGGAAACGGCCGCGGGCTGTCCGCGGCCGTTCCGGGTCAAGCAGTTACTGCAGGAGCTTCAACACGCTCTGCGTGGTGGCGTTGGCCTGCGCCAGCACCGAGACGCCGGCCTGCTGCAGGATGTTGGCGCTGGACATGTTCGCGGTCTCCGCGGCGAAGTCGGCATCCTGGATCTGGCTGCGCGACGCGCTCAGGTTCTGCGAAATGGTCTGCAGGTTGGCGATGGTGGAGGTGAAGCGGTTCTGCACCGCGCCCAGGTCGCTGCGCATGGAGCTGATGGTGCCCAGCGCCGAGTCGATGCGGCTGATGGTGTCGTTGGCACCGGCCACCGACTTCACGTTGGCACTGGCCAGGTCGCCGCCAACGGCGTTCGTGGCGCTGAACCCGAGGACGCCGGTACCCTTGGCGCCGCCGACCGTGAGCGCTTCCTGCGAGGCCAGGTGCAGCACACCCGTCGTCGCGTCGGCATAGGCCGAAACACCGGCGATGCCCTTGGCGTTGATCGCGGCGGCCAGCGAAGCGGCGTCGTTGAACGTACCTTCGATGCTCACCGCCGAACCCGAACCGGCCTGCAGCGTGAATTCGTTGGCAGCCAGGGTCAGCGGGGTCGCGTCGCCGACGGCCACGGCGTCGGTACCTGCGGTGGGAGCCGCAAAGGTGGCACCGCTGGCGCCAGTGACGGTCATCGGATCGGCGCCGGCGGTCTTGGCCGTCAACTTGAACCCGTTCGCGCCGTCGGCGGCGACCGTGTACTTGTTGCTGCCACCGTCCAGAGCGGCCTGGATCGCGCTCAGCGTGGTGGTCTGGTCGGTGCTTGCGGTGACACTGACCGAATCGGAACCGATCGTGAAGGCGATCGTGCCCGTGGTCCAGTCGGCAACACCCGAGGCACTGACCGATCCGGCAGTGGCAGCGGCAGCCGCCGTCGCGACGAACACGCCCGTGGCGCTCGCGGCCGAGGCGATCTTGCCCACCTGCGACGCACCCGCGCCCTGGCTCAGGTTGACCGAAATGGTCTCGCCGACGTTGGCACCGATCTGGAACGCGGCCGAACCGAAGCTGCCGTCCAGCACGTGGCGGCCGTTGAAGGTGGTCTGCTGCGAGATACGGGTGATCTCGGCCAGGCGCTGCTGCACTTCGGCGTCGAGCGCGGCGCGGTCGGAGTCGGAGTTGGTGGCGTTGGCGGACTGCACGGCCAGCGTGCGGATGCGCTGCATGTTGTTGGTCACCTCGTTCAGCGCCGACTCGGTGGTCTGCGCCAGCGAGATGCCGTCGTTGGCATTGCTGACGGCCTGGTTCAGGCCGTTGATCTGGGTGGTGAAGCGGGTCGAGATGGCGAGGCCGGCGGCATCGTCCTTCGCGCTGTTGATGCGCATGCCCGAGGACAGGCGCTCGATCGCGGTGGCGAGTTTGCTCTGCGAGGCAGCCAGATTTTTCTGGGCATTCAGCGAGCTGATGTTGGTGTTGACGCTCATGACCATGGGAATTCTCCGAATCGAGTTGGTATGCCGACAGTGGCCGGCTCAGACAATCCGGCGGGGATTCACCATTGAATGCATCCGCCTTGTGTACTGTTTCGACTCGCCATACCAAAACTTGAGCCTTGTCAACGCAAATAATCGAAAAGTTTTGAACCCTGGATCTTGGTGAACGTCTGCTGCGCGGCCTGCAGCGCCGTGGTCTGCGCACCGAGCTGGCTGATCGCGTCGTAGTAGTTCAGATCCTGCACGTCCGACAGCGACGTCTTGTACTGCAGGGTGAGGTCGTCGTTGAGCGCGCCCTGCTGATCCAGCGCGTTCATGCGCGCGCCGACCAGGCCGCGCGTGCGCGTGATGGAGTCCAGCGCCTGGTCGAGATTGGCGAACTCGGTATTGAGCGCGTTCTGCATGTGCGCGTCGCCGCCGTTGGGCGTGCGCAGCGTCTTGATGATGTTGTCCAGCGTGGTGAATACGTCCTGCTTGCCGGAGGCACCGATGGCGAAGCTGTCGCCGACCGCGGGCGCACCGCTGAACGCGACCTGCGCGCCGCGGAAGGTGACGCTGCCGCCCTTGGCCGGATCGTAGCTGCCGCTGTCGAGCACGGCGCCGCCGGCATCGCGCACTTCGTACGCGTCGGCCGCGGTGAACACGATGCTGTACGCGCCACCGTCCCATGCCGACGGACTGGCCGACGGATCGCTGACGCTGCTGGCGCCGGCCACCATCGAGCCGGTGTTGGTCGCCGCGGCGCTCACCGCGAAGGTGCCGTTGCCGGTGGGGATGTCCATGAACACCGCACTGCCCGCATCGCCGGTGGCGACCTGCAGGCCGGGACCGGCGGCGACCATGCGCTGGCCGGCGTCGCCCAGGTAGCTGACCGAATCGCCGGAGACGAACGGCTGCGTGCCGGTCCGATTGCCGGCAAAGATGTATTCGCCCTGGCCGTCGGTGCTGTTGGCCTGGCCCAGCATCTGCGCGCGCAGCTGCGACAGCTCGGCGGCGATGTCGCCGCGGCTGCCGTCGGTCTGGCTGCCGTTGGCCGCCTGCAGCAGCAAGGTGCGCACGCGCTGCAGCACGTTGCCGGTGTTGGACAGGGTCTGGTCTTCCAGGCCCAGCCGCGCGTTGGCCGAGGTGATGTTGCGCTGGTACTGCGCCGAGTCGGCGATCAGGTGCGACATGTCCAACGCGCGCGCCGCGCCGACCGGATCGTCGGACGGCTGGTTGATCCGCTTGCCGGTGCTGAGCTGCGTGTTGAGATCGGACAGGTCGCTCTGCCGGCTCATCATGCTGCCGACGGACTGCTGCTGGATCCAGCTGGTGGAGACGCGCATGGTTAACTCCGCACCGCGCCGAGCAGCGCGTTGAAAATGCTGTTGGCCGTGCTGATGACCTGGGCCGAGGCCTGGTACGCCTGCTGGTAACGCACCAGGTTGGCGGCCTCTTCGTCCAGGTTCACGCCGGAGACGCTCTGCTGCGCGCCCATCGCCTGGTTGTAGACCGCGGTCTGTGTGGTCAGCTCGTCCTTGGCCAGCGCGCCGGCGCTGCCGACCTGACCGACCAGCTGGCTGTAGGCGCGACCGGTGCTGGTGACGCCGCCGTCGAGCACGCCGAGATTGGCGACCTTGCCCAGCATCAGCGCGTTGGCGTTGTCGCCCTGCGCGTTGCTGTTGGCCTTGAGGCTGAAGCTGTCGCCGGCCTGCGGCGCGCCATCGAGCTGCATGCTCCAGCCGTTGTGCACGATCGGCTGGCCGGCGGTGAAGGTCTGCGCCGGGCCGCCGTCGATGCTGTAGCTGGTGGCCGAGCTGAACACGATCGAGGAGGCGTTGAACAGCGCCGGGTCGCTGCCGTCGGCGATGCTGGCGCGTGCCGTGGCGGAGCCGGTGTTGCCGGCGCCGGCGGCGACCACGAACGGCGCGGCGGCGGCGATCCGGTCGGGCTGATCGACGGTCACGGCGAAGCTGGCCGCGGCATCGCGGCTGGGCTGCATGCGGAAGCTGTCGCCCGCGCTGGCGCCGCCACCGACCACCAGGCTGAGGCCCGCGGCGGTGAACGGGTCCGCACTGGTGCCGCTGCCGCCGAGCGCCACGGCATTGCCGCTGATATCGCGCATGCTCCAGGCGGTGCCGTCGAAACTCAGCACGTATTCCTTGGCGGGCAGGGCCCCGATGTCGGTGATGCTGGCGGCGACCGTGCCGCTGCCGGTGTTGGTCGAGGCGCCCTGCACCGTCGGCCCGGCGGCGGCGAAGAACTGGCCGCCGACGTCGCCGTGCAGATCCACGCCCTGCGCATGCTGCGCGTTGAACGCGCTGGCCATCGCCTGCGCCGCGCGGCCGAGCTGGATCTGCGCCGGGTCCAGCACATTGCTGCGGAAATCCAGCAGCGCGCCCAGCGCACCGCCGCCGATGCGCCCGCTGATCACGTTGCCGCTGCCGGCGCCCACCACTTCCACGCGGGTGGCGTCGTAGACGTTGGCGGCCGTACCCAGCGCATGCGCCTCGGTGCCGGTGACCAGCGCCTGGCCGTTGCCGGCGAACACGCTGATGGTGTTGTCGTTCTGCGGCACCACGCTGATGCCCACCTCGCCGGCCAGCTTCTTGACCAACGCATCGCGCTGGTCGAGCAGGTCGGCCGGCGGCATGCCTTCGGTGGAGGAGAACGAGCGGATCTTCTCGTTGAGCTTGGCGATCGACTGCGTGTCGACGTTGATCGCGTCCACGGTGTCGCGGATCTGCTGCTGGATCTGCCCGGAGAGCTGGCTGAACTGGCCGGACAGCGCGCGGAAGGTGGTCGCCAGCCCACCGGCGCGGGCCAGCAGCACCTGGCGCGAGGCGGCGTCGGAGGGCGCGTTGGCCATGTCCTGCACCGCGCCGTAGAAGCTGTCCAGCGAGGTCTGCAGGTTGCTGCTGCCGGCCAGCTGGTTGTTGAGCTGGCTGGTGAGGCTGGCCATGGTGCTGGCCCGCCCCTGGCCCGAACTGGCCGACCACAGCGAGCTGTTGAGGAACTCGCTGTACGCACGCTGCACCGCCACCGTGTTGACGCCGGTGCCGATGTAATACCCCGCCTGCCCCTCGGGCAGCCGCGCACCGAACGACACCACCTGGCGGCTGTAGCCGTCGGTGTTCACGTTCGCCACGTTGTGGCTGACCGTGCTGAGCCCGATCTGCGAAGCAAGCAGCCCGGACACGCCGGTCGAAAGCATGTCAGCCATGGTGGGAAATCCTCGACAACGGGGGCACCGCCGGAATCGCGCGGTACGTAGTGACGGTAACGGCGGCCGGCTCAATCTCTTGAATCAACGCGGGAACCAGCCGCGGCGAGGGGTGCGCGTTCATTCGGCGCCGCCATCTGCACGCAGGCTCGCCAACGCCTCGCGCATCTGCGCGCTGTTGGCGATCGCGGTGATCTTGGCCACGTAGGCCGGGTCGGTGGCATAGCCGCCGTGCACCAGCCCGCGGGCGAACGCGGCGATGTTCTCGCCCTGGCCCAGCGCCTGTTCGTAGCGCGGGCTGTTGGCGATCAGCTGCGCGTAGTCGTCGAAAGAAGCTGCCGGCGAATCGTAGGCGCGGAATGCATCGCGCTTGCGCACCGCCACGCCGTTCTCGTATTCCAGCGTGGGCACGCTGACCTTGTCGCCATCCCAGCTGCTGCCGGCCTTGATGCCGAACAGGTTGAAACTGCTGCTGCCATCGCCGCCCCTGGGCAGGTGCTTGCCCCAGCCCGTTTCAAGAGCGGCCTGCGCCAGCAGCGCGCGCACCGACACGCCCAGTTTCTTCGCCGCTTCCGCGGCATGCGGCGCCAGGGCGCGCACGAAATTCACCGGGTCGCCGCCGGGCAGCAACCTGGCCGCGGTGTCGGCCACGTCCATCGCGCCACGGCCCATGCGGTCGAGCACGCGTTGCCACGGCGAGCTGTCGTCGGCAGTCGACGGCATGCCGAGTGCGCTCGTCGCATCGTCGCCAGCGGCGGGGTCGGCACCCAGTTGCAGGAGTGCGCGCACATGGGCATTGCGCACGTCGGCGACCGGCACCGCGAAAGCCTGATCAGGGACAGCAGCCGGCGCTTCCTTGCCACCGAGCTGGCGCACCAGCATCTTCGCGATGCCCAAGCCGTTCCTGCCGTTGGCCAGGCTCAGCGAGAGCTGCTGGTCGAACAGCTGGCGGTAGGAATCGACCTGCTCGCTACCGGCCAGATCGCTGCCCATGCCGGCGTTCGCCTCGCGCATGGACTTGAGCATCATCTGGGTGAAGATCGCCTCGAACTGTTTCGCCACCGCCGGCAACGCGCTCTCGCCGCCATCGCTGCGCGCCTGCGCGCGCAGCTGCTGGAACCCGGACAGTTCGGTCCAGGTATCCAGTGCGGGCGAGGCGGGATTCAGCGGGGTCATGGCGTCGTCACCTTCGCTCAGATCACGACCAGGTCGGCATGCAGCGCGCCGGCCTGCTTCAGTGCCTGCAGGATCGAGATCAGGTCGCTGGGGGTGGCGCCCACCTGGTTCACCGCGCGCACGATCGCATCCAGGCTCACGCCCGGGCCGAACTTGAACATGTGCGCGCCTTCTTCGCTGACCTGTACGCTGCTGGATGGCACGATCGCCGTCTGGCCCTGGCTGAACGGTGCCGGCTGGCTGACCTGCGGCTGCTCGCCGATGGTCACCTGGATCGCGCCGTGCGCCACCGCGGCTGCGGTGACGCGCACGTCCGAACCGATCACCACGGTGCCGGTGCGCGAGTTGACGATGATCCGCGCCGGCGCATCGCCCGGCTGCACGTCGAGATTCTGGATCGCGCCCAGCCAGGCCACCTTCTGCGCCGGGTCCTGCGGGCCGCGCACCGAGACGGTGCCGCCGTCCACCGGCTGCGCGGTGCCGGCGCCATACGCGTGGTTGATCGCGGTGGCGATGCGCGTGGCGGTGGTGAAATCCGCCGTGTTGAGGTTGAGCATCAGGTCGCCGCCGCCGGCGAACGAGGAGGCCACCACGCGTTCCACCGAGGCGCCGTTGGGGATGCGTCCGCTGGCGGAAATGTTCACCTGCACGCTGGAGCCGCTCTTGCCCTGCGCGCTGATGCCGCCGACCACCACGCTGCCCTGCGCCACCGCGTAGACGTTGCCGTCGGCGCCGCGCAACGGCGCCATCAGCAGCTGGCCGCCGCGGATGCTCTTGGCGTTGCCGATCGAGGCGACGGTGACGTCGATGGTCTGGCCCGGCTTGGCGAACGGCGGCAGGTCGGCCGTCACCATCACCGCCGCGGCGTTCTTCAGCTGCGGCCGCGCATTGGCCGGCACGGTGATGCCGAACTGCTGCAGCATGTTCTCCAGGCTCTGCGTGGTGAACGGCGCCTGCGTGGTCTGGTCGCCCGAGCCGTCCAGGCCCACGACCAGGCCGTAGCCGATCAGCTGGTTGCTGCGCACGCCGGCGACCTGCACCAGGTCGCGGATCTTGTCGGCGTGGACGGGGGCGACCAGTCCCAGCAAGAGCACCAGAGCGATCACCAACGAGCTCTTCACCTTTTGCGTGGCGACACCGGCGGGCAGTGCCCGCCCTACACGCTGCCCGTAGGGCGGGCACTGCCCGCCGCTTCCCGGCAGATGTGCCTCGCCAGGAGCGGAAGCGCACGACGCAATGTTCAACGCGGCCATCAGAACGGCATCCACTTGGAATTGAAGAAGCGCGACAGCCAGCCGCGCGTGTTCGCGTCGGCGAGGGTGCCGCGGCCGGTGTAGCTGATCCGTGCGTCGGCGACGCGGGTGGACGGCACCACGTTGTCCTGGCCGATGTCCTGCGGACGCACGATGCCGGCGATGCGCACCAGCTCCTGGCCCTGGTTGATGGTCAGCCACTTCTCGCCGCGCACGATCAGGTTGCCGTTGGACAGGCGCTGCGCCACGGTGACGGTGATCTGCCCGGTGAGCTGGTTGCTCTGGCTGCTCGAACCGGCGCCGTCGAAGCTGCGCTCGCCGTCCAGGCCGATGTCGGCGACCTTGCCGCCGATCGCCAGCGCATGCCCGAGCACGGTGGGCGAGGCGAGCTTGGCCTTGTCGGTCTTGCTGGTGGTGGTGGTGGCCTTCTTGCTGGCCTGGGTGCTCTCCACCAGCGCGACGGTGAGGATGTCGCCCACGCGATGCGCGCGCGGATCGGCGAACAGCTCCATGTTCTGCTGGTCGTGGTAGATCGAGCCGTCGGCGGGCGTCGCAGCCATCTGCGGCGCGGGCGGCGAGGTCGGCGCCCACTGCGCGTCGTCGCGCGCGCCGGGGCCGCTGGCGCAGCCGGCCAGCAGGGCCAGCGCGCACAGGGCAAGGGGGAAACGGCAGGCAAGCATCACGTCGCGCCTCAGGTCTTGTTGGTGAGGAACTGCAGCATCGAGTCGGCGGCCGACACCGCCTTGGAGTTCATCTCGTAGGTGCGCTGGGTCTCGATCATGTTGACCATCTGCTCCACCACGTTGACGTTGGAGGACTCCAGTGCGCCCTGCGCCACCGTGCCCAGGCCGTTCAGGCCGGGCTGGCCGATCTGCGGGGAACCGCTGGAGGCGGTCTCGAGATAGAGGTTGTCGCCGTTCGGCTGCAGGCCGGCGGGGTTGATGAAATCGGCCAGTTGCACGGTACCGATCTGCTGGGTGGCGGCCTGGCCAGGCAGGCTCACGCTGACCGTGCCGTCGCTGCCGATGGTGATGCTCTGCGCATTGGCCGGCACGCTCAGCGCCGGGTCCAGTGCGTAACCGTTGGCGGTGACGATCTGTCCGTTCTGGTCCATGTGCAGCGAACCGTCACGGGTGTAGGCGATGCTGCCGTCGGGCATCGTCACCTGCAGGAAACCGCGGCCCTGGATCGCCAGATCCAGCGAGTTGCCGGTCTGTTCGATGTTGCCCTGGGTGAACAGCTTCTCGCTGCCGACCACGCGCACGCCGGTACCCAGCATCAGGCCGGACGGCGCCTGGGTCTGCTCGGTGGTCTGCCCGCCGGGCTGGCGCAGGTTCTGGTAGACCAGGTCCTGGAACGCGGCGCGCGCGCTCTTGTAGCCGGTGGTGTTGGCATTGGCGAGGTTGTTCGAGATGACGTCCATGCGCGTCTGCTGCGCATCGAGGCCGGTCTTGGCTACCCACAAGGATGAAAACATGTCGTTGGACTCCGTCTGGACGTCTGGATGTCTGTTTTGGCGAGGCCGGTCAGGTCATCTGCAGCAGGCGCGAAGCAGCCTGCGCGTTCTCGTCGGCACTCTTGATCGAGCGGATCTGCAGCTCGTACTGGCGCGACAGCTGGATCATCTGCACCAGCGTCTGCGAAGGGTCGACGTTGCTCGACTCCAGCACGCCGGATTTCAGCGCCACCGCCGGGTCCGCCTGCGCGGTAGTGCCGTCGGCGAGGTGCATCAGGCCGTCGCTGCCCAGCGCGAGCTGGTCGACCGGCGGGTTGACCAGCTTGATCCGGCCCACCGCGGCGATGGTTTCCGGCGACTGGCCCATCGGCACCACCGACACGGTGCCGTCGGCGCCGATGTTCATCTGGCTGCTCTGCGGCACGCTGATCGGACCGCCCTCGCCCAGCACCAGGTTGCCGCGCGTATCGGTGAGCAGGCCGTCCGGCGTCAGCCGCAGTTCGCCGGCGCGGGTGTAGCCCTCGCTGCCGTCGGCGCCCTGCACCGCGATCCAGCCGGTGCCCTGCACGGCGACGTCCAGCGTGCGGCCGGTCTCGATCTGGCCGCCCTCGCGCAGATCCACGCCCAGCCCGTGCGCCACGCCGTTGACCCGCGTGGACAGCCCCGGCCCCTGGATCACCAGCGGCTGGAACGCCGACAGCTGCGCCTTGAAGCCGACCGTGTCGGCATTGGCCAGGTTGTGCGCCACCTCGGACTGCGCCCGCATCATCTGCGTGGCGCCGGTCATGGCGACGTAAAGCGATCTGTCCATGTGGATTCCCGGGTGTGGTCAGCAGAGAACGAGGAGCAGGCAAGGTGCGGTGATCCGCTCTTCCGATTCCCCATTCCCTATTCCCCATTCCCTCAATTGCGAATGTTGATGATGGTTTGGGTCAGCTGGTTGTCGGTGGAGATCACCTGCGCATTCGCCTGGTAGTTGCGCTGCGCCTTGATCATGTTGACCAGCTGCGCGGTGAGGTCGGCGGTGTTGGAGGCCTCCAGCGCGCCGGCCTGCACGCTGCCGAAGGTGCCGTTGCCGGCCGCGCCCATCACCGGCGTGCCGGAGTCGTACGAGGCCGCCCAGTTGGTGTTGTCGAGCTGGCGCAGGCCTTGTTCGTTGCTGAACTGGGCGATCGCCAGCTGGCCCAGCGCGGTGCTCTGGCCGTTGGAATACTTCGCCTGCACCACGCCTTCGCGCGACACGTCGATGCTGGACAGGATGCCGGTGGGATAGCCGTCCTGGTTGATCGCGCTGGCGGCGTAGGCGTTGCCGAACTGGGTGGCCTTGGTCATGTCCAGGGTCAGCTGCATCGGGTCGGCACCCGGGCTCACCGCCGCGGCGGGGAACGCGAGCTGGCCGTTGGCAGGGGCAACCAGGCTGCCGTTGCTGCCGAAGGTCAGCGTCTGCGGCGTGCCGACCGCGGTGCCGTCGATGTAGAGGTTGGCGTTCCACACGTTGGCCGCCGCGTCCTTGACGAAATACACCACGCCGTTGTGGGTGGCGCCGAGCGAGTCGTAGGCGGTGAACGGCGTGGCCTGGTTGTAGCTGGACGGATCGTTCAGCGGGTCGAAGGCGGTGGCCGGTGGCGTGGCGTCGGAAGGCAGGTTCAAGGCCATCTGCACCGAGCTGGTGGCCTTGGCCGCGTTCTGCGCGGTGAACAGCTGCAGGTCGGTCATGGTGCTGGTGTCGAAGCCGCCGCCGGCCACCGGCGGGAACACCTGCAGGCGCTGGCCGTTGGCGTTCATCACGTAGCCGTTCTGGTCTTTCTGGAAGGCGCCGGCGCGGGTGTAGGAGTAGCCCTTGCCGTCGCGGATGGTGAAGAAGCCCTCGCCGCTCAGGGCGAAATCCAGGCTGTTGTTGGTGGTCTCCACGCTGCCGGCGGTGAACTGCTGCGCCACGTTGGTCAGCCGCACGCCGCTGCCGACCTGGCTGGAGCTCAAGTTGGGGCCGGCCGCGCTGAACAGCTCGGCGAACTGTGCGCGCGAGCCCTTGAAACCGGTGGTGCCGGTGTTGGCGATGTTGTTGGCCGTGACCTCGAGATCTTTCGAGGCGGCGTTCAGACCGCTCAGTGCAATGTTGAATGCCATCGGAGCATTTCCTCGTTCGGTTGCGACCCTTGAGGTCGTCAGTTGATCTGTGCGACCTGACTCAGCAGGACCCCGCCAAAACCATCCACGTCCAGATAGGTGCCGTCGGCGCCGGTCATGCCCACGCCGGTGACCTTGCCGCTGACGTACGTCGCCACGGCGGTGTTGCCCGCCTGCGCGGCCAGCCCGTAGGTGCCCGGCGCCAGCGCCTCGCCGTTGTCGCCGATGCCGTCCCAGTGGAAGCGCACCAACCCGGCCGCGGGCTTGCCCAGGTCGATCGTGCGCAGCACGGTGCCGCTGGCGTCGGTGATCTTGACGAACACCTGGCCGCCGCCGTCGGGCACGTTGACCGCGCCGTCCATGCCGCCCGCGGCCAGCGTGCCGGCCTCGGCGGGCACCACCACATCGCGGCCGATCATCCCGCTCGCCTGCAGGATCTGGTTGCCCTGCAGCGACTTGCCGAGATCGTCGAACGAGGCCTGCAACGCCTGCGTCGCCGAGACCTGGCTGATCTGCGCGAGCTGGCTGACCATCTGCGATGAATCCATCGGCTTGGTCGGGTCCTGGTTGCGCATCTGCTGCACCAGCAGGCTCAGGAAGTCGGCCTGGCCCAGGGTTTTCTCCTTGCCCAGGCTGGCTGCCTTCGCCGCGCTGGCGGCATTGCCGATCGCCATGTCGCTCATGCGTGGTTCCTCGTGGCGGAGTGAAGGTGATTCATGTGCTGGCGCCTCACTTGCCCAGGTCCAGGGTCTTCTGCAGCAGCTGGCGCGCCGAGTTCATCACCTCGACGTTGTTCTGGTAGGAGCGCGAAGCGGAAATCATGTTGACCAGCTCGTCGACCGGATTGACGTTGCTCGCATAGACGTAGCCGTCGGCATCGGCCAGCGGGTTGCCCGGTTCGTAGCGGCGGGGAATCGCCGCCTGGCTCTCGGTGACGCCGAGCACCTGCACGCCGTCGCCGGGCGCGTTCGGATCGCCGGCGCCCTGCTGGTTGCGGACAGTCGCGAACAGCGGCTCGCGCGAGCGGTAGGCGGCTTCGGGCGAACTGGCCACGCTGTCGGCATTGGCCAGGTTGCTGGCCACCGTGTTGAGGCGGGTCGATTGCGCGGCCATGCCGGAGCCGGCCACGCTGAAGATGGAGAACATCGACATCAGCCCTGGCCTCCGTTGATCGCCATCCGCAACATGCGGATCTGCGCGGTGATGAACGACAGGCTGGCCTGGTAATGCACGCCGTTGGCGGCGAACGCGGCCTGCTCCACCTGCGCATCGACGGTGTTGCCGTCCATGCTGGGCTGGGTCGGCACGCGGTAGGCGAGCGCCTCGGCGCTGCGCCCGGCCCCGGCGATCTGGCCCGGCGCATCGGTTTCCAGCGCCACGCCGTTCGCCGCGTCGCTGGCCGTGGCCAGCACCTTGCGGAAATCCACGTCGCGCGCCAGGTATCCGGGCGTGTCGGCGTTGGCCAGGTTGTTGGCCAGCACTTCGGTACGGCGCTGCCACAGGTCGAGCGCCTGGGTATGGATGCCGAACAGATTGGGGGTGGACGGGTTCATTGTTTCGCTCCGCATGCACTGCTGCACGGAAGCGAAAGGCAAATTGCATGCCACGGGCCGGGAAGCCTTGCGGCAGCTCGAATTCCGCGCATGTCGCGCGGCGCCGTCAGGCAGATGCCGCGGCGAAAGACGGTTTGTTGACGCGGCCCCGGCGCCGCGCGCCCGGCGTCAGCCGGTTGCCGCCTGCGGCGCGGCGACGGGTTCGGGCAGCAACTCCATCACCGCCTGCGCCAGCTGGTCGGGGTGGAACTTCGCCACGAAGCGGTCGGCCTTGACCTCCTTCACCATGCCCTCGTTGAACATGCCGCTGAGCGAGCTGTGCAACAGCACCTTGATCCGGCGCAGTGTCGGCGCCTCGCGGATCGCGCGGGTCAGCGCATAGCCGTCCAGCCGCGGCATCTCGATGTCCGACACCACCAGTTCGATCGCCTGCGCCGGGTCGCCCGCGGCCAGCTCCAGCAGCCGCTCCAGCGCCTCGCGCCCGTCCTTGGCCACCACGCAATCGGTGCCCAGTTGCTTGAACAGGTTGACCAGCCGCCGCCGCGCGATGCCCGAATCGTCCACCACCATCACCCGCCGCGACGCCAGCGAACGATGGCTGGCCTCGCGCTGCAGCCCCGCCGACAGCTCGGCCGGCGGTGCGTCGATGCTGGCCAGCACGTGCTCCACGTCGACCACCGCCAGCAGCGCGCCATCGACCCGGGTCACCGCGTTCACCCGCGAACCGAACCCCAGCGCACTGGCCGGCGCTGCCATCGCGTCGCCCGCGCAATGCACCATGCGCTGCAGGTCGGCCACCAGGAAACCCTGCACCGAGCGGTTGAACTCGGTCACCATCAGGTGCGCCGATTCCACCTCGCGCAGCGGCGCGTAACCCAGCGCGGCAGCCAGATCGATCACCGGAATGGTCTGCCCGCGGTAATCGCAGCTGCCCGCGATCAACTCGTGCACGCCGTGCAGGCGCTCCATCGGCGGTCGGCGCAGCACCTCGCGCACCTTGAACACGTTGATGCCGAACAACTGCTGGTCGCCCAGCCGGAACAACAGCATCGCCACCCGGTTGTGCCCGGCCAGCCGCGTGTGCTGCTCCACTTTCTCCAGCAATGTGCCGGCCATGCGGCCTCCATCGGCAAGCGCGGCCGCCACGCGACCGTCTGCTGCGCTATCGGCCGGGCATGCTCCGCCTTTAGCCGGCAAAGCCCGCCGCCAGTGGTGGGGTGATCACATCGCCGCACCCACTGGCATGCGGATTGCTTGCTCAAGCTTCGACACCTGTGGCCGATGCAGCAGCCATTCCATTCCTTTGCGAGTCGACGCCAGCACCATGAGCTTTCTTCTCAAACAGCACATTGCCGCCCTGGTGAAAGCCGCCGCCCAGGGGGACGACGCCGAGGTCGCCGTGCTGCGACACCGCCACCCGCGCACCGCCGCGGTACTGGCGCCGCTGCTGGCGCGCGCCGCCAGCCGGCCGCCGTCGGCAGTGGCGCTGCAGACCATGGAACAGCAAGGCCTCGTGCTCGGCGCCGCACAACAACTGGCGCGCGAGCAGACCGCACTGGACCAGGCCGCCGCCGAAAGCCGCGCCAGCGTCGATCGCTTGACGGATGGCAGCGCCGGGATCTCGACGGCCCTGCAGCAGTTGGGCGCCGACCTGGAGCAGGCCAGCCACGCCGGCAGCGTCGGCGCCGACGGCGTCAGCGAGCTGGACGGCCAGCTGCGCCTGCTGCGCAGCGCGCTCAGCGCAATGAACCGCAACCAGAGCAAGCTGGCCGAACAGGTCGCGCAGATACGCAAGCTGACCGGCGCCGTGCAGGAGATCGCCCATCAGACCAACCTGGTGGCGCTGAACGCCGCCATCGAGGCGGCCCGCGCCGGCGAGGCCGGGCGCGGCTTCGCGGTGGTGGCCGACGAGGTCAAGCAGCTGGCCGAGAAAACCGCGCTGACCACCACTGAAATCGAGACCGTCACCGTCTCCATCGGCGATTTCTCGCTGCAGCTCGATGGCGACGTCAACCACGGCCTGCAGCAGCTCAAGCGCGCCCAGGTCGGCGTGAGCCAGTGCAGCAACCAGCTGGGCGAAGGCAGCGCCACCCTGCGTACCGCCAGCGAACGCGTCCGCAAGCTGCAACAGGGTCACGACGCGCAACACGCGCGCGCCACCACCGCGCAGGCGGCACTGGGCGCTTCGCAGCGACGCAGCAGCGAGGCGCGGCGCCAATCCGAATCGCTCCATCGCGCTGCCCTGCTGGCGCATCGCCTGGGCCTGGACTGGCTGGAAGGCGAAAGCGGCAACGACCCGGCCAGCCTCAGCCTGACCGTGCGCGAAGCGGCCATGAACCTGCGCCAGGCGATGAGCCTGGCCCTGCTCGAACCGGCCGCGCTGGACCGGCGCTGGTTCGACACCCACGCCCTGGTCAGCGGCGTGCAGCGGCTCGCCCGGCTGCGTCGCGGCAGCGACAACGGCGCCGCGCTCGGCGATGCCGGCACCCAACTGGGCGAACAGGGCCAGCGCTTCATCACCTTGCTCGGCGCCGGGCAACTCGACCAGGCCGGCGCCGTGGCACGCGAACTCGAAGCGGGCCAGGACGCCCTGCTGGCCCAGCTCGACGCCCTGCTGGCCGACGCATGACCCTGCGCGCCGCCCTCGCCGCCGTCGGGTTGGTCGCGTTGCTGGGCAGCGCCACCGCGCATGCCGCTGCCACGCAGTCGCTCGACAGCGTGCGCGCGGCAGCCGAACAGGCGATGCAAGATCGTTACAGCCGACCCGGCAGCCGCGTCGTGGTCAGCACCGAGCCGCTGGACACGCGCCTGCAACTGGACGCATGCAGCGAGCCGCTGCGCGCGCTCGTTTCCGAACAGGCACAGCCGCGCTCGCGCATGACCGTGCCGGTGCAGTGCCCGCAGCCCGGCGGCTGGATCGTGCGCGTGCCGATCCAGTTGCGGGTGTTTCGCCAGGTGCTGGTAAGCAGCCGCGCGCTGCTGCGCGGCGACGGCATCGGCGCCGCCGACGTGCACGTCGAGGAACGCGACGTGACCCGCCTCGGCTACGGCTACCTGGACAACCTCGAGCAGATCGCCGGCCGCACGCTTTCGCGCGCACTGGCGCGCGGCAGCGTGCTCAGTCCCGGCAGCCTGGGCGGGCGACGCATGGTGCGAGCGGGCGACCACGTGCAGGTGCTGGCGCAGCTCGAAGGCATCTCGGTGCGCGCCGAAGGCGTGGCGCTGGGCAGCGGCGACAACGGCGCCCGCCTGCGCGTGCGCAACGCGGCATCGGGGCGGGTGATCGACGCCATGGTCAGCGCGCCGGGCGTGGTGGTGGCCCTGCCATGAAACCGACACCCCTCATTCGAACCATGAAAATCAGTCACTTGCGCCACGGCGCGAGCGACGGTCGCGGCCCGGTCGATTTTTCGACGGGCTGCTAAAGTTTTCCGGACAGCGGCCGATTATCCAGTCACAGGGCACACTCCAGCGGGACGGGTTCAATGAACACGACGATTACCAACAACGGTTTGCCGAAGCTGCCGCAGGCCGGCAGCGGCACGGGCAGCGGCACCTCGGCCAATGCAGCCGCCGCGCCGGAGGCTTCGGTCGCGGCGCCACGCAACGCCGATCAGCTCAAGCTGACCGATTCGGCGCGGGCACTGCAGGAGGTCGCCCGGCTGGGCGACGCCTCGCCGATCGACGCCAAACGCGTCGAACAGGTGCGCCAGGCCATCGCCGACGGCAGCTACAAGATCGACGCCGGCAAGATCGCCGAACGCCTGCTGGCGATGGATCAGCAACTCGGCGGCACGGACAAGGCATGAGGCAGCCGCTGCAGCACGAACTGAACGATGCGCTCGCGTCCGTTCTGGACGAGATGCAGCAGCGTGCCGAGCAGTTGCAGACCACGCTGGAAGCCGAGCGTGCCGCGCTGGACATCGCCGACGCGGCAGCGCTGGACGCGGCGGGCAACCGCAAGCAGGCGCTGATGCAGCAACTGGAGCAACTCGACGCCGACCGTCGGCTGCTGCAGCGCCAGCAGCCGGTCAGCGACGCATCGCGCGAATCGCGCTGGGCGCAGATCCTGCAGGTGCTGCGCCACTGCCACGCGCTGAACCTGCGCAACGGCAGCCTGGTCAACCAGCGGCTGGCCCAGTTGCGCCAGGCGCTGGCCATCCTCACCGGCCACGCCGGCGAAGGCGAACTCTATGGCAGCGGCGGCGAACTGCACGGCAGCCTGCGCTCCAAATCGCTGGCCGCCGCATGAACGCGACATCCCACCCCTTCGCTGCCACCTGTCCCCGCAGGCGACACCCCCACTGACCACACGGCCGGCGCCGGCTGGCCCCGCACCGATGCGATGACCGACCATGAGCAATCTCCACGCCTCCCCCGTCGCCTCCCCGAAACACGCCAGCGCCACCGAACAGCCCCCCGCCTCGGCACTCGTTCCGCTGGCCACGCCGCTGCCGGTGCTGCGCACGCCGATGCTCGACCGCGAGCGCAACCTGTTCGCCTATGAAATCGTCTTCCACTGCGAGCCGGGTGACGAGCAGAACCTGCTGCGCAGCGTGCTCTCCACCATCACCGACGGCGCGCTGACCCGGCTGGTGCGCGGCAACCGCGCCTTCCTCAACCTGCCAGCCGAACTGCTGCCCGAAGACTCCGACGTGCTGCTGCACCAACCGCGCCTTGGCGTGGTGCTGCAACCTTCGGTGGCCGACGACGCGGCGCTGATGAAGCGCCTGCAGCAGATGGCCGAACGCGGCTGCCAGCTGCTGCTGGAAGCCGGCGACATCGACCCGGAAAGCAGCCGCCAGCTGCAGGCGCTGCTGCAGATCGTGCAACTGGTGCGGCTGGACGCCAGCCGGCTGACGCCGGAGACGCTGAAGGAGCGCACCGACTACCTGTTCGCCCGCGGCATCCGCGTGGTCATCGGCCAGGTCAACGACCACCCCACCTACGAGCGCTGCCTGGAGCTGCAGGTGCAGGCGATCCAGGGACGGTTCCTGCTGATCCCGCAGCCCGTCGCCGTGCCGGTGCTTACCGCCAACCGCATGAGCATCCTGCGGCTGATGGGCGCGCTGCAGGAAAAGAACCCCGGGCCGGTGGAACTGGGCAACATCATCCGCGACGACGCCGTGCTGAGCTACAAGCTGCTCAGCTGCGTGAACTCCGCCTATTTCGCCCTGCCGCGCCAGTTGAAGTCGGTGCAGCAGGCGGCGATCTTCTTCGGCGTCACGCGCATGCGCAACTGGATCGAGACGATGTCCCTGTGCGGCATGGACGACCACCCGCCCGAGCTGCTGCGCGCGGCGCTGATCCGTGCGCACATGTGCGAGAAATTCGCCGCCGGCAACTCGGCCATCTCGCCCGAAACCGCCTTCACCGTGGGCCTGTTCTCGCTGCTGGACACGCTGATGTGCGCACCGATGGATTTCCTGCTCAGCCATTTGCGGCTGGTGCCGGAAGTCAGCGACGCGCTGACCGACCGCAGCGGTCCGTACGGCACCCTGCTCAAGCAGATCATCGCCTGGGAAGCCGGCGAAATGACCAGCGGCATGGCCACGCCCCAGCGCATCATGAGCATGGCCTCGATCTACCTGGGCGCCACGCAGTGGGCCGACCAGGTGTTCGCCTCCGCCAACGGCAAGCAGGCCGCCTGACCGCACACCGGGCCACCGCCGGGGGCTTGTCACACACCCCCGCGCGACAAGCCCGCGCCCATCGCCGATAATGCGCACTCGTCGCGAATGCGCCGCGTCGGCCACTCCGCTTGCCGCAGATCAGCGACCCGACCCCGCGCGCATCGCACACTCCCCCGCCGTACCCGCGCGCTTTTCGCGCGGGCGCACAGGAATGAACCGATGAGCCGCACCATCCACTGCAGCAAGCTCCACGTCGACGCCGAAGGGCTCGACTTCGCACCCTGGCCCGGCCCCCTCGGCCAGCGCATCTATGCCGAGATCTCCAAGCCCGCGTGGCAGCAATGGCTGGCCCACCAGACCACCCTGATCAACGAATACCGGCTCAACCCGCTCGACGCGAAATCGCGCCAGTACCTGGGCGAGCAGATGGAGAAATTCCTGTTCGGCGGCGACGTCGACCATGCCGCCGGCTTCACCCCGCCGCCCTCCGCATCTTGACGATTCCGCACACTTTCGGTCTAATGCACGGCTCCACGCATCAACGGCAACCCACCCGGTTGTGCTTGATCGCCAGGTTCCCGGCCGGGTAGCTCAGTTGGTAGAGCAGGGGATTGAAAATCCCCGTGTCGGCGGTTCGATTCCGTCCCCGGCCACCATGATCCAAGGGCTTGCAGCAATGCAGGCCCTTTTCGTTTTTGTCGGCACGCCGGTTGTTGTTCGCCCGCGGGTGCGCAGCACGCCGCACGGCGGTGAACCGCGCCCGGCCACACCGTCCCGCGTCCCCTCTCTCCGGCACCTGGGCAATCGGGCAATGCCTGCCCATGTCCGGCAGATATCCGGTCGATCCGCCTCGTGTCATCGACGCGCCGCCGTTGCCCGCGAGTGCGACCCGTCGTGGCCTCTGCCGGGTGGCGGGAGGACTTCATCCGGCGACGCTCGACTTGTGACGCAGTTCTCATTTGGCACGGTTTCTGCTGCTGGCTTCAGTGAACCACCCCGGTTCCGTCATCGAGAAGCAGCCATGGACGAAGTCATCGATCGCACCGCGCCGAACTCGCCGGAAGAGCTGGCGATCCATTTCTTGCTGCGCCACGCTGCGTGCCGCATGGCATTGACCGAGCAGGCCGGCGAGGAAGCGCTGCTGCAGGCTTTGCAGGATGCCCGCCCCGGCCAGCCGCAGCCGACGCCCGTTGGCGAACCCGTGCCTGGCGTCGTCGCAGCCGCGGCCGAGGTGACGAAGGACGACAGCTGCGCCGCCCGTTTTTCCCGGGCATATGCCGCGGCACGTCACCGCAGCCTGTCCGCCGGCACGAGCCGGGGCACGCGCAGCGCCGCCTGAAGGCGCGAGCCGTCGGCGCGGTGGCCATGCGAAAATACGCGAACCACGCCCCGACAAGTGTCCCGATGACCTCCTCGAAATACGACTTCCGCCAGTTCCAGGAAGAACTCGCCCAACTCGAACGCAAGACCCCCGCCCCCGCCCCCACACCGGCCAAACCGCTGGGCAAGAAAGCCGCCGCCGCGCAGCGCCTGTCGGTGGCGCGCGAGGAGTTCCTGGCCCTGCGCAAACGCCACGGGCTCAGCGTGGCCGACGTGGTGGCCTTTTTCCCCGAGGAAGAAGGCATCGCCTACCTGCAGGAACTGATCGTCGCCGCGCAAGCCAAGCCGCGCCGCCGGAGCAAGCCGAAGCCGTAAGGCAAGCAACCTGGATCAGGGTTCGGCGGCAGGACAGCCGGCGGGCGATGCCCGCCCTGCGCCGTCGGCTCTGCCGACACCGTTCACCCTGAGCGTAGCCGCGCAGCGGCGGAGTCGAAGGGTGGGGCTGGTGCGCGGCTTCGACTTCGCGCCTGCGGCGCTACGCCCAGCCTGAACGGTGCAGGTGCGGTAGTGCTTCAAACCGCACGGCGCGCACTGCCCGCCTTGCACGATCGAGTCGACACTGCAAAAACTACCTGGCCGCGGGCGGTGGTGCAGCAGGCGTGAGCGTCACGTCGCCGAACCACGCCTGCACGTGACCGCCGGTGTTGTCGGTGTCGGCGGAGAGTGCGATGCCGGTGATGCGCGGCGCGGGGCGGCCGAATGCGGCGAGGTAATCGGCGGCGAGATTGCGATCCTGCACTTGCCACTGGCCGGCGCGCGTGTTGCCGCTTTGCAGGACGATGGTGCGTATCTGCGGCGAGTACGGGCTGGGGGCGATGGTGCCGATCGGGTGGCGGTTGTCCCACACGTAGCAAAGCGCCGCGGTGGGCATCGCGTGGCCCAGGGTGCGGCGGGCCAGTTTCAATTTCATGCGCTGCAGCCAGGACAGGCTGGACAGCGGCACGTCGAAGAACACGTAGACGCGCGCGGCAAAATCGTCACCCTTCTTCTTCGACATGTCCGCCGCCGCCACGCTGTGGTCGACCTTCCAGCGCCAGTTGAGCGTGGTGGCGGCCGGCAGATCCAGCGCATGCGCGATGGCGCCGGCGGCGTGATCGGCGTCGATGCGAAACACGCTGTCGGTGCCGTCGCGCACGATCGCCATCGGCGCCATCGGACGGTGCCGCGACATGGCGTACGCCTTCCAGCCGCCGGGCAGCGCGTTGCCCGGCACGGCGCCGGAGAAGCGCAGCGTGACCGGCGTCGCCGCCCACGCGACGGGCACAAGTACAAGCACAAGCAGCATCGCCCATCGTGACCTGCGCAGGCCATGTGCGCGACGACGCGTGAGGCGTCCAGCCAGCCAGCGCGTCGCGGAGCGTTTCGTCATGACCAAGCACCGGTGGGAAGCGTGCGGGGAGCATACCGATGCGGCGTGCCGTGGGCGTGAATGACGCAGCGCGCAAGCCCGCCGATATGCATCGTGCGCTGCCGCATCCGCAGCGCCGCGAAAAAAAATATCGCGCGCGAGGCGCGACAGTTGCGTCAAACCCCTAAAATTTCGCTACATTGTGCGGGCCGCAAGGCCTCCGAGCCCAGAAAGCCGGGGTTTCCTACTATCGAGATCAACTAATGGCTACCAAAACCACTGCCAAGAAAGCTCCCGCCAAGGCTGCCAAGCCTGCCGCCGCCAAGTCCGCCGCGCCGGTCAAGCCGCTGGGCGAGAGCCTGTCGAAGTCCGGGCTGATTGCCCACATCGCCGCGCAGGCCAACGTCGAGGCGAAGGCGGTCAAGGCCGTGTTCGCCGGCCTGGAGTCGGCCGTGCTCGCCTCGGTGCACAAGAAGGGCGTGGGCCAGTTCACCCTGCCCGGCCTGTTCAAGATCAACGCCGTGAAGGTTGCCGCCAAGCCGAAGCGCAAGGGCAAGAACCCGTTCACCGGCGAAGAGCAGGTGTTTGCCGCCAAGCCCGCCACGGTGAAGGTGAAGGTGCGCCCGCTGAAGAAGCTGAAGGACGCCGCGCTCTGATGTGCGCACGTTGATCAACCCTGCGTTGATCAATACCGTCTGATCCACCCGCGCGCCGCCGTCCGGCACTCCACCGGGCGGCGGCGTCGCGTTTGCGGTGCGGCGCCTCACGTTGCTGAACCGTTGGCGGGGATTCACGCCCGCATTCACCGCATGTTTTCGTCGGGCACCCAAGACTCGGAGCTTTCCGCAAGCAACGAGGTGCGCCATGAAACCGACGATCCCCTCCCTGGCCCTGGCCCTGGCCCTGGCCCTGGCCCTGAGCATCGGCGCGCTGTCGCTCGGCGTTTTCCAGAGCGCGCTCGCGCAGCAGGCGCTGACCGAAGCGCAGGTGCGCGCCCGACTCACCGCCCAGGGCTACACCGACGTGCACGACCTCAAGTTCAAGGACGGCATGTGGAAGGCCGAGGCGGACAGCGCCGACGGCAACGACCTGGACGTGCGCGTCGACGCGAGCACCGGCCAGATCTACCCCGATGCGCAAGTCTCCACGCTGAGCAAGCACGACGTGGAAGCGGCGCTGTCGACCCAAGGCTACACCGACGTGCACGACGTGGATTACGACGACGGCATCTGGAAGGCCAAAGCCGACAACCCCGCCGGCAAGAAGGTCAAGCTGCGCATCGACGCGCACAGCGGCAAGGTGATCGGCATCGACTGAGCACAGCCGGCGCCGCGGGCATCCGCCGGGACATGGACCGGTACCGGCTTGTTGACCAGGGCAACGCTGATCAAGTATCGCCGCCGTCATGATGACTGGAAGGCCCGCAGGCGATGCCGCGCGGCGCCGGCAAGACTGGCCGTCTTGCCAAGCCGCGCGGCATCGCCTGCGGGCCTTCCAGTCATCACCTCATCATTTCAGATTCAACACGTTGAGGCCCACCCTCTCTGTCCGCATGCCTTCGGTCCGCCGCCTCGACAGACGGCCAGTCTGCCTTCGCCGACGGCCCTGTGGTCTGCGAACTTAAGAGGGTGGGTGACGGTGGTGATACTTGATCAGCGTTGCCCTAGTATCGGGCTTCCCTCCCCCACGTGATGGATTGCCCGTGAAGCGATTGATTCTCTCTGCGCTCATCATCGGCGCCTGTGCCGGCGCACAGGCTGCCGATGTCCCCACCTTCAGCACGCAGCGACTTTCCGACGAGGTCAAGACGCTGAGCTCTGATGCCTTCGAGGGCCGCGGTCCGGCCACGCCGGCGGAGACGCGCACGATCGACTACGTGGTCGAGCAGATGAAGGCCGCCGGCCTGCAGCCGGGCGGCGACCTCAAGGACGGCAAGCGGCTGTGGACGCAGGCCGTGCCGCTGCTGCGCAGCGAGATCATCGGCAAGCCTTCGCTCAGCCTGACCCTGGGCGACAAGAGCGAGCCGCTCACCCAGGGCGAGCAGATCGCCATCCGCGCCCCGATGAACGGCGCCAGCGCGGTCGACATCAGTCATGCGCCGCTGGTCTTCGTCGGCTACGGCGTCAAGGCGCCGGAGCGCAACTGGGACGACTTCAAGGGCGTCGACCTGCACGGCAAGATCGCCGTGGTGCTGGTCAACGATCCGGATTTCGAAACCGGCAAGGGTGACTTCGGCGGTAAAGCCATGACCTACTACGGCCGCTGGACCTACAAGTACGAGGAAGCCGCGCGGCAAGGCGCGCTGGGCCTGCTGGTGATCCACGAGACCGCACCGGCCTCCTACGGCTGGGCCACGGTGAAGAACTCCAACACCAACACCATGTTCGACATCGTGCGCGACAAGCCGGGCGACTCGCACGTGCCGCTGGAAGGCTGGATTCAGCGCGACCTGGCAATGCAGCTGTTCAAGCACGCGGGGCTGGATTTCGACAGCGCCAAGAAGCTCGCGCAGACGCGCGCGTTCAAGCCGATCGCGCTGAAGGGCGAAAGCCTGTCGGCCAGCTTCAAGGTCGACAAGAGCGTGATCACCTCGCACAACATCGTCGGCCGCGTGATCGGCTCCAGGCACCCCGACCAGACCGTGATCTACAGCGCGCACTGGGATCACCTGGGCATCGGCCAGCCCGATGCCACCGGCGACCGCATCTACAACGGCGCGGTGGACAACGCCACCGGCACCGCGGCGCTGATCGAGATGGGCCGCGCCTTCGCGCACGCGCCGCAACCGGAGCGCAGCGTGGTGTTCCTCAACGTCACCGCCGAGGAAAAGGGCCTGCTCGGCTCGGAGTACTACGCCAGCCACCCGCTGTACCCGCTGGCCACCACCGCCGGCGTGATCAACATGGACGCGCTCGACCCGCACGGCCCCACCCGCAACTTCACCATCTCCGGCAATGCCAAGCTCGGCCTGCTGGACGACCTGATCGCCGACGCGAAACAGTTCCACATGGTCTACACCCCGGACTCGCATCCGGAAGCGGGCTACTTCTTCCGTTCCGATCACTTCTCCTTCGCCAAGCGCGGCGTGCCGGCGGTGTCGTTCGGCTCGGGCAATGACCGCATCGACGGCGGCGTGAAAGCCGGCGAGGCCGCGGGCAGGGAGTACACCGCGAAGCATTACCACCAGCCGTCCGACGAATGGCAGGCGAGCTGGCCGTTCACCGGCATGGCGCGCGACCTGCAACTGCTCTACACCGTCGGCAGCCAACTGGCGAACTCGGACCAGTGGCCGGGCTGGAGCAAGGACTCGGAGTTCCGCGCCGCACGCGAGGCCACGGCGGATCAGCGCAAGTAAGCGCCTTTACCCAACGCCGCGCCGGTCGCCGGCGCGGCGTTGTCGTGTCCGCCACCGCAGGAGCCCGCTCGCGCGCCATGCTCTTGCGGCGAGATTCGGCATGTGAAAGGCATTGCCCGCGAGCGGGCTCCTGCGCGGGGCGTGCGGCCGGTCAGGAAAGCCGCGCGAACCACGCCCCATGGCCGGGCAGGTGCAGGGCGCCACCGTGCATCGTGCCGGCTTGCAGGCCATGGCCGTCGATCGCTGACGGCTTGCCGGGCAGCGGCGGCAATGTCACCTCGCACGCCGACGCGCCAAGGTTGAACACCACCAGCACCGTGTCGCCCTGCAGCCGGCGCAGGAAGGCCAGCACCGGTTCGGGCGCATCGAGGAATTCGATGTCGCCCCAGCGCAGCGCCGGGTGTGCCTGGCGCCAGCGCATGAAGGTGCGGAAGCCGTTGAGCACGGACTGCGGGTTGCCCTGCTGTTGCGCCACGGCGCGGGCGCGATGTTCCTCGGGCACGGGCAGCCACGGCATGCCATGGCTGAAACCGGCTTGCGCGTCCTCGTCGCTCCACGGCATCGGCGTGCGGCAGCCGTCGCGGCCCTTGAACTGCGGCCAGAACGCGATGCCGTACGGATCGCGCAACGATTCGTAGGGCACGTCCGCCTCGGTAAGGCCCAGTTCCTCGCCCTGGTAGATGCACACCGAGCCGCGCAGCGAGCAGACCATTGCGGTGAACAGGTTGGCCAGCTGCGCCGAGGCATCGCCGTTGCCCCAGCGGCTGAGCACGCGTTCCACGTCGTGGTTGGAGATCGCCCAGCACGGCCAGCCCTCGGTCATCTGCGCCTCCAGCTGGCGCACCGTGCCGCGGATGTGCGCCGCGCTGAAATCCTCGGTGAGCAACTCGAAGCTGTAGCCCATGTGCAGCCGGCCGTGCATGGTGTACTCGGCCATCGTCGCCAGCGAATCCTCCGAGGAGATCTCGCCCAGCGCCGCCACGTCGGCATAGCCGTCCATCAGCGCACGCAGCTCGGCGAGGAAGCCCAGGTTCTCCGGCTGCGTGTTGTTGTAGTAGTGGTACTGGAACGCGTACGGATTGGCCGGGCTGAAGCCGCGGCCCACGCGCTGCTCGCTTGGCTTGGGCGGGTTGTCGCGCAGCTGGCGGTCGTGGAAGCAGAAGTTGATCGCGTCCAGGCGGATGCCGTCCACGCCCTTGTCCAGCCAGAAACGCACATTGTCCAGCGTGGCCGCGCGCACATCGGGGTGGTGGAAGTTCAGGTCCGGCTGCGAGGCGAGGAAGTTGTGCAGGTAGTACTGGCCGCGGCGCGGCTCCCACTGCCATGCACTGCCGCCGAACAGCGACAGCCAGTTGTTCGGCGGCGTGCCGTCGGGCCGGGCGTCGGCCCACACGTACCAGTCGGCCTTCGGGTTGTCGCGGCTCTGCCGGCTTTCGCGGAACCATGCGTGCTCGGCCGAGGTATGGCTGAGCACCTGGTCGATCATCACCTTCAACCCCAGCCCGTGCGCCTTGTGCAGCAGGCGGTCGAAATCCTCCAGCGTGCCGAACAGCGGATCGACCTCGCGGTAATCGGCGATGTCGTAGCCGAAATCCGCCATCGGCGACTTGAAGAACGGCGCCACCCAGATCGCGTCCACGCCAAGCTCGGCCACGTAGTCGAGCCGCTCGACGATGCCGGGCAGATCTCCCACCCCGTCCCCGTCGGTGTCGAGAAAGCTGCGCGGGTAGATCTGGTAGATGATGGCGCCACGCCACCACGGGGCATTGCTCATTCGCCTGTCCATGCCGTTGCCACCCGGGGCTGCAGGACACGCCGCGTGGCGAACCTGTCGGGGTTGGCGAGCAGCTTAGCGGCTGCAGACAGGCCTGCCGCGATCGTGCATACGTATTCATGGATCGCCGCTGCCGCTACGCAGCATCAGTGGCTACCACGGCGTTTGGACGTCCAAACGAACAGCGGCCGGAACCGGCGCACGCCGCGCCGCGCCTGCATTCGCGCCGCTCCGGCATCGACGCGCAGCGGCCGGCGCAGACATGCCGCTTCGACAGGCCGCGACGCCCCGGGCGAGGCCTTGCGACGCGGCGCAGCAGAATGAATACGTATGCATGAACGGCTCGCTCCGACGCAGCCGTCCTAACATCGGCCTCACGGAGTCGACCGCCGCATGTTCGACGGCAGCGGCCCGCGAGTTCCGAACAGACCATCACGATCGTCACAAGACCTGCAGTACTTACCCTGGGAGGGGACAACGGTGATACTCAAACACAACGTGCTTGCCTTGGCGCTGGCATCGGTCGGTTTCTGCGCCATCTCGGCAACACACGCGGCGACGCCGCAGATCGGCAGCACCGACCAAGCGAGCAGCGAAGATACAACGACCCAAGGCGCCGCCACCTCCACTGCCAAGGCCAAGGCAAAGGCGAAAGAGGACGCTCGCGTCAAGAACCTGCAGGCGATCACCGTGACCGGCTTCAGCCGCAGCGTTGAATCGTCGATCGACATCAAGCGTGACGCCGACACGATCCAGGACGTGATCACAGCCGCAGATATCGGTGGCTTGCCGGACGTCTCCATCTCGGATGCGCTGACCCGGCTTCCCGGCGTCTCCGCCGAACGCATCAACGGCGAGTCCAGCGCGATTGACATCCGCGGCCTCTCCGGCGATTTCATCGAAACCACGCTGGATGGCCGCGAACAGGCCGCCACCAGTGGCAGCCGCGTCACCGAGTTCGACCAGTATCCGGCAGAACTGATCAGCCAGGCAGCGGTGTACAAATCGCCGAAGGCTTCGCTGATCGAAGGCGGCGTGGCCGGCACGGTGGCGATGGATACCGCCAACCCACTGCAGAACGCAAAGCAGTATTCCGGCGTGCTCAACATGCGCGGAAGCTACAACGACCGTGCCAACGAAACAGTCGGAGCCAACTCCAACGGCTACCGCGTCAGCGTCTCCTTCCAAGGCAAGTTCCTCAACGACACCCTGGGCGTCGCCGCTGGCTTCGCCTCGCTGTACCAGCCACACGTGGCGGACCAGTTCAACGGCCTGGCCTACAACGGCCAGAAGGATCTGAACGGCGATGGCCAGAACGAATACACCAGCGAAGGATTCGAACTGCAGCAGAACGGCGGCATGCTTCGCCGCAACGGCTACATGGGCGTGATGCAATGGAAACCCAGCGATGGCTTCGAATTGAAGGCCGATGGTTTCTACTCACAGTTCACCAACAATTCCTCAGGCCGCGGCTTCCGTGTCAAGACATTGTCCGACGGCATCATCACCAATCCGACCGTGCTCGCCAACGGCGCCATGGTCGGCGGCACCGTCAGCAGCAATCCCAGCGATCCATACTTCACCGTGCAGACCACCAGTGACGACAACACACTGAAGACCAGTGTGTTGTCCGGCGGCCTCAATGCGAAGTGGACGTTTGGCGGATGGACGATTGCCTCGGATGTCGGGTATTCACGCGCCAAGAGCGACTTCAACAACGGCGTCACCTGGGGCCTGCTCTACGACGAGATGAGTTCGGCGCACCCGAACCCTGCCATCAACCAAGTGGTCAACTACCAACTGAGCGGCCTCAATCCGGCCATAGTGAACTTCAACCAGGATTACACCGACCTCGGCCGTATGGGTCTCGGCAAGGCCGGCGTGTACCCATACATCTACAAGGACGAGAGCAAGTCGTTCAAGACCGATGTGCGCTACGACTTTGTCGACAATACCCTCTTGTCAGCGATCGAAGGCGGCGTGCGCTACGCACGACGCACCTATCACACCGACCGCAGCGCGTTCGAGTACGGCAACGACTTCGGTCAGTACGCAGCAGGCCAGGAGCCGCTGGTGTTGAGCCCGAGCAACGCGCAGAAGGTCTGCTTCAAGGGCAACCTGTCCGGCTTTCCGTGCTTCTTGTCGATCAACACGCTTGCCGTGCTGGGTAGCAACGGCGTCACACCCACGCCGGTGAAGAGCTGGCAGAACAACTGGACAATGATCCAGAGCGCCGAGGTGGATGAGCACATTTCGTCGGGTTACGTCATGGCCGACATTGACACCCATGTCGGCGACCACAGTCTGACCGGCAACGTCGGCGTGCGCATGGTGCACACCTCGCAATACAGCAACGGGCTGCAACAAATCGGCAACGGACAGGGCGAAGCGATCACCGACCAGCTTGGCGTGGTCAGTACGGATTACATCCACGTACGCCGCGGCAAATCGTATACCGACTATCTGCCCTCGTTGAACCTCAACTACCACTTCGACGACAACAACCAGCTGCGCTTCGCCGCGGCCAAAGTGATGTCACGCCCGCCGTTGAACAAGATGCTCACCGGCTCCGGCTCGTGGATCGACGGCAACAAGTACAACATGTGGGGCAACACCAGCCCCTTCCTCGACCCGTTCTACGCCAAGCAGTATGACCTCTCGTTCGAGCACTACATGCCCGACTCTTCGGGCGCGTTCGCCGCGGCGCTGTTCTACAAGCACATCGATTCTTTCATCGAGAACTATACGATCGACCCGTTCGACTTCGCCGCTGCCGGTATCCAGGTCCCGATCAACCCGGCCACCAACCAGCCCTACGAGAATGGCCAATACCAGACCGCGGTGAACAACACCAAGGGCGGCTACGTGCGTGGCGTCGAGCTGAGCTACTCGCAAGTGTTCAAGTTCCTGCCAGGTGCTTGGTCGGGCCTGGGCTTCGCCGGCAGCTACTCGTATTCACAAAGTGCGGTGACCTCCACCTCGAACCTCGGTGGCGCCTCGCAGAAGATCGGCCTGCCTGGCCTGTCGCCGAAGGTGATCAACGGGACGCTGTTCTACGGTCTTGACGGCTTCGACACCCGCATCTCGGTGCGTCATCGCAGCCGCTTCGTTTCCAGCCAGATGGCGATCGATTCGCAGCTGGTGTATTACGCACCGGAGACCGTGGCCGACTTCCAGGCTTCGTATGCGTTCGACAACGGTCTGAGCGTGCTGTTTCAGGTAAACAACCTCACCGACCAGCCAACTCGCACCTACTTCGGCAACCCTCTGCAGACCGGTACGCTGCAGTGGTTCGGCCGCCAGTACTACATGGGCTTCACCTACACGCTGTAAGACCGTGGCCGGGTATCGTGTCCATCGCGGTGCCCGGCCCTTCAGCTTGAGAAGCCACGATATGTTCCGGGAAGCTGTGGCAACAATGTCCGTTCGAATTCCGCGAGGGGAGGAGGGTCGCATTTGACACTCCGGTGTTCGAACCTCGTACTCGCGGCACCCGCGCCCATCGGCAGCATCATTCCCGGTGCAAACCTTGCCCGTTCGCAATGCCAGCATGCCCGACCACGCTCGCTTCTTCGTCGACTACTTCCGCGCCGGCACCTGAAGGGGATCCCGTAATGTTTCGACATACGCGCCTTGCCCTGTCTGCCCTGCTCGCCCTGCTTCTCGCCGGCCCGGTGGCCGCGACCACGAAACCGGAGGCCGCCGAGTCGAAGCCGGCCGCCTCCGGCGTGTGGTACGAAATCTTCGTGCGCAGCTGGGTCGACACCAATGGCGACGGCATCGGCGACTTGAACGGCGTCACCGCGAAACTCGATTACCTGCAATCGCTGGGCGTCAGCGGCATCTGGCTGATGCCGATCAATCCCTCGCCCAGCTACCACGGCTACGACGTCACCGACTACCGCGGCATCAACCCCGAGTACGGCACCCTGGCCGACTTCGACCGCCTGCTGGCCGAGGCGCACAAGCGCGGCATCAGGATCATCATGGACCTGGTCATCAACCACAGCAGCAGCGAGCACCCGTGGTTCAAGGCCGCGCGCGATCCGGCCAGCCCGTACCACGACTGGTACCAGTGGTCGAACAGGCACACCGATCTCGATGCGGTGAGCGCCACCGGCTCGCCTGCGTGGCACGCGCTGGGCAAGCAGCACTACCTCGGCATCTTCGTCGACCAGATGCCGGACCTGAACTTCGACAACCCGGCCGTGCGCAAGGAGATGATCGACATCGGCCGGTTCTGGTTGAAGCGCGGCGTCGACGGCTTCCGCCTCGACGCGGCCCAGCACGTCTATTACGACTTCGAGAACCAGCGCCACGACCCGAAGATCCTGGCGAAGAACCTCGCCTGGTGGAGCGAGTTCCGCCACGGCATCGACAGCGTCGATCCGCAGGCTTATGTCGTGGGCGAAGTCACCCGCGACACCGAGGCCGAGCTGGCGCCGTGGTTCAAGCCGCTCAGCGGCGTGTTCAACTTCCCGCTGGCCGTGCAGCTGATCGAAAGCGCCCGCAGCGGCCACGCCGGCAAGCTGCCCGCCCTGCTCGACGGCACCACGCAGGCCTATCACGCGGTCACCGGCAAATACGGCATGGACGTGCCGTTCCTGTCCAACCACGACCAGGAACGCGTGATGAGCCAGCTGCACGACAACCCGCAGCAGATGCGCATCGCCGCAGCGATGCTGCTGACCCTGCCCGGCGAGCCGTTCATCTACTACGGCGAAGAACTCGGCATGCGCGGCAAGAAGCCCGACCCCGACCTGCGCGAGCCGATGCGCTGGTATCGCGACCCGCAAGGCACCGACCAGACGCACTGGAAGGCTTTCAGTGCCGGCGACGGCCCGGACATCACCGTGCAAGCGCAGCAGGATGATCCGCACTCCCTGCTGACGCGCTATCGCGAACTGATCGGCTGGCGCCGTCACATCGGCGCCTTGCGTGATGGCGCGCTGACCACGCGCGACTTGGGCAACCCGCAATTAATCGCGTGGGAGCTGCGTGATGCGCACGGTGCGGTGCTGGTGGTGCACAACCTGTCCGGCAGCGCGCAAACCATCCGGCTCGCTGCGCACGACCTGCAACGCTATGCCGGCGTGCGCGCCCGTACCGAGGACGCGACTACGCTGGCGCAAGGTGTGCTGCACCTGCCGGCGTACGGCTCGGCGGTGCTGCAAACGGCATCGGCCAGCACCAAGTGAATCGCGAGAACCGCCACCACGGCAGGAGCCCGCTCGCGGGCGATGCTCTGGCTTTGCCGGATCCCGAACCCGCCATCCTGAGCTTGTCGAAGGACCGAATCCCGAATTCCGACCCAAGAGCATCGCGCGCGAGCGGGCTCCTGCGGAAGGGACATGGCTCCCACTCGAACGCAAGCCTGCACCGACCCCACTGCGGAGCCCACTCATGATCCGATCGTCCGCCCTGCTCGCCGGCATCTTCGCCACGATGCTCGCGCTCGCCCCAGCCGTCCCGGCCATGGCCAAGGCACCCACCACCTCCTCGACAACGAGTGAGCGCATCGACATCCCCACCGACACCGGCAGTGTGCGCATCACCCTGCCCGCCGCCAACGTCGTGCACCTGAGCGCGCTCGTCGACGGCAAGTCGCCGGCACGTTCGATGGTGATCGACCCCGCGCTCGCATCCGCGCCGACCGGCGCCGGCGAAGCGACCACGGCGCTCACGCTCGACTCGCCGCAGGTGCGCGTGCGCTACGACCGCGCCGCGCACAGCCTGTCCATCGCCGACGCGCAGGGCCACGTGCTGCTGCACATCGCCAACGTCAGCGCGCTGGCGCACGGCAAGCTCAGCCTCGGCCACGCGGCCGGCGATCCGATGTATGGCGTCAGCGGCTACGACGCCTTCACCAGCGATGTCGGCACCGGCATGCTGCGCCAGGGCAAGCTGGAGGCCAAGGCCGGCGAGCAGGGCTGGGCCGGCGCGCCGCTGGCATGGAGCACCGCCGGCTACGCCGTGCTGGCCGACATCGACGGCGGCCACTTCATGCTGGCGCCCGCCAGCATCGACATCGCCGCACCCGAGGCGACGCCGCTGGGTGTCTACGTGATCGTCGGCGCGCCCAAGGCGATCTTCGCCGCGGTCGCCGACTTGAGCGGCCACACGCCGCTGTTCCCGAAATGGGCGATGGGCTTCACCAACAGCCAGTGGGGCATCGACCAGAAGGAACTCCTGCAGATCGTCGACACCTACCGCGCCAGGCACATCCCGATCGACAACTTCACCCTCGATTTCGACTGGAAGGCCTGGGGCGAGGACAACTACGGCGAGTTCCGCTGGAACCCCGCCAAGTTCCCCGACGGCCCCGGCGGCGCGCTGGCGAAACAGCTGCACGCGCGCGGCATCCAGCTCACCGGCATCATGAAGCCGCGCCTCCATGTCGACACGGTGGAGGGACGTTACGCGACGGAGCACGATTTCTGGGTGCCGGGCGAGAAAGTCAGCGACGACTACTTCTCGCACAAACCGGTGAAGAACATCGACTTCGACGTCCCCGCCGCGCGCACCTGGTTCGCCGAGCTGGCGATGAAGTACGGCTTCGACCAAGGCATCGTCGGCTGGTGGAACGACGAGGCCGACACCACCGGCAGCGACACCGAGTTCATGAACATGCAGCGTGCCTTGTATGAGGCACAGCGCGCGCAGAGCAAGCTGCGCGTGTGGTCGGTCAACCGCAACTTCTGGCTTGGCTCGCAGCGCTACGCCTACGGCCTCTGGTCGGGCGACATCGACACCGGCTTCGCCAGCATGGCCGGCCAGCGCGCGCGCATGCTCAGTGCTATCAACGTCGGCGCCATGCAATGGGGCATGGACGGCGGCGGCTTCAAGGGCCACCCGTCGAACGAGAACTACGCGCGCTGGATCCAGTTCGGCGCGTTCACCCCGATCTTCCGCGTGCACGGCGCGTTCGACGAAAAACGCCAGCCCTGGGTCTACGGCCCCGTCGCCGAGAAAGCCGCCACCGCGGCGATCCGCCTGCGCTACGCGCTGATCCCCTACATCTACAGCTACGAGTACGCCCGCCACGTCGACGGCGTCGGCCTGGTGCGTCCGCTGCTGTTCGACTGGCCGCACGATCCGAAGGTCGCCAACGACGTCGACAGCTGGCTGTTCGGCGATTACCTGCTGGTCTCGCCGGTAGTGCAGCAAGGCCAGACCGAAAAACACATCTACCTGCCCGCCGGCACCTGGCTCGACTGGTTCACCGGCAAGTCCTACGCCGGCGGCCAGACCATTACCCTGGCAGTGGACGCCACCCGCTGGAGCGACATCCCGCTGTTCGTGCGTGAAGGCGCCATCGTCCCGACCCAGGCGGTGCAGGACTACGTCGGCCAGAAACCCGTCACCGAAATCTCGCTCGACGCCTTCCCCACCGACCAGCGCACCAGCTTCGACTACTACGACGACGACGGCAGCACCTACGCCTACGAACACGGCGCGTACTTCCGCCAGTCGCTGTCCCTGCAGCAACACGGCGACACCGTGATCTTCCGGACCGGCAACCCCGAAGGCAGCTTCCACCCCGCCCTGCGCACCTGGCTGCTGAAGATCCACGGCCACGCCGCACAAGCCGTGCAAGTCGACGGCAAGCCGCTGGTCGCACAAGCCGACGCCGCAACCCTGCAACGCACCGACACCGCAGGCTGGGCCACCGGAAAGGATCGCTACGGCCCGGTGACGTGGGTGCGCCTGCCCGCCGGCAAGACAACGACGGTCACGCTGCACGACCGGCGATAAGCGCACAACTTCTCCGGCCACGCCCACGAAGCACGCCCCCGAACGGCCGAAGGACCAGCCAGGCGGGCACCCCGGAACACGACCCATCGAGCTTTGCTTCCGCGGGGACGGCGGCATCTTCGGACCGCCTCGGAACATCCCGACCCCCGTCGCAGCCGCGAACCGACGCGCCGGAACGAAAGGCATACAGTTTCCGCCAGACCAAGCGCAGACTCTGCGCCGCCGTTACACCGTCATGCGTGCTCCGGCAATTCATGCCGGCCCGAAAGTCGCTGACAACAACGGGAGATGCCCACACCCTGCCCCGCCTGCCATGCACGCAAACCCCTGTTCCAACGCGAGAATCGTCTGCTTGTGCGAGCAGGGGCACCGCCGCATACTCTGAGCAACACCCACTTTGTTGGGTCTACTTGGCGGTTAGGCCTCATGGGGAGCATCTCGGTGGGTACCGCATTCTGGATCAAGCGCTTTTTTACCGTTCTCGTTGGCGCGTTCGTCATCATCGGCGCAGCGCAAATGCTCAAAGGCCATGATTTGTCTTACTCCGTGACTCAAGCTGCAATATGGGGCGCCATCACGGCAATCGTGTTCACGGTGGGCAGACTTTATCAATCTCGTAGAGGTCAGCACTGCGCAATCTGCAAGGACACACCAGAAATGCAGCAGGGTGATCGCGGCAGCGATGCCTGACCGTTCGTTCAAGGCGGACGGATTCGCCGCCTCTCAACTCAGCGTTAGGCATAGGGATGCTGTCTGATGAGTACTGAGGCCATATTGGGCATTGGCGTCGCCTTGGTGATCGTGGTCGGCTTCATCGGCAAGCTCATTCCAAAGCGCATGCCGCCCTCCAAGTCCTTCAAGTGTGGTCGCTGCGGTGTACAGGCACTTCACACCAACCGCACTGCAGAGGCATGGCGCAATGGCAAGACAAAATTCTTCTGTCAGTCTTGCCACCACAAGTGGCTCCAGTCGCATTCGCCGCAAGAGCACGAGTCTTATGGTGTACGTGGTTCGTCAGGGCGGGGCTCTGGATGTCTGGGCATCGTGGTGCTGTTTGCGCTAGTTCCAATAGGCACGTGGGCTGTCTGGGCCTATGTCTGACAGCTCGTTCAAGACGGACGGCTTCGCCGCCGCTTAACTCCAGCGTCATCGCACAGGAGAGTTCGCAATGGACACGAAGAGAATCCTTTCTGGCCTCGCCGTGGCGGCTGTATTCGGTCTCGTAGCTGGTGAGCTGATATCCTTGGCCAACTTCACCTTTAATCCCCTTCTGCAATCGATTGTTCTGGGCTTCCTCGCAACCACAATCGGTTCCTTCATAGCGCGTCGGGGTTTTGTCTTTCCCGCGCTCGGCTTGTGGTTCGTGGGCTGGCTTCTCGTCGTCTGTCTCCTCTACTTCATCGCCGCACCGGCTGGTCAGGCGTCTTTCTTGGCTATTGCTCAAATCAACCTGCTCGGCATTGTGTTGTCCGCACTGGCAGTAGTAATTGGTGTATTCGTTGGTCAGGCTCTTGCCAAGCGCGCGCAGCGCAGTGCGCCAGCTATCTAACATTTCATTCGCGGCGGACGGCTTCGCCGCCGCTCAATTCCAGCGTTAGAGCCAATGAAAGCCATCTTGCTCGCCACCATTGCAGCAATTGCGATCCAGCCTTTCGTTCTGTTTGCGTGGTTCCTTTTGCCAGTACTAATAGCTGGCGGCCATGTCTCTCCAAACGAGTTGTTCGGTATCCCTATGTTTGCTGCGGTTCTCGCCGTGCCATTCGTCGTCGTTGTTGGCGTTCCTTCGCTCCTGCTTCTTCGGCACTTCAAGTACCTGTCGTGGTGGTCTCTCGGCACAATTGGTTTGGTTGTCGCTGCGCTCCCGGTAGCCGTCTATGGTTGGTCCGAGTACGCTGGATTTTCGTCGGGAGGTAACTGGTACGGCACACCAGTAGACTTCGTTGTAAACGGTCAAAAGACTTTGTATGGCTGGCTCAGCTACGCACAAAGCGTTGTGTTCTTCGGGTTGCATGGCTTCGCGGGTGCGCTGGCGTTCTTCTTCGTTTGGCGTCGCGCGTTGGGTTCTAACCACCCATTCGGGGCGGACGGCTACGCCGCCGCTCAACCCAAGCGTTAGGGGTCATGTGGAAGATTCTCGCAGCCGCAGTTCTTCTAACCGGACTCGTCGGTTGCGGGACCTTGCGTGATCACCAAATGAACCGTTCGATGGTTCGCTCGCGCGAGGCGGCATTGGCCAAGATCGACCCTGAAGAATGTCGGGCTAAAAATTCATTCAAGCCGAAGCCGCTTCGCGGCTCGGCTCAATTCAGGCGTTGGCCGGCAGCTCGTGCCGGTTTGCCGTATCGCGTGCTTCGCCCAGCTTCGCGCCGGGTTCAACTCACGCGCAAGTCATCAGCCCGAGACTGCAATGACGTCGAGACCGTCCGCTGCCACCGACTGCTTCATCGTCCTGTATCGCTGGCGTCTGCATGCCGGCGCCGAGGACGACTTCGTGCAAGGCTGGTCCCGCATCACCGAGTTGCTTCGGTTGCGCGGTTCGCTCGGTTCTCGCCTGCATCGCGGTTCCGACGGCCTGTGGTACAGCTATGCGCAGTGGCCCAGCGCGCAGGTGCGCCGCGACATCTTTGCGCTCGGTCCTCTCGACGAGGAAGCCAGCCGCCGGATGAAGGCCGCCATCGCGGAGAGCCTTCCGGAGATCACGCTCGACACAAGGGCCGACTACCTCGATGCACTGCATCGCGAGGGCATCTGAAATGACGCGGCAGCCATGGACGGCCTGCACGCCAGCGGGATTCCTGCGGGCCTGATTCTTGCTGCAGTTTGCGCGGCACGTTCGCGAAGCGCGGCTCCGGTGCCGCCTTTCGCGTGTCAACTGGATGCATCGCGCACTCTTTCTCACCCCTGCGACGATCCTCGTCCGCTGCCTCCTGCCCGCCTGCCTTCTCGCCATCCCGGCGCGGGCCGCGATGAAGGCGGGGAGCAAGCCGCGGCCTGCGGCGACCCCGGGACAGGGTTCGCGGCAGGCCGCGGAAGTTGCACTACGGACTCAGTGCTGCGCATCCGCGCTGGCACCGGCGTCGCCGTTGGCTTGTGCCGAGGCGGAGAGGCCGCCGCGGGCCGAGCCGTGGGCGTTGGCGTGGCCGCCGGCGTTGGCCGAGCCGTTGCTTTGGGCGGCCGGGCCGGCGTTGGCGTCGGTGGTGCCGTGGGCGGCGCCGGAGCCGGAGACGTCAAGCGATGCATTGCCGGCGCGGCGTGCGGCATCCGCTGCTTGGGGCAGCAGGCCCGACGACGGGGACGCCGAGTCATTCGACGGCTGTTGCGCGGCGTCCGTGGTTACCGGGCTGGTCCGCGCCGCGTTGCCTGCGGCAGCTGCGCCGAGCGAGCCGTCCGCACTGACCGACTGGGCGCCGTTGGCGATCGCCTGCCCGGCGCTGTCCAGGCCCGCGCTGGCCGCGGCTTCGGCGTTCGCCGGGGCGCTCTGCACGCGATCCAGCGCGTTGCGGGTTCCGCGTTTGGCCGTCGAGACGGCTGAACGCGTCGAGCCGGCGGCCTGACCGGCGGCATCGGTGGCGGCCCGGCGCGGACCGCTGGCGTCGATGGCGCCATTCACGGAAGAACCCAGTTCGCCTGCACCATTCAATACCGCGTTGCCGTTGCCGGCGGGGTTGGCGGCGACCGAGCCGGCGAGGCTGCCGGCCGCACCCGCGCCCGCCTGGCCGTTCACCTGGCGAGTGGCTTGCGCGGCGGCGCCGGTAGCCGCATCGGCGGCTGCCGCGGCACGCTGGTGCGGCGCGCGACGTTCGGCGGCACGGGGGTTCACGTCGGGAGCATGGAGATTGCCCATGCCGCGGGCGGCGCCGTCGATGCGACCACCGATCTGGTCCATGGTGGTCGGCATGGAACCGCGCAAGCCACCGCCGATGCCACCACCGAGCGCGCCGCCCAGCACCTGGGCATGCACCGGTATCGCCGTGGCGAGCGCAAGCGTGCCGGCGAGCAGGCCGATGGTGACAGTCTTGTTGATGAGAGTCGTGTTGCGCATGGTAGGACCTCCTGCCAGCGGACGATCCGCGGCTTCCAAGGTCCTGTACGTCGCTGCCGGGGGAATCCTTCCGTACCGGCCAGTGACGCTTGGGCGGCGTTCAGTTTCAGGGCGACAGCAGGCCGTAACCGTAACGCGGGTCGCGACCACGGGCGCCGAGCGGGCGCGCTTCGCCGATCAGCTGCTGCTGCACCTGGGCCGCGGCGCCGGTGCGCGGGGCTTCCAGCAGTCGCGCCGCTTTTCGCGCCACGATCGGCGCCGCGAACGAGGTGCCGCGCAGTGCGTTGCGGCCGCTGCCGACCACGCCGGACGCACAGAAATCCACCTGCTCGCCGCTGCCGGCTTCGGGCAGCACACGGTCGTGCGCGTCGACGCCGCTGACGCCGATCACGTCCGGGTACGCCGCCGGATACAGCGGTGGCGCCGCGGGGCCGTCGTTGCCCACGGCGCTGACCAGCACGTGGCCGCGGGCGATCATCGCCTGCACTGCACGCGCGAGCACCGGGTTGTCCGGACCGACCAGGCTGATGTTGATCACCGCCACGTGCTCGCGCGCCATCCACGCCAGCGCGTCCACCAGTTTCGAGGTGGCGCCGCCGACCGCATCGCCGCACCACAGGTCGGCGGCATACAGCGTGTCCGCGTCGCCGGCGACGAGGCGCGCGGCGACCGCCGTGCCGTGCCGCGACGGATTCGCCGTGGTGCAGCCGTGCCGCTCGATGCGCGCGTGCGCCAGCGCGGGATCGCCGGGATCGACGCCGCCGTCGATCAGCCCCACGCGTTGCGATGGCGCAACGGACGACGGCGCCGCTGCCGTCGCGACGCGGGCCAGGTCGCCCTCGCCGGCGGGCAGGTACAGGTGCTGATAGGTGAACGCTGCGCCCGGCGCGGCTCGCTGCAGGGCGCGCAGGGCGCGGGACGTGCGGCGGTTGCGGGTGTCGTGCAGCACCACGAAGTCCAGCCCCAGCGTGGCATCCGCCGACGTTTCGCGATCCACCACGAAACCGGCTGCCTGCACGGCATCGCGTTGCGCCGTCGACAGGCCGGTGGCGAGGAATTCGCCGCGCAGGACCGGCGCGCCGTGCGGGTCGATGTCGACGCGCCGAGGCTCCCTGCGCCGCAGCGTGTCGATCTGCACTTTTCGCGTGAGGGCGAGCGGGCCGCGCAGCAGGTCGTCGACGCTGTGCAAGGGCGCAACGGGATCCAAGCCGGGCAGACGCGCGCCGGACAGTTGCACGTTCGGCAATCCTTGCACCGGGCCGAGTACCTGCGCCTGCGCAGGCGCCACGCCGATCGAGGCGATGGCCAGCAGCAAAACGAACACGGCGGACGGACGGCGCATGGGCATGGCCAACGGCCTCGGGAGCAACGGGGCCGGATGCTAGCATGGGTCCGCTTTACGCCCTCGAACCGCGCCGACGCGCACGAGGGATGGAATCCACCCCTCCAGACGTAATGGAAGGTGATGCGTGAATTCGAGCGACGCCGTGCGCGAAGGACTGATCCCGCTGTTGCCGCGCCTGCGCCGGCTGGCGCGGGCGCTGGCCGGCCAGGCCGCCGACGCCGACGACCTGGTGCAGATCGTGCTGGAGCGCGCGCTCGCTCGTGCCGCGCAGTGGCGGCCGGATGCCGCGCTGGATCGGTGGGTGTTCGCGATCGCACGCAATGCCTGGCGCGACGAACTGCGCGCGCGCGGCCGTTCGCAGCATCTGTTCGCGCCGGAGGAAGCCGGCGAGATGGCGGCCGACCGCGCCAGTGCGCAGCCGGCGCAGCAACTGGAACTGGCGATGGCGCTGGCGGCGCTGCCGCCGGACCATCGCGAAGTGGTGGCCCTGGTGCTGGTCGAGGGCATGTCCTACGGCGAGGCCGCCGAGCTGCTGGAGGTGCCGGTGGGCACCGTCACCAGTCGCCTGGCTCGCGCCCGCGCCACCTTGCAGGCCCACCTTGGGAAAGAAGCATGAACGCGATCGACGACGACACCTTGCAGGCTTACGTGGATGGCGAACTCGACGCCGACGCGGCCGCGCGCGTCGACGCCGCGCTGGCGCACGACGCCGTGCTCGCGCACCGCGTGCAGCAGGCGCGTGCCGTGCGCGCGCAACTGCATGCCGCGTTCGACCCGGTGCTCGACGAGCCGGTGCCGGCGCGGCTGTCCGCCTTGCTGCAGCCGCCCGCCGCGCCGGCGCTCGCCGGTGGACGTCATGCGCACGCCATGCATCGCCGCGCACCACGGCGCTGGTATGTGGGCGCCGCGCTGGCCGCGTCGGTGGCACTGCTGGCCGTGGCCCTGTGGTGGCCGCGTGCCGGCGGCGACATGCTGCGCATGCACGGCGGCCAGTCGTTTGCCGCCGGTCCGCTGGAGCAAGCGCTGAATCATGCGCTGGCAAGCGAACCGGAAGCAGATGCGCAGGTGGCGATCGGCCTGAGTTTCCGCAGCAACGACGGGCACATCTGCCGCAGCTTCGTGCTGCATCGTGCACCGGCGCGCGCCGGGCTCGCCTGCCATGGCGACGACGGCTGGAGCGTGCCCGTGCTCACCGCGGCGCCCTCGCCCGGGTACGACGGCGAACTGCGCCAGGCGGCCAGCGACTTGCCGAGCGCGGTCCGCGCCGCGATCGACGCCCGCTTGCGCGGCGAAGTCTTCGATGCGAAACAGGAGCGCGCAGCGCGCGACGCCGGCTGGCAGTAACCGTGCAGCCCATCACGCGGACTGCGCGACTGCGGCCGTCGACGGTCTTGCATCGCCGGTCCGCTGCCGTGCAGGCTAGGCAGCGCCCGACCGTCGGCCGGCCGCCACCTTCCAATGCGGAGACATACGCCATGTTCAGTCACGTGATGGTCGGCTCGAACGACATCGAACGGGCAAAGCGCTTCTATGACGCCGTGCTGGGTACGCTGGGAGCGGGCCAACCGCACCGCGACCGGACCGCCACCGGCCACGACCGCCTGTTCTATCGGCACGACGGCAACACCTTCTGCGTGAGCGAGCCGATCGACGGCGGCGCGGCAACGTTCGCCAACGGCGGCACGATCGGCTTCAAGTGCAACTCGCCCGAACAGGTGCGCGCGTTCCACGACACCGCCGTGGCCCACGGCGGCACCTCGATCGAACAGCCGCCCGGGCTGCGCGAAAGCGGCTTTGGCGCGCTGTACCTGGCCTACGTGCGCGACCCCGACGGCAACAAGCTGTGCGCGAGCCATCGCGTCAGGCGGGAGGAGTGAGAGCGGGCGAGAAGATGTCTTGTGCCGAGCCGCGCGGAGAGCCCGGAAGGCCCAGTAACGTCATCCCAGCGAACGCGGGAATCCCTGGTGCGCCCCGCAAGATCAAGACGAATTCCCGCGTTCGAACTTCCTTTCGTTGAAACGCAGGAGCACGCATGAACCAGACCGCGAACGCCTCCGACCACCACACTTCGCGCATCGCCCGGCCACGCTGGGTGGCCACGGTGATCCGCCATCCCTCGGCGATCCTCCTGCTGGTGCAGCTGGCCGGCTTGCTGCTGTATCCGTTCATCGAGCAGACGCATTCGGCGCGCGCGTTGTTCGGTGCGTTCGGTGTGGTGGTGTTGCTGCTGACGATCGCGATGGTGCAGCGCACGCGCGGACGCGGCTGGGTGAGCCTGGCGATCGCGGTGCCGGCGGTGGTATTGAACGTGATGGGCCTGACGCTGGAGCTGCCGGCGCTGCGGCCCTGGTGGGCGGCGCTGGAGGCGCTGTTCTACTTCTACGCGGCCGGCTGCCTGATCGCGTACATGCTGGCCGACCGGCGCGCCACCACCGACGAGCTGTTCGCCGCCGGGGCCACCTTCACCCTGCTGGTGTGGGCGTTCACCTATCTGTTCGTGTTGTGCCAGACCCTGCAGCCGGGCTGTTTTTCCGCGGCGGTCGACCCGCAGGCACCGCGCACGTGGACCGAACTGCTGTTTCTGAGTTTCGCGCTGATGTCGAGCACCGGCATCGGCGACGTCATCCCGATCACCGTCCACGCGCGGGCGGTGGCAAGCCTGGAGATGTTCGTCGGCGTGATGTATCTCGCGCTGGTGGTCTCGCGGCTGATCGGGCTCACCATCGCTCCGTCGGCAGCGGGCGGCAAGCGCGGAGAATCGTGATTTTTCGACCGGATGAGGAGGTTCGCATGAACGCGCCAGACGCCACCCGCAAGCCGCTGATCACGCGACCGGCGCAGGGCCGCCGCTACGACATGGGCCGCATGCGCGCGGTATTCCATGCCGATGGCGCGCAGACTGCCGAGCGCTACTCGCTGTCGGAGTGGTGGCTGCAGCCGCGCACCGGCGGGCCGGGCAGCCATGCCCATGACGACGACCACATCTATTACGTCCTCGCCGGCACGCTCAGCGTCTGCATCGACGGCGAGTGGGCGCCGGCGCCGCGCGGCAGCTGGGTGCTGATCCCCGGTGGCACGCCGCACGATTTCGAGAATCGCGACGCGGCCGAATGCGGTTTCCTGTGCATCAACACGCCCGCCGGCTTCGAACGGAAGATGCCCGAACTGGTGGCCTGGTTTGCCGACAACCCGCTGGGCGACGCCCGGTCCGATTGACTCGCGCCTGCCGGGCGGACGGGGCTCACTGGACGTCGCACGCCGACTGCAAGATACTGCGGCAGTCGGCACGTAAACGTTTACATCCCGCGCGCCCGACCCCACCGATCCAAGCTCCGCTGACGACGAGGAATCCCCCGATGCGCCTCCCGGCCGCCTTCCGCCATTTCCTGCTCGGCCTGTGCGCCAGCGCCTTGCTGGTTGGCTCCGCCCTCGCGGCCACGCCGGCCACCGTGCAGATCCGCGTCGACGCGCAGGCCGCCGGCACGCCGTTCCCGCACTTCTGGGAAACCATGTTCGGCTCCGGCCGCGCCTCGCTGTCGCTGCGCGACGATTACCGCAAGGACCTGGACGCCGTGCGCGAGGCTACCGGCCTCAGCTACATCCGCTTCCACGGCATCTTCGACCACGACGTGGGCATGGTGAACCGCGACCCGGACGGCTCGATCCGCTACAACTTCTCCTACATCGACCAGATCTACGACGGCCTGCTCGAGCACGGCGTGAAGCCCTTCATCGAGCTGGGCTTCATGCCGCCGGCACTGACCTCCGACCCGAACGAGCTGCAGGAGTTCTGGTATCACCCCAACCGCGCGCCGCCGAAGAACTACGCCGAGTGGGACGCGATGATCACCGCCTTCGCCCGCCACCTGGTCGCGCGTTACGGCATCGACGAGGTAGCCAGTTGGTACTTCGAGGTGTGGAACGAGCCGAACATCGGCTTCTGGGCCGGCGAGCCGAAGCAGTCCACCTACTACACGCTGTACGACCAAACCGCCCGCGCGCTGAAGGCGGTGAGCCCACGCCTGCGCGTCGGCGGGCCGGCCACCGCACAGGGCGCGTGGGCCACGGATTTCCTGGCGCACACGAAAAAGAACAACGTGCCGGTCGATTTCCTCAGCACCCACGTCTACGGCGACGACACCGCGCAGAACGTGTTCCACAGCGACGAGCACATCCCGCGCCGCGACATGGTCTGCCGCACGGTGGACAAGGTGCACAAGGAGATCCTCGCCTCGCCCTACCCGCAGATGCCGCTGGTGTTCAGCGAGTACAACGCCAGCTACGCCAACCTGCCCAACGTCACCGACACCGTGTTCATGGGGCCGTGGATGGCCAACACGATCCGCGAGTGCGCCGGCAAGATCCAGATCATGAGCTACTGGTCGTTCTCCGACGTGTTCGAGGAACAGGGCATCGTGCGCAATCCATTCTACGGCGGCTTCGGCCTGATCGCCGCGCGACGCATCCCCAAGCCCGCATTCAACGCCTTCGCGATGCTGCACAAGCTGGGCGATCGCCAGCTGAAATCGGACTCCGACTCGGCCCTGGTGACCAGGCGCGACGACGGCACCGTGGTACTGGCACTGTGGAACTACGCCCCGCCGGTGGGCGACACCGCCAGCTACACGCCCGGCAAGCCCCGGGGCACGAACAGGCATTTCAGCGTCGACGTGCGCAACCTCGCCGCCAGCGCCCATGCCACCGTGTGGCGGCTGGACGAAAACCACGGCAACGCGGTAGCCGCGTTCGACCAGATGGGTCGCCCGGACTTCCCCAGCCGCGCGCAGATCGCCGCCTTGCGCAAGGCCGGCGAGATGGCGCCGCCGCAGCGCGTCGAACTGCATGATGGCAAGCTGCAGCTCGACATTCCGCCGCAGGGGCTGGTGGTGGTCGAGTTGCGCTGAGGTCGGAGCCCGGCGCGCATCGCGCGCGCCGGAGGCGTCAACCGCCGACTGCCACCGGTTCGCCTGTGCGAACCGGATTTCGCTGCGCATGTTGCCGGCACAACTGCTCCACCAGCGCCCGGTGATCCGGCAGATCCTGCAGCGCGCGCCCCGCCACCTGCTGGATCATCGCGAACTCGCGCCGCGCCTCGTCCATCTGCGGGTAGGCGCTGCGGGCGTGCTCCAGGTCGGTCCTGAACTCCATGCCATAGAGCACGTACTGCCAGCTCGCCGGCATGAACATTTCCAGGTCGGTGACGAAGTCCAGCCGGTGCGGCGGGCGACACCGCCACAATTGCAGGCGATCGCGCAGCGTCTGCGGAATGCTGGCCGGGTTGGCGTTGTCGATCCAGAACGCCGAGTCGCGCCGCTGCGACAGGCAGTAATGCATCTTGATGAAGTCGATGATGCGCTCGTAGCGCGCCACCATCATTTCGTTGAAGCGCCGTGCCGTGCGCTCCATGTCGTCGTGATCGGCCGGGAACAGGTGGGTCAGCATGCACACCGCCAGCTCGACCAGCGCGATGCCGGTGGATTCCAGCGGTTCCACGAACCCGCCGGCCAGACCGACCGCCACGCAGTTCCCGCGCCAGTGTTCCGGGCGATAGCCGGTCTCGAACTGCAGGTGCTGGGCTTCGAGCGCATCGGCCGCCGCACCGACGTAACGGCGCGCGATCTCCTCGGCCTGCGTGGCATCCATGTGCCGGGACGAATAGACGTGGCCGATGCCGCGGCGCTTCTGCAGGCCGATGTCCCAGACCCATCCCGCCGGCTGCGCCGTGGCCCGGGTATACGGCAGGATCGGCGTGTCCGGTGCCGGATACGGCACCTGCAAGGCCACCGCGCGATCGACGAACAGCACGTCGCGGCGACTGCGGAACGCCGATCGCATGGCGCCGCCGATCAGGCTGCCGCGCAGGCCGGTGCAATCCACGTAGAGGTCGGCCGAGAGCGCACCGAGCTCGGTGGTGACCACCCGCGCGATATTGCCCCGCTCGTCCAGCTCCGTGCGTTCGACCGTCGCCAGATGGCGCTTCACGCCCAGGCCCTGGCCGTGCTCGGCCAGGGTGGCGGCGAAGGCGGCCGCGTCGAAATGGTAGGCATGGTTCATCGGTGCCTGGTAATCGGCATCGGAGGCGTGCTTTGGTGCGCGCCCGTGATCGACCAGCCGGCTCTGCATGGTCACCGCTTCGGCGAACGGCGTGCCTTCGGGGGCGGCGCCCAGCAACCAGTAAGGCAACAGCTCGGGACTGCCCGGCCGACGGCTGGGCGTGTTGAACGGATGGAAGAAACGATCCGCTCCCGGCATGCCCGGCGGCCGCACCCAGTTGACGTACTGGATGCCCTGCTTGAACGTCGCCGTGGCGCCGACCAGGAACCGGCGTTCGTCCAGGCCGATCGCCGCCAGCGTGCCCCGGATCGAGGGAAAGGTCGCCTCGCCCACGCCGAGCAGGCGGATGTTCGGCGACTCGACCAGCTCCACCTGGACGCTCTCCGGCGCCGTGCTGTTCATCGCCTTGGCCAGGTAGCAGGCGGCCAGCCAGCCGGCCGTGCCACCCCCGACGACCAGCACCTTCTTGAGACGTGGCATGGATTTTCTCCCCTGCTGCCATGCAGCAAGCAAATTCGCGATATTCGCAGTAGCATCCGATTGACAGCGCTGTCATATTGAAGTTGACAGCGCTATCAATCAGCCTACCGCAAGCTCACGATATTGGGGAGAGGGAGACCATGAAACTTCGCTATTCCGCGCTGTACATCGCCGTGACCGCTGTATTTGCATCGGCCGCGGTCCACGCGGCAGGCCAGCAGGCAAGCCAGCCGACGGAGAAAGCTCCCTCCGCCAGCAAGGTCAAGAACCTGGATGCCGTCCAGGTCACCGCGACCAAGCGCGAGACGCCGCTGCAGAAAACCCCGATCGCCATCACCGCGATCGGCGGCGACACGCTCGACAAGGAGCGCGTCATGACGGTGCAGGACCTGACCAAACTGGTGCCCGGCCTGCAAGGCACTGCGCAGGGCGACCACGGCGTGGTCACGCTGACCTTGCGCGGCATCGGCAACGACAGCGCCAAGACCGAGTATGCCGATCCGGAGGTCGCCACCTTCGTCGACGGCGTGTACACCCCGCGTGCCGAGGCCGCCGCGAGCCTGCTGCTGGACATGGACAGCGTGGAAGTGCTGCGCGGCCCGCAGGGCACGTTGTGGGGCCGCAACTCCACCGCCGGCGCGATCAGCTTCAATACCGTCAAGCCCGACATCGATGGCGGTTTCTACGGCAACGGCAGCATCGGGCTGGGCAACTACAACCAGAGCGGCGTGCGCGCGGCGATGAACCTGCCGATCAGCAACACCTTCGCGATGCGCGTGGCCGCCGTGCACGAACAGCACGATGGCTACGTCGACTACCAGAACCCGGTGGGGCAGATCCCGACGCTGGCGCAGCAGCAGGCCAACTATCTCGCCTCCGGCGGCGATCCGGCCAATTTCCGGCCGATCGACACCAACCTGTTCGTGCAGAAGGGCCCGAAGTACAACTCCCAGGACCAGTCCGCCGCGCGCGTGAGCGCCCGCTGGCGGCCCAGCGACAGCTTCCTGTGGGATCTGTCGTACGAGTACTTCAAGGATCGCGGCACGCCGGGCATGAACCTGATGCAGCATCCGCGTGCGGGGCAGGATTTCTGGTCCGCGCTGATCGACGTGGCGCCGTACCTGGACCGCAGCTCGCACTCGGTACGCAGCCGGATGGACTGGGTCATCAACGACAACCTCGAACTGACCTACGTGGCGGGCTTCAACCGCTACTCGGGCAAGAGCGACTTCGACCAGGACGGCGGCGTCAACGTGCCGACCAGTTTCACCACCAACGGCGTGTACCAGGAAGACCGCACCAACCATTCCAACTATCTCAGCTCCAGCCACGAGTTCAACCTCAAGTCCCGCGGCGACAACACGCTGGACTGGATTCTCGGCGCGTACTACGAGCACGAGAACAACAACATCCGCTTCGACATCCCGATCATGAACGGCACCCAGCAGGGCACCGTCAGCTGGCAGGGTTCCTTCATCCAGCCGGAGGAACGGGTCACCGCCACCGCCGCCTTCGCCCAGGCCACCTGGAACATGAGCGACAGCTGGCACCTCACCGGCGGCGCGCGCTGGTCGCACGACAAGCGCGAGAACCGCGGCGGCGTCAACTGGGGCTGGGCCTACGACCCGGCCTACCCGCAGCAGCCCATCTCGCCCGGCCAGCAGCCCGGCGATGTCGGCTTCGCCATCAGCCAGCACAACGACGCCACCTACAGCAAGAGCAAGCCCACCTGGCTGCTGCGCATCAACCATGACGTCGGCGCCAACAGCATGATCTACGCGAGCGTATCGACCGGCTACAAATCCGGCGGCACCCAGGACGGCGGTGCCCTGTACCAGCCCGAGACGCTGACCAACTACGAGATCGGCGCCAAGCTCGCGTTCCTCGACGGCCACCTGACCTGGAACAGCGCCGCGTATTACGAAGTGTTCAAGAACTACCAGTTGTCGGCACCGGTCACCTATCCCGATGGTTCGCACGGGCTCGGCTTCTCCAACGTCGGCGGCAAGACCAAGGTGGCCGGCTTCGAATCGGAGCTGGCCTGGCAGTCGACCAACGACCGCGCCAACCTCGTGTTGTCCTTGATCCCCGAGAAGAAGCTGGGCACGGAGAAGTACGCCGCCAGCAACGACTACTACGTGCCGACGATCTGCCCGCCGGAGTCGACCATCAGCAACAACTGCATGGACATTTCCGGCAACGACCTGCCGCACGCCCCCAACGTGTCGCTCACCGCCATCTACGAGCACGACTTCGTGCTGGGCAGCGGCGGCCGCCTGACGCCGCGGATCAGCGCGCAGTACCAGAGCGCCCAGTGGCTCAGCTGGTTCAACTTCGGCGCAGGCGACAAGCAGAAGGCCTACGCGCGCGGCGATCTCTCGCTGCGTTACACCGAGCCCGGCGACAAGTGGTACATCAACGCCTACGTGCAGAATGTCACCGACGGCAAGGTGAAGAGCAACGCGGCAGGCAGCACCCTGCTCGCCGACGGCAGCGTGGCGTTCACCTCCCAGTACCTGCCGCCACGCACCTACGGCGTGCAGTTCGGGTTCTGGTTCTAAGGAGCCATTCGTTTCACCGGCGACAGGCCCCTCCCCTGCGGTCGCCACTGGATGCCCCGGCAACGGGGCATCCTTTTTTTGGCCCGTCGACGATTGCGCCGGGGCGGGCGATGCCTTCACGAAGGCAAGAGCCGGCGGGCGGTGCCCGCCCTGCGCCGAGCGTCGGCAACTTCGCCTGGATTCGGTTGCGAACAGCACGTAGGGCGGGCAATGCCCGCCGCTTTCTGCCATGCCGTCACAAAGGCAAGAGCCGGCGGGCGGTGCCCGCCCTACGCGGAGCGTCGGCAACTTCGCCCGGGTTCGGTTGCGAACGGCACGTAGGGCAGGCAATGCCCGCCGCTTTCCGCCATGCCGTCACGAAGGCAAGAGCCGGCGGGCGGTGCCCGCCCTACGCGGAACCTCGGCAACTTCGCCTGGCTTCGGTTGCGAACAGCACGTAGGGCGGGCAATGCCCGCCGCTTTCTGCCATGCCGTCACAAAGGCAAGAGCCGGCGGGCGCCGCCCGCCCTACGCGGGGCGTCGGCAGCTTCGCCTGGCTTCGGTTGCGAACGGCACGTAGGGCGGGCAATGCCCGCCGCTTTCTGCCATGCCGTCACGAAGGCAAGAGCCGGGGGGGGGGCGGTGCCCGCCCTACGCGGAGCGGAACCAAATGGCGTCAATGCGCCTTGCAGGCCAGCGTCCTGTCCGCCACGGTGCCCAGCGCGACCTCGGTGAGGACAATGCTTTCGCCACGGCTGCTGGTCCACTCGAATGGCCGATCCAACTTGCTCATGTCGGCGCCCGCATCGCGGAAGCACTTCAGCGGAATGCCCACACGCAGCCACTGCCCGCGCGGCAGCGCCGCGAGTTGGGAGCCGATCGAAACCCCGGCGCCGCAGCCCTTGCCGCAGGCGACGCCGAGGGTCGTGCCGCGGGGCGACAGCGCATCGATGCGCAGGGTGGCCACCAGCATCACGTCGCCATTGGTCTGGCGATCCAGGTCCAGCGGCGAGCTGCTCGCCAGCGCGGCGGTCGCCGTGCCGGCAGCGGACCAGCTCAAGCGTCGCGCGTCTTCCTGCGCCTTGTAGTCGAGGGCGGCCACTTGCAGGCTGCCGTCGCCGGTGGCGGCAGGCGCCGACGATACGGTGTCGCTTTCGCCGTTGGCCGCCGTCAGTTGCAAGGCGAAACCGTGCGCCGCCTGGCCGCGCACGAAGTACACCCCGGCGCGCTCGTCATCCAGCGCCACGCCGGCCTGCTCCGGCAAGGTGCCCAGCTCGCGGTGATCGGCATAGCTCAGGCCATAGCCATAGGGGAATTGCGGGTGGTAATCCGGCTGCCCCACGTTGAGCGGTGTCTGGATCGCCGTGCGCGGCCACGAATAGGGCAGCTTGCCGTGGAAGTCGTAGTCGATCGAGCCGTCGCGCTTGCGCAGCAGCACGTCGGCGATGCCCTCGCCCTCGCTGCCGGGCAGCCATGCCACCACGAAAGCATCGGAGGCGTTGATCTCGCGATTCATCCACAACGGCCGGCCGGTGATGAACAGGGCCACCACCGGAACGCCCCGATCATGCAGGCGGCGCAGCAGGTCGAGGTCGTGATCGTTTCCGGGCTTGTAGGCAAGGTTGGGCAGGTCGCCCTGGAACTCGGCATAGGGATCCTCGCCGAACACCACGATGGCGGCGTCGGGCTTCTGCCTGTAACTGCCGTCGACCGACAGCACCGCCGTGCCGCCCGCGGCACGCACCTGCGCATCGATGCCGGCCCAGATCGAGGTCGCGCCAGGGAAGTTCGCGTTGGTGAGGCCGGTGCCTTGCCAGGTCAGGGTCCAGCCACCGTTCTGCTTGGAGATGTTGTCCGCGCCATCGCCGGCGACCAGGATGCGCTTGCGCGGGTCCAGCGGCAGCAGGGCGTGGTTGTTCTTCAGCAGCACCAGCGACTCGCGCACGGCGCGCCGCGCCACGGCCCGATGCGCGGCGCTGCCGATCACCTGCGCCGATGAGCGGGCCAGCGGATTTTGGCTGGGCAAGCCTTGCTTGAACATGCCCAGGCGCATCTTCACCCGCAGGATGCGGCTGACCGCGTCGTCCACGCGGCTCATCGGGATCGCGCCGGACTTCACCTCGGCCAGCGTGTTGCGGTACAGCCCCTTCCAGGAATCGGGCGCCTCCAGCATGTCCAGGCCGGCGTTGTAGGCGGCGGCGCAATCCTCGTTGGTGCAGCCGGGCACCTGGCCATGCGCGTTCCAGTCGCCCAGCACGATGCCGTCGAAACCCATGCGCTTTTTCAGCACGTCGGTGATCAGCGCCTTGTTGCCGGCCATCTTCACCCCGTTCCAGCTGGAGAAGGACACCATCACCACCTGCACGCCGGCGCGGATGGCCGGCGGATAGCCCGCGCCATGCACGTCGCGCAGCACCGCCTCGCTGACTTCCGCGTCGCCCTGGTCCTTGCCGTCCCTGGTGCCGCCGTCGCCAATGAAATGCTTGGCGGTGGCGATCACGTGATTCGCATCGAGGAACTGCGGCGTGCCGACCGCGCCCTCCAGCCCGGTCACGATCTGCGAGGCGTATGCCGCCACCAGTGTCGGGTTTTCCGAATAGCCCTCGTAGGCGCGGCCCCAGCGACTGTCGCGCGGCACGGTCAGGGTGGGGGCGAAGGTCCAGTTGATGCCGCTGGCGCGCAGCTCCCGCGCGGTGACCTTGCCGATGTCGCGCAGCAGTTCGGGATCGCGCGTGGCGCCCAGGCCCACGTTCTGCGGAAACAACGTGCTGCCGACCAGGTTGTTGTGACCGTGCACGGCGTCGATGCCGAACAGCACCGGGATCGCGGGGCGCCCGTCGGAGCGCTCCAGCGAGGCGCGATGGAACGCGTCGGCCAGCTTCTTCCACTGCGCCGCGGTGCCGTACTCGCCACCGTCGGGGCCGGAATTGCCGCCGGCCAGGATCGAGCCGAGGCGGTACTGGCGCACGTCCTCCGGCGTCACGTACTTGATGTCGGCCTGGATCATCTGGCCGACCTTGTCCTCCACCGACATGCGATCCAGCAACGCCTTCACCCGTGCGTCCAGCGCGGGGTCGGCCGGCAACGGCGAGCTCACCCTGGGCCACAGCTGCGGATGCACGGTGGTCGAGGGGCTGACGGCATGGGCCGGCACGGCAAGGAGCAAGGTGCCAGCGATCGAAACGACCACAAGACGGCAGGGCAGGCCCCGGATCGGGCGAAAGGACTGTGGCACGTGAGGCTCCAGGCTGGCTCGCGCGCAAGGCGCGGAAGCCGCAGCGTGACACAATTGACAGCGCTGTCAATTTGCAGGGCAACATCGCCGCGGAGCGGGCTCGCGGCGGCCAATTCAGGCGGGGCTGGCGGTCGAGTCGCGGACTTCCAGCGAGAACGGCATCTCCACCAGCCGCCCTGGTCCGCGACCGCGCAATACTTCCAGCAATTGCAGGGCGGCGACCTTGCCCATCTCGCGGCTGGGCTGGCGAATCGTGGTCAGTGCCGGCCACAGCTGGCGGGCCAGCGGGATGTCGTCGAAGCCGCACACGGAAATGTCCTGCGGCACCTTCATGCCCCGCTCGTTGGCCACCCACATCACGCCGCTGGCCATGTCGTCATTGGCCGCGAACACCGCGGTCGGACGTTTCTTCAGCGCGAACAACTGCCGCGCCGCGGCCACCCCCGAGGCGAAGGTGAAGGCACCCTGCACCACCAGTGCCGGGTCCTCGACCAGGCCGGCGGCGGCCATGGCCTCGCGGTAGCCGGCCAGCCGCCACCTGCTGGCGCCGTGGTCGGCAATACCCGAGACGTGCGCGATCCGCCGGTGCCCAAGCGACAGCAGGTGCTCGACCATCGTGCGCGCGGCGAGTTGCTCGTCCATCGCCACGCCGATGTTGTTCTCACGCGACACCGGCGACACGCTGGCGAACGGCACCTGGCGTTCGCGCAGGCGCTTGAGCAGCGGTGCGTAGTCGGTGATCGGCGGGGTCAGCACGATGCCGTCGGGATGATGGTCGGAGATCACCGCATCGAGCCGGCGCACGAAATCCTCGCCGCGCATGCGCAGCGGCCGCACCATCATGTTGTAGCGGTGCGCGTCGCAGGCCTCGAGCACGCCATCCTGGATCTCGGCCAGGTAGGTCGAGGCGGGATTGTCGTTGTTGTCGTACAGCATCGCCACCAGGAACGAACGATTGCCGGCCAGGCTGCGTGCCGACGACAGCGGCCGGTAATCCATCGCCTCCATCGCCTCGGTCACGCGCTTGCGCGTGGCGTCGCTGACGTTGGCCTCGTCGTTGAGCACGCGCGACACCGTCTTGGGCGAAACGCCCGCGCGGCGTGCAACGTCTTCCAGCCTTACCCGCATGCCTTGATCCAAGTGTTGCCGCGCCTGCGCTCAACTATGCGGTCAGCGCCGGCCCGTTTACAAGAACCGCCGCGACCGGCGGTCGGCAGCCGCCCGGACCCGGCGCGGCCAGGGCATGAATACGTATGCATCGGGTAGTCGTCGGCGCGCGCGGCTGCCTACCATGCCGGATGGCCGGGCCGGTTGGGTGCCGTGGATGCTGCACTCGCAACGTGCAGGCCGGGCGCGGCCGTGACATAACAGCTGTCGGAGAATCCAGCACATGAGCCGCATGACCCCTCGCCACACTTCCAGGCTCTCGCCATGCTGGGCCTGATGCTGGCTGCCGCCATGGCCAGCGCGCCGCTGGAAGCGCCCGCATGGCATGACGGGCTGGACTGGCACGGCGTGCACGTGGGCATCCGGCGTGACGCGCAGGACGCCTACACCCTGGACTGGCCGTTCGGGCAGCGGGTGATTGCGCCGCAACCGTTCAAGGCCGATACCGCCAGTGCGCTGTTCGACGGCTTGTACGCGATGGCGCAGGACGATCTGCGCCAGGACTCGGTGAGCGCGATCCGCGACGGCGCGTTCGACCACGGCGCGCCGATTCCCTGCCACTGTTTCGAGACCGGGTTGAAGTGGCCATACGTGTGGACGCGCGACCTGTCGTACGCGATCGACCTCGGCCTGTGGCGGTTCGACCGCGCCCGCGCGCGCAACGGGCTGGAGTTCAAGCTGTCCGGCGTGCGCGAACCATCCGCGCCGCAGGGCCTGTACGTGATGCAGGACACCGGCTCGGGCGGCAGCTGGCCGATCAGCACGGATCGCGTGGTGTGGTTCCTCGCCGCGCGGCACCTGCAGGACGATGCCGCGTTCGCCGACAAGATGCGCACGGCCCTGCGCGACACCCTGGCGCAGGACCGGCAATACGCGTTCGACGCCAATTTCGGCTTGTACCGCGGCGAGACCTCGTTCCTGGACTGGCGCGAACAGACCTACCCGGCGTGGACCGCCAACGAGGTGACCTTCATCGGGCAATCGTTCGCGCTGTCGACCAACGTGCTGCACTACGAGGCGTTGCAACTGGCCGCCGCGCAGGCCGGCGCCGATCACCAGGCTACCGCCAGGAACACCTACCGCACCCAGGCCGCGGCGCTGAAGCAGGCGATCAACCTGCACTTCTGGCGCGCCGACCGCGGCATGTACATGAGCTACATCGGTGGCGACGGCACGCCGGTGGACAGCTACGACCTGCTTGGCATCTCGCTGGCGATCGCCAGCGGAGTGGCCGACGGCGAGCGCGCGCGCCAGACCCTGGAGAACTATCCGAGCTGGCCGGCCGGCAGCCCGGTGATCTGGCCCGAACGCAGCGACCAGCCGATCTATCACAACCGCGCGATCTGGCCGTTCGTCAGCGCCTACGCGCTGCGCGCCGCACGCACGGTCAACGACCCGGCGCGCATCGCCCACGAGATCACCTCGGTGATGCGCGGCGCGGCGCTGGTCGGCTCCAACATGGAAAACTACGAGCTGCTGACCCAGGGCCAGCACGTGGACGAGGGCAAGCTCAGCGGCCCGGTGGTCAATTCGCCGCGCCAGCTGTGGTCGGTGGCGGCGTACCTGGACGTGGTGACCGAGGGCGTTTTCGGCGTGGAGGAAGACGGCCGCGTGCAACCGAAGCTGCCTGTCTCGCTGGTGCCGATGCTGTTCGGCGCGCGCAACGCCATCAGCCTGGACCTGCCCGGTCGCCGGATCACGCTGCAATTGCCGGCCAAGCGTGACGGCAACCTGCTGGTCGCCGATCGCATCCGCACGCAAGGCACGCATGCCACCGTGACGTTGAAGGCGATCCGGGCCGACGCACCGCCGCTGCGCATGGACGCCCCGCTGTACGCGCCGATCGCCCCGGCCGCGCCGACGCTGGCCGCCGACGGCGATCGCTGGATCGTCAACGGCGACGGGAAGCTGCAGCTCTACGTCAACGGGCGGCGCGCCGGTGCCATCGACGGCCACGGCACGCTCGCCCGCACCGAGGATCTCGCCTGCGTGCGCGCCACCCGCGTCGATGCGCATGGCCTGGAATCCCTGCCCAGCCCGGCGACCTGCGTCGGCCCGGTCGATCAGGCCGGCGGCGACTGGCCGCGCCACTGGACCGCGCCCGCCACCGGCAGCTATCGCGTGTGGGCGGATTACCGCAACGCCAACGGCCCGATCAACACCGGCGTCACCGCCGCGGTGAAATGGCTGCTCATCAACTGCGATGGCAGCGACACGCAGCGCGTGCCGCTGGTGATGCCGCACAGCGTGGCCACCCAGCCATCCACCCATGGCCGCTTCAGCGCCACCGGCAAGGCGCGCTGCACGTTCGCGCTGGAGGACGGTTTCAACATGAGCTACCTGCAGCACTTCGCGCACTACACGGGCGGTACCGGCGGCATCGACGGGCCGTTGAACCAGGCCGAGGTCGACGACCTGCACATTGCGCCGCTGGCGGACGGAACCCGTACCCCATGAGCAGGAAACCCGAACTGTCGTTCTGGCAGATCTGGAACATGTGTTTCGGCTTCCTGGGCATCCAGTTCGGCTTCGCATTGCAGAACGCCAACGTCAGCCGGATCTTCCAGACGCTCGGCGCCGAGGTGAACGACATCCCGATCCTGTGGGTGGCCGCACCGCTCACCGGGCTGATCGTGCAGCCGATCATCGGCCACTACTCCGACCGCACCTGGAACCGGCTCGGCCGTCGCCGGCCGTATTTCCTGGCCGGCGCGATCCTCGCCACGCTGGCCCTGCTGGCGATGCCGAACTCACCCACGCTGTGGGTGGCTGCAGGGCTGCTGTGGATCATGGACGCCTCGTTCAACGTGTCGATGGAGCCGTTCCGCGCCTTCGTCGGCGACCAGTTGCCGGAGCACCAGCGCCCGCGCGGCTTCTCCATGCAAAGCGTGTTCATCGGCGTGGGTGCGGTGGTGGCGTCGCTGATGCCGTGGCTGCTGACCAAGGTCGGCGTCAGCAACGTCGCCCCGGATGGCGCGATTCCGGACACGGTCAAATACGCCTTCTACGCCGGCGGCGCCCTGCTGATGGGTACGGTGCTGTGGACCGTGCTCTCCACGCGGGAGTACCCGCCCGAGCAGTTGCGCGAATTCGACGACGACGCCAGGCCCATGCCCGTGGACGCCTCGCGCGCGTGGCGGCCCGGCCTGCTGCTGATCGTCGGCGGCCTGCTGGTATGGCTGGCCATCCGGCACTTCTCGCTCGAAAAGGAACTCTACGTGCTGGCCGGCGGCCTGCTGGTGTTCGGCGCGCTGTTCGCCTGGCTTGCCTTCAGCCGCAGCCAGGGCATGCTGCGCGAGGTGATGGGCGATCTCTACAGCATGCCGGATGCGATGCGGCGGCTCGCCATCGTGCAGTTCTTCTCGTGGTTCGCGCTGTTCGCGATGTGGATCTTCACCACCCCGGCGGTAACCGCCGTGCAGTTCGGCAGCAGCGACCCGCATTCGGTGGCCTACAACACCGGCGCCAACTGGGTCGGCGTGCTGATGGGTGCGTACAACGGCTTCGCCGCGCTGGCGGCGATCGCGATCCCGCTGCTGGTGCGCCGCATCGGCCTGCGCTGGAGCCACCTGGTCAACCTGTGGCTGGGCGGCGCGGGGCTGCTCTCGTTCCTGTTCATTCGCGATCCCGACTGGCTGCTGCTGTCGATGGTCGGGGTGGGCGTGGCGTGGGCGTCGGTCCTGTCGCTGCCCTACGCGATGCTGTCGGACAACCTGCCCGCGCAGAAGATGGGCGTGTACATGGGCATCTTCAATTTCTTCATCGTGATCCCGCAGCTGATGGCGGCCAGCGTGCTCGGCCTGCTGCTGCGGTTGTGCTTCCACGACGAGCCGATCTACGCGCTGGCGCTGGGCGGTGCCAGCCTGTTCGTGGCCGGCCTGTTCACCCTGCGCGTGCGCGAGCCCGCCATCGATGACGGAAAGCCTTCGCCCGCCCCGTAGGAGCCCGCTCGCGGGCGATGCTCTCGAAGTCGGGATATGCAAGAGCAAGAGCTATCGCCCGCGAGCGGGCTCCTGCACGGAGAGTCGGAAGGGTCAGACGTACTCGACCACCTCAAGCCCGAAGCCGCCCAGTCCCACCAGTTTGCGCGGCGTACCCAGCACGCGCAGGCGGTGCACGCCGAGGTCGGCCAGCATCTGCGCGCCGAGGCCAAGCTGGCGCCACTCCTGCTGCTGCGCATCCTCCGGCGCCTGCGCCGCCGGCTTGCCCTGCAACCGCGCCAGCAGGGCCTCCGGCGTGTCCTCGCCGGAGAGCACCAGCAGCACGCCGCGACCCTCGTCGGCGATGCGGCGCAAGGCCGAAGTGACGGTGAGGCCGAGGTCGTCGCGCTTGAGATGCAGCACGTCGGACAAGGTATTGCGCACGTGCACGCGCGAGAGCACCGGCGCGCCGTCGTCCACGGTGCCGCGCACCAGCGCGTAGTGCAGGCCGCGACGGATCACGTCGCGGTACGCCACCAGCCGGAACGGGCCGAACTCGGTCTCCACCGATTCCTCGTGTACGCGCTGCACGGTCTTTTCGGTTTCCAGCCGGTAACGGATCAGGTCGGCGATCGAGCCGATCTTCAAGCCGTGCCTGGCCGCAAAGACTTCCAATTCGGGACGACGCGCCATCGAGCCGTCTTCATGCAGCACTTCGATCAGCACCGCCGACGGCTCCAACCCGGCCAGCGCGGCCAGGTCGCAGCCGGCCTCCGTGTGGCCGGCGCGGGTCAGCACGCCGCCCGGTTGCGCGGTGAGCGGAAAGACGTGGCCGGGCTGGGCCAGGTCCTGTGGCTTCGCATCGGACTTCACCGCCACCTGGATGGTGCGCGCGCGGTCGTGCGCCGAAATGCCGGTGGTGACGCCCTCGGCCGCCTCGATCGAGACGGTGAAATTGGTGTGGTAGACCGAGGTGTTGTCGCTCACCATCGGCCGCAGCCCGAGCTGGCGCGTGCGCTGCTCGGTGAGCGTGAGGCACAGCAGGCCGCGCGCCTCGCGCACCATGAAGTTCACGTCTTCCGGCCGCACCATCTGCGCGGCCATGATCAGGTCACCCTCGTTCTCGCGGTCCTCGTCGTCGAGGATCACGACCATGCGGCCGGCGCGGATGTCTTCGAGGATTTCGGGGATGGTGTTGAAGGGCATGAGGACGTCCTGGGGAATTTTGATTTGATCGCAGTGACAGGGAGTGAGTGGAGAGGAGTGAGAAGTGAGAGAAGGCATCTCGATGCTGCGGCTCTCTCTCACTTCTCACTCCTCCCCACTCACTTCTCGCCTTCAGGCAAAGCCGTGCTGTTTCAAGAACGCCTCGTCCAGCTTCGGCGCCTCGCCGCTGGCCAGCAGGCGCTCGACATAGCGTGCAATCACGTCCACCTCGATGTTCACCGCATCACCCGCGCGGCGCGCGTGGAACGCCGTGTGCTCGACCGTGTGCGGGATCAGGTTGACGCCGAAGCGATGGCCGGCGACTTCGTTGACGGTGAGGCTGGTACCGTCGATGCAGACCGAGCCTTTCGCGGCGATGTAGCGCGACAGGGCGGCGGGCACTTCGAACGTCCAGCGCTGCGAGCGGCCATCGGGCGTGATCGAGACCACCCTGCCCAGCCCGTCGACATGGCCGGAGACCAGATGCCCACCGAGCCGGTCGGCCAGGCGCAGCGCCTTTTCGAGATTCACCGGATCGCCGGGCTTCAACTGGCCCAGCGACGTCAGCGACAGCGTCTCGTTGGAAACATCGGCGCTGAAGCCGCGCGCATCCAGCGTGATCGCAGTGAGACACACGCCGGAGACGGCGATCGAGTCGCCGAGCTGCACGTCGGTGAGGTCGAGGTCGGCGGTATCGACGTGCAGGCGCACGTCACCGCCGCGCGGTTCGAGTCGCGCAACGCGTCCCACGGTCTGGATGATGCCGGTGAACATCAGCACACCTCCCGGGGGGAGATGGCAAGCGAGACTGAAACGATGACAGGCATGAAACGTTCTCCGCGTCGGAAAGCGAGAACGCCCCAAGGCATGAGGCAGACGCATGGCATCGCTGCCATCCGCCTGGCCGTCTTCTTTCATCCGGACTGTGGGCCGCACCGGCGAACCGGAACAACCTGGACCGTCGGCTCCGGCATCGGACCGGATCTGCTGACCTCCCGATGCTGCCGGGAGCGCTCGCGGGCTCGTTCCGAGGAACCTACCGCCGGTGGGGAATTTCGCCCCGCCCTGAAGACGTTTGCCGATGAACCGGCCGCCGGATTCTAACACGCCCGCCATGCGCCACTCGCGCGCCAGCCGTTTGCCCGCCCGCTGCGGCATCATGTCCGTCCCTGCCAAGGAGGTTTCCATGCGCAAGCATCGACGCGACTGGTCGACGTGGCTCGCCATCCTGCCGGCCATGTTCTGGCTGGCCCACGCGCGCGCCGGCGAGGCGCCGGCCGACGTCTACACCGGCACGCTGGGCCGGCAGGCCATCGTGCTGCAACTCACCCCCGGCGACGACGCCGCCACGGCCGGCCGCTACTTCTACGTGCGCCACCACCGCGACATCGCCTTGTCGGGCGCGCCGGCCAGCAACGGTCACCTGCAACTGCGCGAAGGCTGGGACGCCGACGCCAACGGCCCGCGCATCGCGCTGGACCGGCAAGCCGACGGTGGCTGGCGCGGCCGATGGCAGGACGACAAGGGAACGACCCTGCCGGTCGCCCTGCACCCGGCCACGGTGGCGCCGCCCCCCGCCGATACGCCGCCCTGGCTGAAGCAGCTCCATGCGAGCGACCGCTACGACTACCTGCGCCTGGCCGGCCTCAAGCCACAGGCCGGCCAGCGCGAAACCTTCATGGGCCATGCCCTGCAGTGGTGGCGCGTGCCCGACGCCGGCATCGCGTTCTTCGAGATCCTGGACGGGTACCCGCCCACCGAGCTTGCGCGCATCAACCAGGTGCTGATGGACCGGATGTGGCGGGAAACCGGCAGCTACTACGACTGCATGTTCAACCACTTCAACGAAGGCGATTACGAGCAGACGGTGACGCCGCGCCTGCTCACGGCGAACCTCGTCAGCGTCAGCGTGTTCACCAATTACTACTGCGGCGGCGCCCATCCGGACTTCGGCGATGCGGCGATCAACCTCGACGCGCACACCGCCCGGACGCTGGAGCTGGAAGACATCCTGTGGCTGGGCAAGGGCAAGCCGCTGCACTACGCCACAGACGCCGACGGCAACCCCGCACCCGGCTCGGCCAGCTTCGAGGCGTGGTCGGATTACCGCGAGCAGCACCTGGCGCCCTGGCTGGCGCGGCAATGGCGGCAACTCTATCCGCAGGAGACGACGGCCACTGGCGGCGAAGACGATTGCGGCTACGACGACCCCGGCGTGTGGCAGTTCGTGAGCTGGCACATGACACCGAAGGGCTTGTTCATCGGCCCCTCCTACGCTCGCGCCGCGCGCGTGTGCGAAGCCAACGACGACTGGTCGGTGCTGCCGTGGGAGACGGTGCGCCGGCATCCGGGGCGGCTCCGGCTCACCCTGCCCTGACCCCGGGCGGCGCCAGCGCCGCGACCAGGTGATCGATCAATGCCCGCAGTGCCGGCGTGCGATCCGCGCCGGGCAGCCACAGCAGGTGGATAGGGAACGAGGGCAGTCGCCAGTCGGGCAGCAGTTCGACCATGCGGCCTTCGGCGACCAGCGCGTCGGCCATGTAATCCCCCTGCAGGCCGACGCCCACGCCGGCCAGCACCGCGTCACGAATGGCCTGCGAATCGTTGCAGCTCAGCACCGGCTCGATGCGTACCGCGCGCCGCTGGCGCTGACGGGCGAACGTCCACAGTGTGCCGCGGCGGTAGCCGGTGAAGCTGATGCAACGATGCGCCTTGAGATCGGCCGGGTCGCGCAACGGCGGCGCCGAAGCCAGGTAGTCGGGCGAGGCGCAGGGAAATATGCGCATGGTGCCGGCCCGCCGCGCCACCAGTTGCACGTCGGCCAGGCGCCCCAGCCGCACGGCCAGGTCCACCTTGGCGGTGACCATGTCGACGTAGGCGTCGTCGTAGATCGCGTCGATGCGCACGCCGGGATGCTTGCGCATGAAACCGGCCAGCAGCGGGGCCATGCGGTAACGACCGAAGCTGGCTGCCAGGTGCACGCACAGGTGGCCGGCCAGTTCGCCGCCGGGCGGGTGCAGGTCGGCGGCCAGCTGGGCCATCACCGCTTCCATGCGTTGCCATTGCGCCAGCAACAGCTCGCCGCGCGCGGTCAGCGCCATGCGCCGGGTGGTGCGCAGGAACAGCCGCGCGCCGACCGCCTCCTCCAGCGCCGCGATGCGCCGGCTCAGCACCGACGGCGTGCAGCCCACCTCCAGTGCCGCGCGCGAGAAATTGAGCCGCCGCGCGGCTGCCGCGAACGCGCGCAGTTCGCGCAGGCGGGCGGGCGTGAGGTCGAAAGATTGATTCATGTGACGAACAGAAGATTGACCATTCGTGTGGATTATCACCAAACGACGGTGGCGGGACCATGGCCTCATTTCCACCACGGAGCCATCCCATGCGTGCCATCCAGCTTTCCGCCTTCGGCCTGGACCATCTCGACCCGGTTGACTTGCCCACACCGCGCCCCGGCCCGCGCGACGTGCTGGTGCGGATGGAAGCGGCCTCGCTCAATTTCCGCGACCACATGCTGGTCAATGGCGACCTCTACCGCGGCGTGCCGCTGCCGATCGTGCCGGTGTCCGACGGGGCCGGCACGGTGCAGGAAGTGGGCGGGGCGGTGACCCGCTTCAAGCCCGGCGACCGCGTCACCACGTTCTACAAGTCGCGCTGCCGATCGCCGCACTCACTGCCTGGCAGGCGCTTGAGCTGGCTCACATCACCACCGGGCAGACCGTGCTGCTGCTGGGGACCGGCGGCGTGTCGCTGTTCGCGCTGCAGTTCGCCAAGTTGCGCGGCGCCAGGGCGATCATGCTGTCCTCCAGCGACGCCAAGCTCGAACGCGCCAAGGCGCTGGGCGCGGACGTCGGCATCAACTACGCGAAGCACCCGCAGTGGGGGGCGCTGGTACGCGAGGCCAGCGGCGGCGCCGGCGTTGAGCTGGTGGTGGAGACAATCGGCGCGGCCACGTTCGCGCAATCGCTGGAAGCGGTGCGCATGCACGGCATGATCGCCGTGCTGGGCTGGATCGGCGGCAGCGAGGCCACCTTGCCGCTGACCCCGGTGGTGCTCAAGCGCGTGCGCGTGCAGGGCATCTCGGTGGCGTCACTGGAAGCGCACGAGCAGATGGTCGCCGCCATCGAGGCCACCGGCCTGGAACCGGTGATCGACCACGTCTACGGCTTCGGCCAGCTGCGCGAGGCGTTCGAGCAACTCGTCGCCGGCCGGCATTTCGGCAAGCTCGCGATCGACTTCAGCGCCTGAAACGACGCCGGGCCGGGCACGGCGAGATCAGCGCGGGCGCAGGCGCAAGCGGATATCCGCGCCGAGCATGCGCTGGTCGACCACCTGCAACTGCCAGCGCGAGGCCATGTCGGCCAGCGGCGGCAACTGCAGCAGCGACCGCGCGCTGTCGCCCAGCAGCAAGGGCGCGACATAGAGCAGCAGTTCGTCGACCAGGCCGGCCGCGAACAGCGCACCGCACAGGGTCGGGCCGGCTTCGACGTGCACCTCGTTGCAGCCGCGTCCGGCCAGCAGGGCGAGCACGGCGGGCAGGTCGAGTCCGTGGTCTCGTGTCGCCACCGCAAGGCGTTCCGCCCGGGCAAAGCGATCGTCTGCGCACGTTGCCGCAGCGCCATGCAGGACCAGCGTCGGCGCCGCGCCGTCCAGCACATGGCTGCCGGCGGGTGTGCGCAGTTGCCGATCCAGCAGCACGCGCAGCGGCGGCATGAACTCCTCGTCCTGCGGCAACCGGACGGTGAGCCACGGATCGTCCGCCAGCACCGTGCCGCTGCCGGTGAGGATTGCCGAGCTGCGCGCGCGCCAGCGCTGCACGTCCAGGCGCGCCGCATCGCCGGTGATCCACTTCGACTCGCCACTGGCCAGTGCGGTGCGCCCGTCCAGGCTCATCGCCAGCTTCACCCGCACGAACGGGCGGCCGCGTTCGAGACGGCCGAGGAAGCCGCAGTTCAACTCGCGCGCCGGCCCGCGCAGCAGGCCGGTTTCGACCGCAACGCCGGCGGCGCGCAACTTGTCGATGCCGCGACCGGCCACCTGCGGAAACGGATCTTCCGCGGCAATCACCACCCGCGCCACACCGGCGGCCACCAGCGCATCGGCGCATGGCGGCGTACGTCCATGGTGTGCGCACGGCTCCAGGGTCACGTAGGCGGTGGCGCCCCGCGCCCGCGCGCCCGCCTCGCGCAACGCATGTACCTCCGCGTGCGGCTCGCCGGCGCGCTGATGAAAGCCGGTACCGATCACCTCGTCGCCATGCGCGATCACGCAGCCCACGCGCGGATTCGGCTGGGTGGTGTACAGGCCGCGCTCGGCCAGGCGCAGCGCGTGCGCCATGTGGAGGTGGTCAGTGCCTGAAAATGCCATGCGTCGATTGTACGGGCCCGCTGACGGGCGATGCTCTTGGCCGGGAATCGGCCTTTCGACAAGCTCGGGACGATGAATTGGGGAATCGCAGAAACGGGAACATTGCCCGCCAGCGGGCTCCTACGGTTTGCGCGTACCGCCACCGAGCAGGGGAAGCTGCAGATCGGACAGGCCCGGCAGGTCGCGTTCCAGCTTCTCGATCTCCTCGCGGAACGCGTGCACGTCCTCGAACTTGCGGTAGACCGAGGCGAAACGCACGTAGGCGACCTGGTCGAGGTTCTTCAGCTCGCGCATCACCAGCTCGCCGACCTGGCGCGAAGGCACCTCGCGTTCGCCGCTGCGACGCAGGTCGTTGACGATCGCCCGCACCGCCGCGTCCACCGCATCACTGGCCACCGGCCGCTTCTGCAACGCCCGCTCGAAACTCACCCGCAACTTGCGCTCGTCGAAGGTCTCGCGCCGCTCGCCGCTCTTCACGATCGCCGGCAACTTCAGCTCGGCCGTCTCGAACGTGTTGAAGCGCTCGCCGCACTGCGGACACTCGCGCCGCCGCCGCACGGTCGAACCGTCCTCGGTCAGGCGCGAGTCGATCACGCGCGTGTCTTCGTGCTGGCAGAAGGGGCAATGCATGGGTCAGGAATGAGGGTAGAGAAGTGAGTAACGAGAGAACAGCATCAACGCCGACTATCTCTCACCTCTCACTCCTCTTCACCCACTTCTCGCTCAGCCGTAGACCGGGAATTTGCGGCACTGCGCCGTCACCGCGTCGCGTACGCGGGCGATCACGGCGGCGTCGTTCGGGGCGTCGAGCACGTCGCAGATCCAGCCGGCCAGGGCCACGCAGTCGGCTTCCTTGTAACCGCGGGTGGTGGCGGCGGGGGTGCCTACGCGCAGGCCGGAGGTGACGAAGGGCTTTTGCGGGTCGTTCGGCACGGCGTTCTTGTTGACCGTGATGTGCGCCTTGCCCAGCGCGGCCTCGGCGTCCTTGCCGGTGATCGGCTTGCCGATCATGTCGACCAGCATCAGGTGGTTCTCGGTGCCGCCGGAGACGATCTTGTAGCCGCGTTCGATGAAGGTCTTCGCCATTGCCTTGGCGTTCTTCACCACCTGCGTCTGGTACTCCTTGAACGCCGGTTCCAGCGCTTCCTTGAACGCCACCGCCTTGGCCGCGATCACGTGCATCAGCGGGCCGCCCTGGATGCCGGGGAACACGATCGACTGCAGCTTCTTCTCGATCTCCTCGCCCGCGCCCCTGCTCACGATGATGCCGCCGCGCGGGCCGCGCAGGGTCTTGTGGGTGGTCGAGGTGACCACGTGCGCGTGCGGCAGCGGGCTCGGATAGACGCCGGCGGCGACCAGGCCGGCGACGTGGGCCATGTCGACGAAGAACAGCGCGCCGACCGAATCGGCGATCCGGCGCATGCGCGCCCAGTCGACCACCTGCGAGTAGGCGCTGAAGCCGCCGACCAGCATCTTCGGCCGGTGTTCGGTGGCCAGGCGCTGCAACTCGTCGTAGTCGATCAGGCCGTTCTCGTCGACGCCATACTGCACCGCGTTGAACAGCTTGCCGGAGATGTTGACCTTGGCGCCGTGGGTGAGATGGCCGCCATGCGCGAGCGACATGCCCAGGATGGTGTCGCCCGGCTGCAGCAGCGCCAGGTACACCGCCTGGTTCGCCTGCGAACCGGAGTGCGGCTGCACGTTGGCGTAGTCGCAGTCGAAGAGCTGCTTGAGCCGCTCGATCGCCAGCTTCTCGGCCACGTCCACGTACTCGCAGCCGCCGTAGTAGCGCTTGCCGGGATAGCCCTCGGCATACTTGTTGGTGAGCTTGGAGCCCTGCGCTTCCATCACCCGCGGGCTGGCGTAGTTTTCCGAGGCGATCAGCTCGACGTGATCTTCCTGGCGCTGGCCCTCGTGGGCGATGGCCTGGGCCAGTTCGTCGTCGTAACCGGCAATCGTGCAGTCCTTGGGGAACATTCTGGCCTCGTGAAATGGCGGGTTGGCAATCGGGAAAGTGTAGCCCCGGCCGCCATTTCCGGCCACCGACGCACCGTCGGCCCGGCATTGGACGAATATTTGAATGACAGATATTGAAATCTGTCATTCAAATATTTATTCTCCACTCAACCCCCGAACAGGCACGCCCCATGAAACACCGCACCCTGGGCCGCAGCGGCCCGCAGGTTTCCGCCCTCGGCCTCGGCTGCATGGGCATGTCCGACCTCTACGGCAAGGCCGACCGCAGCGAAAGCATCGCCACCGTGCACGCCGCGCTGGACGCCGGCGTCACCCTGCTCGACACCGGCGACTTCTACGGCATGGGCGACAACGAACTGCTGCTGGGCGAAGCGCTGGCCGGCCGCCCCCGCGACAGCTACCAGCTCAGCGTGAAGTTCGGCGCCCAGCGCGGGCCGGACGGCGCGTGGCTCGGCTACGACGCGCGCCCGGCGGCGGTGAAGACGGCGCTGGCGTACTCGCTCAAGCGCCTGCGCACCGACTACATCGATGTCTATCGCCCGGCCCGGCTGGATCCGAACGTGCCGATCGAGGACACCGCGGGCGCCATCGCAGACCTGGTGCAGGCGGGCTACGTGCGCCAGCTCGGCCTGTCCGAAGTGGGCGTGCAGACGATCCGCCGCGCCCACGCCGTGCTGCCCGTCGCCGACCTGCAGATCGAGTACTCGCTGATCTCGCGCGGTATCGAGCAGGCGATCCTGCCGGCCTGCCGCGAGCTGGGCATTGCCGTCACCGCCTACGGCGTGCTCTCGCGCGGATTGATCAGCGGACACTGGGCGAAGGAGCGCAGCACCGACGCGCGCGACTTCCGCCAGCACAGCCCGCGCTTCCAGGGCGCCAACCTCGAGCACAACCTGCAGCTGGTCGACCTGCTGCGCGGCCTGGCCGAGGCGCGCGGCTGCAGCGTGGCGCAGCTGGCGATCGCCTGGGTGCTGGCGCGCGGCGACGACATCGTGCCACTGGTCGGCTCGCGCACCCGCGAGCGGCTGGGCGAGGCGCTGGGCGCGCTCGCCGTCACGCTGGATGCCGGCGACCTCGCCGCGATCGAGCGCGCCGTGCCGCCCGATGCCGCCGCCGGCGACCGCTACGCCGCCGCGCAGATGGCGATGCTCGACAGCGAACGCTGAAATCCTTTCCCGCCCGACAGGAGAACCGACATGTACGCCATCATGGACATCACCGGCCAGGTCGGCAGCGCGGCCGCGAAATACCTGCTGGAGCGCGGCCAGCGCGTGCGCGGCGTCGTGCGCGGCAAGGACAAGGCGGCGGCCCGGACCGTGCGCGGCGTCGACCTCGTCGTCGCCGACACAGCGGACGGGCTGGCCGCATCCTTCGCCGGCGCCGAAGGCGTGTTCGCCGCACTGCCGGCCAGCCTTGCGCCGGGTTCCGACTTCGCCGAATCGCGCGCGCTGATCGACGCGCTGGCCATCGCCCTGCGCAAGGCAGCGCCGCCGAAGGTGGTGGCGCTGTCCTCGATCGGCGCGCAGCACACGCGCGAGCTGGGCGAGCTCACCCCGCTGCACCTGCTGGAGCAGGCGCTGGACGCGCTGCCCCTGCCCCGCGCCCACGTGCGCGCCGCCTGGTTCATGGAGAACCTGAGCCGGCACGTGGTGCCTGCGCAACTCGAAGGCCATCTGGAAAGTTTCCTGTCGCCGCTCGATCGGGCGATACCGATGGTCTCCATCGACGACGTCGGCCGCACCGTCGCCAGCACGCTGGAGGAAACCTGGTTCGGTCGCCGGTTGATCGAGGTCGAAGGGCCGCGGCGCTACAGCCCGCTCGACATGGCGCAGTCGTTCGCCGCGGTGCTGGAGCACGACATCGAGACGACCGCGATACCGCGCGACCAATGGGCAACGCGCTTCGCTGACGAAGGCATGCCGGCGGACCGCATCGCCGGGCACGTCGCCATGCTGGACGGCTTCAACAGCGGCTGGATCGCGTTCGAGAAGCGCGCGACGGAACACGTCTGCGGCCGCATCCCGCTGGGTTACGTGGCGGACGAACTCGTCTGTGCCACGCTCGATGTGCTTGAATCGGCGGCATGAACGACTCCGTACTCACGCCCGAACGCATCCTTGCCGCTGCCGAAGACGTGCTGCGACGCTATGGCCCCGGCAAGGCGACCGTGGTCGACGTGGCGCAGGCGCTCGGGGTCAGCCATGGCAGCGTGTACCGGCATTTCGCCAGCAAGGCGGCGCTGCGCGAGGCGGTCCTGCAGGGCTGGCTGGCACGGTCGATGGCGCCGCTGCAGGCGATCGCCAACAGCCGCACGCCACCGCCGGCACGCCTGCGCCAGTGGTTCACCGCGCTGCGCCAGACCAAGCGCGACAACGTGCTGGGCGACCCCGAGCTGTTCGCCACCTACAGCGCGCTGGCGGCGGAGGCGGGCGACGCCATCGCCGAGCACAAGGCGCGCATGCAGCAGCAGATCGCCTCGATCCTTGCCGCCGGCGTGGCCAGCGGCGATTTCCGCCCGCTCGATCCACCCGCTGCCGCACGGGCACTGTTCGACGCCACCGCGCGCTTCCACTACCCGGGCCTCTCGCACCTGTGGGACCAGCCCGGCGAGGATGCCGCGTTCACGCAGCTGCTCGACCTGTTGCTGGCCGGCCTGGCCCCGGCGCCCGCTGCGCCACGGCGGCGCAAACCGGCGCGCTGAACGGCGTAACGCCGGCGCAAGCCGCTATAATGCGTGGTTTGTCGAATTCCCTCCCCGTGCCGGTGCTCCCGGCGGCGGGGCGCTCGCCTTCGGAGGTTGCATGAGCTCGCAGTACATCTACACCATGAACGGGGTCAGCAAGATCGTCCCGCCGAAGCGCCAGATCATCAAGGACATTTCGCTCAGCTTCTTCCCCGGCGCGAAGATCGGCCTGCTCGGCGTCAACGGCGCGGGCAAGTCCACCGTGCTGCGCATCATGGCCGGCGTGGACACCGACTTCCAGGGCGAGGCGCGCGCGCAGCCCGGCACCAAGGTCGGCTATCTGGCGCAGGAGCCGGATCTGAACCCGGACAAGACCGTGCGCGAAGTGGTCGAGGAAGGCGTGGCCGAAATCCTCGATGCGCAGAAACGGCTCGAAGAGGTCTACGCCGCCTATGCCGAAGACGGTGCCGATTTCGACGCGCTGGCCAAGGAGCAGGAGAAGCTGGAAAACCTGCTGGCCGCCAACGACGCCCACGCGCTGGAGCGCCAGCTCGAGGTGGCCGCCGACGCGCTGCGACTGCCGCCGTGGGATGCGAAGATCGGCCCGCTCTCCGGCGGCGAGAAGCGCCGCGTGGCGCTGTGCCGCC